>Ga0209284_10003237_pt1 | contig 20480 bp, 7 predicted proteins | sample FRY03_FD_187211 | JGI IMG/M metagenome (GOLD analysis project Ga0209284, IMG submission 187211) | Freshwater microbial communities from Lake Fryxell liftoff mats and glacier meltwater in Antarctica - FRY-03 (SPAdes) (version 2) | ecosystem: Environmental > Aquatic > Freshwater > Ice > Glacier... | reverse complement strand
TCCTTGCCCTGCGGGAAACGAAAAGATCACTCGCGGCAACCAATCACACCGGCGCGACGGTGCTGCTGGTTTCAGACGGTCACGCTAACGCCGGGATCACCGAACCTGAAAAGCTACGAGAAGTCGCTGCAAAAGCACTCACTGACACCATCACGACCAGCACCCTGGGACTTGGTTTGGGCTACGACGAATACCTGCTGCAAGAAATCACCAACGGTGGCAACGGCAACCATTGCTTCGCCCCAGACGTTGACACAGCCGTCCAAGCAATCGCCCAAACCGTAACAGATCTGCTCGACGTTTCGGTGCTCGCAACAACCCTGCGAATCACGCCCAAGAACCAGCATGTGGACGGGATTCGGATCAGGCAAGACATCCCAGTGTGGCGTGAACCAGGAGCATTGGTTGTCAACCTCGGCGACATGTACGCGGGGGAGGAGCGCAAACTGCTCATCACCCTGGACGTTCCCGCGGTCGCAAATCTTGGCACCACCACGATTGCTGATCTGGACCTCCACTTCACCGCGGTCAACGACCTCGCCGACCATCACGTGAACTTTCCGGTCACGGTCAACGTTGTCCCAGGAGATGAGGCCCGCAGTCGGGTATCAAACCCAGTAGTTGAAGTTGAAGAGCTCATCGCGGACGCTGATGACGCTAAAAAGTCAATGATCGGCTCGCTAAGAGAGCACGACATCAGTTCTGCCCGCAGCACGCTGTCATCCACCATGAAAAGCGTGAATGACAAACGCAAGGAAGTCAAAAACCTTGGCGACAGCAGCCTCACCGCTCGACTAGACATTGCCGCCATGGAACTCCTGGAACTGAACGAAAGCCTTCGGCACCAGTCCATGGAATTCAGCTCCAAACTCATGACGGAGTCCTATTCCATGGGCAGCAAAGGCAAGAAAAAGAAAGATGTCAGACCCCCCAGTAATAATTCAATAGTCGATGACAGCGGTGCAGAAATCTAATTCGCACCCACACCGGAGTTAACCCCTTCCTCCGGAACTGCTGTCCGCATCCTGTGGCTGTCGCCGCGCGAGTATCCCCTTTCCTCGTGCGGCGACAGCCCACCCGCGAAAGGAAGACAAAATCATGAAAGATCGACTAATCCCGCAAGACAATGTAATCGCGCTTGTTCACTCCGAGGAGTACGCCAACTGGGTCTTTGACGAGTCCCACCCAACTCAGGGTCGCAGATTTCTCAAGGCTGCCGAGTTGCTTCGTGAGTTGGCGCCAGGCGCAAATATCGAGATCGCCGGGATCGAAGCGGACTACTTGCCGCCGTTTGAAGAGCTGAGATACGCCCACACACAAAAATACATTGAGCAAGTACTCTTTGACGGCGAGTCAGGGGAATGGTCAGGGCAACGGCGTGACCTTGGGGCAACCGCACTACGCATGGCCGGTGGCACGATCCTCGCCGCTGAAGCTCTCCTGCAGGGTCGGGCGCTAACGGCGGTGAACTTTGCGGGTGCAAAACACCACGCCATGGCCGATCATTCCAGCGGATTCTGCGTGTTTAATGACTTTGCAATAGCGGCTCAACATGTGCTTGCTAGCCAGCGAACAATTTTTCGCCGAGTAACCAAATCCCAGCGCCGAGTCGACCGAATAGCGATTTTAGATATTGACGCGCACCACGGTGACGGCACAGAAACTCTCCTTAAGGATAGGACTCGAGTATTCACATTTTCCGTCCACGAGGCCGGCATATTCCCCGGTACCGGAAAGTACGACGACGAAGCAGCTCATGTGTTCAATCGGCCGCTCGAATCTGGATCCGGCGATCTGGAACTAGAAAACGCGGTCGACGATTTCATCATGTACTCGGGCCGTTACACCCCGGACATGATTTTCATTGCCATGGGTGCTGACGGTCACGAAACCGATCCGTTGTCATCACTTCAGTTCTCCATCGAAGGAATGGTCCAAGCGGTGCGCAATGTCCGTCGCGCCTACCCCGAAACCCCAATATTGCTGGGCGGTGCTGGCGGCTACCAACCCGACACGATCACCCCTGAGGTCTGGGCGCGCATGGCAGTCGCTGTGGCCACACCCGTGGATCCAAGTGACACGTATTGGTTGAATGCACCAGGTGAGATTGATTACCTCGACGACCCAGATGAAATCCTCCCGTGTGAATTCACCGAGCACTTTGAACAACACGCTCATCTGTTTGCTTCTGACCAAAACAATGAAACCCACGAGACAGAGAAATCAGTCTGGATTGGCCCGATGGATCCTGAAAACGAAAGCCGATGGTTCCCAGCCCAAATTGGTCAAATCAAAAGTGGAGAGAAAGTCCGCGTAATGCGTAATGCATTCCCTTCTGAATCCCTTGGGAAGATCCATAATGGTCGAATCCATGAAGTGCTTGAGGTCAAGGACGGTGACGTGATTTGCAAGTCAATTGATGGCAGGGCCCCAGCCTTGGACGGAGCCCACTACCCGCCTTATAGTTTGGAGCAATTCATGAGTCATGAGGTCAAGGAGTCAGAATCATGATGGGTTTCCTGTTCGGATACGCCGTTGCAAACTCGGCCAGCAAAGCCAGATCCCAACGCCAGAACACCCCCGACGGTTACGGGGAGTGGGAATTCCTTGTGATAATGAGAACAATCTTGATCGGAAGCATTTGGCCCATTCACTTCGCCGTCAAACTCAGCCACTGGGGACTCAACCTTGGCTGGGCAATCTTCACTGGAATGGTTGTTGGTATAATCGGTCTGCTTACCGGACCTGGTTACATCGTGATTGGGATCATCTACGCAGGGATCTGGCTAGGAATGTTTATCGAAAATGGAAAGGCAGCTGAAGAGGCGGCATATCGTGACGAATATGAATAAGAGCTGTTGCTATTTTGAGAGCAGTAGCTGATAACAAAACCACACAATTTGTCGTGCGTGGCTTCGACTTGCACAGTATTCTGACGCCAGTCATTCAGTCACAATTTGGCAAATCGGACGCGCGGGGAGAAACTAATGTCACATGCATTTCAGTGGTTGCCGGGATGGGAAGCGGACGTAGAGAGGACTACGCCGGTTCGTGTCTTGGGGATTGACCTAGGAACCACTAATTCAACCGTGACCGAAATTATTTGGGACCCGACTTCCCAGGAACCACCTGTGGCCAGTTTGCTAGACATTCCTCAGGCAACTGTCCAAGGGGAAATCACAAAGGATTTGCTCCCTTCCGTGGTCGCTATCTTGGACGGCAAGGAATATGTGGGTGAGGGCGCACACCGATTGCGGTCATCGGCTGAACACTCCATGAATCGCGGTGCGAATATTTGGTGGGAGTCAAAAAATCACATAGGAACGAGGCTGGAATGGATTTCAGCTCCCGAGGGCTACAAAACACCCAGGGACATAGCGGCCCGGATTTTGCATTGCCTCAATGAAGCCGCACTTGATGCCTCAGATCTTCCCGTGGACAAGATCGTTGTCACGGTGCCCGCTTCATTCCAGCTGACTCAGAGGCAGGACACTGTTGCGGCGGCAGAAAAAGCCGGAATCGTGCTCCAAGGCCAAGATTTATTTGATGAGCCTGTGGCCGCATTTCTCGACTACCTCATTGACTCAGGTGGCAGCCTGATTGAGGGTCGTAAGAGGTCACGAATCATGGTCGTGGACTTCGGTGGTGGCACCTGCGATGTCGCTCTGCTCCAAGTGAATGCGGGTGAAGGTGGGGAACTAGAAGTTTCCAGAAGGGGAGTTTCACGCTTTCATCGAATAGGTGGCTCAGACATTGATGAATCTATTGCCGTACAGATCCTTCTACCAAAATTAATTGAAGAAAATGGTATCGCTCCCTTCGAACTCACCTACAAACAAAAACGTGACTTCGTTATCCCAGCGTTGGCGTCATTGGCTGAACAGTTGAAGAAAAAGCTCAGCGACCAGATTCACTACCAAATTCAAATGGGAACTTTTAATGACAAAAACGAATCACTTAAAGTCACACTTCCTGTTGCCCAGAAAATAGCCACCGACAATAAAGACCTAGGAATTGCAACACTGTCATCACCTGAGTTGACATTAAGGGAATTACGCAAAGCTACCGATCAGTTTTTAAACCCTATAGCTATTGCTCCAATGCGTAACGAGTACTTTGAAGTGACGTCTATATTCGCGCCCATCCGGGACGTACTGAGTCGCGCAGAGTGGACTCCAATGCACATCGATTCAGTCCTCCTGGTTGGTGGCTCGAGTTTGGATTACGCGGTCGGCAGAGCACTGGCACAGTATTTTCCTGACTCCAACATCCTCACCTATCAAAACCGGTTAGATTCTCAGCGCTGTGTGGGGCGCGGAGCGGCTTATCAGGCACTGCTTCTAGCTGTTTTCGGGAAGAGCCCACTGCGTGCCACTATCGGTGATGCTGTATCGGTCCAAACCACAAGCGGTCCGCAAGAAATGATTCCGGAAAATTCAACGCTGCCCTATCCTGCGGACGGCGGGTGGATTGAAGTACCTGGTCTGTCTATGAGCAGGGGGAGTGAACGGGATTCGGTTGATCTTGCGATCGAAATTCAAAGCGGGAACCGCAAGTTGTACTCACAATCCTGTGCTGTGAGTGCGCCAGTGTCCGTTGGTGATCCAATTTCCATGAAATTGAAGGTGGACGACAACCAGCGCATGCTGATTTCGCTAACCGTTGAGGCGCAAAGTGGTTCCCAGCCATTTGATGTCGACTTGGACAATCCATTCTCTGTAACAGCGAACCCGAACTCTGATCGCGATCGAATATTGGAAATTGAATCTCAGATCCCCGGGGCATCATTAGAGATCCAAATAAAACTCATAATCGAAATGAGCAAGCTGCACATAAATATCAAAGAGTATGAGCGGGCCAGACAACTGTTAGAGGGGCTTTTACCATCGGTCAGTGGGAATAAACAAATACAGCTTTTGAGCAGCCTTGGAAGCCTATGCGGGGAGATGGGAGATCCACAGGCGCAACAGCTGTACTTGGAGCAAGCCGCCCTTGCGGGTTCCCCCGAAGCTGCATTCAATCTTGCATTAGCTTTGCGTCAATCTGATCCAGGGAAAGCTTTAATTTTCGTAGATCGACTGATTGACATGGTTCAAGATTGTCCAAGCTACAGTCTGCGCGGGCTCATTCTGAAGAATCTAAACCGAAAAGAAGAGGCCGTGCAAGCATGGCGCAAAGCTGTCAGCCTTGCGCCGGATTTAAAAAAGCTCTCCGACTTTGAACTTTCCTGGCTTTCGATAGCAGCAGTCGAATTGGATGACACGGACCTTATTGAGGCGATAGCGCAGGAGCGAAAGAGGCGAAGAGACCTCCCTGAAAGCACGGAGGGAACTCGACGCGAGCCGACTGTTGCTGCATTGCCAGCCTGGGATTCGTAATGTGGGTTGTCACTAGGGAAAATTTGACTGAAGATCAATTAGCTGCCATTCAGCTTTCACCTGACAAAAATCGGGTTATATTTGGCGGACCAGGTTCCGGCAAAACGTTGGTTCTTGCTCACAGGGCCCGTCAGCTGATACTCGATGGCACGCCGTCAAACCGTATCCGACTTTTGGTGTACACGAACGTTCTCCGAGACTACGTCGAAGAAGGCCTGATCGATATGGGGCTCGTGAATCGAGCGGGATCAGAGCTTGAGGAGACCCCTGACAACTGTCGAGAACGGACTAAATTTTTTGCTCTCACCCCAGACGATGATCCGCAGGCGTTGCTCGATGTAGTCGCGATCATTTATTCAGAGGATGGGAACAATCCTGAAAGCGCATTTGTTCGCAAATCCTCTGAGTGGAAACGCAGCGAAGAGTTGCTTGAAAGAGTGAAATCAAGCACTCCTCCATGGCTACACGAACTAAATATCGCGGAGCTTCGAAAGGTTGTTCGTCAATTCGAGAGGGGTTTTTCCCTCGGAGAGCAGGCAAAAGTCTTTGGGTCTGCGGAATTAGTACAAACCTTTGATTCATGGTGCATTGACCTTTTTGACACACTTGTGGGCGGGAAAAGACCTTGGAATGCCGAGAAGAAAATGATGGATTTCGAGAAAATTCGACTCGAAGTTTTGGAAATCTTTGAAAGCAATAAATGCGAAAAACTTTTTGATGCATTGCTGGTAGACGAAGGCCAGGATCTGACACCGACATCTATCAAGTTAATGAAGGCTGTTTCCACCCATGTGACGTTAGCCATGGACGGTCGGCAACAGTTGTATTCCAATGGCATTGACCCGCAAGAAGCTCTCGATATCTTAGAAGTTCGTCGCGCGGCTGCGTCGCTCTTAAATGCGTATCGGTGTACGCCGCTAGTGGTGGATTTGGCAGCTGAGTTCTTGCCATCACAATCCGAGGCCATTGCATTTCGAACTTCGAATTTACTCTCGGTTGATGACATTGAGACCCCTGTTCTTTTTCGTGCTAAGGATCGAAATGAGGAACTTGATCAGCTCGCGATTGCTCTGGGTGATCGTGCAATGCTGGGACACAACACGGCAGTGCTAGTACCGACTCAGCGGGCGGCATCCGGTGTTTTGAAAGAGATGGAAAAACGCGGGCTGAATTGCTCTCACCGTAAGGATCTGTCATTTGGCGACCTGCGTCCAATAATTTTGACTTATCACTCCGCAAAAGGCTTGACAGTTGATTCCATTTTTCTGCCAACACTGACTGAAAAGGCATTTCGGGGGTTCACTGATTCCGAACAAAGGACCCGCATGCTTTTTGTCGGTATAACTCGAGCGACTAAATGGGCGTGGTTGGGTACCCATGAAGGGGATCAATTGGAGTTACTATCTGGAATAGAGGCGCTCGAGAAAAGAAAGTCTTTGCGCATTCTTCCGAGAACTTCGACGTTACTGAGCGCAGCTGTAATAGTGAAAGAGGAAACACCCACTACTTCAATAGGCCTAGCCGGACTCTTGTGAAGGACTCAAATTAATGACAGCAGAATCGTATGAGAAGCTCGTTCAATCTGGAATTGAGCTTGGTCACCTCACTGGTGCTCCGGATTGGGCTACCGACCCGGCCCTATGGGACAACTACATCGCTGCATTAGCCAATTCAATTGCGAATCCTTTACCACGTTTACATCGCAGGCTTAAAGTTCCGCCGAATGAAGTCGCTCGAATGATGGTGGGTTTGCAGGATGCCCCGGCTGAATATCAGCGTTACCTGCTTCCACCGACAGTGCAGCGGCTCGCCGCGGTAGATCTTCAGGATTCAAAAATTTTTGAAAAGACAAGAGAAGTTATTGTCCATTGGAATGACATTGTGGACGGGCATGTTGATTTCGATGGAGACACCATAGGGTCTCTCTTAGAGTCAGATGCGTGGATTTCCGTAGTTGACCCTGACGACTTCCAGTTGGGGACTGATCTTTCAGCTAGTGGTAGCAGTGATGATCCAACCTGGCGGAACTTTGATGCCTCTACTCGGAGTGCTTTAGCATCCTTGCCAGAACACATCCCTACAGGGGAACGATTGGCAGTCCTGCTCGGGCTATGGTCAAGTGCCACTAGGCAACCTAAATTGCCTGAAGAATGGACTCGCTCCAAAGAGTGGATTGAAAAATCAGAGCATGTTGTTGAAACTCAATTTGAATTGGCAGCTGCACGCGTGTGGGCACTGAGCACAAGTGGCCCACTTCATGACAGAGAAGACAACGCAAAGGCGATTGCTTTTTGCACATGGGCGTTTCGTCGAGCTGGCACTTGGCCCTCATTTGTTTCGCCTGACCCTGATATTCATCGGAGATTATTTGAAGAACCACTTCAAGAAAAAGCAAGTGGTTTGTGGCCAACGTGGGTGATCGATGCTGTTAATTTGAATCGAATTCCCGAACCGCGGCGAACTCGAGTATCAGTCGTTCATCGAGCTCCGAAAGTTGAAGAATTACTCGATGAACTTGATGCCTTGGTGGGTCTTGAGAGCGTCAAGGCCGAGATTCACTCGATCGTGAAGTTGGCTCAGCTTGAACAAACTAGGGCAGGTCTTGGTATGAACCCTGCGCCCATTGACATGAATCTCGTTTTAACTGGTAACCCTGGAACAGGAAAGACCACGGTTGCCCGACTTTATGGACAGATTCTTCGAGCGGCTGGCGTTTTGACATCCTCGGCCTTCATCGAGGTCTCGAGAGCCGATCTTGTCGGTCCTTATAAGTCTGAAGCAAGCCAACGGACCCGAAAAGCTTTGGAATCTGCCGAAGGTGGTGTTTTCTTCATTGACGAGGCTTACGCTCTCGCAGATCAAGGGGCCGACCGCGACGGGCGTGAAGTGATCAGTGAACTGGTCGCATATATGGAAAAGCACCACGGGTCAATAGCAATCGTGGTAGCCGGGTATGCCGGTCCTATGTCACTCTTCATGGACTCGAACCCGGGACTGAACAGCAGGTTCAAAGAACCTCTCCTATTCCCTGATCTCAATGATCAAGCCTTACTTGATGCCTTGCTCCTGTTGGCAAAAAAGGAAAGCTACAACATAGAGCCAAATGCGATCCCAGCTTTAACTAAATACATAAAAGCAATGCCACGCGATCTCGGATTTGGAAACGTGCGCGCCATGAGAAACGTGCTAGCCCAGTTAAAGCAGAATCTGGCTCAACGTTACTCATTAGACCGGGAAATTCCTCCCGATCTCATCACTTTAGAAGACGTTCCCCTGATTGGTCCTGGCGAAGTTGACGAAGCTGCCTACGACCAAGCAATAGCAAAACTTGACATGCTAATCGGCTTAGAACCAGCAAAGAAAACCATCAAGTCCCTAGCTGATCAGGCAAGACTTGTTCAACGGCGGCTGGAAGAAGGTGACACCGTTGCCCCGATAACAGTGGGTCACATGGTTTTCGAAGGCAATCCAGGCACGGGCAAAACCACGGCCGCAGCCACCATGGGTCAGATACTTGCCTCTCTCGGGCTCTTGCGTAGTGGTCACGTTCACGTTGTTTCGCATGCCGACCTAATCGGGCAATATTTAGGTCAAACGGCGCCCAAAGTCCGGGCGGCTGTAAAGCAGGCGTTAGATGGTGTTCTCTTTATTGACGAGGCCTATTCGCTCACCGCGCGAAAAGATCATGACAGTTATTCACGTGAGGCAGTAATTACACTCGTGGATGAGATCGAACGTAACCGAGCTCGTCTTGTAGTCGTGATGGCAGGCTACCCCGAAGAGATGGAGTTTTTTCTCAAATCAAATGTAGGACTGAAGTCTCGTGTTCGTCACACCATAAATTTTCCAAACTTCAGCCAAATTCAATTGCGAGAGATAGCAATCAGCGCTGCCAAAGCCCACCACATGGACCTGACCAAGGCAGCAGCTGACGCCGTCTCTGATCGAGCGGCTGCTGTCTCAACAATGCCGGGCTTCGCTAATGCCAGAACGGTGCGAAATTTGATAGACGACGCCGTTGCGAAACATGCATCTCGAGTCCAAGCACTCAATCCGGGCGATGTGACAGGTGCCGACTTGCGAACTATCGAACTGGTCGACATCGGAGAAGTCAAACTCGTAGAACGAGTGCCCATAGGTTTTGCTGTTTGAAATAGAACGCACTCACAGTCCGATTGCTCCCGGTATATGGCGGAAATTGGTGCTATCCCGTTGACCTGCGAATCACCACGAGTTCATCTCGAGCACGAGTCGCAGCAACATAAAGCAAGGACTTTTCACGTAACTCTTCATCTAATCGATCCGCTTCGTCCAGGGCAGCAATGCGAGATTCCTGAGATTGCTGGCGTGATCCGACTCCGGAAAGTGCGACTCGAGAGAATTCGGTTCCCTTGGCCCGGTGCATAGTCATGACTGAAATCCGATCTCGAGGCACTCGATCACGGTCGACGGATCTCACGGAAATCCCACGTTCTGTTAGGCCGGTGGCTAATCGATCACGTTGGAAACGATCTGGGCACAGAACAGAAATTGTTTCCGGCGCGACTCCGCCATCCAGCCATTGGCGCAAAACAATGGCCATTTTGTCAAGCTCTTCAGTGATCGATGTCACTTCAATCACATGAGGCTCGGGACCAGACCGAGCTGAGCGGTAGCCTGTGGTTTCAGGTCGATCTTCCAAATCGACAAACGCTCCACCCGTCAAAACACTCATTGCGTATCTCAGATTTTGTGCGGTAGTTCGATAATTCAGAGTTAAGCGTCGAGATCGACCAACGATAGAGATCCCCAGTTTGCTGAGAACCACTCTTGTTCCGTAAATACGTTGGTGAGCGTCTTCGGCAATAAATAGGTCGTCTGGACCGTGCGGGACCAGAGCGCGCAACAATTGCCAATGAGTGGGTGAGAGATCCTGGCCCTCATCAACTAAGACATGTGATGTAAAGATTTTTCCGGAGGAGTCTGCTTCAAGCACCGCAGCTGCTATGGCAGCGGCTTCGAAGAAGTCCACAGTCCCATCGACACGTGCCTGCGCACGGTAGGCCTCAACTAGCGACCAAACGGCTGTTCTTTTGGCTCTACTAAGGGGAATCCCGCGTCCAGTCCGGCGAACATGTAGGTAGTCCTCAATTGAGGTGATGCGATTCGGCAGAATCACTGATGCGTACTCGGCAGATAGAAATGTTGAGTTCGCAATGCTTGGTGGCAGTCCAACAGTTCCCGAGTCAACAATAGATTGCCACAGCGAACCGGAAGTTCTGCCGTTTACCGTTTCGCGGGCCTGACCCAAAACGCTCTCGACTGCCGTGGAGAGACTCAATCCGCCGACACGAAGCACCCCGGCTGCCAAAGCGTCGATGCCGCTCACAAAGACACCACTTTCACCCAATGAAGAGGAAATCGTGGTTCTTGGATCCAGTTGTGCGAGTTGCTCTTCGAGAAGACTAGCCAAATTGGTTGTGTAAGTGGTCAACAAAATGCTGTCTGTTGGATACCTTCGAGCTAACTCGCGAGCTCTGTGAACCAGTACAACAGTTTTGCCAGTACCTGCCCCTCCCGAAATCCTAAAGGGGCCAGAAGTTTTAAGATCGACGTAACGTCGTTGTTCTGGATGAAGAAAAACTCGCCAGGCGGCGAAATCTGTAGCTTCAATTGCATTTCTAAGCTCTTCGTTGTCTTCAATGAAGGCGAATTGAACTTGCGCGCCAATGCGTTGTAAAGCAGCGAGGACATCCGCATCCTCATCCTCGGACGGGGAAGCGGGTGATAGGGCCATGAGGTCGACAACGCCGGAAACTGAGTCGCCCGCGGCAATGTCAATGAGAATGGTTCCTATCCATTCATTTTCTAAATCAGCCGCCAGCGAGAGAATTTCGTCTTCGTCGCGAGCAAGCATGGCTGCTGAAGCAATCTCGGAAGGGACTCCCAGCCGGTCGATCAAATCACTGAGTGACACGCCGAGGGACTCTAGTAGAGGCTTCTTTTGTGAATTCGGATCCGATTCGAGGCTTGGTTGTTCAGCCACTTTGGTGGCTTTGGGTGGCATCAGGTTATCAGCAGCCCGAAACTCAGGTGATTCTTCGAATTGGGGAAGGCCATTCACAGGGTTAACTGTTAATCGGAGATTATTTGCAATTCGAATCGCTTCATCGTGTGGCCAAACGCCATGAATCACGTAATGACGCTCACCCGCATTGTCTAACCGAAACATCACCGCACGGTTTGACTGATCCACCCTTCCCGTACGAACGCGCGAATCAATGGCTCTGCGCATTGGTTCGATATGCAGTCCTGGAGTCGTGTCATCCGCAGCGAGTTTCTGTAAGAAGTTCATAGCTTTCGCGCGAATAGCTGGGTCGAGACGACTCGCCAATTTGCTCATGATAATTGTGGGCATCAGATTTGCCTTTCCAAGGTGAGTTTTGAACTCTCAGACAGAAGTCTTTCAAAAGCTTCAATTATCGCGATAGGACTTGGATCCAGAATTTCCCAGCCAAGGGCGGTGAGTTCAACTTCATCGGCGTGAGTCAAGCCGGGTAACCGAACAGCAACTCGGAATTTCGGCCAAACTAAATCGAGTGCTATCCCGTCCGGGCCTTCAATACCAATGTCGGGTGCCGGGAATTTTCCAGAGGCAGCCAAAGCATGCACAAGTGCACGCTCGACGCCTGGAGCTGCTTCACTCAAAGCCTTGGACCAATCAGGCGTCAGATGGCCGAGAGAAACAGAATCCGGTTCGTCAAGGCTCAAGTCCGCTGGTACCTCAGTGACCGGTCGAACGGCTCCTTCAGCGACTGCGATTGATAGCGTTGAGATTACAGTTGACCAATCTCTAAGTGCAAGTGAATTGGATAGCAGCAGCCACTCTCGCCAAGAATCTGCGTGATTGGAATCGAGTGATTCGTCACGATCATCGAGTACGACGGCGACGTCAACAACTCCTGCAGTATCGCGAACTTCCATGGCGACTGAAAGGGAACCGCGTTTCCACGTGACCACTCTTCGAGGTGAATCCTTTTCTACGAGCCTCTCGTTCAAGATCCTTGCTACTGCTAATGATGCGAGACTCGCGTTCTCAGGGGCTTCTGTCCAGTCTTCTGCATAAGCCTTTTGCTGTGAAAGAAGCATCGGCACCACTCTCGCCACACGTTCCAAGTCTGAAACGTTTGGGGCACTAATCCAATTCACCAGGAAATCTATCGGCCCACAAGCCATTGCGGCGTAAGCTGAAGGTGACGCGATAAAAGCAGGTTGCACCATGAACTGGCCAAGCAATTGTGGGTTCACCCAGTCTGGTGTGGCCGGAATGAGAGCAGGATCAGTCGACAAATCGCGAGCGCTAATTCCAATCACGACGACACCCTGGGCTCGTAGGTTCGCCCGCTTTTGGGCGTCGTCAGCAAGCCGATTCTTGTCGGCAACAGCGTGAAAACGATGTCCATCGGTGAAGATCGCCAAAGTAGGAACGTGGATATCGTTGGATTGCAAAACAAAGTCAGGTCGGCATCCATGCATGGGAACTTGAGGGCTGAGAGTCCATTGCCTTGGTAATCCGGGCAAACTGAACCGAATGGTATTGCCCCAGGCACCAGGCACCTCGGTAACAAATGCCCCCATAGTCTGAAGTCGGTCCACGAACACCTTGCGAAACCGTTGCTCTAAGTGTGATTCGATATTCGTGTCGTCAGGTGCCTGATCTAGGAGAGTCCAAGTTACTCCCTCTGTATTCAATGCTTCTGGCGACAACCCTAAGAGTGTTCGCAAGTGCCGTTCGGCGGCTGCGCGTGAGATCAGCCTGACCGGTTCACCAGCAGCAAATGGCAGTAGGCACCGGTGACATGCTTGCCTTTCTTCAAAGCGACATTCGCAGTCTCGAACTTTGACCCAGGCAATTTCGAGAAGTTCTCTCAACTTCTCTGGTTGGGCGAAGTCAGCGAGATAACCGGTTCCGCCTGGGACAGTGTCATGCAGCAGCAGAGCCTGGTGGTTGCTACTTCCATCAGAGAATGTGGGGTCCACCACGACTTCGACCGAAATATGGTCAGGGTGGCCACCCAATTGTTCCCGTAAGCCAAGAAGTAACGCTGAGGAAAGACTTGGAATGGAGTATTCGTCCCCCACGGTGACCGCAAAGGGAAGGCGTATGAGCAAGGCTTGGGTGCGCAAGGTGCGCATTAGTGCAATATCTCGATTGTCCTCAGCAATCGCATCACGGTGTACACACCACGGGCGGTGCTCATACTTGGAATTGCGTCCCGCATCGACATCAAGCTTGCCGCAACCTGAGCAAACTCTGAACAAGCCAGCCATTTTTTCGTTTCCAGCAATTTCTTTCCTGCTACCTCGACCAGGATTGCCAGCATTTAGCCATCGAATATCAATGGATCGAAGATATGTGCATCCCATGTTTGTCTCCTGCACGAACCATCGTGAGTCGATATTGGCGGGATCGATATCGGCTGAAACAAACATTTGGAAAGGCGTGTTGTCGCGTTGGTCACGTCGATCAGAGATTGTGACCTCGTCGCGACGCACTTCTGCGGTGGCGCGGCGAAATTCGATTACTTGTAATTGTTGACCCATGTCGCTGATGGCAGAGGATCCGCAACGAGGGCAAGTGGATATTGTTTGGACAGCTCCATCAAGGGCCATATCCTTGGCAAATCCGCACTGTGGGCAGAAAGCCCAGGGGCGGATCGCTTCACCATCCATGCCTAAATCAACGGCATCGACTTTTACCTCCCAACCCCGGGCATAGAAAGTCGCCCCCGGAGCAAACTCCCGAATTGCTTGCGCTGATCCGCGTGAAAACTGGGCGTGTTCGCTCTGGAACGCGCCCGACTCTGGATCCATCCAGTTCAATCCAATATCGAGTATCACAGAGTCTTCGACCAAGGTGTAGTTGGGAAGTACTCCGTATTCTTCTAAGACGCCAATCCAAAATTCGCCCTTGAGTTCCGCCAGTTGGCCTGAAGTGAGTTTTCGAGTTGTCTTGGCGGATCGTTCTGCTCGTTTGTCGTCGTCGGTTGCCGCAGGTGAGGCGGCAACACGTTCAAGTTCCGGCAACAATGCATCAATCGCAGTGAGACGGTGCCCTAATAGTTCTACATTGGCTCGCCAAAGTGCGGAAGCTGAATGTAAATGGGCCGCAAATGGACTTGTTCCCGGTCCAAGGGGTCCCACAACCCAAGGTAGTAAGCAAGCGACCGCAGCTTCTGAGGATTCTTGAAGAGTGAGAGCGAATCTTGCTACGTGCCCTGTCGGATCCGAATCGCACAATTCGATCAGGTCCCCAAGGAATGTTCCGGAATCGGATGAATTGAACACTGTCGTAGCCCGACGGGGATGAGCACGGCCTGAATCTCGAGCCATAACATCCATTAAGTGAGCAGTGAATTGCCGCTGTAAAATTTCCTCGGCTTGCAAATATGTCGCAGGAGGTCTGACTTCTCCGTTGATCATGGACAGCGGATCCCCGAGGGTGGGTAGGTGCTGGCCTCGGCCACTGACATACGCCAAACTGAGTGAGTTACCGGTCAAACGTCCCGCGCGTCCCACCCGTTGTAAATACGACGCGACGGTTTTAGGCAGCGAAGACAAAAATACGGCTGATAAATCTCCGATATCAATACCTAATTCAAGTGTTGGTGTAGCTACAAGAACATTTGGAGCTTGCGGATCCCCGCTAGAGTTCTTAAATCCATTTTCGTACTCCAAGCGCATCTTGTCATCCAACAAACTGGTGTGTTCGCGCGCGACAATTCGACGCATGTCACTCGATGAATACAAGCGTCGGTAAAAGCCATCAAACTGTGCCTCAGGGGATAACGAACCAGAACAGCGCACGGAGAAACACGGTGCACCTGTGAGCTGAGCGACGACGGTTGGGCTGCCGGGGGTGAGAGCACGGCAGACGCTGCAAGTCAACGTGCTAAACCCATTGTTGAGTGAGGCTTCAGTAACAGGTTCAACTACAACGGAAGAAAGCGGTATTGCGAAAATCTCCGCACCAGTGGCGGATTGCATGCTCCCCAGTACTCGATCTTTCACCAGTCTTTCGAGTAATTTTCTTGCCAAGCTAGCTCCGTCGGACTCTGAAACCCCAAGAACTCGCCCCGTCCACTTCGCGTACCAGGACTTTGACGAGGTAACCGAATCCAAACTGGAATTTTTCTTAGCTGGCCCACTTCCACCCACTCGAGGGTACCCAGGTGCAGGTCGGCCAGTCGGAAATGCTGGCATTCCTGCATCTCGCGGACGCCCACCCCAAATCGAATACCTGTTGCCATCTTCATATCTGTATTTTTCAAACCACGGGTGATCTATAGCTCCTTGAGTGCGCATATGTTCTAGCACTCCGCGTGCCCAACGAAGCACGACAGCGTTATCCAGAGGCGTGTTTGATCCGTCGGTTTCGAGCTGGAAAGAAAATCCTTCTAACACTGAATTACCAGCTCGGATTAGGCGCTCCGCCGGCGCACTAACTTCCACGGCAACTGAACCGGTCAACTCCAGAGTCCGGCCCAATCGAGAGTTAAGTCCCAATTCCATTAGTGCATCGAATGTCAAGCGGCGTTTAACTCGACTGCGCACGGTGGCAGGTACCTCGCGTAGAGTCGGCGCCTCCCAAAATGGTGTGAAGGATTCACGATCGGCGCAATCTGGAGCGATCAATCGATATCGTGCAAACGGATCGTCTCCAGCTTGGGCAATGACTTCGTCGACCAAGTCGTCCAAAGGCAAAGCACCGTCCCCAACGGCTTGTCTCAGAACAGAACGCAATGTCAGAGTGTGTGATCGAGCCTGGATAAACCCAGCTCGATGCGCCGCATCTTGCACGGAGTCGGTAAAAACAAGCGCCTTTTTTTCAACCGGATCAAGCTCGGCGTCACCAAAAATTGTCGAGAGTGAAACCGACAGTAGCGTCGCAATCGCAGATCCTAAAAATCGAATTCCATCTTCTTGAGCACATGATGGACAAACATCATTTGCTGAATCTTCCTCGACGTCGGCTCCAGAAAGCATCAGTACGGGCAAGACCCAACCATCAAGCACGTCCTGGTTCAGTTCATCGGGGACAGAAGTTAACAACGCCCGCTCGCGAATGGAAAACCATGCTAAACCGTCTACAACTTCACCTGAATCTTGTGAAACAAATGCTTCGGTAGGTGCGTAAATCAATGCCCTGAAGCGACCTTCGCGTGAGGCATGATTTCGCCGAATCGAATCGTCGTCAGCCGAAAGATCCAGACCCACCGGTGCAAGACCAACTCCCCAACCAGAACGACCACAGTGACGGCAATAAATGGCAGGAAAGGCGGGCCGGATTTCCTCAGCATCCACGTTAGCAAGTACAGGGCCATCATCTGACCAACGAAAGCGAGTTGATGCGGCAGCATCACGATTGATTCGGGTGAGTTCGCGAACCCACATGTGGACGTCAACAGATAGGGCAGATCGACCCGAAAGCGCACGAACATGACCGAGTAGTCCAAAAACCGAAAGCAAAAATTCAGACCAATAATTGGTAAGTACCGGGGTCGCGCGGGGGGAGAGGCCCACATGAGTGAGCAACTCAATGGAGAGATCGTTAATTGCGGTGGCTTCACCAGCGATGTCTGCCAGAAGCACAATGAGCGGGTGTGCTTTGGCTAGATCAGACCACAGATCAGGTGACTGTTCAAGTAATTGAACGAGAAGCTCGCCGACATTTGAATCCACCGATTGATCAGTATGGGTGTATAACTCCGTGAGAACGGTCAATGCAATGTCGTGAGCTGTTGGCTGAGTTCCCAAATTATTGAGCAATGTCAGAGCACGCTCCACGTTTACATCTGCGATTGCGATAGGTGTCAGCCCTAAATCAGCAACACGACCGGCGGCACCGGCGGACCACTCAGAGATCGAAAGTCGATCCTCCGTTATCACTGAGGTTGAATCGAAATCCTCACCAAACACTGTGTGGGCAAAATCCACCATGACAGTTGGGTCACCCTTGTCACCCAACGTTGCCGAGGTCGCTACTGGAGTGATGTGGCCCAGGGGAAGGCTCCAGTCACGCTCAGAATATTGAGGGTCGTCAGCATCCCAGTAACTTTTAAGGGTGAGGCCTAGGCGACGAAGCAACATTGCCACGTCAGTGCCTTGTGCGCCGTCGTAAGTGTGAAATTCATCGAGAACCAAGTACTGCAGGCTTGAAGCGCTTTGCTTCCAGATCCTTTGGTCATCAGCGCGCAAGAGAAGCTGGTCGAGCATCTTGTAATTCGTCAACAAGATATCGGGTGCTTTGTCGCGAATAATGCTTCGTTCCGTGATGAGCCCGTCTGCAGAAACAATCGTTCTCTGTGGTCCGTCTTGTCCAATGTATAACGCGGCGGTGATATGCGACAGCTCTGGATGCGAAGTAATCATGCTGGCTAAACGTTGAGCCTGATCGTTAGCCAGAGCATTCATCGGATACAACAACAAAGCCTTCATCCCTGTCACGCCATTACGGCGGGCACGCAAGACATGATCAAGAATGGGATATAAGAAGGATTCCGTTTTACCAGATCCGGTGCCCGTGGTTACCAGAGTCGGCAACGGGCGGCGACTATGCCCGTTCTCAATCGAAGTCAGGCGTGAGAATGCAGCCCCCTGATGACCGTAGGGAACGAAACCTTCGTACCACTCCAGTGAATCACGCCACCCAACTTCAGCAGGGCGAAAGGGCAATCGAAGGCGACCATATGGCCCTTTAAACATCCCTGACTCGGGGTCCGACAGAAAATCATCGAGTGCGTCTCGAGCATCGGCATCCGTTAATGCAAACGTCGTGACCAAGTAGTCCAAAAGCCCTGCCCGCACATTACGTGCCTGGAGAGTGGGTAGCAGTTCACTCATGATCGTTCCTTAAGCAACCGTGTGAAATGAGCGTGAGCTACTCGCATATCGGCTTCACGATCCAATGTGAGAAAAGGTAACTCGTATGTGTACGTCGTACCCGACGGTTTCGTGGCCGTGCGTTCCTCAACAGTTATGCGATCACCCTTAGCACGCCACTCCTTGAGAACTTCTTTGGGAACCAGGCGACCATGAGCGTCGTAGTAATAAGAATTGCGGTCGTAGCCGAAAAGAACTGGGAACTGTGTTCGATAGATGGAACACAACTCGTCGGCGCCCACACCCAGAGAAACAGCCACGATCGCATCAATCTCCAGTAACGCTTGCCGCCGATCAATATCTCGCCGAAGTGGTGATTTCCAGGACCAGGAGGCACTCACGTCCCCCAGCAGGATTCCAGCAGGACTGACGTAACCGGGAACCCACCTTGAATTACTTAAATCATCAGTGAATGTTTGTTCCCATAGTTGTGCGTACACATTCGTGACAGCATTGAGACGTAGAGCTCTGATAGCAATTTCCGAATCTAGGTCACTTTCTACAGCGATGAGTCGCTCGATTGTGTTCGCTGTGATGGTACTTTTCGGCACGGACCGAACTAGGAAGTCATTTAATATTGAAGACAGAAATGCCTCAAGGCGCAACAGTCCAGCCGTATCGCCGGCCGCTGAACCCATTGAAGTAACACCATTGATGTGTGCTGTTCCGGGTGGGATCAGGGCTGGAATAAGCGTGCGCTCGCCAACGTTATCAGCCATGTTTCGCGAGGCGATGCGGTAGAAATCACGGGCAGATACCGGGCCATTGGTGGTTTGCCAATGGGTGTACTGCGAGTCATAAACATTGCGATCACCGATCGGCGAGTACGCCGTTGCTGGTATGAAATTGGCTTGGAGTGATTCCAAGTCAACAGGCGACCAATCCTGATTGTGCAACAACGTTGCGTTGGGTGTTTTGTACATTGGTCGGGAAACAAACAGGTGTGGGCCCTGTAAAATCACGTCAGCCCAAGAAGTGGGGGTGCCCCAACGCGATTCAAAGCGTCCTTTCTTCCTGTCGATACTCTCGTCCCAGCCGCGAGAAAATTCCATTGCAAGTTCGCTGATGCGTGGAGCGGCCGCGAGCTTGTTTAGCACCGCAGACACTGAACGATTCACGGCATACACCATGCGGGACTGCGCTGTCGGAGTGCTTGAATCCTCTAGCAACGCATGCCAAGCGACCAGCGTCTCTCGGTTCACGTCAACGATACGACTCGCGTGTGGACGCAAATCCCAATTACCGTCCGGATCTTTCAGGCCCGGTTCAGGACCAGAACCGTCATGTTTCACCGAACGTTCAAGCGTGTCGGGGTGGTATAGAGAACTGGCAGTAAGGAAGTTCGGTTCTGATTGGTGATCACCATAAATCTGAATTCCAAATGTTCTTGAATCACTAATTTCAAATAGCAGTAGTTTATTGTTGAATTGCCAGTGGCGACGCAGGCGGTGGTATGTAGCTGATCGGAGCGGTCCAGCTTTTTCATCGGTGAAGTGCGTCTCTGGATGAATCAATCCAATTACGCCCGAGTTAGATGCGTGCAACCAGGTTTGCTCCATGAAACAGCGGTACAGATCTGGTTGCAGGCCAGCCAGGTGCGGGAAGTACTGGGGTGATCCAACGAAAGTCGCTAAAACCGCAATTTCAGCTGTTCCGTCGATCACGAGATCCCGGACACCCTCAAGCTCAAGAGTCTTTGCACGTTTTTCATTTCTTTCGGGTTCGCTAGGTTTCAACGCAAGTTGCCACCACGGGTCGCCTTCAGCGAGAAGGGCATCAACATCGGAGCGCGGCCGCACCCATGGGGGGTTACCCAGCTGGAGATCAAAACCACCACGGGCAAAGACCATGGCGAAATCAAGTTCCCAATGGAAAAATCCTTGCTGAGCGGCAATGCGTTCACAGGTTATGAGCCAAGGGTGCTTGGCGAGAATTGAATCAGTAGACATTGCGCCGGCAAATGCGAGATCGTTGCTTTCCGCGTCGCCCAATGAACCCCAGTTGACGTCAAAGTCGAACATTGCAGTGCCGCCCGTGCCGCGCACTTTACCGGCGTGACGGCCAAGTAGCAGTTGGAGAGCATCAATCCACTGAGTCAGTGTTGGGGTAGTCGCGTGTGACTTCGATCCATCAGGAAGTTCAATGTTTGTTAGGGAATCAGTTAGCGGCCAAAACCAGAGT
>Ga0209284_10003224_pt1 | contig 20538 bp, 14 predicted proteins | sample FRY03_FD_187211 | JGI IMG/M metagenome (GOLD analysis project Ga0209284, IMG submission 187211) | Freshwater microbial communities from Lake Fryxell liftoff mats and glacier meltwater in Antarctica - FRY-03 (SPAdes) (version 2) | ecosystem: Environmental > Aquatic > Freshwater > Ice > Glacier... | reverse complement strand
ACCACCTTTGCCAGGGAAGGAGCGCGTACCCTCCGCCTCACATTCGACGACGGCAGCCAACGCGTCATCGACTTTGCGCCCGTTCTGCACGGCCCTGTGTGGGGAAGCCTTCAGAATTTGGAACTGTTCGCACAGGTCCGGCTCGACACAGAAATCGGCACACTGGTCTGGCCGGGTGGTTTGGACATCGATCCAACTGTTCTCCACGACTGGCCGCAGCACGTGGCGCATATTGTGGCAAAGAGGCAACGGCAGGCGGCTGCGTCTGACCGGATGCCCACACCTGCCTAATTTACGCTTCTCGCAATACCCGGATTTCCCATCCCCCCAAATCCCCACCCAAATTTGACACCTTCGCCCATCCCCGTTATACTATCTCAGTCAGTGGATGCGCGGTCTTTCGGCCTGGAGGGATGGCCGAGTGGACGATGGCGGTTGTCTTGAAAACAACTGTGGGGCAACTCACCGGGGGTTCGAATCCCTCTCCCTCCGCCAAACGCATCTGGCACAAATAACTTGGGGAGGTCGCATAGCCCGGTCGAGTGCGCCCGCCTGCTAAGTGGGTAGGGGTAGCAATATCCCTCGAGGGTTCAAATCCCTCCCTCCCCGCCATACGTTGGAGAAGTTCAATTTCCCAAAGAAATTGAACTCCCTGACGAATATGCGCCCGTAGCTCAGCGGATAGAGCGTTGGCTTGCGGAGCCAAAAGTCGTAGGTTCAAATCCTATCGGGCGTACCAGAAAAGAAAAGGCTGTCGGGCGTAATTACGCCCGACAGCCTTTTCTTTTTCCTGCTTTTATCAGCGTTCATCAGTGTTTATCAGTGGCTAACCTCCTAATCCGGTTCAGGCCAGTTGGCGCACGTGGGGCATTTTGTAGAAGATCACAACCATCAGCGCCAGGGCAATCAATGCGCTGAGTGCAATCGTCTGGCTGATGCCCCAGACTTCCGAAAGCGCGCCGATGGCCAGATTGCCAAAGGGGGCCAGCCCAAAAAATGTGATGGTGTAGAGGCTCATAATCCGCCCCCGCATCTCATCCACAATCTGCGTCTGGAGCAGGGTGTTGATGAGGGTGAACTGATTCATAAAGCCCATCCCCAGCAGCACCGACAGCGCCAGGGATAGGGGATAGAAGGGGTTGACGGCAAAGGCCAGCAGGACGAGCGGATAGGCCAGGGCCACCCGGTTCAGCCACTTGCCCCGGAAGCCCCGATCCCCGAAGCGGGCCACCAGCACCGCCGCCGCGACTGCCCCAATGCCCGACGCCACATTGATGGCCCCGTAGGCCCCCGCGCCCTGGTGCAACACCCGATCCACAAAGGCGGGTAGCACTGTGCTGTAAGTAATCCCGAAGAGGCTCAGCGTAAGCGAAATCAGCAGCAGCGCGCCCACTTCGTTTGTGTGCAGGGCATAGGAGACGCCGCTGCGCAACTGCTGCCACGCCTGCACCTGCACTGTGCGAGGCACGGCAGGCGGCAGACGCATGAGCAGCAGACCGGTAATCACGGCCAGGAAACTGACGCCGTTGATGGCAAAGCACCAGGCCGGGCCAAGCACCACCAGCAGCACGCCCGCAATTGCCGGGCCAATCATCCGGGCCGAATTGAAGGTCATAGAATTAATGGCGATGGCGTTGGACATATCCTCTTTGCCCACCATATCCACCACAAACGCCTGGCGGGCTGGGCCGTCAAAGGAGTTGACGATCCCGGCGCAGGCGGCCAGCACCAGCACGTGCCAGACTTCGACTATACCGGTAAAGGTAAGTGCAGCGAGAATCAGCGCCAGCACCATCGAACAGCTTTGGGTAATCACCATCAGCTTGCGTTTGGAGACGCTGTCCACAATCACGCCGCCCCAGGGGGTGATGAGCAGGGCGGGGATGGCCGAGGCAAAACCGACGACGCCCAGCATCAGTTCGGACTGGCTGAGCTGGTAGACGAGCCAGCCCTGGGCGATGATCTGCATCCACGTGCCCATTGTGGAGAGAAGCTGGCCGACGACGTACAGACGGAAATTGCGGTGGCGCAGCGCGTTCAGCGTCTTGGGAATGCGGAACTGGCGGGCGCGCAGAGGGACGATCTCGGGCGGCAGATTGGGCAGACGGGGCGGGTCAAGCGGGCGATCCAAAGGTTCTGACATTGGATGACTTTCTATGTGATGAAGTTTTTAACGCAAAGGCGCAGAGATGCAAAGAGTTCGCTTTGACCTCTGCGTCTTTGCGTTAAAGTATTTAGACGCTTTGGCTGGCTTTGATGTGCTCGCGGATTTGGTCGATAAAGCGGTATTCGCTGTTGTCCTCCGGCGCATAGCCGATGACTTTACGCGCATTGGCGATGCTCCAGAAAGCCTGAGAGTTGCCGCTGATGCCGTAGAAGACCTGAAAGGGTACGCCGTTTTCGTCCCGGATATCTTCGGTTTCGATGCTTTTGATGAACAATTGCTGCAAATCCCGCTGGCTGATGTAGACGGCCAGCCCCCGGTACATCTTTTGCAGATCGCCTTTGGGGATCGTCTCCATATCCGTATCGCGTGGCCCGCCGATGCGCACCTGCACATTTTCCAAGCGGCGCGCCTCGCTGTTTTCCGGGTGCATTCCCGTATATTGCATCTGCCCGGTGGCGTAGACAAAGCCCAAATGCTCGTAAGCCTCTTTGGCCCAGCCATAGAAATTGTCCGAGAGCGCCCGCTGCTGGGGCAAGACCACATCCCATTTTCCCTGCAAAATCAGCCGCTCGTAGTAGTCGGCTGCGTGGTTGGAGGAGGCCACGACCACCCGGCGCACAGTCTCTTCCAGCGCCGTTTGGTAGACGTGAAAGGCCATCTCCACATTCGTCTGTTCCGCGTAATAATCCTGCGCAATATCCGAGCGATCCGCGGCGCGTGTGAAGCCCAGATGGACAATCGCATCCGCGCCCTGAAAATGCTTGCGGTAGCTCTCCCGCTCCCGGCTGGTCAGGTCGGCGATTTGGATGCCATCAATCGGGTTGCCGTCCCGGTCTGTCGAACGCACATCCAGCAGCGTCAGGTCGTAGCGCTGGCGGAAGGCGGGCAGCAATAGGCTGGCGACGTAGCCGGATGCGCCAGTGACGACAACTTTGCGGCGGTTGGTCATTGTGGGGTTCTCCTGTGGGGTAAGGGGATCAGCGATTGCAGATTGGATTAGTGAGCGCTGATTGAGTAGTCGAAGAATTCGCCGAGTCATTCGGGCCGTATCGAAATCAAGCGAACGGGTCTACAGTTTTACGGGTCTACCCGCTTTCTTAAGCGGCTCCTACTCAACCGGCGCTGGTCTTTGAGGCTATTTCAACCAAATGCTTTCCTGGGCAATGTATTGGGTGAATCCCAGGCGCAGGGCCATTTCGTGGGAAGCGGTGTTCTCCTGATTGCAGCGGTATTGTATAACCCGGCCCTGGCGGATGGCCCACTGGCAGAGGGCGTGGACCGCCGCGCTGCCAAAGCCTCGCCCGCGAAAGTCGGAATGGGTGAGCACGCCGGGGTCTACAAAACCGGCCCGCGGGTAGGCGCTGGCGGCTGTGATCAGTAGAGGTGTCTCGCCCTGGCCGCGCAGTTGAAAGACACCGCACGCCATTTCGTGGTCTACCGCCACATAGGCTTCCGACACTTCTTCCAGGGAATTGGCCTCTTCCAACAGACGCAACTGCTCGCGATCTGTGCCCGTCAGTCGGCGCAGGGCAAAGCCGCCGGGCAAATGGCGTTCGGGCAGATCGTCCGGGAAGAGGTGGAAGATCAGGCCAACCGTAACGGTATCGATCTTCTGGCTGGGCCAGTGTTGGACAACCGAAGCCGCGGTCATCGGCATATCCGTTGGCAGTGCGTCGAGAATCTCTTCTATTTTTTCTGCGTGGGCCGGGCTGTACTCGACGAAGACCCGCTGTTGGATCGGCCAGATGTGGATGCTAGCCGATCCGCCCTGATTCTTGCGCGGGCGCAGGGTGGTTCCGGGCTGGGTGAAATGGGCAGGCTCACACTCCCAATAATCGGCCCAGGTCTGGAATATCTGTTCCTCAAATGCCTGGCGCATTCTGTTCATCGGATTCTGGTAGACTCTTCAACGGGCGGGGTGCAAACCACCCGGCACACATCCGTGTGAAGAATGTGTACCGGGTGGTTTGTCATCAGTCGTGGCGTTATTGTACCAATGCTAGTCTGAATTAGCGAACCGCGTTTTTTTGCTTATCCACCGCTGGCAGGCGTGGGTGCAGCTTCGGGAGCCGACTCTTCTGTCGGGGCCACACCGTCTGTCGGGGCCACACCGTCTGTCGGGGCTGGTCTGATCTCTACTGGAATCAACTCAATACCGCTCACTTCAGCCAACCGCTCCAGCACGACTTGCAGTCTATCCATTTGTGCGCCATATTCGGTCCAATTCCCCGCTTTCAGCGCCGTCTGGGCCAAGTCGTAGATGGTGTTGGCCTCGACAATCAGCTCTTCCAAAGAGCTTTGCGAGAGGTCCGCGCCCGGCTGGGAAGTTGTCGGCTGGGAAGCCGTTGGGCCAGTGGCTGCCGCTTCTGTGGGCAGCACATCGGGCAAGCTCTCGCCTTCGGCCAGTGCCAGTTCAGCCAGGCGGTGATCTTCCAGTATATCCCGGCCAAAGAGTTCGGCCAGGGCAAGCCCCAGGTTTTCCGCCATAATCACCCGATTTGGCGTAGCCAGGATGACCCGCTTCAGTTCAGGGATTTTGCCCGAAGCCGCTTGCAGATAGAGCGGCTCCACATAGAGCAGGCTGCCACTGATAGGAATAACGAGCAGATTGCCCCGGATCACTTGGCTGCCCTGCTGGTTCCACAGGCTCAGTTGGGAGCTGATCACCGGGTCCTGGTCGATACGGGCCTCGATCTGTTTGGGGCCAAAGATGAGCGAATCCTTGCCGAAGCGGTAGACGATCTTCTCGCCGTACTTCTCCGGGTCGCTCTGCGCGGCCAGCCAGGCAATCATATTTTCCCGGTTGGCGGGGGTGAAGGGTAGAATCTGGATGAAGTCCAGTTCCTGACTCCCCGGCAGTTGCATCAACACGTAATAGGGTTCGATGAGCCGCGCCCGGTCATCAAAGATTTCTTGGGGCCAGGCCCACATATCCTCCCGGTTGTAGAAATCTTTGGGGTCGGTCATCTGATAGGTCAAAAACATATTGGCCTGGATGGTAAAGAGATCGTTTGGGTAGCGGATATGGGCCTTCTGGTCCGCCGGCATTGTCGCATAGTCAGCAAAGAGGTCGGGGAAAATCTGGCGATAGGCAGCGATAATCGGCTCATCGGCGTCCACCACATAGAATTTCATCTCGCCGGTATAGGCGTCAATCACCACTTTGACCGAATTGCGGATGTAGTTGAAGCCCGGTGTAATGGTGCTTGTGCCAACCGCGCTCGGCTCGCTGTAGGGGTAGCGATTGCTGAGGGTATAGGCGTCCAGAAACCAATAGAGGCCGCCATTGTCACCGATGACAATGTAGGCGTCGTTGTCGTAGTGCAGGAAGGGGGCGACTTCCTGCACCCGCTCGCGGATGTTGCGCCGCCACAGCAGTTCGCTCTCTGGTCGCAATTCTTCGCTGATCAGCAGGTTGACATCCCCGAAGCGCAGGGCAAAGGAGAGGCGGGTGAAGAAATTGCCCAGGGGAATGCCCGTATCCGCGGCAAAGGTTGTGAAGGCGTTGCCCCCTTCGCTGCGGGGATAGTCAAATTCGGGTGTGTCGGTCTTGACGATCACATATTCGTTGGCCCGCTCGCCAAAATAGATTTCGGGCCGGGTCACGTTTAGCAGGCCCTGAGGCGGCAGGTCTTTCAGAATGAAAGTAGGCAGACCGTCTTTGGTGATCTCGGCCACGGGCGAGGCCGCGACGCCGTAGCCGTGGGTGTAGACCAGCTTGCGGTTGACCCACGTTTGCGCCTGCTCCTCCAACTGTTCGGGAATCAGTTCACGGGCCGATAGCATTACCTGGCGGCGTTCGCCGTCGATGGTGTAGCGGTCGATGTCTATGTCGTTGAAGGTGTATTGCTGGCGCAAGGCCTGCACCTGATTGTAGGTTTGCAGCAGGGGGCGGTAGTCCCACAGGCGGATGTTGCGCACCGTCTCGGATTGGGACATCAGCCCCGCTGCGGTCAGGTCGCCTTCCGCGTTGTAGTTCTCCTCCTGAATATCGTCCAGTTCAAAGGCGATGCGGGTAAAGTTGATATTGTCCCGGATGAAGGGTTCTTCTTTGGTGAACTCGTTGGGGGCCACCTGAAAGCGCTGCACCAGACCGGGATAGACATTGCCGGCCAGGGCCGAGATGGCTACCCAGATCACCAGCACAACCACAATCGCCCGCCACGCCTGACGCAGCACCACATTGACGAGCAGCAGGACAGCCGTAATCAGCGTGACGATGACCAGAATATTATAGGCGGGCAACTGGGCGTTGACATCCGTATAGCCTGCGCCAAAGACCGCGCCCCGCGCGCTGTAGACCAATTGGAGCGCGTCCAGCCGGTATTGCCAGGCGATCAGCAGCAGAATCAGCGCGCCCAATCCGCTGAGATGGGCGCGTACGGCCGCGCTGGCATTCCAGCCCCGCCAGCCAATCCCGCTGACCACCGCCGACCCGATCAGTGTCAGCACCAGCGAAGACATCAGCCAGTTGCGGGCGATCTGCCAGACGGGCAGGGTGAAGATGTAGAAACCCACATCCTTGCCAAAGATGGGGTCGGTCAGATTGAAGGGGGTCTGGTTAAAGTAGAGCAGCAGGTCTTCCCAGCGGGCGGATGCGGCGGACCCCATAAAGAAGGCCAGCACGACGCCCACCAACAGCACAACCGGTGTAATGCGCACGCCAACCGCGGCTGCGATCTGCTGGACCGGCGTGCCGTCCAATCCCCGCGGCTCCAGGCGGCGGGCGATCAGCACGTTGATCACAAAGAAGATGAGAAAGGCCGTGGCCCCACCCAGAAAAAGGCCAACCGAAGCGGTGATGCGTGTCCAGTAGACCGACGAGAGGGCGAGGCTGTCGTACCAGGCGATGTCTGTGAAGAAGCCGAGGACCCAATTGAAGAGGGCGATGGCGATAAAGGGGATGAGCATCCAGAGGAGAACCCGGGGATTGCCCTGGGGTGTCCCGTTGCCGCCGCCGCCGCCCCCGCCGCCGCCCACAGGACGCTTCGGGCCGCCGCTGCCGTTGCCGCCGTCCAGCAGCTCTTCTTCAATCGTCGTCCAATCGTCTTCGTTGAAAGTTTCCAGTAGTTCTGGGAAAGGGTCGCGTTCTGCCATTTTATATTCCTTAATCTGGTTTGTGGCGAAAATGTGGCCCAGCAATAAGCGTTTGATCTATTGTACCAGAGATTGCCCTATTCGGCCTGCCAGAAGTTCGACTTTTCGGAAAAAGTCGAACTTCTGGCTTCCCCTGTGCTATACTTTCTCCCATGCCAACAAACTCGCTCCCATCCAATCCTAACCCATTCCCTCCCGTCGCCCGCCGCCAGACGCACTTTTTGCGTCAAATCGAGCCGCACCTGACTGCCCTGCCCGGACTTTCTGCGCTCTGGCTGGGCGGCTCCGCGGGCAGGGGTGATGCTGACCGCTGGAGCAGCGTCGATCTCTACTGTCTGGTCGAAGCCCGCGCGCAGTCGCTTATCAGCGAACGTGTGGAAGCGCTTCTGGACAGTGGCTTTCCCGACGGGTGGACCAGCTTTGGCCTTCAACGCGGCATTCAGACGGCCTGGCTGGATGGGTTGACACACGCGCATCTTCCCCGTGCTGCCAATCAGGGCGGCGTCTGTTTTCGCATATACTGGACAGCGCTCGACTGGTTGATTGCCCAAGAGACAAACAGGCGTGTCCATTTGCTCTGGTCGCAATATGGGGCATCCGTTGCCCTGACAGATCGCTTGTCGTCTGCCCCACAACTGGAGAATCGCATTGCCGAAACTGTGCAGACTGGTCTGATCGAGTTTTGGCAACTCCTGGCCCGTCTCCCCGCAGCCATCAACCGGGACGAGCATCTGGCCGCGGTTAATCTGCTACAGCGGGTGCGCATGATTTTGACCGATCTGGTGGTAAGGCTGAATGGGGTCACCCGGCCCGATACCCCCGCTCGCATCAACCGGTTTCTGGGGCCGGCCCAGCAGGACGCTTTTGAAAAGACCTTGCGCCAGAGCAGCAAGTTGGGCGAAAGCTGGATCGGTCAGGCCGTAGCCCTGATCGTACTCTATCATTGGTACGCACCCCAACTGGTCGAAATCCACAAGCTCATTTACCCCACAGCCCTGGAAGAGACGGTTCTCGCTCTTTTGAGTACTGAAGTCTCTGGCTGGCCCGCACAGATTACGACCGCGTAGGGGACGGTCTCAGACAGTCCCCTACGCGTCTACCCCCTACAACCATTTTGGTACTAATACTCAATGACTCACCCCACAAACCGGCGAATGCGTATTGCCTTTGTCGCCCCCTTTGGCCTGCGCCAGAAGGCGACGGTCTGGGCGCGCATTCTGCCCCTGGCCCGGCGTCTGGCCGCGGCCAATTGCTTTGTGCTGCTTGCCATTCCTCCCTGGGATTCGCCGGAAGATGCGGGCAAGCGCTGGGGGGATGAAGGCGTCGAGGTGGTCAATGTGGCGTTGTCGGGTGGACTGCCCTTCATCACCCGCCGTCTGCTGGCCGAGGTGGACAACTTTCGGCCCGATGTGGTCCACATTATCAAGCCGCGTGCCTATGCGGGGATTGTCCAGTGGCTGCTTTGGCGGCATAAAGGGCGAGGCAACAGTTCGCAAAATGGCCCGCAGATTGTGCTGGATGTGGACGATTGGGAGCAGGCCTGGTCCTCGATTGCTGGCTACCATCCGCTGATGGCGCGCTTTTTGGAGTGGCAGGAGCGCTGGGGTTTTGCCCACGCCGACGCCATCACCGCGGCCAGCGGGTGGCTGCTCCACAAGGCGGGGGCGTTGGCCCCATCCACACCAGCTCTCTACCTGCCCAACGGAATCACCCCGCCAACCGCTCTCCCCAGCCCGACGGCATTTGACGTGCATCGGCCACCGACAATTCTCTGGTTCACCCGTTTTATGGAAATAGAACCGGCGTGGATGGGGGCTTTCTGGCGGGCCTTGTCGGCCCAGCGCCCGGATGTGCATCTGCTGGTGGCGGGTGCGCCGCTGCAAAAGGGACGCAACGGTCCTTTTCGCCAGGCCCTGGGACGGGGGGACGACGGCATCACCTGGCTGGGGTGGGTTCCCCAGCACCAACTGGCGGAGGTCTACGCCCGCTCGGATTGCGCGGTCTTTCCCGCCGCGGATGTGCCGCTGAATCAGGCCAAGTGCAGCGTCAAGTTGGCGACGACGCTGTTGGAAGGTGTGCCGGTGGTGGCAAGCGCGGTGGGGGAGCAGGCCCGCTATGGGGCGAATGGCGCGGCCCGGCTGGTGGCCGCCGACGCAACGCCGGAAGAATTTGCCGGGGCTGTTATCGAAGTGTTGAGCCAGCGCCAGGAGCAAGAACGGCTGATCCGCCAGTCGCGCAATTGGCTGCTAAGCCGCTACGATTGGTCCCGGCTGGGGGATGAGTTGCTGGGATTTTATGAGCAGTTGCTGGAGAAATAAGGGGCTGGCGACCGGAAACTGCTCCGACAAATCGCCAGTCCCCAATCTCCAATCTCCAATCCCCTTATCTCACATAAATCGGATTGCTGAAAATCCAGCCCCGGGGCTTGCCCCAGCGCTTTTTCCATACTTCCACTCGGTAGACGCCCGGCTCCGCGTCTGAATGTTCCAGCCTCCGACCCTGGCTTTCTGCCACCACCTGGCCGCCGCGCAACAGGCGGATGTGTCCGTCGGCAGGTGCGCTGGCCTGAAAGTGTGTGGACTGGCCCGGCGAAGGCGTGCCGATGGTGTCGCCCATCACCCCGGCGCTCTGGTCGTGTTCGGCCCAGAAGCGAAAACCCGTCGTCCACTCCACCAGATCGTAGCCGAGCCAGCAGTGGCCCTGGCGCAACCCAGCCAACACCTGTGCCCGGTCGTGGCCCACCGCGGGATCGTCCATCCCCGTCTTCTGTTTGCCCGGCCCGACAAATGCTTCCTCTGTCAAGATATGGGTGTTCAGTGCCCGTGCGCAGTGTTCATAGGGCAAAAAGCGGCGGCGGATGGGTCCGATGGTGTAAGTCTCCGCGTGGACATCCACCCCGCCCAGCGCGACGACCGGACGCTCGGCGGTCAGCTCATCCCACTTTGCCAGCATCTCCGGCAGAGGGCCGAGGGTGAACCAATGGGGAACGAATCCCATCACCAACGCCTGGGCTTTGCTGGTCACCATTCCCCGGAAATTCGACATATAATTCCAGAGTTCGATGCCGTGAAAATCAGTCACTTCCCAATTCTGCCAGGGATAGTAGGTGGGGATGAGGTCGGTGAAGCGTTCGATGGGGTGGGCCAAAAATGGGAGACCGCCCCGCTCGTTCACCCCGTCGATCAGTTTTTGCGGGTTTGGCCCCAGATGGGTCAGGTCCTCGTCCACGCCCAAGCAGAGCAGGTGATTGCCCGGCGGCTTCAGGTTCGGGTCGTGGACCTCCTCGCCCACCAGTGTCAAGACGCCGTGGCGGTATCCCTCTTCGCTCTCCCGCACCAGAACGTTGTGGTCTGTCACAAAGACGAAATCCAGCCCCACCGAGGCGGCGGCATGGATCAATTCTTCAAAGTCACCAGTCCCGTCGCTGTGGGTGGTGTGCATGTGGATGTTGCCGAAATACTCGTGATAATTTTCGTTCATTGGTCATTCCTCTACATCAGTTTCTCGCGTCTATAAAAAGCAGGACGCAGATTTCGCAGAAAAGGCGGATTGAATCCGTGAAAATCCAAAGAGTCTGTGTCAATGAGTCTGTGTCAATCCGTGTACTTCTTTTATGGCAGGGGAAGCCGTCGCGCGCGTCCGTCGTTCCCGTCTTCATCCCCTTGCGCTGCCCGCCGCTCTTCCTCCGCGGCAACCTTCGCTTCAAATTCTTTGCGGGCGGTATAGCGCTTGCGTTCTTCCGAAAGCCAGCGGCCAGGGTCTTCCGGGTCGATGACGGGACGGGCAGAAACGAGAAAGCCCGTATGTCCCACCATTGCGTCGTCGGGCCGCAGACGATCCGGCACAACTTTGTAGCGGCGCAGTAGCAGTTCCTCCACGGCAATATCGGCGAAACTGCTGCGCTCCAGCGCGGCCAACAGGGATATCACCTGATTGACTGTCGGGATCAGCGCGGCAAAGAAGCCGCCGGGCCGCAGGGCTTCCCGCACCTGTCCCAGAAAGTGCCCCGGTGCCCGTACATCCAAAAAGACGGCGTCTGCACCCCGCTGGAGAAAGCCATCGGTCACCGACTGCTGGTGCATGGAGACGTTGTCCAGCAGACCCACCCGTTCCAGATTCATGCGGGCCAGCCGGTAGTTTTCGGGCCGTACTTCATAGGTGTAGACCCGGCCCGTGGGTGCGATGGCCCAGGCGAGGGCAATCGTCAAGCCACCGCTGCCCGTGCCCGCCTCAATTACGTGATCCCCGCTGCGCAGATTCAAGCGGTGGACCAGATAGGCGGCGTCTTTGGGGTAGATTATCTGTGTGTTGCGTTTGATGCGCGTGATCAGATCGGAGAGCGACGGCTCCAATAGCAGAACCGGATGGCCCAGTTGGCTGTGGACAGTTGTGCCCAGGGGAAGGCCGATCAGATCGTCGTGGCGGTAGAGGCCCAGGTTTGTGTGGAAGGTCTGGCCGTGATGCAGGGTGATCAGATAGCGCTTGCCGCCGGGTGTCGACAAAATCACCAATTTGTCGGCCTGGGCTGTTGATTGGTGGTTCGAAACCCAGGGAACAGGCCGTTCGTGGCTGGGCTGGCCGGTCTGGTTATCGATCTGATGACCAGACTGATGACCGGACTGATGGTCGTCAGCCATATCTGGGCCAGAGAGAGTGTTTGGCATAGTATTCCGATCGTACAATGAGTCAATCCGGGTGGTTGAACCTAAGTATACCGTAGCTGGCAGAGAGCCGAGAAACCGGGCCAGAATGGATCGCTGAACCCCGTCAAACTCTGTCGTAGCCTAGGCGCATAGAAAGCGTCAGGTGGAATTCTATGCTTTCTTCCCATTGCCGAATTTTGCCGGTTGACACTATCTGGAAGGCTGTGTACAATAAGAGCCAGCACGGATCCCCAACCGTGAACTTCGACCCATCAACTTTCCCTTTGATGTCCGTATGCGTAGTGCTGGATTGGTTTACGACAGCATTACAAAACGTTAACAGCAGCACGGTACAAATACAAATAGTTATACCGTGCTGATGCTAAAGTTATACTTGAAGTATCCGTTTCTTGAAGTATCCGTTTATCGTCCACTCTCATCAGGAGGTCCCGTATGCAGAAGCGTATTACTCTTTGGGCAGCGTTGTTGTTGGTTGCTGCTCTCGTATTGTCAGGGTGCGCCCCGCGCACCGGAGCCGGTTCGTCGGCTGCGATGGCAATGGATGACGAATTGGTGATCGATTTGCCTGCGATTGTGATTGATTTTGACAGCAGCGGCCACGCATCCATCGGTGGCGTTCCCGCAGCCGACATGGGCGCAATGGCAGGGGTAGACCTTTCCACCCTGGCGATTGCACCTGAGTGGGTCAGCTACTTCAGCGCGACCAACATTCAGCATCTGCAAATCAACAACGCTGCGAATGGCCTGGTGATTTTGGTCAATGGCCAGCCCGTTCCTTCCTTGGCCTGGGATGAGAATTCCCTGGTCGCGACAGCCGGTGCAGTTGAGTCTTTGGGCATTGCGGTTCCTGTCCTGGACAAGGTTCTGCCGTTGGTACAGCAATTGGGCATCGGCGCCATTATGCGTTTCCCGGTCGCTGTGGGTGCTGATGTCATTCCCTTTGCTGTGATGGGTGATGGCTCTGCGGCTGAGATGGCCCAGGCTGCCCAGGCCGAATTCCTGGCTGCGGTGGGCGCACCTCCCAAGATTAACCTGCCCATTGTCTACCAGGCCGACGGTAGCTATGCGGTTGGCGATCTGAGCGACGCCGAATGGACCGCCCTGACCGGCGTGCCCTGGTACGCCCTGCGTCTGGACCCCAGCGTGATTAAGGGTCTGACAGACTCTGGCATCACCAGCATGGCGATTGTGACCGATCAAAAAGGCATTCACGTCAGCGTCAATGGCAACGATCTGCCTTACATCACCTGGGGCAACGGTGAAGTCCAGCAGATTCTCAACTTGGCCGACCAGATGGGCATTTGGGAAGCCTACATGCCTGGTGTAAATATGGATGATATGATGGCGACGATTGATTCTCTGCTGCCCGTTGTGCAGACAACCAATGCCAACATCTCCATCTATCTGCCTGGTTCGGGGATGGGCAATTAGTCTATCTTTTTGTATCCGAAATCAAAAACGGCAGGCGTGGGATTAATCCCACGCCTGCCGTTTTTGTTGAACGATGTTTTGAGTACCGGTGAGATGCTATGCCATTCACAAACAATGTGACCCGAATGCTGGATGGCAAACGGGTCCCCTACACTGTTCACTCCTATACCTACAGCGAAGAACTTCATTCGGCCACCGATGTAGCCGATGCCATCGGCTTCCCCCAGGCCCAGGTCTTCAAGACGCTGGTGGCGTTGGACACGGCCCCCGGCCAGAAGCCTATGCTGGTTGTTATCCCCGGCAACGAAACGTTGGATTTGAAACAATTGGCAAAAGCTGTGGGCGCAAAGAAATTGCAGATGGCATCCAGGGCCGAAGCCGAACGGTTGACCGGTCTGCTGGCGGGTGGCATCAGTCCGTTGGCGCTCATCAACCGGGGCTTTGTGGTCTATCTGGACAGCCGGGCCAGGAATTTTGAGCGCATTTACATCAGCGCGGGGGAGCGGGGGGCGCAGGTGGGTGTCGGCGTGGCCGATCTGGTCAAATTGACGAGGGCAAGGATTGTGGCGCTTGGATAAGGGAATAGCTACCGTGAAAGCTGAAACGTGAGATCGTGTCCCGATCCCACGTTTCAGTCCTATCGCGTCTCCGTCACTTTTTGCAGACCGCGGGGTTTCTCCGGATCAAAGTTCTTCGCATAGGCAAGATACATGGCGAGAAGTTGGCCGGGGATGACGGCTACGAGGGGCGAAAGCCATTCGGGAAGCTGGGGCAGACGCAATTGCTTATCCCCAAAAGCCAGGGCTGCCGGGTCGTTGCTTATGCAGACGATCTCCGCTTCCCGTTGGCGCAACTGTTGCAAGAAGCGAATCATCTCCTCGCCCAGCGCGCCGGCGGGGGAGACGACAAGCGCGGGAAAGCCGTGTTGAATCAGCGCCAGAGGGCCGTGCAGAAAGTCAGCGCTGCTGTAGGGTTCGGCGATTGTGTAGGTCAACTCCTTCAATTTCAGCGCGATTTCAAAGGCTGTGGCATAGTTATACCCCCGGCCAATCACCACACAGGCGTCCATATAGCGATAACGCTCGGCAAGCTGCGATACTGAATCATTCATTTCCAGTGCCTGCTGCACGAATACGGGTACTTCGTGTAGCGATAAGAGGTGTTCCGCGTCCTCTGCCAGCAGGGCAGAAAGCAGCGCAATCGCCAATAGCTCGCCCGTATAGGTTTTGGTGGCGGCGATGGAGCGCTCGTCCCCTGCGCGCAGATCGATCACATAATCTGCCGTCTGGGCCAGGTCCGAGCCGGGGCTATTTGTCAAAGCCGCGGTCAACTGCCCCTGGCGGCGCGCCTCGGCCAATACACTCACAATGTCCGGGCTTTTGCCGCTCTGGCTGATCCCCAACACCAGTGTGCCGGGCGCAAAGCGGGGCGGGCGCTGGTAGATGGAAAAGAGGCTGGGAGTGGTGAGGGCGACAGGTAGCCGGTTGGCCGCGCCCAGCAGATATTGCGCGTAGCGACCGGCGTTGTCGCTGCTGCCTCTGGCCGCCACAACAACGTTTGTAATCTCCCGGCTGCGGATAGCCTCGGCCAGCGTGCGGATGTTGACCGTCTCCAGCTCAATCAGCCTGCCCAGCGATTCCGGCTGCTGATAAATTTCCTGATAGAGTGTTGTCTGTTCGAGCATATTTCCTCGTTGACGCTCCTGATAAGTCTGCTCTCCTTCGGCGAATTGAATATGCCCATTATAGCACGGCGAGCATATTCCCCCGCTTTGCCCACCAACAGACCGGCAACACCTCCACAATTGCCTCCGATTAGGATCGTCTTTGTTGCTGCCCCTCTTTCAATTCGCTTTACTTCAATTCGTTTTACTTCACTTCACTTCACTTTGCTTCACTTCACCATTGGAGGTCTGCCCATAATGTATGAACTAAGCGACGATTTAAAGATGCTGCGGGAGCTGGCCCGGGACTTCACCGCCCAGGAAATTCTGCCCAAGGCCGAGCATTACGACACCAGCGGCGAATGGCCCTGGGATATTTTCCACAAAGCCCGCGATGTGGGACTGATCAATTTGAATATCCCCGAAGCCTACGGTGGGCTGGGCGCGTCGGTCTTTGAGGAATGTCTGATCGCCGAGGAGATGGCCTATGGCTGTTCGGGCATTCAGACCGCGTTGATGCTCAACCAGTTGGCGATGCTGCCCATTCTGATTGTGGGCAGCGATGAACAGAAGAAAAAATACTTCCCGTGGCTGGTGGAAGAGGGCAAGATTGCCGCCTATTGTATGACAGAACCGGACGCGGGGTCCGATGTGGCCGGTATCAAAATGACGGCCATCCGCCAGGGCGACACGTATATTCTCAACGGCTCGAAGACGTGGATCACCGATGGGCCGGTTGCCAGTTTCTTCACCGTCTTTGCCAAGACCGACCCGGACGCGGGCCACAACGGGATGAGCTGCTTTATTGTGGAGCGGGATTGGGCCGGGGTCAGCACAAGCAAGCCCCTGGAAAAGATGGGCCAGCACGCGGCCCAGGCCTGTCAGGTCTTCTTTGAAAATGTGGAAGTACCCGCCGAAAACCGGCTGGGACCAGAAGGGCGTGGCTTTATGATCGGTATGGGCGTCTTTGACAAGAGCCGCCCGCCTGTGGCCGCGGCCGCGCTGGGGGTGGCCCGTCGCGCCTTGGATGAATCCGTGCGCTATGCCGGGGAGCGGACCGCTTTCGGTCAGCCTATCTTCCACTTTCAGGGCGTGGGGTTTATGCTCTCGGATATGGCGATCCGGGCAGAGGCAGGGCGACATCTGGCCTACAAATCGGCCTGGGATGTGGACAACGGCCAACGCAACACACTCTCGGCGGCGATGGCGAAATCCTTTTGTGCCGATGCGGCTATGCAGAACGCTACCGACGCTGTGCAGGTCTTTGGGGGCAATGGCTACAGCCGGGAGTATCCCGTGGAAAAGTTGATGCGGGACGCCAAAATTTACCAGATTTACGAGGGCACGACGCAGATTCAGAAACAGATTATCCTGCGCGAACTTTACAGATAAAGCTGGGGCTGGCGATTGGGGACTGGGATTTGGCATAACCCCAATCGCCAGCCCCTTATCCCCGTCCTTGCTTATTCTGTCGTCTTTCGGGCCAGTAAGGCGATGACGTGCGCATCAAAACGCAATTCGTCCCCTTGCCGCCGCACGTGCAGCCCGGCTGCGTCGGTTTCGATACTCGCTTCCAGCATCTCAACCACGGCTACTCGAGTGGATTCGCCCACGGCGATGGAATCGAGCCACGCGGTCGCGTTGCGTTCCACAGTCCATCGCTGCTCCTTCTCCACCTGAAAACCGCTCTGCTCCAACAGAGATACCCACTGGTCGTGTGTGCGGATGGTGGCGTGGGTGGGGTTTCGCTTGCTTTCAATCGCATTCTGGGTAGCCCGCTTGACCGCATCCGACGAGCCGTCGATGTCGATGACGATCAGTTTGCCGTGGGCAGGCAGAATGCGACGCAATTCGCGCAGGGTGGAGAGGGGCTTTGCCAGGTGGTGGAGAAGGTGAACGCAGAGCGCCACGTCGAAACGCCCATCGGAAAAGGGCAGGCTGTGGGCTGGGGCCAGGCGAAAATTGACCACTTGCAAGTGTGTGACGTGTGTCGCCAGGCGCAGAACTTCGGCCCGCTCCAACATACCGGGGCTGATGTCCACACCGACCACTTCACTGATCCCGATTTGGGCCAGGTCCAACGCCAATTGTCCCGAGCCTGCACCAGCCAGGAGCAGGTGGTTGGCATCGTCCAACTCGCCAAATTGACGAATCAGTTCGCCGTTTAGATCCTGGATCCGTGTGCGTGCGCCTTCCTGTGCCTGCCTCTGCTCTTCGCCCAGCCGTTGCGCCACCTGATTGTAAAAGTGCGCTGATTTTTCAATCTGAGCGGTCATCTCCAGGTCGGGAATCTGTTCTGGCTCACTACTTCCAGGGGGCTGGGGCTGGGGTCGACGGGCGCTCTGGGGTAGATGTTCGGCGCGATTTACATAGGCGAGCGACCAGACCCCTTCGTGGTAGCGTAGCTCGCTGAGGGAGGCCAGACTAATTCGTATGCCCATTCCGGGGTTGCCCGCAAAGGCGCGCACAAGGCTTGCAATGGCGACCGCATCCGCCACCAGCACTGTCGTCTTGCCCCAGCGGTCGGCCAGCAACTGGGCCAGTGCGTCGGTCAGTTCTGCGCAGTAGGCTGCATATCGGGCTATTGCCGCCGGGTCAGGGCTGTCAGGTGTGGTGTTGTCAGGTGTGGCGTTGTCAGGTGTAGCGTTGTCAGGTGTAGCGTTGGGTGGCGTCAGCGCCCATTCCGGTTCTGCACCTCTGGGTAAATAGGCGAGTGTGCGCAGGGGGAGGCCCAATTCCTGGCCAATCCGCTGGGCCGTGAGTCGCACACGCAGGGGACTGTCGGTGAGAAGTGTCTCGATTTCTTCGTGTGTGTGAAGCCATTGAGCCAATGCCATCGTCTGTTCCCAGCCCAGGGCCGAAAGACCGGTCTCTTCGGGTGTCAGACGGGATGAGCGACTCTGCACATTTTCCGCATGGCAGGCAAGCAGCAAGCGGGTGGGACCGGGTGGCGTGGTGCTGGGGCGCGGAGAGTTGATAATGGGCCATGCGCTCTCGGTGCTTGGGACGGATTCTGATGTCATACGGTTCGGAAGGCTCTCTGGCATAGGGTTTACTGCTCGATTCAACCGCCTGTATCCTGTGGCTATGATACATCTGCGCCGAGCTTATCGTAGCCGAAATTGTAACAGGCACACGTCAAAATATCTGACCGATCATACCAGACGCCCCGCGTGGTGCAAAGTGGCCCGCTCTCTGGCGTTGACATTCCTCCCAAATTTCAGTACAATCCACTCGGCTGTTCACGTACTGGCCTCTGGCATTTCTTCGTTTTGTTGGCTAACTGCTACGGATTCCACCCCAAATTCGCAGCAGTTGCTATCTCTCCACAAAGATTGGGAGTACTCTACATGGCAATGACTGCGCACAGGGAAGCCAACCGCTCTCTCTGGCCTGCGCATTGCCTCCACCTACAATCGTTTCTCGTGACATGAGGAGGATCTATGGCTAAGTTCACCACGGCGCAACTTCGCAATGTGGCGGTAGTAGGGCACGGCAGTTCCGGTAAGACCTCTCTGGTCGAGGCATTGCTCTTCAACTCCGGTGAACTCTCCCGCATGGGACGGGTCGAGGACGGGACAACCGTTTCCGACTGGGACGCGGAAGAGCAGCGCCGGGGAATCTCCATCAACCTTTCTGTTGTGCCTGTCGTCTTCAAGGATATCAAACTTAATCTGTTGGATACCCCCGGCTATCTCGACTTTATGGGCGAGGTGATCAGCGCGCTGGCCGTCTGCGAGGCCGGGCTGGTGCTGGTAGATTCTGTATCCGGTGTGGAGGTGGGGACAGAATTGGCTTGGGATCGACTGGATACCGCTGGCAAGCCTCGTCTGGTCTTTGTGAATAAGATGGATCGGGAGAACGCCAACTATAGCCGTGTTCTGGCGGACCTGAGCGAGACGTTCAGCGATAGTATAATCGTCCCCTTTCAACTGCCCATCGGCTCAGCAGAGAGCTTTGCTGGTGTAGTCAATCTCGTGGATATGAAAGCCTATATGGGCCGGGAAGGGGAACGCGCAGAGATTCCTGCAGAGATGCGAGAGGCTGTGAATGAGGCCCGCCAGGTTTTGGTGGACACCGCGGCGGAAACCGATGATGAACTGATTATGAAATACCTGGAAGGGGAAGAACTGACCGAAGATGAGGTGCGTCATGGACTGCACAATGGCGTCCGCAACGGGAAGATCGTCCCTGTCTTTTGCGGTACGTCCACAAGCAACATTGGCCTGTACAGCTTGATCCGGGCCATGACGAGCTACGTACCCGCCCCCAACGAAGCAGAGATCGCCGTTGTCCAGGACGGAGCGGAGGGCAGCCTGAATAGTGATGTGGCTGGCCCCACGGCTGCGCTCGTTTTCAAGACGATTGTGGATCGCTATGTGGGCCGGATGAATTATGTGCGCCTCTTCTCTGGCACGCTGAAAAAGGACGATCATTTGCGCAACCGCAGGACAGATCAAGAGAATCGAATGCAGAATCTCTTTTCTGTGGTTGGCAAAGAGCTGGAAAACGCGGCTGAGTTGGTGGCTGGTGATATTGGGGTTGTGACCAAACTGGATGATGTGCTGACCACTGACACGCTCACAGAACCCTCGACACAGATCACGATTGTTGCGCCCGATTACCCAACGCCACTCTACACTGTGGCCGTTACGCCCGCCACCAAAGCCGACAGCGCCAAAATGGGTCAAAGTCTCCACGCGTTGACCGAGGAAGACCCCACCCTGTCGATGGAGTATCGCCAGGCGACCAAAGAGAGTGTTCTCCAGGGGATGGGCGAATCCCACATCGACGCGGCTATCCGCAGTCTGGAAACTAAATTCGGCGTGAAAGTGGAGACCGCCCTGCCCAAAGTCTCGTACCAGGAGACTGTCACCCGCCAGGCCAGCGCCCATTACCGCCACAAGAAGCAGACCGGCGGCGCGGGCCAGTTTGCCGATGTACAGTTACGCGTGGAGCCGGCAGAACGGGGCACCGGTTTTGAATATGCCAGCGAAGTCTTCGGCGGCGCAATTCCGACTGCTTTCATTCCCTCCATCGAAAAGGGCATCCGCCAGACTCTGGATCAGGGCGTGATTGCTGGTTATCCCATTGTTGATGTCAAAGCCATTGTTTTTGACGGCAAATACCACCCGGTCGATTCAAAAGACATCGCCTTTCAGACGGCTGGCCGGGAAGGTTTCAAACAGGCCATGCGTGAGGCCGGCCCCGCCTTGCTGGAGCCGATCTACAATATCCAAGTCACAGTGCCCGACGAATATATGGGGGATGTGATGGGCGATCTGAATACCCGGCGGGGAAGGGTGCAGGGGATGGATCAGCGCGGCAACCGTACGATTATTCGTGCCCAGGTGCCGCTGGCCGAGATTTTGCGCTACGGGACCGACCTGCGTTCTATGACCCAGGGACGGGGTATCTATGCCATCGACTTTGACCACTACGAGCCGGTCCCCAGTCATTTGACCGACGGCATTGTCGCGCAGCACAAGCAAGAACACGACGAAATTGTGGACTAG
>Ga0209284_10003222_pt1 | contig 20543 bp, 17 predicted proteins | sample FRY03_FD_187211 | JGI IMG/M metagenome (GOLD analysis project Ga0209284, IMG submission 187211) | Freshwater microbial communities from Lake Fryxell liftoff mats and glacier meltwater in Antarctica - FRY-03 (SPAdes) (version 2) | ecosystem: Environmental > Aquatic > Freshwater > Ice > Glacier... | reverse complement strand
AACCCACGCTCATCATCTGCAAGACCCACATCGGCAAGGGCTCGCCGAACCGCGCCAACACCGCTAAAGCACACGGCGAGCCGCTGGGCGCTGAAGAAATCAAGCTCACCCGCGAAGCTCTTAACTGGCCTTACGCGGCGTTTGAAATTCCCAAGGAAGCCTATGACGCATGGGACGCAAAAGCCAAGGGCTTGTCGCTTGAGGCTGCATGGAACGTCCAATTCGCCGCGTACAAAGTGGCCTTCCCCGAACTGGCTGCCGAGCTGACGCGCCGCATGAAGGGCGAGTTGCCAAAAGGTTCTAATGGATTCTCGCAGCTCGCGGTTGATACCGTTATCGCTGCACACACCAAGGCCGAGACGGTGGCCTCGCGCAAGGCCTCGCAGCTCGCGCTTGAGTCTTTCACCGCTGGTCTTCCTGAATTGCTGGGCGGCTCGGCTGATCTAACTGGCTCCAACCTCACCAACACCAAGTCAACACCGGCGCTGCGTTTTGACATGAACGGTGAAGTGGTTATGACGCCGAATGCCGACGGCGTAGCTAGCATAGGCCGCCATATCAACTACGGCGTGCGCGAGTTCGGCATGGCCGCCATCATGAACGGCGTGGCGCTGCATGGCGGCTACATTCCCTACGGCGGCACCTTCCTCACGTTCAGCGACTACAGCCGCAACGCCATCCGCATGGCCGCCCTGATGAAGCTGCGCGTGATTCACGTCTTCACCCACGACTCCATCGGCCTCGGCGAAGATGGCCCAACGCACCAGGCTATCGAACACGCCGCCAGTCTGCGCCTGATTCCGAATCTCGACGTATGGCGGCCGGGCGACACCGCTGAAACCGCCGTAGCATGGGCTGTTGCATTGCAAAACAAAACCCAACCAACGGCGTTGTTACTCAGCCGCCAGAACCTGCCTTACGCGCCAAAGACCGACCTGGGCCAGATCAGCAAGGGCGCTTATGTGCTGGCTGAACCTGCTGAAGTGGGACTGAATAAAAAAGCCCAGGCCGTCATCATTGCAACCGGCTCTGAAGTGCAACTGGCCTTGAGAGCGCAAGAGCTACTGGCCACCATGAAGATCGCCGTGCGCGTGGTGTCGATGCCCAGCACCACGACCTTCGACAAACAAAAATCTGCCTACAAATCAGAAGTGTTGCCAGAGGGCATTCCACGCATTGCAGTTGAAATGGGCGTGACGGATGGCTGGTGGAAATACGGCTGCGCCGCAGTGGTGGGCATCGACAGCTATGGTGAGTCTGCACCTGCGCCCGTGCTGTTTAAGCACTTCGGCTTCACGCCTGAGAATGTGGCGGATACGGTGCGCAAGGTGCTTAAAAAATAAAGGGCACTTCTATAAATTCATTTTTCGGGCGAATTGCGGCGTTGCGCGGTGCTCGAAATCCTCACGTACCTGAAGTACGTTCCGGTTCCTGCGCTCCGGGCGCCTTGCACTTCATCCCGAAAATCTGAATTTCTAGAAGCGCCCTTAACTGTTTCACCTCCCGCGCATCCCGAACGAACAACAAAATTTTTAACTTCCAGGAGCAAAAAGAAAATGACCATCAAACTCGGCATCAACGGCTTTGGCCGTATCGGGCGCAACGTGTTGCGTGCCGCCGTTCAAAATTTTTCAGACATCGAAATCGTTGGCATCAACGACTTGCTGGAGCCTGATTACCTAGCCTACATGTTGCAGTACGACTCGGTGCATGGCCGCTTCAAAGGCGAGGTCTCGGTGGACGGCAACACGCTGATCGTCAACGGCAAAAAAATCCGCCTGACGCAAGAGCGCGACCCTGCTGCGCTGAAGTGGAACGAGATCGGCGCTGACATCGTGCTGGAGGCCACAGGCCTTTTCCTCGACAAGGCAGCGGGCGAAAAGCACTTGACTGCTGGCGCGAAAAAAGTCATCTTCTCGGCACCGTCAAAAGACGACACCCCGATGTTCGTCTTCGGCGTGAATGACAAAACCTATGCTGGCCAGGCCATCATCAGCAACGCCAGCTGCACCACCAATTGCCTGGCGCCCGTCGCCAAGGTACTCAACGACAAGTGGGGCATCAAGCGCGGCCTGATGACGACAGTACACGCCGCCACCGCCACGCAAAAAACCGTTGACGGCCCGAGCAACAAAGACTGGCGCGGTGGCCGCGGCATTCTGGAAAACATTATTCCTTCGGGCACCGGCGCGGCCAAGGCGGTGGGCGTTGTGATCCCCGAGCTGAACAAAAAACTGACCGGCATGTCCTTCCGTGTGCCGACTTCCGACGTATCGGTGGTTGACCTGACCTGCGAGCTGATCAAAGAAGCGAGCATGAAAGAAATCTGCGCTGAAATGAAGGCGCAAAGCGAAGGCGCACTCAAAGGCGTGCTCGGTTACACCGAAGACAAGGTTGTCGCCACTGACTTCCGTGGTGATGCGCGCACCTCGATTTTTGATGCCGATGCCAGCATTGCACTCGACAGCACGTTTGTCAAAATCGTGGCCTGGTATGACAACGAGTGGGGTTACTCGAACAAGTGCCTGGAGATGGTGCGGGTTGTGGCGAAGTAATTCGCTCTAGACGTGCTGCACGTTCTACAAAAAGCGCCTTTGGGCGCTTTTTTATTATCTATTCATTTAATTAATCATTTTTATAAAATCGCTTATGATGAATTGACTTTTTATCTATTCATAAATTTATTCAAGTGACTAACTCTGCAATGCCCAATATCCTGCAAGCGCTGCGCTCAAAAGGCGGCCTGGCCAGCAGCGCCGAGTTGCAGGCGTTGATGGGCGTGAGCCAAGCGACTGTGTCACGGGCTTTGTCGCCGTTGATAGCTTCTGGCCAGGTGCGGGGCTTGGGGGCTGCACGGGCCAAGCGCTATGCACTGCCGCGCCATGTAGCTGACGTGGGCAGCGACATCGCCATCATGCGTGTTGATTCAAAAGGCACGGTCACGCCGTTTGCCCGCATGATGCCTTCGCCTGGCGGGCGCTTTTGGGTGGACGAGGCCGACGGTGTCAGTCAATTGCACGACGGCCTGCCCTGGTTTTTAAACGACATGCGGCCACAGGGTTTTATGGGTCGCACCTTCGCGCACGCCCACCCCGAGCTGCAACTGGCCGCTGACCCACGCAACTGGAGCGACGATGACGCGCTCAAGGCGCTGGTATTGTTTGGTGATGATTTGCCGGGCAACCTGATTGTGGGCGAGCAGGCCTTTTTGCGTTACCACTCGCTGGCCAGGCGCTCATTCCGCGTGGATTCATTCAAGGACTACCCGGCGCTGGCGGAGCGCGCCATGCAGGGCACGCTGGGCGGCTCATCGGCTGGCGGCGAGCAGCCCAAGTTCTGCACCATCACCGCTGGCCACCATGTGCTGGTGAAGTTTTCACCTGCGGGTGATTCGCCAGTAGACCAGCGCACCAAGGACTTGCTGGTCTGCGAACACCTTGCGCTACAGATCTTGCATGAAGCCGGCTTGCCAGCAGCCACCAGCCAAATCTTCAGAGCTGGCAAGCGGGTGTTTTTGGAGTCTGCGCGTTTTGACCGCACCTCAAAAGGACGCATCGGCATGGTGTCCTTGCAGGTTTATGACTCTGAATATGTGGGTAAGGTTGACAACTGGGCCGCTACCGCCAACCGCATGGTTGAGAGCCAGTTGCTCACGCCCCGGGATGCAGCCCATTTAAGGCTTCTTGAGGCATACGGCCTGCTGATTGCCAACACCGACCGCCATTACGGAAATATCTCCCTGCTACTGGACGACGACGATTGGCAGCTATCGCCCACCTACGACATGCTGCCCATGCTGTATGCGCCAGTCAACGGCGAACTGGTTAACCGGCGATTTACCGATCGCCCCCTCTACCCGACTGCGGCTACCCTGACAGAGTGGCCACAGGCAAAAGATCTGGCTGGCGCCTTCTGGCTCGCCGCCGCATCAGACAAGCGAATTTCCGCAGGCTTTCGCGCCATCGCTAGAGAAAACTTTGCAAGCCTGCAAGCGCTTTAATGGGTTCAGGGTTTTCCCGCTCTATGGTCTGACAATTAACCAATTCAATCCATTGAATTCATCCCTTCAAACCATTTGAATCACGGCTGGCGCGGTGAGCCCGATGCGATTTTGCCCTATGGCTTGCCCAACCAGTCGAGTACCAACTGCGTCACCTGCGCAGGCTGTTCGCGGTGCAAAAAATGCCCCGCGCCAGTGACCAGCTCAAAGTGGTACTCGCCGCTAAAGTATTGCGTCTGATCGGTCATCAGTTCGGCGCGTAAATCGTCTGCGCCGCACAGCGCGAGCGTCGGCACCGTGATCTTGCGTTCCATCGCGCGGCGCAAACCCTCAAGACTCGGATCCATTTTTTGCGTATCAAACATGGCGCGGTAGTAGCCCAGCGTTGCTGCGAGCACATCGGGTTGTTTGAGCATCTGCTTGATGCTGGCAATGTGCGCCGCGTCGCTGTAGCCGGGCGAAGTCCAATAGTTCCAGAGGTAGTCGATGAAGGCAAAGTCGTTTTCAGCCAGCGCTTTTTCAGGCAGATGCGGGAGCTGAAAGAACCACCAATGAAACGAGCGCTGCACATGCTTGGGTAGCAGCAAGCTCTTGTTTACCTCGGCCGGGTGCGGCACCGCCATAACGACGGCGCGGCGTACCAGCTCGGGGTGCGCAGCCAGCACTGCATAGGTCGTGATAGCGCCCCAGTCTTGGCCCACAAGGTGGACGGGTGCGCCGCCACCCAGCGAACCAATCAGTGCGACAACGTCGCTCGCCAGTGTGGCCTTGTCGTAGTAGCCGTCCAGCGGAATTTCGGTGGGTGTATAGCCGCGCAGAAACGGGGCTACCACGCGGTAACCGTCGGAGGCGAGTGCCTGCATCTGGTGGCTCCAGGTATGTGCCGTGTCCGGAAAACCGTGCAGCAGAACCGCCAGCGGGCCCTCGCCCTGCTCAAGGTAGGCAAATTTAAGGCCGTTGGCGGAGATGTAGTTCATGGAGGTTGCGCGTCAGCCTGTTAACGCCCAACCACCGACCAGCCCGCGTGGAGGTTGACTTTGTTGTTTTCGTATTCCCACGCCGTGCCGCAACGGTCGCAGCGGTACTGCGTGACGGTGACCAAGCCATGGTTGCGCTTTTCTTGCCGGTTGTTGCCCTGCACCAGCTCGGGGTGCCCAGGCGCGCGCCGCCAGTTACGCTGAATACCGGCGCACGACTCGCACAGCGCCATCTTTTTTAATTCGTTTTGGCGATTCAGGTCTTCCGTCATGTGGTGCTTTCGATCTTGTTGGAAAGCAGAGTTATTGGTGTCTGACCCCAAAAACTCTGCCGGCTTTTTTTCCTTATTTACCAGGCCGATGCATTGCGCACAGTTTGTGGCCGTCCGGGTCACGCACATAGGCCAGGTAAAGCCTGCCTGCTGGGCCTTCGCGCCAGCCAGGCGGGTCTTCACAGGTGGTGCCACCGTTGGCAACGCCTGCTGCGTGGAAGGCATCGGCTTGCTCGAGTGACTGCATGGTGAAACCAATCGTGGCGCCATTGGCACAAGTAGCGGACTCGCCATTGATGGGCGTGGTGATGCCAAATGAGCCTGCGGGGCTGCGGTAGAAATAGCGGTTTTTATTGGCAACCCCCGGGCCTATGCCCAGCGTGCCCAGCAGCGCGTCGTAAAACTTTTTGGAGACCTCAAGATCATTTACACCGACCATGACATGACTAAACATCGCTTTGTCCTTTTAAGATTTTTTGAGGGGAACGGGAATGGTAGTTGATGTGGGGAACGCTTGTCGTAGCCATGCGCAGCCGTCGCGCAGCGTCCTCAAGCTTGGCATCGTCTATTTCGCGCAGCACGGCTTGCATATCCACATCAGCGTGTTTGCGTTCGTAGTGGCCAGTCAGTGCTGTCTCATTGGTCAGCATGCCTGCCTGGTACAGGCTCCAGATCTCCGGGCCGTAGTGGGTGGCCAAGAGCGCGGGCGCAAACTGGCCAAAGAAATCGCGCAGATTGCCCACATCGCGCAGCAACATGCGCTGGGCGTGGTTGTTGCCCGCAGCGTCAACGGCCTGAGGCAGGTCAATGATGACGGGGAAGTCGGTGTCATCGGCATGGGCCAGCAGGATATTGAACTCCGACAAATCCCCATGCACCACCCCCGCACACAACATGCGCACCACTTCACCCATCAGCGTGGCGTGGTGGGCCAGGGCTTGGCTTGGCGTGAAGAGCACATCGTTTAGACGCGGGGCCGCGTCGCCGTGCGCGTCGGTCACCAGCTCCATCAGCAGCACGCCATCGTGAAAGTTATAGGGCTGCGGCACGCGCACACCCGCTGCGGCCAGGCGATAGAGCGCATCGACCTCGGCGCTTTGCCAGGCGGCCTCTTGGCTTTGCCGGCCAAACTTGCTGCCCTTGGCCATGGCGCGGGCCGAGCGTGAGTTTTTGACCTTGCGGTTTTCGGTGTAGTCCACCGCTTGGCGAAAGCTGCGGTGCGTGGCCTCTTTGTAGATCTTGGCGCAGCGCGTCTCATCCCCACAGCGAACCACAAACACCATGGCCTCCTTGCCACTCATGAGCTGGCGCACCACCGTGTCGATAAGGCCTTCTTCGATGAGGGATTGGAGTCTGGGGGGAGCTTTCATGGGGTGATTTTCGGTCTTTTCACCAGAACCGGCTTGAGCAACTGCGCCAGCTCGGCACCGTGCATCACGCGGATCTGGTGCGCTGCCGCAAACTGGTGCGCCTTGTCCGTGATGTCCCCGGTTGTGATGCACAGGCCGCCATCTGCTTCATGCACGCCGATCGCGGCCTGTAGGGCCTGGAACGGTTCCAGGCCCAGGTGCGCAGCCTTCCAGCGCTTGCAACTAAGCAGAGTGGTGCGGTTCGCCTTGAGCAGCGAAAAATCCGCTGCCGCGCCATCAAGGCGCTGCACCCCGTAGCCCGCGCGCGCAAACGCCTGCTGGACGGTGGCAGAAAAATCCCGCCACGACATGGCTTCCAGCTGCGCCAGCGTGCCCTGCACATGGGCGGTGCTGGGCACGTTGAGTTGCTTCCACGCGGCGATCCCGCCGATCACCACGAAGGGCAAACCGCCCAGTACACCGATCACAAAATACTCCGCTGGCAGCAAGGCCTTGGCGGCCAGTGCAAATCCCCCGGCGATGGCAAAACTGATCCACCACGGTGAGCGCAACAGGACGGCAAAGAGCGACTTTTCAGCCATTTTAAATTTCAAGGTCTTCCTTTCGGGTCAGGGGGAGTTTGTAACACGGCGTGGACGGCAGGCTGCGGCACGTGCGAGGCAGGCCCGGGAGGTGGTGGGGTAGCGACAGAACCGATCAAGCCGATGCACACACCCGCAAAACCTCGGCCCCATACGCGTCGAGCTTCTTCACGCCAATCCCGGCAATGCCTTCCAGGTCAAAGGTGCTGGTCGGTGCGCGCTCTGCGATGGCGCGCAGGGTGGAGTCGTGGAAGATCACAAACGCTGGCAGATTGTGCTCACGTGCGATTTCGGCGCGCCAGGCTTTTAGTTTGGCAAGCCGCTCGAGCGCGCCGGCATTGAGCGTCGCTTCGGCCATGCCTTTGACCGATGTTTTTGTGGCTTTTTTAGTGCGACTGACTTTGCTGTCAAGCTGCTCGCGCAGCACCAGGCTGGCCTCGCCTTTGAGCACCTGGCGCGCATCAGGCAAAAGCTGCAGCGTGCTGAACTCAGTATCAACGCGCACCATGTTTTTCGCAATCAGCTGGCGCAGCACGGCGCGCCATTGGACTTCAGACAAATCTGCGCCTATGCCAAAGGTGGAGAGCTTTTCGTGGCTGTACTGCGTCATTTTCTCGCTGCTCTTGCCGCGCAAAATATCCATCAAATGGCCTGCGCCAAAGCTGATGCCGCTGGCCTGCTGCACGCGGTAAATGCAACTGAGCATCTTGCGTGCTGCATCGGTCGCATCCCACAGCGCAGGGGGTGACAAACAGTTGTCACAGTTTCCACATGCCGTGCTGTCTTCGCCAAAGTAGTGCAGCAAACTCACCCGGCGGCAGCGCGTGTCTTCGGCCAGACTCAGCAGCGCATCAAGCTTGCCGCGCATCACTTGCTTGAACTCCTCACTGGCCGCATCGCTGGTGTCTATCATGCGGCGCTGGTTGACGACATCGTTCAGGCCGTAGGTCATCCACGCATTGGCGGGCAAGCCGTCGCGTCCGGCGCGGCCTGTTTCCTGGTAGTAGCCTTCAATGTTTTTCGGCATGTCGAGGTGGGCGACAAAGCGCACGTCGGGCTTGTCTATGCCCATGCCAAAAGCAATGGTGGCCACCATCACCGCTGAATCTTCGCGTAAAAAGCGGTCTTGCCGCTGCTGGCGCACGGCTGAATCCAGCCCTGCGTGGTAGGCCATCGCTTTGATGCCTGCGGCGGCTAAGGTGTCGGCAATTTCTTCAACCCGCTTGCGTGACTGGCAGTACACAATGCCTGCCTCGCCCGAATGTTCGGTTTCAATAAAACGCAGCAACTGGCGCGTGGCGTCAAGCTTTTCAACGATCGTGTAGCGAATATTCGGGCGGTCAAAGCTGCTGACGAAATGCCGCGCGTCTTCAAGCTTTAAGCGCTCGACCATGTCCTGCCGCGTCAGCGCATCGGCGGTGGCTGTCAGTGCGATGCGCGGCACGTTGGGAAACATCTCGTGCAGCAGGCTTAACGATCGGTACTCGGGCCTAAAGTCATGGCCCCACTGGCTCACGCAATGCGCCTCGTCAATCGCAAACAAGCTCAGCTTGCCGCGCTCATTGAGCGAGCGCAGCAGGTCTTTCATACGCGGCGTGTTCAGGCGCTCGGGTGCGGCGTAGACCAGTGTGAGCTCTTCGCGCAGCATCTGCTTTTCGATCGCGCTGCTAACGTCAAAGCTTTGGGTTGAATTTAAAAACGCCGCCGACACACCAGCCTCATGCAATGCGCCCACCTGGTCATGCATCAGAGCAATCAGTGGCGAGATGACGATGGTCACGCCGTGGCCGGCATTCTGCCGCGCAATCGCCGGAATCTGGTAGCACAGCGACTTGCCGCCGCCGGTAGGCATCAGTACCAGCGCATCACCGCCGTCAATCACATGCTCAACGATGGCGCGCTGCGGCCCGCGAAAGTCGCTGTAGCCAAAAACTTCGCCCAAAATATCGAGCGCTGTGGTGATGAGGGTGATGGGAGGCACGGAAGCGTTGCTAAGAGATGGGTGTCTATTGTCATTGAAAGGGGTTATTGGGGTTAGACACCAATTTCGCAGCGGCGCGAAGCACCGCCCCCGGAGGGCGAGCCGAAGGCTCAGCGAATTTGGGCTCTGACCCCAAAAACCCTAAAATGGACCGATGAAACCGATCACCTACACCCGTGGCCAGGCCTTGCCCGCGATTTTAGAAAAACGCATCGCCATTCTTGACGGCGCGATGGGCACCATGATCCAGCGCTTTAAATTGAACGAAGCGCAGTACCGGGGCGAGCGCTTCAAGGACTTTCACAAAGACGTGAAGGGCAACAACGAGCTGCTGAGTTTGACGCGGCCAGACGTGATCCAGGACATCCATGAAGGCTACCTCGCCGCCGGTGCCGACATGATCGAGACCAACACCTTCGGCGCCACCACCATCGCCCAGGCCGATTACGACATGGCTGATCTGGCGGTCGAGATGAACTACGAATCAGCCCGCATTGCGCGCGCCGCCTGCGACAAATTTTCAACGCCCGACAAGCCGCGCTTTGTCGTCGGCACCCTCGGCCCCACACCGAAAACTGCCAGCATCAGCCCCGACGTGAGCGACGCAGGCGCCCGCAACACCAGCTTTGAAGAGCTGCGCAAGGCCTATTACGAGCAAACCGAAGCCCTCGTCAAAGGCGGCAGCGACGTGTTGCTGGTCGAAACCATTTTTGACACGCTCAACGCCAAGGCCGCGCTGTTTGCGATTGACGAGTATTTCGAGAATTCCGGCGAACGCCTGCCGCTGATCATCAGCGGCACCGTGACGGATGCCTCAGGCCGCATCCTGAGCGGCCAGACCGTGACGGCTTTCTGGTACAGCATCCGCCACGCCCAGCCACTCGCCGTAGGCCTGAACTGCGCGCTGGGCGCGGCGCTGATGCGCCCCTACATCCAGGAGCTGGCCAAAGCCGCGCCTGACACCTTCATCAGCTGCTACCCCAACGCCGGTCTACCCAACCCGATGAGCGACACCGGTTTTGACGAAACGCCCGACGTCACCTCGCGCTTGTTGCATGAGTTTGCCGCCGAGGGGCTGGTGAATATTGTGGGCGGCTGCTGCGGCACCACGCCGGAGCACATTGCTGCGATTGCGAGTGCGGTTGCGCCGGTTGCGCGGCGGCAGTTGTCTTCGGGTGTTTTTTACAAAGAAGCCGCTTGAGGTATTTCTTTACCCGCCGGGGCCGCGGAACTGGCTCCACCAGGCCGCAGGCGCAACGGCAACGGTTTTAAGGACCCATCATGTCTCCAGATGCTCCAGCCAATCCCGTCCGAAACGACAGTCCTGCCGTGCCTGCCAGTGCCGGCACGCCGCCCACGCCCAGCCATATCCGCCTGACCTCCCACGCGGGCGGCTTTGGCGTACTGCCGATTCAATGGAGCGCAGCGACCGCCACCGAGCGCGGCCCGGTGGTAGGCACCACCACCAAGCGCTCGCACCGCAATGTGATTGGCACCCACAGCGGCTCCTACAGCATTTACCGCGCCCTGGCCGTTGCCGCCGGTGCACTGTCATCCCAGCACAGGGCCGACCTGACCAACACCTCGCCGACCGACGTGATTGGCCCCTACCCGCAATGGAGCGAGCCCGGCCGCATCGTCGCCATGGACCCCTGGGGTGCCACGGTGGCGGACGTGTTCTCAGCCGAGTTGGCCGCGGGCTACGACATCCGCCCGACCATCGCCGTGACCCAGGCGCACGTCATCCTGCCCGAGGTGATCGAGGCCCTGCAATCGGGCCGACTAAAAGCCGACGGCAAATTTTTGACCGCTGGCGGTGCCGCCATCGTGACCAAAGTCGCAGTGGAACCGGTGTGGTACCTGCCAGAGGTCGCCAAACGCTTTGGCTGCAGCGAAGCCAACTTGCGCCGCGTGCTGTTTGAAGAGACCGGCGGCATGTACCCGGAGCTGGTGACGCGCAGCGACCTGGAAGTTTTTTTGCCGCCCATCGGTGGCCTGACTGCTTACATCTTTGGCAATCCGCGTGACCTGGCGAATCCCGAGGTCGAGCTCACCGCCCGCGTACACGACGAATGCAATGGTTCGGACGTGTTCGGCTCCGACATCTGCACCTGCCGCCCCTACCTGACGCACGCCATCGAGGAGTGCATTCAGGGCGCGCAGCGCGGCGGTGTCGGACTCGTGTCCTATTTTCGCAAGGAGGGCCGAGCGCTGGGAGAAGTAACCAAATTTCTGGTCTATAACGCGCGCAAGAGGCAAGTCGGCGGCGACACGGCCGACCAGTATTTCAACCGCACCGAGTGCGTGGCGGGTGTGCAGGACATGCGCTTTCAGGAACTCATGCCCGACGTGCTGAACTGGCTGGGCATACGCAAAATTCACCGGCTGGTGTCCATGAGTAACATGAAATACGACGCCATCACCCGCGCCGGCATCGAAGTGGTGGAGCGCGTCAATATTCCTGAAGGGCTGATTCCCGCAGACGCGCAGGTCGAGATGGACGCGAAAATGGCAGCGGGTTATTTCACGTCAGGTGCGGTGCCCGATGCTGAGGAACTGAAAAAAGCCAAGGGACGGGGGATCAATGCCTGAACCGACACAGCCTGCCAGCGCTATAAAAAAAGAAACTACCAGCGCCCGCCTGGAAAGGGCTGTAGCCGAATTACGCTCTACAGACACGATACGGACACGCGCCCGCTCGCTGCTGGCGCGCGCACGCTGCGGCGCCTCTGCCTGGTTCACTGTCAACGACCTGCTGCTGGACGAAGCTGCCGCCGCCGTAGTCGCTGTCACGCGCGGGCGCTACCCTGACCTGAAGATTCCGTACCACAGCCGTTGGCGGCATTTTGAGGCCGGCGGCATGGATCGCAAGACGCTGCTCGACACGGCGCTGGCATCGACAGAGCCTGCCGAGCGTGCCCGCACCCAGATTGATCTGGCGCTGGTTAGCGTGCTGTTGGACGCTGGTGCCGGTGCCGACTGGGCCTATACCGAGGCCAGCAGCGGGCAAATCATCACCCGCTCGGAAGGCCTGGGTGTCGCAAGTTTTCATGCCTTCATGGCCGGGCTGTTTTCGGGCGACCCGGCGCAGCCGCTGCGGGCCGATGCCAAAGGGCTGCAGGCCATCACCGTGCAGCGCCTGGCGCAGGCTTTTCAGGTCGGCCCAGGCAACCCGCTGGTCGGACTGGAGGGCCGGGCTGCTCTGCTGCGCCGACTCGGGCAGGCGCTGCAGGAACAGCCCGCACGGTTTGGCGCGCAAGCCCGGCCCGGCGGACTGTTTGACACCCTCACCGCGGGCCAGCAAGACGCGCCCAGCGTGGCCGCGCATGACGTGCTGGCCCTGCTGCTCGCGGGCCTGTCCAGCATTTGGCCGGCACAAAACGCGATTAACGGCATCGCGCTGGGCGACTGCTGGCGCCACCCCGCTGTGGCGGGCGAAGGGCTAACTCAAGGCTGGATGCCTTTTCACAAGCTGTCGCAGTGGCTCACCTATTCGCTGCTGGAGCCGTTGGAGTGGGCCGGTGTGACGGTAACGGGCCTGGACGCATTGACCGGCCTGCCAGAGTACCGCAATGGCGGCCTGCTGCTTGACGCGGGTGTGCTGCAACTGAAGGACGTGGAGCTCGCCACGCGCAGTTATTGCGCAGGTGATCCGCTCATCGTAGAATGGCGCGCGTTGACGGTGGCCCTGCTTGACGAGCTTGCGCCGCTGGTGCGCACGCAACTGGGCCTGAGCGCCGAACAGATGCCGCTGGCCTGCGTGCTGGAAGGCGGCACCTGGGCCGCGGGCCGCGTGCTGGCACAGCGCTTGCGTGGGGGTTTACCGCCTCTACGCATTGAAAGTGATGGAACCGTATTTTGACAACTGCTGACTATTCCACGTTTTTCAAGTTTTCGAAGTTTTTACAGAGCCCCAAAAAATCACCATGAGCAACGTTCACCTGATTGACCACCCGCTGGTGCAGCACAAGCTGACCCTGATGCGCCGCAAGGACGCTTCCACCAACACCTTTCGTCGTCTGCTCAACGAAATCAGCGCGTTGATGGCCTATGAGGTCACGCGCGACATGCCGATGCAGAGCATCGAAATCGAAACACCGCTGGAAACCATGACATCCAGGGTCATTGACGGCAAGAAGTTGGTGTTTGTGTCCATCCTGCGCGCCGGCAACGGCATCCTGGAAGGCATGCTCAATGTGGTGCCTGGCGCTCGCGTCGGCCATGTGGGCCTGTACCGCGACCCGAAAACACTGGTGGCGGTGGAGTATTACTTCAAGATGCCGCACGACATGCACGAGCGCGACATCATCATCGTCGACCCGATGCTGGCGACCGGCAACTCGGCCATTGCGGCGGTGGAGCGACTCAAGGAGTTGAGCCCGAAGTCCATTAAGTTCGTCTGCCTGCTGACCTGCCCGGAAGGCCTTGCTGCCCTGCAGAAAGCGCACCCGGACGTGCCGATTTACACCGCCGCGATCGACCGCCAGCTCAACGACCACGGCTACATTCTGCCGGGCCTGGGCGATGCCGGTGACCGTATTTTCGGAACGAAATAAGCCTCTATCCCAATGGATACAGGAGCAAGAGACTATCATTTTTGTAGTAGTAGAGTAGTAGTTCACTTTAACCAGGAGAAATCATGATCCGCACCTTCCTCACCCGTCGCCACGCCGTGGCTCTTGCGGTCGCGTTGGCCGCAGCCACCCCAGGCCTGCTGATGGCGCAGGCCAAACCCAAGGTCGCCGGCATCTATACCGTGCCTTTTGAGCAGCAATGGGCTGGCCGCATTCACCAGGCGCTGAAGGCCGCTGAAGCACGCGGCGAAATTGAGTACAAAGCCACCGAAAACGTCAGCAACGCCGACTACGAGCGCGTCATGCGTGAGTACGCCACCGGCGGCAGCAACCTGATCGTCGGTGAAGCCTTTGCGGTCGAAACTGCTGCGCGCAAAGTCGCCAAGGACTTCCCTAAGACTTCCTTCCTGATGGGATCTTCAGGCAAACCGCAAGCGCCCAACTTTTCGGTGTTTGACAACTACATCCAGGAGCCAGCCTACCTGTCGGGCATGATCGCCGGCGGCATGACCAAGAGCAACAAGATCGGCCTAGTCGGCGGTTTCCCGATTCCGGAAGTCAACCGCCTGATGCACGGTTTTATGGCGGGCGCCAAAGAGGTCAACCCCAAGGTTACATTCAGCGTCAGCTTTATCAACAGCTGGTTTGACCCACCGAAAGCCAAGGAAGCCGCTTTTGCGATGATCGACAAGGGTGCCGACGTGCTCTATGCCGAGCGTTTTGGCGTCAGTGACGCGGCCAAGGACAAAGGCAAGCTGGCGATTGGCAACGTGATTGACACCCAACCTCAGTACCCGGACACCGTGGTGGTCTCGGCGCTGTGGCATTTCGAGCCGGCAGCGGACCGGGCCATCAAGCTGGTCAAGGAAAGCAAGTTCACTGCCGAAGACTACGGCCCCTACGCGATGATGAAGCACAAGGGTTCCTCGCTGTCGCCACTGGGCACCTTTGAGAAAAAAGTGCCAGCTGACGTGGTGGCAAAAATGCGCGCGAAAGAAAAAGCCATTCTGGCCGGCAGCTTCACCGTCAAGGTGAATGACAGCCAACCTAAATCGACCGCAAAATAATGACTCCTCCCAGAAACGGCCTAACGGTCCTGGCCTGACCGCTGCTGCGCGCGTGGCAGAAGCTGCTTCGCCGCCGCCGGTGCTGCGGCTGTCCGGCATCAGCAAGCGTTTCGGCGCGCTGGTGGCGAATGACAGCATCTCGCTGCAACTGCAGGCAGGCGAGGTGCTGGCGCTCCTTGGCGAAAACGGTGCCGGTAAATCAACCCTGGTGTCCATCCTGTTCGGGCATTACGTTGCCGACACGGGCAGCATCGAGGTCTTCGGTCAGCCGCTGCCGCCGGGTAACCCCGCGGCGGCCCTGGCCGCCGGCATCGGCATGGTGCACCAGCATTTCACGCTGGCCGACAACCTCAGCGTGCTCGACAACGTGATGCTAGGCTCTGAACCCCTATGGCAGCCGTTCACGCGGCGCGCTGCAGCACGCGCCAGGCTGCTGGGCGTGGCGCAGCGTTTTGGCCTGACCGTACAGGCTGACGCCAGGGTTGGCAGTCTGTCGGTCGGTGAACGCCAGCGCGTCGAAATCTTGAAGGCACTGTACCGTGGCGCCCGCATCCTGATACTTGACGAGCCGACCGCCGTACTGACGCCGGCCGAGGCCGAGGCGCTGTTCGGCGTGCTGGGCCAGATGGTGGCCCAGGGTTTGTCGATTATTTTTATCAGCCACAAGCTCGGCGAGGTGCTGCGCGTGTCGCAGCGCGTGGCGGTGTTGCGGGGTGGGCGGCTGGTGGCCGAGGCGCGCGCCGCCGACACCACGCAGGCAGAGCTGGCGCAATGGATGGTGGGCCATGCCGTCACAGCGCCGACTACTGCCCGTGACAGCACCGCGCAGTCCGTTGGCGCCGAGGTCTGCGTGCTCGATGCCGTCAGCACCGCCCCGGCCGGGCGTGGACGAGGTGAAGGAGGCGACCGGCGAGACCGACTGGAGCAGGTGTCACTGAGCCTGCGCAGCGGTGAGATTGTGGCGATTGCCGGGGTCTCGGGCAACGGTCAGGTCGCGTTGGCCGAACTGCTTTGCGGCACGCGACAAGCTGCATCGGGGCAGGTCACGCTACTCGGAAAACCGCTGCACGCCTCGCCTTCCTGGTTAGTGGCGCAGGGCGTGGCGCGCATCCCCGAAGACCGCCATGCCGTCGGCGTGATTGGCGACTTTCCCTTGTGGGAAAACGTGGTCTCTGAGCGTCTGCGCAGCCCGCTGTTTTCGCGCTGGTCATGGGTGCGGCAGCGGGCGGCACGCGCCCATGCACAGCGCGTGATGAAGGCCTTCGACGTGCGCGGCGGTGGCATCGATACGCCGGCTCGATCACTGTCGGGCGGCAACATGCAAAAACTGATTTTGGGTCGCGCACTGGTCAATCCGCACGGCCAACCAGCGCGCCTCATCATCGCGCACCAACCCACCTGGGGCTTGGACATCGGTGCCGTGGCCTATGTGCAAAACCAGCTGCTGGCGGCACGTGACGCCGGAGCCGCCGTGCTGCTGATTTCCGACGACCTCGACGAAGTGCTGGCGCTGGGCGACCGGGTGGCCGTGATGCACGCAGGCCGTCTCAGCGCAACTCGTCCCGCCGCTGAATGGACGCGAGAGGCCATTGGTCTGGCGATGGCAGGCGTGGAGACCAATCAAGCATGAGACTCGAAAAACGCACCCTCCCCTCTGCCGCAGCGCTGGTGTTCGCGCCGCTGGGTGCGGTGCTGTTCACGCTGCTGGTCAGCGCCCTGCTGGTGCTGTGGGCCGGCGCGCCGGTGGCAAAAACCTATGGGCTGCTGCTCCAGGGCGGCTTTGGCTCGGTGTTTGCACTCAGCGAAACCCTGACGCGCGCGATTCCACTGATCCTCACCGGCCTGGCGGCCACCGTCGCATTCAAGGCGCGGCTGTTCAACATTGGTGCCGAGGGGCAGCTGTATGCTGGCGCACTCGCGGCGGTGGCGGTCGGCGGTTTGCATGGCGGCACCGGCTTTGAGGTTTCCCCCTGGATTTTGTTTCCGCTGATGATGGCCGCCGCAGCGTTGGCCGGCGCGCTGCTGCTATTGGGACCGGCTCTGCTGAAAACCCGGCTCGGCGTGGATGAAGTCGTCACCACCTTGCTGCTGAACTTCATCATGCTGCTGGGGGTCTCGCTGATGCTGGACGGCCCGATGAAAGACCCGACGGCGTTGGGCTGGCCGCAAAGCGTGGCGCTGAAAAGCGATCTTGAGCTTGGCAAGCTGGTGGCGCAAACCCGCCTGCACACCGGCCTGCTGTGGGCTGCGGCCTTGGCCGTCGCCTTGTGGGCCTTGCTCAAATACAGCGTGCCGGGGTTTGACATCCGCGCCGTCGGTGCCAACCCGCGCGCCGCCGCCTTTGCCGGCGTGCCGGTCACGCGCACCGTGGTGATGGTGGCCATGCTGTCGGGCGCCCTGGCCGGTCTTGCCGGGGCCATCGAAGTGGCAGGCCGCACCGGCTACGTCACGCTGGACATGTCACCGGGCTATGGCTACAGCGGCATCGTGATCGCCATGCTGGCGGCCCTGCACCCGCTGGGCGTGCTGGCGGCCAGCGTGTTTGTGGCAGGCGTGCTGGTCGGCGCCGACAGCATGAGCCGCGCCGTCGGCGTGCCGACCTATATCGCCGACGTCATCGTCGCGGCCTCGCTGATCTCGGTGCTGGTGGCCACGCTGCTGACGCAATACCGGGTGAAACTGAAATGAAAACAGCCGCGTCATGACGGATCTGCTCGACATCCTTGCCAACCCGTCGTTCTGGACGGCGGTGTTGCGCATTGCCACGCCGCTGATTTTGGGCACGCTGGGCGTTTTGCTGTGTGAGCGCGCCGGCGTGCTGAACCTGGGCATTGAAGGCATTCTGGTCGCCGGCGCGTTTACTGGCTGGTTGGCGGTTTACCTGGGCGCATCGCTGTGGGCCGGGGTCGGTGTAGCAGCCCTCACCGGCGCGGCGTTTGGCTTGCTGCATGCGGGGCTGACGGTCGGGCTGGCGCTGTCGCAACACGTCTCGGGCCTGGGCATCACTCTGCTCGCCACCTCGCTGAGCTATTTCGCTTACCGCGTCAATTTTCCCAAGGTCAGCACGCCGCCCACCATCACGCCTTTTGCTGAAATGACTTGGCTGCCGCTGCCGATTTTGCAGCACCAGACAGCGCTGACCTTGCTGGCCCTGCTGCTGGTGCCCGCTATCAGCTATGTCTTGTACCGAACGCCCGCAGGCCTGGCGGTGCGCATGGTCGGCGAAAACCCTCAAGCGGCCGAGGGCCAGGGCATCTCGGTCGCCGGCACGCGCACCGCGGCCATCGTGGCCGGCTCCGCTTTGATGGGCGTGGCCGGTGCGTTCCTGACGCTGTCGGCTTTCAACGCGTTTTTCTTCAACATGATCAACGGACGCGGCTGGATTTGTATTGCGTTGGTGGTGTTTGCCTCGTGGCGGCCGGGCAAGGCCTTGCTGGGCGCCTTGCTGTTTGCTTTTTTTGATGCGCTGCAACTGCGGCTACAGCAATCCGGCTCTGCCGCGCTACCCTACCAGCTCTACCTGATGCTGCCTTACGTGCTGTCGATCGTGGCGCTGGTGCTGGTGGCGCGCAAAGCCAGTTACCCTCAGGCCCTGATGAAACCTTATCGCAAGGGCGAACGCTGATGCCAACATTCGGGATTCACCATGCTTGATCTACTGATAACCAACGCCACGCTACCCGACGGCCGCACCGGCATGTCCGTCGCCGTGCAGGACGGCCGCATCACCGAGGTGGGCCAGGGCCTGCAAGCGCCCGCGCATGAAACCATTGACGCAGTTGGCTACCTGCTTACCCCGCCGTTTTGCGACCCGCACTTCCACATGGACGCCACGCTCAGCTATGGCCTGCCGCGTGTTAACGAAAGCGGCACCCTGCTGGAAGGCATCACGGTGTGGGGCGAGCTCAAGCCCACGCTCAAGGCCGAAGCCATCATCGAGCGCGCCCTGGCCTACTGCGACTGGGCGGTGGCCAAGGGCCTGCTGGCCATTCGCAGCCATGTGGACACGAGTGATGCGAGCCTGCTTCCCGTCGAAGCACTATTGGAAGTCAGGCGCCGCGTCGCGCCCTACATCGATCTGCAACTGGTCGCCTTTCCGCAAGACGGCGTGCTGCGATCAAAAGGCGGCGTGGAGAACCTGAAACGCGCGCTCGACATGGGCGTGGACATCGTCGGCGGCATTCCGCACTTTGAGCGAACCATGGCCGAAGGCGCGGCCAGCGTCAAGCTGCTGTGCGAGATCGCGGCCGAGCGGGGCCTGCTAGTGGACATGCACTGCGACGAAAGCGACGACCCGCTGTCGCGCCACATCGAAACCCTGGCCTTCGAGGCGCAGCGCCTGGGCTTGCAGGGCCGCGTCACCGGCTCGCACTGCTCCAGCATGCACAGCATGGACAACTACTACGTCAGCAAGCTGATTCCGCTGATTGCCGAGAGTGGTGTGAGCGTCATCGCGAACCCGCTGATCAACATCACCCTGCAGGGCCGTCACGACAGCTACCCCAAGCGCCGCGGCATGACCCGCGTGCCCGAGTTGATGGCAGCAGGCGTCAACGTCGCCTTCGGCCATGACTGCGTGATGGACCCCTGGTACGGCATGGGCTCGGGCGACATGCTCGAAGTGGCGCACATGGGCCTGCACGTGGCACAAATGACCAGCCAGAACGGCATACGCGCCTGCTTTGACGCGGTGACGACGAATGCGGCGAAGGTGATGCACTTGCCCGGCTATGGTCTGGAGCCGGGCTGTGAGGCGAGCTTTGTGCTGCTACAGGCGCGGGACAGCATCGAGGCGATCCGGCTGCGGGCCACACGGCTGAAGGTTTTTCGCCGTGGCAAGCTGCTGGCTCACACCCCGGCAGCTACGGCTTCGCTACATTTGCCTGGACGGCCAGGCGAGACGACATTACTGCATGCAGGGCTAGGGGCATACCCTTAATCCTGCCCCTTCCCTGAGTATTTTCTGAGTATTCCCTGAGTAAGGCGCAAGTCACAGCCAGCGACTAAAATGATGGCAATCCAAGGAGCGTTGCAGCGAAACCATTGTTTCGTCAGGCTTGGGTTACGGGTGGTTCTGTTCAGGAACTCCCGCAGCAACGACGCTCACCTTCACTGCAAAGTGCTCTCAAGGTGAGTTATGTCTGAAATCGGAAACCAACAACTTGTTCCCCCCATGAAGCTGTCCGGCCTTGAGCCGTTTACGATTGGCCCCGACTATTCAGTTGAGGACAGAGCTGAAGGTCTGTCCCCAAGGACTTTGTTTGTCAACATCGGCGAGCGCACCAACGTCACTGGCTCGAAGGCCTTTGCGCGGATGATTTTGAATGGCGAGTTCGATGCGGCGCTGGCAGTGGCCAGGCAGCAGGTTGAAAACGGCGCGCAGATCATCGACATCAACATGGACGAGGCCATGCTCGACAGCCAGGCCGCGATGGTTCGCTTTTTGAACCTAATCGCCAGTGAGCCCGATATTTCGCGCGTACCCATCATGATCGACAGCTCTAAGTGGAGCGTGATCGAAGCCGGCCTGCGCTGCATCCAGGGCAAGGGCATTGTCAATTCAATTTCCATGAAGGAAGGGCTGGAGCCTTTCCTGCACCAGGCCAAGTTGCTCAAGCGCTATGGTGCGGCGGCGGTGGTGATGGCGTTTGACGAAAAAGGCCAGGCTGACACCTACGAGCGCAAGATTGAAATTTGCGAACGCGCTTACCGCGTGCTGGT
>Ga0209284_10003220_pt1 | contig 20548 bp, 20 predicted proteins | sample FRY03_FD_187211 | JGI IMG/M metagenome (GOLD analysis project Ga0209284, IMG submission 187211) | Freshwater microbial communities from Lake Fryxell liftoff mats and glacier meltwater in Antarctica - FRY-03 (SPAdes) (version 2) | ecosystem: Environmental > Aquatic > Freshwater > Ice > Glacier... | reverse complement strand
ACCGACATGATCACCGATTGTGTTGATGCATCATGAAAAAAGTATTGCTCGTAGCGATGGCCGACTCCATTCACACCGCCCGTTGGCTAGAGCAATTTAGAGGCGAGCCGATCCAATTCGTGCTGTTCCCCTCGTCTCCACACAGGCGCGTACATCCCAAAATTAGAGAAATGCTCGCAAGTGACGAAGGCGTGAACCTTCGCATCGATGGGTTGCTCCGTCGTTTTGCCCTACCAATGTGGGCAGTTGATCGGTTCATTGATAACCGGCTCCGCGGAGTTTTGTTGAAACAGATAATTCGCCGAGAAAAACCAGACATTGTGCACGCAATGGAATTTCAGCACGGAGCGTATTTGGTCATTCGTGCGTTTGATAAATTAGTGACTAGGCCATATTTTATTGCAACCAATTGGGGCAGTGATATCTATTGGTTTCAGAGATTTCCTCGACACAAGAAAAGAATTGAAAGGGTCCTTGCGCTCGCTAATGCTTATTCTGCAGAGTGTCAACGTGATCACGGGCTTGCCAACCAACATGGATTCGTTGGTCTGCACCTGCCAGTTGTGCCTAACGCAGGTGGTTTTAGCGATCAGCACCTAAAACAGGCCGCACTATTTCCACGGCCATCAACACGCAAAGTCATCGCAATTAAGGGATACACCGGCTTCGTTGGTCGCGCTGACATTGCTTTACGGGCCATCGAACTTGCCGCGGACCATCTCGGCGGTTTTGAAATCGCGGTCTTCTCGTCAGATATGAAGAGTCGCCGCATCTCGCGCGGGGTTTCAAAACGTACAGGTTTGAAATTCAAGACCTTTAGAAGACATGAACTTTCTCATGTCGAGATGCTTGAACTATTCGCGAGGTCGCGAATTTATGTCGGTATCTCTAAATCTGACGCGATAAGTACGTCTATGCTCGAGGCGATGTCATGTGGGGCATTCCCCATTCAAACGGATACATCATGTGCTGATGAATGGGTTACTTCATGGGAAACATGTTTTCTGGTAAACTTGAATGATACTGAGGCGATCTCTCGTGCGCTGATAACGGCACTAACTGATGACGCTCTCGTAAACTTGGCTGCGGCAAAAAACAGTGCCACTGCCAACGCGAAGCTCTCAAGTGAGAAGATCAAGCAAATGACGGGGTTCTTTTATGTGCGCACAACCTAGAAATTCACTAATCCCAATAAACTTCTCCGGTAACGTTGACTCAAGTCGAACACTTATCGGAGGATGGTCTTCGACATGTAAGTACATTTCAAATCCAAATAGCAAAATTAGTAGTTTTATAGATTACCACTGGGACGATCGCCAAAAGTTACGAAGAGATTACAGCCAATTACTCGCATTGTATGATTCGCTTTTACCGATTCTCGCAATCAAACTTAATGAGTTGCACCGCAAAACTTATACGGAACGATTTTGGGAGATTATTGTAGGACAGTGGTTGTTGACATTCATTAATGTTGCGTTTGATCGTTGGTCAATGATCGATGACGCAATCGGCAATCATTCGATTACTGAAGTCTTGTTGGATATCAACCCGAAAACGATGTCGGCATCCAACTCGACAGCAGCATTCCACTCGGATTCGATAAGCGACGAATGGAACTCATTGTTGCTCTTAGACATTGCTCTGTGTCGAAATCTTGACGTTCGAGTCAATCATGTAGAAAAGCCAGCCATTTCCACGCCAAATCCCGTTAGAGAGTTACTAACCCGCCCACTTAGAAGATTCGTGGTGACTTTAAGCCGATCATTGCAAAGGAAAAATTCAGTGCTAATCAGCCATGGGTACATGCCGCTCAAAATTTACCTCAAGATGATGATCCATCTTAAGCAGATACCATTTTTTTATTTCGAAGAAAAACTACATAGTTATCCTATGCAAGACAACTTGCGAAACTGGAAGTTAGAAAGCGGTCATGAGGGAATTTTTGAAAACTTTTTAGTTCACGCAATACCAAAATACATACCTCGCTCAATAATTGAAGGACACATTGAGATAGATGAAAAATCACGAAAACTTCCTACAAAACCCAAGGCCATAGTCTCCTTCGTCGAGCATTATTGTGGCGATATTTTTAAGTTCTGGACGGCGCAAAATACCGAAATGGGAACACAGTTTTTTGTCGTCCAACACGGTGGACACTTTGATGCTGGCGCTTGGGATCTCTCGCAAGACATGGATTATCGAATTTGCGATCGGTGGTTTGGGTGGGGAAAGCGTAAGCGACCTAAACCGTATGTTGGGGCCTTCAACACCAAGCTATCAGGGTCGAAGAATCTCAAACGAGGAGCAATGCCAGAAGGTGACCTACTTATCGAGTTGGGTAGTGTGCCAAAATGGTTCTATACGAACATGAGCATGCCGCTAAGCGGACAGTGGGATCGCCATGATGCGATTAATTTGAAGATGGTGGCGCATCTGCCAGTATGTATTCGTAACCGTACGGTTGTCCGTCTTTTTCCACAGAACTTTGGGCGGCTTCAAATTGAGCGTTGGCTCGGTGTATTACCGTCCGAGCAAGTCAACGATGGGTCAGGTTCGATTTGGTCATTGAGACGTAAAGCGAGGCTCGTTGTGTCTACATACAATGCCACAACATATTTAGAAACATTCGCCGCAAAAATTCCGACATTACTCTTTTGGGACCCAACTCTGTGGGAAATTGGTGATGCCGCTAGTGGATACTACGAACAACTAAAGGAAGTTGGGATCCTTCATTTTTCGGAAGAGTCGCTAGTAACTAAAATTTCCGAGGTGTGGCAGGATACGTTCGCGTGGTGGGATTCGATTCAGGTGAAAGATGCTCGCGCGCAGTTCTGTCATGAATTCACTTGTATAAGTGAGCGCCCAGATAAGGATTTAACTGACCTCATTCGTTTGAGTAAAATTGAGGGGCACGAATGAGAATACGAACGGTCTCAAAGTGGCAGTACTTCCCTAAAGGCACCTACTTTTCTACTTTCTCGGTTCGCCAACTCAAACGGGTGCAACGCGAGTTGAATGATAGTCCCCGCGCTGTGCTTAACTACAAGAAACCAGATGAAGTCATCAACCAACTCGTTGCACCAAAAGTTTGAAACCAAGATGGATAAAAATTGCAAACATTAACTAATACAAGAGGCGCTGGTTTCATCGGAGATTTACTTTGCGATTAGTGCGCTTTGTTGATATACAAGGGCAGGCCCAGTTTGGCTGCGTGGAAGCCAATCAAGTCCACAAGATTATCGGTGACCCGCTCGGAGAACCAAGACGCGGTGAGCTGGTCGGCAAACTCGGCTTGATCAAGCTGCTCGCTCCTTGCGCTCCGCGTAAAGTGGTCGCCGTGGCAATCAACTTTCCTGGCATCGACCGTTATACACCCGACATGAAGGAGCCGTTGGTATTTATTAAGCCCAGTACGAGCGTATGTGGCCCCGGCGATTCGGTCATCAATCCATTTCCGGATTTACGTTGCTGGGGAGAGGCAGAGTTGGCAGTTGTGATTCGCTACACCTTGCGCAATATTGGCGAGGATCGGGCTCGTGCGGGGATACTCGGATTTACTATCGGTAACGATGCCTCCGTTGAAAATGTGGAAGGGCGCGACCACCACCTAGCTCGCTCCAAAGCACCAGACACCTTTTGCCCGCTTGGGCCGTGGATCGACACCACGTTTGACGCCAGTGACTGCTTGATTGAAGCCGTTCAAAATGGCGAGGTGATACGTAGTGGTCGCACTAGCCAGCAGGTATGGCAATGGCCGCGCGTTATTTCCTGGCTTTCCACATGGATGACCTTGGAGCCTTGGGATGTGGTGCTTATGGGGAACCCACCCGACACCGTAGGTATGCGCTTTATCCAGCATGGCGATACCTATACTGCTCGAATTCAGGGCTTAGGTGAATTGACCAATCCCTTTTACGTTAAAGGAAAATAATGTACGACTTCTTTCTTGGAACGCGTGAAGAAATAGTGCAAAACGAAACAAAATTTCTGATTGCTGTAAAGCGCATGATGCCACGCTGGGTGAATTCGATACCCGATACTGAATACCTGAGCTTGGCAGCGTTACTCGATGCTCAGGGGCGTGCGGCAACCGACGCAGGCAGACGCTTTGTTGCAGTTGAAACTGGTGCTGGTGCGAGCAGTCTTGTCTTCGCTTACTATGCAATGAAGTATGATGGGCTTGCGCTCACCTGGGATAGTAATGGTGAGAAAGGTTCGCTGATCCGCACGGTATGCACCGAAACCATGGGTAATGCATTTGCCAAGCATGTCGATACCCATTGGAAACTAGTTGCTCACAACAGCCTTTCGCCATATCTTGGGTTACCGATCCTCTCCGAATTGGTGGATCATATCGACTTGTTTTTCCACGACAGCGAACATACTTGGAACACCGTACAGGGTGAACTGGAGGCAGTAAACTCGTTGCTTGTCGATGGCGCAGTGGTCGCACTGGACGACGCCAACCAAGATTTTCTCCACACAAATATTGCCTACATCAATACCTTCAGACGCAAACTAGGCCTGCGGCCTGCGCAGAACCCGCAGGATAATACCAGCCTGCCTTTCTATCGGGCGGCTGAGAGTTTTCTACATGCTAAATGGGAGCAGGTAGACTATCTTCCTGATTTGTACAAGCAGAATGTCAGAGATGATCCATATTTTGCGTATTTCGATGCTGAGTTCGATATCAAGGCCGATCTTGGCACTGAACGGTTAGAAAATCTTGAACACCGCTTTGACAGTTGGCGCGTAAGAAAGCGGCGCGCGCAGGTAGTAAAGCCGTGAGGGCTTTGGTAACGGGTGGGGCGGGCTTTATCGGTGCGCACCTGTGTCGTCGGCTATTGAATGAAGGTTGGTTGGTGCATGTCGTTGACAATCTGTCGTCTGGGCATACGCGCAATCTGCCAGAGGGTGTCAACTTTAAGTGGCTTGATCTCGCTGACGAGGATGCAGCTCTCGAACTACCAAAAGACGGCGTCGACGTTGTATTCCACTTGGCTTCCCATGTCGGCCAAGAGCTTTCATTTGAGCGACCATTGTTTGACTTCAAGGCGAACGCATGTTCCACAATTACTCTGCTAAAATGGTGTGAGGAGAAACAAGTTAAACAGTTGATCTTCGCCAGTTCGATGAACGTCTATGGCGACCCGCCGTACCTTCCAGTCACTGAAAACACGATGGTGCAACCGCCATCTCCCTATGCGGTGGGTAAAATTGCCTCCGAGTATCTATGCAGGGTTTACCAAGCGTTTGGCGTAAACAGCACCAGCCTTAGACTATTCAATGTCTATGGGCCGTTACAGGACATGCGCAATATGAAACAGGGAATGGTGAGTATTTTTATGGCTTACGTTGCCCGTAACGAACCTATTTTGGTGCGTGGGTCAAAGGATCGGTTTCGCGATTTTATTTTTGTACATGACGTTGTTAATGCGTTCATGCGTTGCGTAGACGATCGCGCTTATGGGAAAATCTACAATGTCGCGACCGGTAAAAAGACGCACGTCTGGGAGTTGCTAAATGGAATTGTTACGGCCTTTGGTCACGACCCGCAGGAATATCCTATTTCTTACGACGAACCCACGCCGCGCGACCAGTTCGGGGTGTTTGGCGATTCGTCACTTATACAGGAGGATCTCGGGTGGATGCCGACGGTGGCTTTGAATGACGGTTTGCGCGAGATGGCCGATTGGGTGCGGCGGGAAGCCGTCCTTTAGAATAGTGGTTGCAATCATGATAGATCCACGGTTTTGTACTCGCCGCTTAACAAATTAGAATAATTGGACATTTATGAAAGTCGTGATCGGAATTCCAGCGCGCATGGGCTCAACGCGTTTCCCCGGCAAACCCCTTGTGAAAATCCTCGGCATGTCCATGGTTGAGCATGTCTATCGGCGATGTTTGCTGGCAAAAAGTGTAGATGAGGTGTTTGTCGCCACCTGTGACGAAGAAATTCTCAATGCCGTTCTGTCGATTGGTGCCAAGGCATTCATGACGCAAAAGGACATTGAGCGGCCGGGCTTACGAGTTGCCGAAGCCTGCCAGCATCTGCTGCTTGCCGATGATGACATAGTGGTGGTGGTTCAGGGCGACGAGCCATTGCTACACCCTGAAATGATAGATTTGGCGGTGCAACCCATGCTTGCCAATCCTTCTATTCAGATTGTAACTCTGGTCGCCGACGCCAATGAAGCGGAGTGGCGTGACCCAAACGAAGTCAAAGTTGCGATCGACCTAAAACAAGACGTTTTGTTTATGTCGCGCAGCCCGATACCTTCCAATGAATGGGGGCACGCTGGGCCGCGCCTGAAGCAGGTCGCAATCATGCCATTCCGAAAAAAATTTCTGCTCGAGTTTCAAGCTATGACCCCAACACCTTATGAAATTGCCGAGCAAATCGAGCTGATGCGGGCTGTAGAGCATGGTATCAAGATTCGCGCTGTGAAGTCACCGTACCTCAGCATTTCGGTGGACACCGAACATGATCGCCAAGAAGTCGAAGCTGCCATGACGCACGACGAGTTCTACCCACGATATACAAAATGCTAAAGACCTGAATGACTACTTCAAACCGTATAAAGTCTGAACTCAAGGCAGGTCGAACCGTGTTCGGCACTTGGTCCATGCTGTCCTCGCCCTCTGTTCTGAACGTCATCGGTCAGGCTGGGCTCGATTTTGCCATCATTGACATGGAGCATGGGCCAACGTCCTTTGAGACCGCAGAAATGCAATTGTATGCGGCTGAATCGGCGGGGTGTACGCCTATTATTCGTCTTGGCGAGGGTAGTGCCCCGACTGTTTTGCATGCGCTGGACATCGGCGTTCAATCCATTCTTGTTTCACAAGTAGCGACATCTGCGGAAGCGCAGTGCATCGCGCACGCAGCAAAGTACTATCCAGAAGGTAATCGTGGTTTGTCACCATTCACGAGAAACCATGGATACTCCGAAGCCAACCTTGCTGAAAAATTAGCGTATGCAAATGAACAGACATTTGTTGGTGTGCTGGTTGAGGGTGAAACTGGTATGGACAATCTCGAAAAAATTGCTGCTGTTCCAGGGCTCGACATGATTTATCTGGGTATTTTCGATATTTCTCAGACAGTTGGTGTGCCAGGCGATGTTCGTCACCCCAAGGTGCTGAAGATGGTTCGTGATTGTGTGAAAATCATTGAAGCGCACGGTCTCGCGGCAGGCTCGGTGGCGCCTGATCGGGAATATCTAAGACTGCTACACGGGGCCGGGTTTCGGTTTCTCTCTTATCGTGTTGACAGCGCTGTATTACGGGAGGGTTTTGTTGAAGCGCGTTCATGGTATGAAGATCTGCAACAAGATACCAGTAGTTCCCTAGCAACGACTTGAGATGATCTAAATTGGTCTCCCATAGTATTAATTGCAAGGAGAAATAATTTTTTGAATATTATTAAAGTTAGATTGATGTTTGTAACTGGACATTGCCACCTCTTCTTGTATTGCTGCATGGAGACTTCAATCAGGTCATCAAAGTAAACGCACATACATGAAAAAACTAAGAGTCGGTATCGCCGGGTTTGGTACCGTGGGAAAGCTTCGTAAAGAATGCGCCGATCGCCATCCTCAAATCCATGTCGTGGCGATCTGCGATAAATCATTCGATGGCGAAAGTGTCCTCGCGAATGGCGTGCGCTATTACCAGCAGTACAGACGTATTCTGACGGAAGATCTTGACGTGCTTTTCGTATGTTTGACTAATGACATTGCAGCGGAAGTCACGATGGCTGGGTTATACGCTGGCCTGCATGTATTCTGCGAAAAACCACCGGGACGGACGGTGGAAGAAATCCGGCAAGTCATAGAAGTTAAATGCCAGTTCCCCAGCCTAAAACTCATGTACGGTTTCAACCACCGCTACCACGAATCTGTGCAGGATGCCCTTAGAATCCTGCGCTCTGGCGAGCTCGGTCAGATCATCAATATGCGCGGCATTTATGGTAAGTCTAAACTCATTACGTTTAACCAACCGGCTTGGCGCACCAAACGCGAAATTGCGGGAGGGGGGGTGCTACTTGATCAAGGCATACACATGGTTGACCTCATGCGCCTGTTCGGGGGCGATTTCACTGAGGTGCACAGTTTCATTTCCAATAATCGCTGGGGCTACGACGTTGAAGACAACGCTTACGCGCTGATGAAAACAAAGAACGGGGTTGTCGGCATGCTTAACTCTTCTGCCACACAATGGCGGCATCGCTTCAATCTTGATATCAATCTTGAACGCGGCAGCCTTATTTTGGGCGGAATTTTATCCGGAACCAAGAGCTACGGGGCCGAGACCTTGACTGTAGTGCAGGCTGACTCGGAAGATGACCGTGGAGACCCCAAGGAGATCATCACCAACTATAACAGCGATTCATCATGGGACGAGGAAATCGTTGCATTTGTTGACTCCATCTTGAACGACAAGCCGATACAGAGTGGCACTGCCGAAGATGCGTTATGCGCCATGCAACTGGTTTTCAAGATTTACTACGCAGACGCCGCCTGGCGTGACTCCTATAATATTCCGGATCCTGATGTTCATGAACAACATTGACCGTTCTTTTACGCCTGATACAGACACATTTGTTGAACCTTATATTAAGTATCAGCAAACTGTTTTGCAGCGTGTTGATACGACAGCAAACAGCCGCTTCATTGCAACCTTGCTGGAAGCGCGTCACCGCGGAGCCACCGTACTTTTTCTAGGGAACGGCGGCAGTTGCGGGTTCTGGGGACAAAGGGGGATGTGTTGATTGCCATTTCAGCTTCCGACAATTCGCTCAACTTGATTAGGGCGTTTGATTACGCCCGTTCAGCCCGAATCAAGACCGTGGCCATTACTGCCTTCGACGCCGGCAAGATGTGAACCATGGCCGATGAGTCTGTTCACGTACCCACCGAACACATGGAATTTGGGCCGGCGGAGGATATACATATGGTTCTTGATCATCTTGTCGGGACTCATCTGATGCGCTTTGTGCAATTGCCTGTGAGCCAGTAAATATGCGGTTCTCGGGCAAAAAAGTATTCGTCACCGGTGCCTCAAGGGGGATCGGCAGGGCGATTGCGCAAAGCTTCCGGGCTGAGGGGGCATGGGTGGTCGGCACCCGCACAGGAAAAAATAGCGACACGGATGACACCTGCCAGGAATGGTTCACTGCCGACTTTTCGGAAATGGGACAAATCAAGGCGTGTGCGGATTTTGTGCGTCATGCCGAACCCGATGTGCTGGTTAACAATGCGGGCATCAATAAAATCGCCCCGTTTGTGCAGATCAGCCCTGATGATTTTCAAACCATTCAACAGGTGAATGTATTTGCCCCTTTTTTGCTTTGTCAGGCAGCCATTCCAGCTATGGCGCGCAAACACTGGGGACGGATTGTCAACGTATCTTCCATCTGGGGAAAAATCAGCAGGGAGCACCGGGCTTCCTATTCCGCGAGTAAATTTGCACTCGATGGCATGACCCTGGCTTTGGCTGCCGAACACGCAACTGATGGCATTCTGGCAAACTGCATAGCACCTGGTTTTCTTGATACCGAGTTAACGCGCCGCGTGCTGGGTGAAACCGAAATGCAAACCCTCGTTTCCACAGTGCCGGCGCGCCGCTTGGGCCAGGTGGACGAAATTGCACAACTGGTTCTGTGGCTGTCCAGTACTGAGAACACCTACCTCTGTGGGCAAAATATTGCGATAGATGGGGGTTTCGGCCGTGTCTGAGGAACTGGTCATTCAATCCCATAAAGGACCGTACCGGGTAATTTTCGATGACAAACTATTATCCGATACAGCCCGACTCTGCAGAGGCGAATCTCTTTTTCTGATTGATGCCAATGTGGCACGAGTATACACATCTGAGCTTCAGGCCATCCTCGACCATCCTCGCACCATAATTATTGAAGCAACGGAAGAAAATAAATCACTGGAAAAAACGATACCTGTTATCGAGTGGCTGGTGCTACATAAGGTTCGGCGTGACCACACACTAGTTGCTATCGGGGGTGGCATTATCCAGGACATTACTTGCTTCGTTGCAAGCACGTTGCTTCGTGGACTCGCCTGGCGCTTTGTGCCGACGACGTTGCTGGCACAGGCGGATTCATGCATTGGCTCGAAGAGCTCCATAAACATGGGTGCGACCAAGAATATCCTTGGCACATTCAATCCCCCCCAGGAAATAATTATTAATACAGGATTTCTAGACACCCTTGAGGACAAGGACATTCGGTCCGGAATCGGAGAAATCATCAAGGTGCACGCGATAGACGGGGTGGCTTCGTTTGATCGCATGGCCGTTGACTTCGACCGCTTGTTTGATGACAAGACCGTGCTGCTCAAATATATCCGATCTGCCTTGTTGATCAAGCAACGTTTCATAGAGGAGGATGAGTTCGACCAAGGGGTTCGCAATATCTTTAATTACGGACACAGTTTTGGCCACGCCATTGAGTCGGCAACTCATTACGCAGTACCGCATGGTATAGCGGTGACCATTGGCATGGATATGGCCAACCACATATCAGCGAAACGCGGCTTGTTGCCAGAACAGCATTACTATCGCATGCACACAATTCTGGCCAAGAATTACGCGCAATATGCAAAAATTCAAATTCCGGTTGATGACATGTTGTCCGCTCTTATGAAAGACAAAAAAAATACGAGTACCATGTTGGGCCTGATTTTCCCGATTGGCGCCGAGGCGGCAATTCAGCGAGTGCAGGTTCCGCCTGATGAGGACTTTCGCACCCAATGTGCGCAGTTCCTTGCCGGGCTAAACAGATGAATACTGCGGTTAGAGTTGCAGTCTGTTCCCGCTCTTTTTCCAACAACCCTGTTCTGCGTGCTGAATTACTGGCACGTTATCAGCACGTCACTTTTAATGATGGGGGACTTCAGCTAAAGGGCGACAGCCTAATAGAGTTTTTGCAAGGGCACGGTAAGGCCATTACCGGTCTGGAACTCATTGATGAATATGTTCTGACACGCTTGCCCGAACTTAAGGTCATCAGCAAGTATGGGGTCGGGCTGGACATGATAGACACGGCGGCCATGTGTGCGCACGGTAAACGATTGGGATGGACCGGTGGGGTTAATCGGCGCTCCGTGTCTGAATTGGTAATCTCATTCGCGATTGCCATGTTGCGCCACGTGCCGGCTGCGTACCGCGAAGTTCTTTCCGGTACTTGGCATCAGCATGTGGGAGGGCATCTATCTGGCCGAACCGTCGGCATTATCGGTTGTGGCCATATTGGCAAGGATCTCGTCAAACTGCTTAAAGGTTTTGATTGCCCGATTCTGGTAAACGATATTCGCGATTACCCGGATTTTTATGTGGCTAATGACATTGAAGCGGTGAGCCTGGAGGAGCTTCTGGAACGATCTGACATCGTCACCCTTCACGTTCCGCTGGATGAAAGTACGCGTTGCATGCTTGATGCGCAACGGCTTGCGCTACTGAAACCTGCCGCCGTGCTGATTAATCTCGCCCGGGGCGAGCTGGTTGATGAGATGGCCTTGAAACATATGTTAAAGGACCAGCGTCTGGCGGCTGCGGCCTTTGATGTGTTCGCAGTCGAGCCGCCTCAGGATAAAGAACTTCTGTCGCTACCCAACTTTCTGGTCACTCCACATTTAGGCGGCAGTGCTCATGAAGCTATTTTGGCCATGGGACGTGCGGCAATAGTTGGCTTAGATGTGAACCATATTCCTTCTGGCGACCTTAAATGAAACTTGTTTTGGCTCACGCCCGCTTGCCTGTAAATTTTAATGGATCCTGGATATATCTTGGCCAAAACTATCTGTTGATGCGCAACTGGGAAAAGCGTCTGCCCGGTCAACGCATATCCCTGGGTGCGTTGATCACGGAAGAAGCGGAGCAACAGCGACCCTATATCTTGGATTGGATTGGCCGGCAGCGGGAGGCTAATGGAGATTCCCTGCACTGGTGGATGTCCCACTTGGCGGGGAGGAATAATGCAGCTTCTCAGTTTTTCGTTTTCCTTATTCAGATTGCATCGCTAAAACGTTGGATTGCCGAGCAATCCGGGGAACAGGGTGATGTGCTTGTGCTTTGCGAAGACGGATTTCTGCTTCGTGCAGTACATGACAATCTTCGGAGCATCGTTCCGGTCCGCCTTAAAATAGGTTGGCGGCTTGGATGGCTCCGGGATGGATTCTTTTATTTTATTCGCGCAGGGTACTGCCTGAATCGGCAGATTTGGTGGTTTTGGCGCCACGCGCATATGGCGCGCAAAACACGTCCCAAGAAACTTGAGCCGATCCAAGGCGAAGTTTACCTTGTACATCAATGCCTGGACAACGAGCCTTTCCTGATGGAAGGCCCTCTCGCCTGCCGCTATTTCACCATATTACCGGCTTGGCTCGAGGGGCAAGGCAAACAGGTGATTCGATTACCCTGGCTCTACGATGTCAGCCTTTCGCTGGATCATGTTTATCGTCGGTTGCGGACATCCAATTGCCTGATCCCGGAAGACTGGCTCAGTAGCAGAGACTACGCTCGTGCACTTTTTGAGGGCTATAAAAGTATTTTTGCGATTCGCCACGATGTCAAATTTAGAAATCTGGATATATATGCGCTGGTCAGCCGTGAACGCTGCCAGCAATGGGGAGACGGGTTTACGTTTGCTCGATTTTGGCGCTACTCTCCAACTCTGCAACGATGGGGGCGATCTTTAAGCAGTTTAGTGGTGTTGGATACGTACGAGGTAATGGCTTTTGCGCATGTCCAAGTTTTTTCTTGGCGAACAAGGATGCGCGTGCCATCAAAATTTATTGGTTATTACAATAGCCTTGTTTCCAAGGATTTTTTGGCTTATCACACCCCGTCTGGCGAAGTTGCATCGCAGGTGTTTCCGGATGTAGTTATTACCAATGGCTCGCTGGCTCAAGCGCTGCTTATTGAGCAAGGCTTGCCCGCCGACCGAATACGGGTCGGTCCAGCGTTGAGGCAGTTATTTCCTGCGCAGCCGAACCCCTCGGTGGATGAGGCAAATTGCGTAGGTCTCCTTCTGGTGTTGTCTTTGATTCCGGAAGCAACAATAGAGCTTTTAGACAAGATCAGCCGGCTGGCGCCGTGGATTCTCGCTCGGCTCAACGTACCCGTGGTCATTAAACCCCATCCCATGATGACCAAGGCTTCGATTATGAAACTCATGGATTGGGAGACATTGCCAGAAGGGTGGCATTGGCACGATGGTGAACTCTACGACGCGCTGGCTGTAGCACGCAGCGCTATTTTGTTAAATACTGCTGCCATTACAGATGTGGTTATCTCAGGGTGTATTCCGATTCCGTTGACGCGGGCTCTGGATACTGAATGGAATTACCTCGACTTTTTGGTAGATCAGTACCCAATTTTGCGTTCTGTGCCTGACAATCTCATTCAATCTCGGATTGAAGAGATATTCTTGACGCGCAGGGATTACTACAACATTGAGGTTCTAAAAGTAAGAGAGTCACTGTTAAATGGCCTCGTTGCGCCAACTGACGCGAATCTGAGTGTTTTTATGCACCGGCTTCCCGCCGACTAATGCGATGTCGGATATTCATATTTACTTCTCGTGTTCTAGTTAAGATTTCCAGAGCGTAGAAGCGCATTTCCACTATACTGAGGTGATCGAGATGCTTGGACGTAAATTCTCAACCGTTATGTCTCTTTTGCTCACTCTTCTCTCGAATATATTGAGAAAGTTTTCTATGGCACTGAAAGTCGCGAGTTTGAGGTTTAGCAGCGAAGACAGTTGGAAGCGGATAGTTGTCAAGAGTGCCACCCAATACGACATGAGCATAAGGGACGACGAATTCTATTACTCTCAACAATATTTGGAGTTTCTGAGAATTACTCTTAATGGCACAGAACCGCGTCGAATTCTTGACCTTGGTTGCGGTTCAGGGCGCCTAAGCAATCAACTAGCCGCCATTTTCCCAAAGGCCGAAATTGTAGGTTGCGATATTTCTGAAACTACGGTCCTAGCGGCGAGGCGTAATTCAAAAAGCGAAGGAAATACGAATACAACTTATAAGTACATATCCATTGATGAACAATTGAAACGTATTGGCAGGGAAAGTCAGGATCTGGTGATTCTTACAGAGGTGGCATTTTATTACTCCAACTGGGCCAGCCATCTTGAACGTATTATGGAAGTTCTGTGTACTGGGGGGTTATTTGCGTGTTCGGTAAGGTCGCGCTATTACACGGCCCTACATGCAGTCCAGAATGATCGATTCGAAAGTTGTACCGAGATATTGAACAGTAATACTGGGGCGATATTTGGCTCAACTCTAGATTTTACTTGGTATTCGACCGATGAAGCAGTTGGATTAATCGAATCCACACCGAAGATGGAAGTGGTGTTTCGCGCAGCGATTGGTGCGCTATCTGGCATTCCTGGTGATCCGAATTTCGGAAATTGTCAGCCCTCTACTCTTAGTGGTGAAGAAAGGAGACAGTTGATGGAGGTAGAGTTGGCGCTCGGGCAAAAGTATCCAGACTCGGGACGCTATATTTTTTTGATAGCCGTAAAGAGATGAATGGAATAGAAAAAATGGTTGCGCGTTGAACAAAAGATTGATTCGACTCTCAAAGTCCTGTATCGGCGCGGACGAGATTGACCGTGTCTCTCGTGTATTGGCAGACGAGTTCCTGGGAATGGGTGCTGAAACTAAAGAATTCGAAAGCTTATTGACGAATTGGTTCGGTCGCGAGGCCTGTTGCGTAAACACCGGCACGGCGGCGCTTCAGTTAGCAATTGAAGCATGTGGGGTCGGGCGTGGTGATGAGGTTCTAGTACCTTCTCTCACATACGTCGCTTCTTACCAAGCTATTTCTGCGACTGGCGCCAAGCCAGTTTCGTGCGACATTTACGGTGAATCTATGACGATTAATGTCGAAGATGCGAACCGCCGATTAACCAACAAAACTAGAGCAATAATGCCGGTGCACTATTCGGGGGGAGTAGGTAATCTTGAAGGAGTTTACGATTTTGCGTCGCGAAATGGTCTCCGCGTAATTGAAGATGCGGCTCATGCATTTGGAACAACAGTTAATGAGAAGCGGCTCGGCGAGTTTGGCGATGTTGTCTGCTTCAGTTTTGATGGGATCAAAAACATTACATCTGGTGAAGGCGGGTGCGTTGTCTCATCGGATCAAAGAATAATGGACTACGTTAAGGAAGCTCGACTGCTCGGAGTCGAACGCGACACTGAAAATCGCTACGCGTCTACGCGGACTTGGGACTTTGATGTTACTCGTCAAGGCTGGCGCTACCACATGAGCAATATTATGGCCGCTATCGGAATTGTTCAACTATCAACATTTAGTGTCCGTGCGAAGAAACGTTCAGATTTGGCGAAGTTGTATGACAATGTTCTTAGTGGTGATAGTAGAGTCAAGTTACTAAGACATAATTATGATGAGGTTGTCCCGCACATCTATCCCATACAGTTGGCCGCAGATAAAGACAGGAACGCGATCAGAACACGTTTATCCGAGCAGGGTATCGAGACTGGGGTTCATTATCTCCCAAACCATTTTCTGACTTTGTACAAAGATCTTGAAGCCGAATCATTACCGATTACGGAGACGATTTATCCAACTCTAATATCATTACCGCTTCATCCTGATCTATCAATCGACGATGTTGAGTACGTGTGTAAATCACTGGATGCGATATTAAGTGAATGAAGTCGTTGTCCATCGAGGCAGCTACGACCATAAGGTAAGCATCGTAATCAATTGTCATAATGGAGCTCATTTTTTGGAAAGTGCAATTGATTCCGTCCTAAAGCAAACATTTACCGATTGGTTAATTATTTTTGTTGATAATGCGTCTACGGATGAGAGCGCACGACTCGCGGCACAACTTACTCCACGAATTAGGGTTGTAAAAATCAGTGACAAGGTTAAATTGGGAGCCGCCAGAAATATCGCTATCGATAATTGTGATGGTGAAATTATTGCTTTTCTAGATGTCGACGATCTTTGGGATTGTGAGAAGCTTTCCATGATGATCTCGAAATTTGATGACCCTAAAGTCGCTCTAGTTGTCTCAGATGGCGAAGTATTCGGCGATGAAATTGAAACGAAGATAGTTAGGGCTAGCTCTGATAGCGCTGGCACAATCTCAGTGCCCGACATGCTCGAAAACTACTCACTCATTCTCTCATCGGCGATGATCCGCAGGAGCTCGTTGGATTCAATAAAGCCCCCTTTTAATGAAGATTTGGAGATCTGTGAGGAGACGCAGCTCTTTTTGCAGTTGGCTGAGTCATTTAGGGTTACTAGTGTTAACACGAATCTTGTATCCGTACGAAAACACCAAAATAATTTGAGCGCTAGAAATCCAGCACTACTGCTCGCTGAATTGGAAGTAATGCTGGAAAGCATCGAGAATAGAATGCCAGGGTTTAACAGTAAATATGAAAAAAGTATTAGCCTGTTTTTGAGGCGAAATCGGCTGGTAGTTGCAGGTCAACTCGCCAGCGCCAGATCTATCTCGGCGGCGAAGCACGTGCTTGTAAATTACCTGAAAGATCCAATAACAATCCTAGTCTATGTGGTTCTATCTGTTTTTCCTAAATTTGCAATACGTGTCCTGCTATCCAATAAATTGCGCCAAGGTTATAGCCGACTAATTAGATGATCGTTTGTTGGTGAAGTTCGCTAGTCGAGAATCCTCTATTGACTTAAATGTATTGATAGCATTCCTAAGTTTTGCAACGCTTAGAAATGAGGTATCCCAGGGAAGGGTACGGTGAATTCAACTGGTCAGTGCAAACCTTAATGATTTTGGTGCTGTTGTCTGGATGTTGGAACGGTGCGGGTTGGTCGTTCAGGGTCGTCGTACACCTGCAGCCAGAGCGCTTTGGTTATTCGACCGGAAGGAGATCTCCTGCGGTCTGGCCCAGGGTCAGTTGTTCCGGACGATCGCTTCCCAGATCGGTCGGTGTCCATCAACGATGAGCTGAGAGAGCCTCTTTGGAGAACATCAGAACGCTTTGGTCCCATACACGATGTATCAACGCGACAACGGTTGGGGTCCGTGGGAGTAACCGTGTTATTGCGAAGCCGTTTTCAATTTCCAAAATTTGTAGTAGACTTCATGAATTGCTAACAAACATTCAAAAGACGTAGGCATTAATGACGATGCTTCGTCGAAGGCAAGTGAGAATTTTTTCGTCCACCTTGCTCTGCTGGTCGTCTACTGCCTCGTTGTTTTTCCGAGAATTCAAGGGGTTCTCTCAGACACGTATGATTCAAAAAATTTCTTTTCACTAATTGATCGGTCTTTTAAGTGGCAGCACTTCAGTTACTCTCTTCAGAACAATTTTATGAGCGGTTTAGGAAATATAGAATTTCCCCTTAAAATGATATTTAGCCCCGGGGCAATCGCATCCCATATTTTTGGCGCTGAAGTAAATTTTACAATGCTCTATGGCTTCATGTCAGTTGAGCTGTTTGCCGCAACATATTTTTTGTCTAGAACCTTGCATCAAGCAAAAAGAGATTCTCTGATTGCCGGGTGGCTCATGTCAGTTTTGTCCGTCGGGTTTTCGCCATTCAGGATCGGTGATCTTTTCAGTTTGACACCGATATTCGCCGAACATGTCGCTGCCGCAGCGGTTGTACTCTCATTATTGCTAAGAATCGCAAGACGCGATTCTAGTGCACGGATTAAATTAGTTCAAGACTTAGTTTCATGTTTTCTTATACTTGCTTGGGTTATCACAGTACTTCCAACTTTTCTAATTTTACATATCCCATTTTTCACAGTGGCAACAATCTTCCTAACCTTATTCGGAAAAAGGTCCGCTAGCCCTTCGACATGGAAGCGGATTCCACTCTTTTGGACTGGTTGTGGGGTCATTTTTGGTGTATTTGGGTTCGTTCCGCATGTTTATGGACTTTTCAAATTTACTGCCGCTTCAGATTCTACGATCCATATGTTTAGTGACCGTCAAGGTGAATTGTATTTTGTATCGACTTTGATTTTTGGAACATCTTTTGAGCGTATATTTTCAATAATTGGGTTGATTGGAATCTCTTTAGGCGCGCGACAGAGTAGAGAAATGCGCTATGTCGCAGCAATCACGGTGACATTTCTACCTTTGATCTGGATTTATGGATGGCTGAACATTGTCAGTGCGAATGAAATCGGCCCTTCCGGAAACTACTTTGAGTACACGACTTTTCCAATTCTTGCCATTGGCACCGCGGTAGTGACGTCACGGATCTGGCAATTCGTTTCTCGGATTTTGCCCAGGATAACACACAACGCATTAATTGTACCAATGGCGCTATTTTTTATGGTCTCTATTTGGGTCATGCAAACCAATGATGATGCCTACAAACTTTCTCAAGTAAAACACTATCCTCCAGAACGTCCTGCTCTGATTGCACTCCTAGAGCGAGAGATCGGAATGTATTCCGATCCCACTTTTAGGGGCCGTGCAATAACTGTTACCCGTCCCCTTCTGAATAGTAAATTCTCACCGAGCGAGCCGATTTGGCCCTCTGTTCACGCTCGGGATACGTTTGTATTAGATGGAATCGGCAACGATGTTAGAAACACTGGTCTCGGTTATTTCGGGATACCTCATGTTTTTGACTATTCACCGCTAATAACCCCATTTTATTTCAAATTCGCAACGTATTTTCTCGCGAAAAAAGGGGAAATACAATTGCGAAATGTTGTCATGACTCAAAGAGTCAATTTGCCTATTTTGAAGATGATTGGAGTCAATTTTATTATATCCGACGTTGAGCAGGCTGACTTGCGCCTGCGAGCGACTCAAAAAGTTGCAGACAATTACATTTTACGACTTTATGAGATTGATGACGTCAACCTTGGGACCTACAGCCCTACAAATGTTCTCATAGATGAAAAACTTGACGGTCAATTCGCGTTAATGGATAAAGTGGGTTTTGATTCCAAGAAAGATGTAGTCGTGTCCGAAAATATTAGCGGATCCTTCGTCCCCGCTTCTGACGCGAGGATGAGTGTCATTAAAGGAGATGTTCACATTACGGCGAAGTCATCTGGAACCAGTTTGCTCGTCTTGCCGTTGGAGTATTCGAGATGCTTCGATGTTGATAATCGCATCTCAAACTCAAAGATTGAGTTATTTCGGGCTGACACTCTCCTAACGGGTATTAAATTTGACCTGACCCTCGATGCCGTTTTGACATTCAGAACCGGCCCTTTCCATAACTCCACATGTCGGATTCAAGACTTTCACGAATATCAATCGATTCGTTGATATCAGATTTTGCGCTTTTGCGGCGGTGGTTCGGAATCACGATTCTCTCGGTAGAGTGATTGGCTTAAGCGCCCGAAGCCCAATAGATAGAAGGTGAGCTCAGCCGCTCCGCGGCGGCGGCAGTATAGACGTCGTGGGCGACTGAACTTGGTACCGGAACCCAAAGATGGAAACAAGCACTAATCACTTTCGTGGTCACGTTCCCCATCCGCATCGATTTCACCCTCCACTAGACAATTCGGACCACCTCACTCAGAAAACCTGAAAAGCCCTGCGAGAGTTTCTCTCATAGGCGATGCCCGATCTCACTGAGAGACTGCCCTTCTTCCATCTATGCCACAATTAGTTCTTCGGGGCAAACGACAGCCCCGGACCACCAACCTGAATCATTCTAACCACCGACAACAACACTGGATCATGCCGTGTTGCACCGACCTGTTGAATTCAGCGCCCACTAACTCCGGTGACCTCATTCCGCTCTATGACGAGGTACAATAGAGATTGAATATTCTTTTGCTGGTTGTCGCAAACGATAGATATTACTTGGGCATAACTATGGTTTCCTTGCGTGAGACCAGCCATGCAATGATTGTAGAATGTTAGATGGAGTCAAACATAGAAATTGAAAGTAGTTCACTCGGTGCGTACTTTTGTTCCACAAAAATTTGCTCGCCAGTCTGCCACGCCAAAAATTTCGATCTTCTGTACATGCGTTGAGGTACATACAATTCACTCGTGATTCGGTATGGCACTTCAGAGCAAGCGGCAACCCAACTCATACCACCACCTAGTAATTGATAGAAAATTTTAGAATTGATGACAACTGCCATTTCATCAACAAAGTCAATATTTTGTTCCGCTGAAAAAATAATACTTCTCGAACTATTGCCAAGAGTATTTTTGGCATATTCCATCGCAATCGTGTCGCAGAGAATTACAAGTTGATTGTGCGGATGCTTCCTTAACAGTTCATCTATAGTAAGTAGAATCTGTTCAGGTGATGTATTTCGTTTTTGATCATAGGGACTAAAGCGAATACAAAAGGCTACATATTCGCCGTACGACAATATGCCGGCCCATTGGTCTGGAATTGGAAGTTCGGACGGCTTCATTAACCACGACCTTTCGTTGGCTTGCGCATACAAATGGCTCATCAAATCCGGCGCAAAGTGGTAGGTTGCGACTCGTCGGCGCACTAAATTTCGAAATGGTATTGCGTGAGTTTGTTTACCAAGGACTTCTAGCTCAAA
>Ga0209284_10003213_pt1 | contig 20599 bp, 20 predicted proteins | sample FRY03_FD_187211 | JGI IMG/M metagenome (GOLD analysis project Ga0209284, IMG submission 187211) | Freshwater microbial communities from Lake Fryxell liftoff mats and glacier meltwater in Antarctica - FRY-03 (SPAdes) (version 2) | ecosystem: Environmental > Aquatic > Freshwater > Ice > Glacier... | reverse complement strand
CGGCTCCACCAGCTTCGCCGTCCTCACGCCGCTCTTTGACCAAGCCAAGCCAACCGCACCCAATCCCGCGCCCTCGCTATCCTGCGCGACACGCTGCTGCCGAAGCTGCTGAGCGGGGAGTTGACCTTGTCTGCCGTTCCCCCAGCACAGGCAGGTCTGGCGCGGACGGAAAACCTGATGCACAATGCCGACTGACCATGACGACCACGATTTCACAGATTGACGCGCTGCTCATCGTCCGCTCCGAGGATGAACACTTGGAATTCAAGGAGGCAGCCAACAACTTCCACTTTGAAGAACTGGTGGATTACTGCGTGGCGCTGGCGAACGAGGGTGGCGGGCGGATGCTGCTAGGCATCACCGACAAAATGCCGCGCCGCGTGGTGGGCACGAAGGCGCTTGAAGTGCCCGAGCACACCGTGGCCGGGATTTACGAACGGCTGCACTTGAAGGTGACTTTCGATGAAGTGCCGCATCCCTCCGGCCGGGTGCTGGTGTTTCATGTGCCGTCGCGCCCCGTCGGGCAGCCCGTCCACCACAAGGGTCGCTATCTCATGCGGGCTGGCGAAAAACTGGTGCCGATGACGCCCGACCAGCTCAAGAAGATCATGGCCGAAGGCGAGCCGGAGTGGGTGCTGAAACCGGCGATGAGCGAATGCGATGGGGAGATGGTGGTGCAGGTGCTGGACACGCAGAGTTACTTTGACCTTGCTGCATCTGCCCTATCCCGCCACGCGTGAGGCGGTGCTTGAACGCTTCGCCAGTGAACGGCTCATCGAGCAGAGCGACGGCGGTTGGACGATCACGAACCTCGGTGCGATCTTGTTTGCGAAGAAGCTGGAGAGCTTTGATCGCTTGGCCCGAAAGGCGCCGCGGGTGATCGTGTATGAAGGCACGAACAAGCTGAAGACGAAACTGGATCGGCCGGGGTCGAAGGGCTACGCGGTCAGTTTTCAAGGCTTGGTGGAATTCATCAACGGGCTGGTGCCGTCCAATGAAGTGATCGAACAGGCGCTGCGGCGGGATGTGAAGATGTTCCCCGAGATCGCGGTTCGCGAGCTGGTGGCAAACGCGCTGATCCACCAAGATTTCACGGAGTCCGGCATGTCAGTGATGGTGGAGATTTACGATGACCGAATGGAAATCTCGAATCCCGGTAAACCATTTATCTCACCGGACCGGTTCATTGATGAATACCGGTCCCGCAACGAGCGACTGGCGGACCTGATGCGGCGCTTGGGCATCTGCGAGGAAAAAGGCAGCGGTGTGGACAAGGTGATTCAAGCAGCGGAGGATTTCCAACTGCCTGCGCCGGATTTCCGCGTGGGGGAGAAGCGGACTTCGGTGGTGCTCTTCGGGCACAAGGATTTCGAAGACATGGACCGGAATGATCGCATTCGGGCAACCTACCAGCACAGTTGCCTGCGCTATGTGATGAACGAGAAGATGACGAATCAGAGCCTGCGAGAGCGGTTCAAGTTGCCTGAGAGCAAAGTGGCGACCGCATCCCAGATCATTGCGGCGACGGTGGACGCCAAAAAGATCAAGATCGCCGACCCCACCCAAACCTCCACCCGCTACCGAAACTATGTTCCGTTCTGGGCCTGATTTCTTGTTTAAACGCAAACCGAGAAAATGACCGCCGAGAAGCCCAAACCCCTGATTTTCAGGGATTTCTCATTTAAACGCAAACCGCCAAACACCATGAGCCTCAACGAATCCATCGTCGAAGACGCCGCGCTGTCGTGATACGAGGGGCTGGGCTATGCGGTCGGGCACGGCCCGATGGCCCCTACCCAGATTTCAGGTCCAAATGAAGTGAGAGTTATTTGGGCCACTGGGGCCTCCAAATCAATGGAGGATTGCATGATCGCACTGCCCGACAAACTTTTTTCAGCGCGCCGACCGCCGTCTGCCTGTGGTTTCTCTCCAAAAAGAAAAACGATGGCAAGCGCCGTGATCGTCGCAAGCAGACGCTGTTCAACGACGCGCGGAACATGGGCACTCTCATCGACCGTGTGCGTCGCGAGCTTACGGATGCGGATTTGAAGAGGATCGTTTCCACTTTTCATGCGTGGCGGGGGATTATGAACTCACGCGGAGTCGCGGAGTACGCGGAGAAAATATTTCTGTTTCTGAATCCGTCGACGCCTGCGCATCTCAGCGCGCGCCAGTTCCATGCGGCGTAGTTCATGAAGGCCAGCTTCACAAAGGGCCCGCGCCTTCACGCCCGGTCATGTCGGGATTTCCGACATACTGCGGTCGAGGCCTCGCGCACTGCCAGTGGTTCGCTCATTGTTGCCACCCGAAAACCTGCCTCTGTTTTAGGCAGGGGAATTCATACCCACAAAACTGACCGTTTCTATCCATATCCGTCATGACATGTATAGAAAATGGCGATTTTCTATATGTGTTCTCTAGATATGCCTAGATTAGCGTCATTTTTTGTGCGCATTTTCCAGCAGCTCATACAGGGCTCTGTTGATGTAGTAATTTTCCCGGCCTATTTTGCGCTTGTCCAATAAGCCAATACGAATCAGCTCATCCAGATAGCGGGTGGCTGTGATGCGGCTTACGGTCAGCTCTGCCATAACGAAGTCGATCTTGGTGTAAGGGTGGCGGAACAGATTATTGAGCAAGTCCTGGCTGTATATCTTCGGCAATTCAGTGCGCATTTTTTGCTTGAACACCAGCATCGTTCCCTTGATACCTTCGATCAGCACAATGGTTTGCCTAGCGGTTTGCTCCACGCCTTCGAGCATGAACATCAGCCATGGCTGCCAATTGTCTGTGTCTCGGGTGGCTTGCAGCAGACGGTAGTAGTCGGCTTCCTCAATCCGCCTTGAAGAGTAAAGCCCCAATCCAGGCCATGAAGGACTGGTACGCATCTCACCCGCACCTCTTCAATAAACGACCTTATGATCGTACGGGATATGACCCGTAGTCAGTCCCGAATGCAGGGTTATATTTTTACAGGGCGATGCGACGTTCATTGGTTTCTGGAAATAGGTATTCCATGTGGCGAGCCGCTAAACGAGCAATTTTTTCGCCGTAATAATTGGTTACGACAAGTAATGCCATATCAATACCTGCGGAAATGCCAGCCGATGTAATGATCTTGCCTTGCTGAATCACATGGAATTTGGAATCGACCGTGACCTTGGGGAAAAGCTCTTGCATCATTTGCAAAGCGCGCCAGTGTGTTGTAACCCGTAGCCCATCGAGTAGTCCGGCATTGCCCAAGATCAATGCTCCTGTACAGACCGACGCCAGTGTTTCAACATTCGTGGCGTGAGCACGGACAAAGGAAAGCATCGCTTCATTGTGCATTTCGCTCCGAGCTCCCCAACCGCCGGGCACAACCAAAATATCAAGAGGCGGGCAGTTCTCAAAAGTGACATCCGGCACAATCTTCATGCCACCTGTGGTCGTGACAATCCGATTGAATTGGGAAATTAGCAATATCTCAAAGGGCGAAGGTTCCTCTTGGCGACGCTCTTCATTGAGCCGCGTAACAGAGAACACTTCAAAAGGTCCACAGAAATCAAGAACCTCGATCTCATCAAAAACAACGATACCAAGCCGTTTACGGTTCATGGGAATCCTCGAAATCTAAAGTAAAGCTAAGGGGCGCCGCGCATTTTGCGGCATCCCGCTTGAGCGCAGGGTTAGAACTCAAGCTACGGTGACCTTGCGGAACCATCCAGAACCAGGCTAGCTGAACAGCAAGAACATTGCGTAACCCTGAAGTCCAACTTGAGCTACAGAAAGTGCTCCAACTACAGGCGCCCGGGAAAATTCTCCCAACATCAAAGGCAATGTTGGCAGCAAACCGATCACGAACATAACGAGAAACGTAATACATGCCCAGTTTCTTCCTGCCGAAATTTTGAAGATTAAGAATCCGATCAAGGCAAAAGTGAAAATCAGCACGAAGATGGTGAATGCTGCGGATGCTATAGCGCTGAGGTTCGAGAAGTCCAACAGCATCTTGACTAACCCAACCGCCAAAGATGCCCAAAGAAGATTTGTAGCCGTCGTTACAGATTGTGGCTTTTTAACTGCGTATTGGGCTTGCTTACAACGCCCAGTGCTTACAATCCGGCATGAACATCCCCTTCATTGGCTCGCTCAAAGGCACCGTTCGTTCCGTCTCGATGGTCTCGATTCACGGTGATATCTATGCCGATGTGCTGCTCGAACCCGATGGCGCAACCGCCGATCCCGGCAAGGCGGCGGCGCTGCCGATACGCGTGCCCATGCACGCCATGTTCGCTGGCACCCCGCCCCTCCAGGGCGCGCGGATTGAAGTCAGTTTTCTCATGCAGCAGGTCACGGGCGTCAAGCTCCTCTAGCGTGCTGCCATTGACCGGGACCCCACACAAGGACCACCCCTTATGAGGTTTTTGGATTCTATGGTTCGTTTCCCATAAGCGGTGGTTCCGTATTGAGGTGCCCAGTCCGTGTTCCCAACCCTATCAGTTGCGTTCAAATCGGCTGAAAACGCAACGCGGCTAGGACGAATGCGTCGGGTGCTTATTCAGGCTGGGCGGGGATCACGGGCGCGGCCTGCGGAGGGCGAAGTCGCTTGCTGATCATCGTGACGGCGTCGTACAAATCGCCGCGGTGGCTCTCCAAGAAACTTTTCGCCTCCCGGAATGCAGCGCGGGTGTTCTCGTAATCGCCAGCCTCCAGGGCGCGGTTCGTGTCTCGCAGGAGCTGCCCGATCGCGATGTTGCCCTTATACATCGGAGGGATCCGACCCACCTCGTACGCGATGCCGATCGCGATCGTCGTCCACACAATTGCGAACAACGCCAGCCACACCTGGCGCCGACGAGGCAGGCCGCGAAGAAGCATGATCCCGATGACGATGCCGATGACCGGGAGGATGAGGAGGAGAGTGGGCATCAGTAGACCATATAGGGCAAGTAGGCGCCGTCAAGCGCGCCCCGCGCGATGCGAACGCTGCTGAAGCGTGTCCGGCGCGTTGTCTCAAACAGATTGTCAGACTTCACTAAACACTCCCTCCGCCAAAGTGTTCTTTAAACTCTTCCCGTGCCTCCCCGATGAAATGCTGCAGTTGATGCTCTGGAACACGAACCACAGTCACTTTCTGGCGTTGCGCTTCAAGGGCAAGATTGTTCGCGGTCTGCTCGCTCGGGATGTAGAGAGTTTTAGGCATTTCCCCATTGTGTGCGTGTGCCTGCTTCAGCATGCGCCGAGACTCGAGTTTTGAAATGTCCACTGCATTGATCGGAACATGCCCCACAGTGAAAATGAAAAGACTTGCCGCATCCATGAGCGCAATGCAATTGAAATCCCCATCGTCTATGGTTTGAATCGGCACATCGTTCAACTGAAACGCGATCCATGCTTCGTTGACTTGAAATTGGTTCGGATGAAGCGCGGTGGTGACCATGTGTGAAGCCTAACGGCGAAGCGCAGTCGGCGCTTCCAGCAGTCTATTTTCGCTGCGCACACCCGCTGCTTGCGCAGTATTTAGACAGTCAAGATTAGACAATCTCTTTTTCAGTTTGTTTTTTAACAAAACTTCATTATCAGCAGATCGGCCGAGAGCCACACTTGACTGGTACCCCACATCAGGACTGCCCCTTGCAAGGTTTTGGGATTCTATATTTCGTTTCCCATAGCGATGGTTCCGTATTGAGGTGCCCAGTCAAAGGTGCTCAACCACATCCAATGGACGCAAATAATGGCATTTCTGTGAAAAAACGAGTCATTTTGACTCTCAATGAACCGGCTGCCGGGACCCCCACCACCACAAAATGACACAATTCTTAACTTGAATCACGCTCGGCTTCCGTTCTCATCCACAAACTTCGATCCCTGCGCCTGATTGACCTCGATTTGCGCCCTCATTCGGCCAGGCGCCTATGAAATAAGAGGCTATTTCACTGCAAAATTCGCCTTCCGTTGCGATCAACCAATTCTCTTTGATCCAACGCTGGTCCGAGCAGCTAGACCGATTCATTCACGCTTTTTTGAGATTTTTCAGTGTTTCATTTGCACAACCCCATTTTGGAAGTATGTTCACCATTGACTTGGGTGAATTCCCAAGTTGCTTCAGCCACTGTTCCCTAGACAGAGTTTGGAGCCCCGAGTTTGCGTCCCTTTTACGTTGGAGAAAAAATGAGCATTTCAAATCGTCTCGAAAAACACTTTGCAGTCTGCGCTGCGGTAGTTGCTACTGCTGCGGTCGTTGGAACTGCCGATGCCGCCATTGTCACTTGGTACATCAACATGGTTGTGCCAGCGAACATTGACGGCTTGTACATCAATGTTGAGACGCAAACTGTTGGAAGCAGCGGTGGAACCGTGGCTGGCTGGGATATCAATCCCTATGGCTCAACCGCCATGCAGTTCTACAACGCCGCAGGTACAGGCATGCAACGCTTTCTAGGCGTTACGACTGGATCAGCAGGAAACTTGGCCCTCGGTACTGGCGTCAGTCAGTACGGCAGCATGACCGGTAGCGGTGACGTTGTTTTCGGCACGAACCCTGGAAACTGGCAACTCAATGCGACCAACTACTTTGCTTTCAAGTTCCGAACTGCTGCTGACGGCACAACTGGCACTCACTACGGCTACGGAGCGATGGTTGTCGGAGCAACTGCGGCGATTCGAACCCTTGCCTTCATTCAATGGAACCAGGAAGGTTTTGGAATCGTGGTGGTTCCAGCCCCAGGCGCAATCGCGTTGATCGGACTCGCAGGGCTCGTCAGCCGTCGACGACGACGCTGAATACATGATTCTTCAGGCGTGTGACGAGTTCGTCCACGACCTACGATTTGAAATATCCGTCGGCGGCCGCAAGGTCGCCGATGTTTTTTATTGCGCAACATTAATCATCCAGGCGCTGGCTGGCATTTCCTAAGATGCAGTGCAATGTCCAATCGACTCGCATCGAAACTTGTGTTCATTGGATGGGACGCGGCCGACTGGATCATCATCGATCGACTCTTTGCGCAAGGAAGGATGCGGTCCTGTCCCCAATTCAGGTCTACCTTCAGTACGAGAAAAATCTAGTCAACCAGGACCTCATTGCGCTGACTTGATTCAGCGAATTACTCGGGCATTGGCTGGTATATCCCCGTCACATGGATGACAGGTCGTGGCGTTTTGTCGGACCATCCCAACCTATGCCCTGGAAAGAAATCTGCGCCGTGTTAGAAAGACATCTTTGATCGATTACGCAATTCACTCATAGCGTTGGCATCGCCGAGTGTGCGCAGTGGCGCTGGGAGACGGAGGCGGAACGGGTAAATGGAAAGATGGAAGATGAAAAAAGGGAATTACGGAGTCCTCACGGACCGGAAGCCGAAGTCGTAACTGGCTAAGTCGGGCGCGGCGGCCCCACGCAGCGACCCGCGGCAGTAGTTGGAGTAGTAGAACCAAGAACCGCCGCGCAACAGGCGGTAGGAACCGAATGACGGACCCAGTGGGTTCGTGGTGGGGACCGAGGAGTAGGACCCGTACCAATCCTGACACCACTCCCACACATTGCCGCTCATGTCGTGCAAGCCAAGCGCGTTGGCTGTCTTGCCGCCGACTGCGTGAGTCTGATTGCCTGCAGCGGGGTAGTACCACGCAATATTCCCAAGCAGCGCATCATCATTCGTGCCGTTGTGAAACGCGGTGCGAGTTACTGCCGTTCCCAGCTGCGCGCGATAGGCATATTCCCACTCCGCTTCAGTCGGCAAGCGCAAGCCTGTCGCAGTGTTGAACGACGCAATCGTGTCCCACGAGACTTGCTCGACCGGGCGGGAAGGCGAATCTGAGTAACCAGAGAAATAACTCGGATTACTGCCCATCTTCGCCTGCCACTGCGCTTGCGTCACTTCCGTGCGGCCAAGTATAGAACGCGTTGGCCAGGGTTACGGTGTGCAGGGGATTTTCGTCGCTCTGACAACCGTACTGAACCGACCCCTTGCAACCCATGGTGAACGAACCTGCAGGCACCAGCAACATTTCGATGTTCGACGAATTATCCCGCACCTTCCACGCCCAGCCCGACGCGACAATCGCCGCTCTCAATGCGGGGTCGGTCACAATGGCAGGGTCCGGCGCCGCAACCAGCAGAGTTGCCCACGATGGCGTTTGTGATCCACACGATCCCCACTGGCCCAGCATCTCTGCAAGGTCCGCACCGTCAACGACTCCATCGTTGTTGCCGTCATAGACACATTGACCTTGAGCGGTCGACGAGAACGAACCAAGCGACAAGGCGAGCGCGCCAACGATAAAAGCAATCATGCGAGTGAATTTCATATGAGACTCCTGTGAGCAAAGCGAGTTAGAACCGCGAAGACCCGACACGACAGGCGAACCCCCACCGACAATGTAACTCAGTGGGGCGGGAAGTCCAATCATTTGCGTTGGTTTTCGTTGACTCATTGCCCCAACAATGATCACAAAGCCTGACTGCTGCGCCCTAAGACGCAGGAACGACTGCCGCAATGGCGAGCGCTCACCCGCGCCATGGTGATCATCGCCGATTATGGCGAAGATCGTCGAGATAGAGGTCTTCGACCTTCTGCCGCGCCCAAGGAGTCTTGCGCAGAAATGCGAGACTCGAACCAATGGTCGGATCGTGTGCAAAGCAGCGAATGCGAATGCGCTCGGCAAGCACCTGCCAACCATGCCGTTCAACAAGCGCTTTGAGAATCGCTTCAAGCGTAAGGCCATGCAGTGGATCGCGCGGATGATCACGCGGCGCATCGGCTGAAGATTTATCCTCTGGCTCGGTCATCGTTCCATCACCTCTCGGCAATGACTCCGTCAAAACTCGCGAAGCAATCTTCCGCCACCGACGAGCGGACAACCGAAACCATTTTCGCGCAGTGCATGCCACAACAGCGTGGAGTTGATTCCAAGAATTGGAATGCCCGCAGCCCTGCGCCCATTCCAATAGCAGCGATGGCGATGCCACCAGCTAAGACTTCTCGATGCGTGATCGCGCCGACGCTGGTGGAATTATTTTCCATCGTGCGGAGCGTATCTCGCCTGCCGCCACATGCATCGCATGACTACACACGCCCGGCCGCCGCGCCCGCAGTCCGTTGCACAAGTTCTTTCAAGCGATCCAGTCCCTTGGCATAATCGGGGCCGATGAAACAGTCCATGAGCAAACCGAACCAGCGGTCGGTGAGACCATTGAGTTGCATGTGAAAACTCCAGGTGACCAAAGTGCCACCTTCGACTGGCTTGAGATCCCAATAGGAAAGCGGCTTGCCCATCGGCCCGAAATCAAGTTCGACCGTGACATGCGAATATTCGGTCGCTTCGATGATGACCTGTGAGCCCGATCCAACATCTGAATCATCCGACGCCCAACTGAACTTGGCACCAACACCAGATTCAGGACCTTCATATGTATAGATCGTTTTGGGATCAAGATCAGACCACGGCGACCATTCGATGAATCGCTTGTATCCATTGATGTACGGAAATATTTCTTCAGCCGGCGCGCCAATCACAATCTGACGCGCCACTGTGACTTGATTGGGAAGGAGCAATCCGCCGCCCACAAAGATCACCGCACCCCCGATCAAAATTCACATGCATACTTTGAGCAGTCGTTTCATGTTCTCTCTTGAAAATCGTATCAATTCTCAAATCAATACTTCTCTTCAACGCCTCAGCGTTGCATACTTTCTGGGCTGAACGCTGAACACGGTGTTCGATGCGAACCGTTATGCTCGAACGCATGAAGATTCCAAGCCACATTGTCACTTTTCTTGCTGGCGCAATCCTTGTGAGCGCAGTGGTTCCAGGTTGCGCGGCAATGGCAGTTCGCCGAATCGCCAATGCTGGCGAGAGCAAGGCCGAACCCGCCACGATGACTCCACAGCAGGCACTCGAAGCCGCGAACACCCAGTTCTATGTCGCGCTCAACAAGATGCTCGCTGGCGATGCGACGGAAGTCGACAAGTGTTGGTCGCACACTGCGGGCGTGACCAACTTTGGACCATTTGGAAAATGCGACAACGGCTGGCAAGCCGTGTCGACGGAATTCGCCAAGGAAGCTGGCATGAAGATGGGCGGCAATGTCAGGACCGAAGCAGTGGTCGTGACGGTTGGCGCGGACATGGGATATGCGACATGCGTCGAAGTCGGCAACATGAACATCAACGGCGAGTCCGTCGAAGTCCGCTTTCGCTCGACCAATGTCTATCGCCTCGAGCGCGGAGAATGGAAGTTGGTGCATCACCACACCGATCCATCACCAACCATGCAGGCGCCACCGCAAGTGGCAAACGCGAGTAAGTAAAGTTGCGTTGAACGCGCCGTGCCGCGCCGCGTCTCAGCGAATCACATCGCCATTGATGTCGGGGCACCATCCCGTGCAGAGATCGTTGCCGCTGGGTAGCACCGCAAGATCGTAAGAATTATGCGCGCATGGCACTTCCCACATTACGACCCCATCGGGCGAGACGGTGGCAACACGCCCCTTGTCTTGATCGATCACGGTGTGCGAAATCGCCGAATCGCGGCGAGGGCGATGAGCAGAACGCTAGGGAGGCATGTGATCATGCGTGACTCGATAGGCAGAGATGAAAACATCAACGCCGTGATCGATGCGTGAGATATCCTGCGCCAATGCTTCCAAGCGATTATCGAATCCGCATCATGCGCACTGAGGATTTCCCTGCGATTACCGCGATTTGCGGCAAAGTTTATCCGGGCGAGACTCCATACACCAGTGAGGAACTTGGCGCGCATCAGCGACTCTTCCCGCAAGGTCAATTCGTCGCCGAGCACATTGCAACTCACAGCGTCGCGGGAGTTCACTTCACACTGCGATTGTCCATGCGTGACTTTCATGTCGACGACTCGTGGGATGTGCTCACTGCGAAGGGTTCGTTCGCGGATCACAACCCAATTGGACATTCACTCTATGGCGCCGACATCATGGTCGCGCCCGATCATCAACACCACGGCATCGCGCATGGATTGACCGACGCGATGCTCGAGCTGGTGCGCGCCGAGAAACTCTGGCGAGCGGTCGGTGCGAGCCGCCTGCCGGGATATCACGCGCGCCGCGACGAGATGGATGCGAAGACTTATGTCCAAGGTGTCATCAGCGGTGCGTGGAGCGATCCAGTCTTGACTGTGCATCTCAAAGATGGTTGGCGTGTCGTTCGCCCAATCTTTGGATATCTGCCGTATGACGATGAGAGCGCGGGTTGGGCCGCGGTCATTCAAGCTGTGAATTCGCAGTGTCCCCCGCCGCCGGAATTGGAACTGCACTAAATATTGATCAGCTTGGTTTGAGCGCATCAGCAAGTGGCGCGCGAATGCCATCGGCCCAAATCTGATATCCCGCCGGCGAAAGATGCAAGTAATCAGGCATAATTTGCGGGGAAATCAATCCATCCGCAGAAACGAATGATGAGCCCAAGTCGATCACGCGCACCGCTGTGTCATGCGCATACGCACTCGCGAGAGCTTGATTGATTTGCACAAGATCACCGCGCATCGCACTCATCTCATGATCGCGTGGAAAGATGGCGCACAGCAAAATGCGCGCAGCGGGAACTTGCTGGCGCATCTTGGCAACGACTGCACGAATGCCCGCGAGCGTCTGCGGCGCATCGGCGGTGCGATGACCGAGATTGTTTGTGCCAATGAGCAACACAATCACCTTGGGCGCAAGTCGAGTGAGCGGCGCTTGATCGAGCCGCCACAGCACATGCTCGGTGCGATCACCGCTCACTCCAAGATTGAGCGCCTTCAGCGGCGCGAAGCGATCCTTCCAAATGTGTGCGCCTGTGTCTTCCCATCCCTGCGTGATTGAATCACCAACAAAGATCACATCGGTTGGTAACGACTCCCGCGCACGCGCGACGACTTGAGATTGACGCTCAAGGATGCCAGCATCCGTTTGCGGCGCGGGGACAATCGTCGATTGCGACTCAGAGTGAATAGGTGACATGGCGACGAAGGCGGCGAGGGTAACGGCGGCGACGCAGGCGCATGCAACGGACAGAGAGGGTTGGGACATTGGTGATGGGGCACAATATCGCGGGGTTTTCCCGCCAACAAGGTCGTTATCAACCTAGTCTGGAATGACTCACCTTGCCATTTCGCCAAATACAGGCGATTATGGCTGGCCATCGCGTCCCTTTTTCCAATAAAGATTTGCCAATCGGACAATGAATTGCATGATGGCATGTCCGACAATCGCAGAGGCGCAAGCAACCCACCGACCAAAGCGCCGAGAAAAGTCGACCGTTCCAAAATTCTTTGCGCAGAAAAGTCGTAATTTTATTGGACAATTACCGTTTTTGAGGTATCACTACTATGGCGCGCAAACGCATGAACAACAACACCCTCGCAAAAACTATCGGAGCGTTATTGAGTGGACTACTGTTCTGTTCGCCAGTTATGGCGATGCAGTCGCGTGTCGCGAAACCTCCTGGACAAAACGCAAAGGCACCGTCAACCGCTGCGAAGACGCCTGCGGTGACGACAAGTAAGAAGCAAGCTGCGGCGAAGACGGCGGCTGCGGCGAAGACGGCGGCTGCGGCGAAGACTGCAGCTGCGGCGAAGACTGCAGCGAAAACGCCAACTGCGCCAGCAGCGAAAACGCCAACTGCGCCAGCAGCGAAAACTGCACCTCCCGCGCCGGTAGCGGTTGCACCGGCCCCCTCCAGCCAAATCAATACCGTCCCCGCGCCCGCCAAACCATCCGAAGCCAAGACTGTTGTTGGAACCTCACAGGGTGGCAAATCGCCAACCACGACTGTTGCTTCAATTGGACGACCGAGCGCGTCTTCAACCGCAAGCGATGCCACCGCGGTGGCGACGACCGGGCCAGATTCTGTGCCGAACGCGCTTGTTGATCTCGCGGACGGCAAAATCAGTGCGGCGGAATTGACGCGTCAACTCGCGGGTGGAGCACCAGCTGATCCAATGACTCAGGGCGATCCTCAAACTATTGCGATTGCCCTGAGCGCTCAATCCGCGATGGCAGCCATTCCCAATAGAATTACTCAAGATTACGCAGGGCAACTTCGATACATCGGAACCGATTGGCTCGGTCTAGCAAGTCAGGTTCAGGGATCTTCGGTCCTTCAGCCAATCGCTGCGCAGATTCGACGGCTCGCGGAGATCAGCGCGGCGAAAGATCCTCGACGCTTCATTCGTCCTCAGACCTTTGCCGAGATCTTGCCCGAAATCATTGACCCGCAGTCCAATGGCCTACCGATTATTCGGCGGGATATGTATGCGCTGTCATCGGCGGACTGTGCTCAGTCATTAATGTTAATGAATGAAGGAATCCCTTTGGCAATTGCCGCAAAGCAAACTCGCGATGCCACATTTATGGCTCGGGCTATCGCAATGCTGGAAGCGGCGAACAAATATGATCCTTTACAGCGACCTGGTTATACCGTGTACAACCTCTCTGTGCCTATGGTCGATGGCGGAGACGGCGTTTGGCTCGCCACTGCATGGGGTATTTCTGGAATTGTTGACATGCTCGATATCTTGGGCGACGATGTGCCACTCGATCTCCGCTCTCGCCTGCGCGCGCAGTTGCGAAACGAGATTCAACGCATCGTTGTTGATTGGCGCGATCAGCGACCTTGGTTTGTGAAGTCCAGAACAGTCGGTTCAAATCAGTGGATCGAACCAACAATTGGGCTGATCAAGGCGTGCCTCTACTTGGGAGATCCAGCGCTATTGCCCGCGTATAACTTGGGAACTGAGAACTTTGCGGCTTCACTTGCCTCCCTCGGCGAGGATGGCGCATATCTCGAAGGCGTGGGGTATGCGGAGATGTCTCTTGGAGCTGTCCATAAAATACTTGGCAACATGCGCGCCAGCGGTGATACGCGCTGTAGCAATTCGCCATTTGCGCGCGCAAACTGGAAATGGTTTGTTCAAATGCATATGCCCGGTGGAATGATGGTGAATAGTTACGACAGCCCTCTATCGGTCCTGCCCGACTACTGTCTCAATGTCCCTCTCTCCTCGCTGGGAGCCGCCGCCATTGCAACGAGTGATCCCGATGCGATCCCAACAATGAAATTCCTTTTTCCAAATCTCAAGGGCAATTATTCTGTCGAAGCTCTCCAATTCGCACAGGCGCTCGACAGCGCACCTGGTGGCGCAGCAATGCGTTTACTGAACTTCGCATATTTCCCATCACAGCAACAGGTCGTTTGGCGCAGTGAATTCCAACCTCTCAACGCTCCTCAAACGGCATTGGGGCTATGGATGCGCGGTGGTGGAGGCTCGCGAGAAACCCATACGCATCGAGATCAAGGACAGGTCAGCGTGTATTGCGGTGAACGACTCATCCTGCTCGATTGTGGTCGCCCGTCATATAGCGATCCCCTTTGGGAAACTTATTACACGAAGGCTGCAGGGCATAGCGTGATGCAGATCGGCGAGCTCGCCTACAACGGACGAGGAGTCGATGCCCCGATCACCGTCCAGCGCCTCGATAGTGAAGGCGGAAATATTTCAATCAACTGTGCGCCTGGGTTTTCATCCGCCGCCACCTACATCCGCTCAGTCGCTTGGAATCGTCAAGGACTTATCGACATCAGTGACGATTTAAAGTTGAATGTGAATGCCCCTCCTGGGACGGAATTCTTCCGCTTCCATACCGGCAGCACCACGCCACTGGAAATCATTGGAGCGGGCCGCGAGTGGCTGGTCAAGTGGCGAGGCGTGACAATGACGCTCCGCGCCGATCAAGACATCGAAGTGCAGCAGGCGACCATGCCGGATGCGATTCGTGCGCCGTTTACCCACCAAACGATCATGGTGAAGGGGGTCAATGTGAGTGATCGGATGAAACTTGCAACAGAAATCACGGTTGATACATCAATCGTGCGCTAGCGTTCAATCCAGTCGACACAATCTATTGCTGGTTTGGATAAGACAACAGTGCAATGCAACGAAAAACGAAACTCCATTCGTTTGAAGTTGATACAACCGAGAATTGACGATTTGCGTGCTGCCACCCATTCTCCCAAGCGATCCTCGTAGAGTATTCAGCAGATAGTCCATGTCCTTTTTCACAGCCCTCATTTTTGTCCTGGGAGTCACTACAAGCCTCTTGTATTCGGGATGGGCTCTTGCATTTATTTTTACTTTATTCCCACTACAACAACTGCTCATTTCGCAATTTGACCTCTTTAGAAACAACCAGACGCTACCCAATTACATAATCGTACTAGTTGCAGTGCTGGCCATCGGCCGACGGTTCCTATTGTCTTCATTGCAATTCGAAGGAATTAAAAATGCGTCAACAATTGGCTCTTTGGGTCTCTACGCATGGGCTGCAGCAACTCTTCTTTGGACTCCATCAACTGATGGTCCTTCTATTGTCCTCCTCGGTCTTCCGTATGTCATTTTGTTCGTCATACTCGCACCAATGACCATTCGCACCATAGATGAGGTTCCTATGTTTCGAAATGGGCTTCTGCTACTCGGGTCAGTAACACTGCTTGCCATTATGATAAGCCCAAGGTTTTCATTTTGGTCGGGGCGACTTGTTTTTCAATTCGGCGCAGAATCACGCACAAATCCACTAGTAATCGGCGAACTTGCAGCCCTACTGCTCCTTGCAGCTGTCCTTTGGAAGCCAAGTGGATTTGGACTCCTAGCCTTACTACCGCGAATTGCCGCCATTACCATCGCGCTGAATGCACTGCTCCAGTCGGGGTCTCGCGGGCAGCTCATTCTCGTCATCGCAATTTGTGTCCTATCAATTCCAATTGCCCGCCGAATCGATAATGTGTTTCGTTTGTTTGGCTATGGAGCCCTCGGAATCGTGGGACTCCTTGCCCTTTTCTACCTTGCGCAGAATTTGAATGTAGATGTCATGGATCGATGGCGGGGTGACTCGATGGAGGAGGCCCTTGGCGGTAGAGTGGACGCAATCCTGACATCGCTTCGTTATTGGATTCTTGCGCCCTCACATTGGATAATGGGGCTCGGCACCAATGCATTTGCTAGCCCAATATTTAATTTCACCTATGGCCTTGAAGGACGCATTCACAACCTCCTTGTCGAATTGCTTGCTGAGACCGGATTGATTGGTCTTGGCATTTTCGCATTTATTATCCGTGTGGCTGTCAAGGATGCGCGGTGGCTGTTCGATCGCTTTGCGAATGACCCCGAGCGACGAGCAAGTATTGGTTTGCTCATTTCTTTCCTTGGATATCAGCTGTTGCTCGCGCAAAAGCAATCACACTTGTGGGGAGATGCCAGCATTTTCTGTCTGATCTGCATCATTAGTAGAATTCGAAAGGTAACCGAGCTGGAAGAGCTTCGCATGAGCGATCAGCAGCTGGTTGCGACGAGGGATGAGGACCTAGACGATGCGTTACTCGACGATGCGGAACCAGTTCAAACTTAAAACGTACGAAAATCTGCGTGCCATTCAGGTCGTCTAGCATAAGACTCAATGCCATTTTCGATTAGGGTATTGAAATGATCAGAAACAACATTGAAGTGAACAGCCTGTTTCGTTCAAGCTGTTCACTTCTTTCTGAGTCAAAATTGTTGTTCTAATTCAATAAATCGCTTTCGTGTTTTAGGTCCGCATGCCGACTGATAATCCAACGCAACCTCATCACTCAGGATTCACGAATGTTGCCATCTCTGGCACAGCTTGGGCCACAGGCCAGACAATTGCTAACAAGTTCATCACGCTCATTGCGATTTGGGTAATTGCTCGGCAACTCACTCGCGACGAGGTTGGCGCGGCTGCACTTGCCATGACGGTAATGAAGTTTCTGTGCGTGCTACCTCCCCTCAATATGGGTGATGTACTCATTGCGCATCGACGCCAATTCGGATGGCTAGGGGGGATTGGCTCGCGTTTGGCAGTGCAAACTGGGATTACGATCACCATCCTTTCAGCACTCATCTCGCCAGCAGTTGCAAGTTTTTATTCGCAATACCCCAGTACCCTGCTGATTGGTCTACTCGTAGTTGCTGCCTTTCGCCCTACTGGAGAAGCTGCGCAAGTACACGCTTTAACAAGGCTGCGCCTGGACTTTCAAAATCGCACAATTGCAATAATCGAGGGATCTTGGCAGCTTTGCGCGACGGTTGCCACGATTATCATGGCGCTGGCGGGAGCAGGAGCATGGGCGATGGTGCTGCCGTTGATCGTCGCGATCGTTGGCAAAGCAATCTGTTACCGACTACGACAACCGCGAGATGCCACGATTCATTCTGAACCTCAAGAGCTGCATCCCCGTCACATTCAGTTTGCAACCCGCCGACTGCGCAACGCGTTCTTATCAACGGGTGGTGCCCAATATTTGCATAGTGTCGTTGACACAATGCCCCTACTCGTCCTTGGAAAATGGGCCACTGCGAGCGAGACCGGGGTCTATGCATTCGCATTTACGCTCGCGGGTCAAGCCAACACAATGATTGCGACGCAGATTTCAGGCGTGTTGCAGCCTATTTTAGGCCACATGCAGAAAGACTTACATCGACAAGTCAACGCCTACAAGCGAGCCATGTGCATGCTGAGTGCTATCGCAATACCGGTTTGCCTCACTCAAGCCATATTCAGCGAGACGCTATTTGCACTTGTCTTTGATGCGCGATGGCAACCTGCAGCTCGCGTGTTTGCCGTGTTAAGCATTTGCGAATCATTCTTCTTCGCTGCCGCCCCCACGATGGCGATGTTAAAGGCACAGGGAAGGTTCCGAACATTCCTAGCCTGGCAAGGATGCCAACTCGCTCTCGCAGCCGTTGTGTTTCCAATCGCTGCCCTGCACGGCGGAGCATTTTCCGTTGCACTTGGTTCAGCAGTCCTTTGGTCGATCAGCCTGCCGATCGCCGTGTGGCTGTGTATTCGGCCTGCAGGCGGGTCGATCTGGGATGCATTACGCATCTTTATCGCACCTTGGTGCACATCGCTCCCGATCGGGGTGGCGGCGTACTTCATTGCTGAAAAACTTCAAGCATCGGGGACTTGGGGTATGGTGTTTGCGCTCGCTATTACGGCCCCAATCATGTTGGCAGTCATGTTATATGCCACCCGATGGAGCCAGCCGAATGTGTATCGCGAGATCGAGCCGATGGTACGAAAGGGAATGAGCCGCATTCCAATTTTGACCAAAATTTTCCGAACATAAGCCTTCAGCGCTTGTTCGCAACTCACCTCATCCTCTGATTGACCTTGCCCACAAGTCATGTTGATGGTCCTGGCGGCTGTCGCCAAACCGGCTTCTGCGAGCGCCCCTCTTTCAGCCACCACTCGACCATTCTGCGCAGACCCTCGCGCACGGAGACTGGACTGTGAAAACCCGTTGCTCGAAGTTTTTCGGCTTCGAAGCGCGTGTTCCACACAAAGAGTTTCTTGACGCGCATACTGCTGATGCCAAGGTCTTTGCCCGTGACGGCGGTCAAGAGGTCAAATGGGATGGCCAAAGCAAGCACAAGTCCAAGTGGCAATCGTGGTCCAGGACTCTTCTTGCCAAGGGCCGCGGCGATGGCGATCGATATCTCGGTACTTGTCAAATCTGGCTTCTCAACAAAGTTAAAAAGTTGGAATCCTGATGTATCACGAGCCCAGAGATGAATGGTCGCATCGATCAGATTCTCAACATAACTGAGGCTCTTATAATTGGTGGCGCTGCCCGCTAAGAAGAACCTACCGCTGGCTATCTGCCGAATCAGCGAGTACATATTTGCGACATTGCCAGGACCGAATGTGATGGTTGGTCGAATGATCAGTGCCGAACGGTTGGCATCGCCAGCAACCCACTCCTGAAAGACCCGCTCGCCCGCGAGTTTCGATGCGCCATAAAAATTGTTTGGCTGCGGGGTTGTCGTTTCGTCGCGTGGCATGGGTGCATCGCCATAGACGGCGCAACTACTGAACCAACAGATGCGCGTGATTCCCTGTCGATTCATCTCATCCAATATGACGCGCGATGCGTGCTCGTTGACGGCGAAGTAAGTGGCTTCGGCGATGCCAAAGTCGTGGTGCGCTGCGGCGAGAGTAGAGAACCGCATCGCAACCCTCCAAAGCGCTGCGAACGGCGGCAGGATCGCGAATGTCGCCGTGCACGAACCGTTCCATTGGAAGGTCTGATTCGGGCTGCCAGAGATCCATTCCAATGACCGAATGACCTTCTCGTTGCAGTCGTCGGCAAAAGTGTGTTCCTATGAATCCGGTTACACCAGTCACACAGATTTTCATGGGTGGAATCTACACAAAAAGTGGGGACTTGCGAATACTTGCTCGTGGATAGTTTGTGAGCCAGGCCGGGTACGCGGCCTCATGACGCGACCGTAACTGACGAGTCTCCACATTTCCTAAATCGCAGGGCTTGTAATTGAATTTGACTGCCATGGCATTTCGGTTCGCTGCACTGAAGGGCGATGGCTTCTTGGTCGCAAATAATCACACATGCAGAGATACCAAATTCATGATTGAGTGGCGGCCTTCAGTCGCGCTCGCACATACAGAATCCTTGCATTCGATGTGTACGGCAGGCTTAAGCAAACTGGTCGACGCAAAATCCACCTCGCAATATTTCGTAGTGAGTACACCAACCCATCGATTTTGTAAGCCTTTGTGCATACGATTTCAAATCCTGCTTCGGTTAAAAATCGGTGCACATGCCGTTCACCACCGAAAGTCAAATGATCTGGAAGGATGAGCGGGCCTGGAAATTGCCCACGATTTTTCAGATCTGCCGCGTTTCCCGTCTTCAAAAAGACCTCCCCGCCAGGAAGCAGTAGTTTCTTAACATCGACAAGAAACGAACGAAAATCTGGGATGTGCGAGAAGACATCAATCAAGGAAATGATGTTGTATTTATGCTTCACGTCTTGCATGTAAAGAGTTTGAATCGGAAGTCCGCGTCGCCGTGCATCTTCGGCCTTTGGGATCATCGGTTCGATGCCCTCACAAATACTTCCCGTCGGTGCGACATCACCAATCGCCTCCACAAGTTCCCCGAAGCCCGCACCCACATCTAGCCAACGGATCGGCGTGGCGCTACTTTGGAGTTCGGGATAGAGGTCTCGAATCACATTTTTGTATACACGCACCTTCCAGGCCATTCGACTACCAACCACATTGAAACTTGTTTGCTCGCCTTGATGCATCCCGAGTTGCACGCCGCGGTCAATACTCTCGGCAACTGGCCGCGGATTCACGTACAGAAAACCGCAACCAACGCAACGAACACATGCGAATCCATTTTCTTCACCCCAGGGCGTGGTGCAATCATCATCACAGAGAGGGCAACGGATGGATTGGACCTGTGGTCTTGTCCCCAGTTCAGTTCCACCTTCAGCGCGAGAAATTCTGGTCAACCGGGTCCTCTTGCTCTGACTTGATTCAGCGAACTCCTAGGCGTCAGCATGCCCAAGGCGCTGTGTGGACGAACACGATCATAGTTCATTCTCTAATTTGTCAAGATGTTCTTCGCGTCTTCAAGTGATTCAAACACATTCTGAGTTTGCTTCACTTTCGTTGACAGGTTCACTATATCAATTCCTGACGCATTTGCCAACGCAGTTCATATTTGATCGGGCTGGTGTTCCCGTTGTTTGAGTGCCTCCTCTGGGGGTTGTA
>Ga0209284_10003211_pt1 | contig 20611 bp, 22 predicted proteins | sample FRY03_FD_187211 | JGI IMG/M metagenome (GOLD analysis project Ga0209284, IMG submission 187211) | Freshwater microbial communities from Lake Fryxell liftoff mats and glacier meltwater in Antarctica - FRY-03 (SPAdes) (version 2) | ecosystem: Environmental > Aquatic > Freshwater > Ice > Glacier... | reverse complement strand
GCGGCACATCAAATCAAATTGGGAGGTGATTCACTGCGTAAGCAGACAAAAGGCATGGCAACATGAGTAAATTTGTAGCCACAACAGAACCGAAACACCGATTTCAGATCATCGTGACCGATGATTTTAAAAAAGCGTGACCGTTTCGGATAAAATTAATCACTAACTTTGCAACCTAACCACATCGGTCACGCTTTTTTGAAATCACCGGTCACGTTCAGTGAAATACTCAATGGAGCCATTTCCCATGGAGTGGGGTGCGCAGGAGGCGCACTTCATCAGTCAAAAAATTTAGCTGCAACTACTTTATAGAACATCAAAAAGATAGAGCAAAGTACATTCACATGTTAAAGTTGTTCCACCTCATTAAAGTAAGAACAATCTCGTGGGCACAAAGAAAGTGGTGGTTCATCTTGACAACTTTTCCCAAGCGCAACGGGAGCGTTTGTTATACATCGAGATTAAGGCGTATTTCTGCGGGGATCTGACGCGCGCCGACGTTGAACGCCGGTTCGGCATCAAACCGGCGGCCTCAGCGCGAGACCTCATCGCCTACCGCCGCCTGGCACCGCAAAATATCGTCTACGACCCTGGCCAACGTCGCTACGCCACCACGGAGCAGTTCTCGCCGCTGTTCGAGCACACCGCTGACCGCGTGCTCACTTGGTTTAGATCCGGGTTTGGAGATGGCCTAGACCTCAAGCTGCGCTGCACAGTCCCATGCGAAACCGCCAGCGACCTCGTCAAGCCAGACCTTGAGACCTTGGCCGTGCTGACGCGCGCCATTGCCAACAAGCGCCAAGTCAAAGTCAGCTACCTCTCTGTTGCCTCTGGTGCATCAACGAAGACTCTGAGCCCTCTGGCGCTTGCTGACACTGGCTTGCGTTGGCATTTGCGCGCCTATGACTGCGAACGCGAGCGCTTTGCCGACTTCTCGCTGACTCGCATCGTCAAAGCAAAGAACCTGAACAAAACAATTCCAGAAGCCCAGCAAATTGAGTCCGACACACAATGGGCTCGTATTGTTCGACTAGAGATGGTCCCGCACCCAGGGCTGAAAAATCCCAAAGCCGTTGAAGCTGACTTTCGAATGGAAAAAGGCATGTTCAGCATTGACATGCGAGCCCCTCTCGTGGGCTATGCACTGCGGCGCTGGTCAGTGGACTGCACGACTGACCACGGCTTGGACTGCAAAGAGCACCATTTATGGCTGCGCAATCATCAGACGCTTTACGGTGTGGAAAGTGCCGCACTGGGGCCAGGGTATGTAAATTTGGAGGCTACCAATGGGCCTCTATAACACCGAGCTTTCCAGAGGTTCGCTGATGTTGCTTGAGAGCAAGCGCATTGCAGCGCTCATGCTGACCAAGCCCGATCCAGAAGCGTGGAAGCACGCCATTGAAGTCGAAAATATCCTGCAAAAAGATTCGATCGGCACGGCTATACGCCAATCAAAGCTCATACAAAAAAGACTCGAAAAGCTGGATGCTACAGCTTGGAAATTAATCACCAAGAGCGACAGCGAAACCGTCAACCAGCTTTTGTTCGCAGCAGCAATCAAGCAAAACAAGCTCCTTGCTGACTTCATGAGCAACGTTTACGTCAGCACGCAAAAAAAGCTAGAGCCCAGCATCACTCAAGCCAGTTGGGAAGACTTCTTGATTGAGTGCTCTCATCATGATGAGTCCGTCGGTGCTTGGAGTGAGAACACAAAACTAAAGATCATCAACGGTATCGCTCGTATTTTGATTGAAGCGAAGTATCTCGTCGATCGGAAAACGATGACCATTTCACCCCGTTCACTCCACCCCGACGTGCGCAAGTATCTGCATGAACGGAATGAAAAATTCTTACTTGATTGCATGGAGCGCACGCAATGAAACTCACGCTTGACGAACGTCTCAACCAAATCATTCCGCGGATCACGTCTAGAGACTTCCTTGATAGCAAGGGCTTAGGTAACGAAATCGGATTCTGGATTTTTGACTATCCACCAGAACGAGAGATGGATGTACGCGACTTTTTGAACGGCACCGTTCTTCCCGCCTTGCCCAAACAAGTGCCCAGCGTCAAGGCGGGCACTGTTAATTTGCTCGCTCTGGTTTCGGGTCTTCTTGAAGAAAGAAACCTCTTGGAAAAAGCAATGGACATGCAGCAAGCCAAGGGCGATGACAGCACGCTGGCAGCTCTTCGGTCGGTCTTAAAAGAGGACAAGCTTGCTCAAAAAATTGCGACTCAGTTCGACATTTCCAACCTTGATCTTTTGATTCTGACCGGCGTTGGATCTGTCTACCCAATGCTGAGAACGCACACGCTTTTATCAGCGCTGCATCCCATCATGGGCAACACGCCACTGCTGATGTTTTTCCCAGGCAAATACGACGGCCATTCGCTTCGACTCTTTAACACGCTGGCGGAAGACCACTACTACCGTGCTTTCCGTTTGATCCCCGAGTCTGTGTAAGAGCCTAAGCGCGACCCAAATAATTGATTCGAAAGAAAAGCAAATATGAAAATCAAAGAACTGTTCCTCAAGCCCATCGACAGACCAATCAATGGCGTCATCAAAGCAGATCAGATGGATGCTGCCAGCGTTTGGCAAGAACTGGAAGAGTACGTCGTCACCAAACAAATCAGTGATTACCTGGGCAAGTTCTTTGACGCATACCTGGCCGCGATGGACAAACCCAATGATGCTGTCATCACCGAGCGCATGGGCGTTTGGGTTTCCGGTTTCTTTGGGTCAGGTAAGTCTCACTTCATCAAAATTCTTTCCTACCTTCTCGAAAACCTTGAAGCCAAGAACCCATTGACCGGCGAGACGCGAACCGCCAATCAGTTCTTTGACAAGCAAAAGATCAAGGACATCATGCTGATGGGCGACATCCAACGCGCCACCAAGGGCACGGCTGATGTGATCTTGTTCAACATTGATGCAAAGGCCGATAGTAAAACTGACCGCGATGCAATCTTGCAGGTTTTTTTGCGCGTTTTCAACGAGAAACTGGGCTACGCCGGAGACGCCCCACACATTGCTGACATGGAAAGGTACTTAGTTTCCAAGGGGGCGTATGACGCTTTCAAGGCCGAGTTTTCCAATTCAAATGGAAGTACTTGGGAAAAAGAGCGTGATGCAGTGGACTTCTTGCGCGATGACATCGTTGCCGCGTTGGCCAAATCTTTGAAGATGACCCCACAGTCAGCGGGCACTTGGTTCGACAACGCGCGCGACGAACACAGAATCAACATCGAAGGATTTGCCAAGATCGTCAATGATTATTTAGCAACCAAGCCAGCAAGTCATAAAGTCATTTTTTTGGTGGATGAAGTGGGCCAATTCATTGGCTCCAACTCCCAGCTCATGCTGAGCTTGCAGACCATCACCGAGCAGCTAGGTACCCAATGCAAGGGCCGCGCTTGGGTCATTGTCACAAGCCAAGAAGATATTGATGCTGCCATTGGCGAGGCCAACAAAGCCAAGTCTCAGGACTTTTCGAAAATTCAAGGGCGCTTTCACACTCGCCTATCACTTGCCAGTAGCAACACCGACGAGGTGATTGGCGAGCGCCTGCTGACTAAAACCGAAGCTGCACAAGCGGAGCTGAAGAAAGAGTTCTCTGGCAAGGGTGACGTGATCAACAACCAGCTGTCATTTGTTGGCAATTCGGTCTCACTCAAAGGCTACAAAGATGCAGATGAATTTGCTGCGTTTTACCCTTTCGCTCCCTACCAATTCACACTTCTTCAAAAAATATTTGAGTCCATTCGCAAAGTAGGTGCGACTGGCAAGCACCTCTCTAGAGGCGAGCGCTCGTTGCTGGATGCCTTTCAATCTGCTGCTGTTCAAAATCTAGGCAAAGGCACAGACGCGCTCATACCGCTCTACGACTTTTACCCATCCATCGAAAGCTTTATTGATGGCATGGCCAAGCGATCAATTTACCTTACAGCACACCCGCTTTGCGAATGTGTTTGGTTTGGGCGATGCCTGCTCGTCACCAAACTCTAAAACCGCCGCCGCGGCTCGCAAGCAAATTGTGGTGGTCGCCGACAACCTCGTCGCTTTGCGCCGCGGCCAAGCCATGACCGCGAAATACGATGGTTATGGTTCATGCCCCTTAACCGTTGAGCGTGGCAAAATTGTCTTAGCCGAGTTTGGTTTTGGTGGCAAACTCATGCCAAGCTTTCCTTGGCTGATCAACCCCGTCAAAGCTACTAAACTTGCTTGGATACTCAAAAAAAACATGCTGCCTTTTATTTATTGGCAAGCTATGCTTAAAGGGCGGGAATGGTTGACTGGACCGTATAAAAATTAACTGCCAATTTTAGGCACGCATAACCTTAGAAACGTATGTTTGAATCGCTGAAACTGCGATCTAGTCAGTGAAAATTAGTTTGTTTCTATTTGTCCTATGAGATCTTGAGCAGCTGCTGATGGCATGATAGATTAGAAAAAGCCTAGCTCTGTTATGATTTAAACGCATTCGAAAAGTCAGCTTTTTGTTCAAGTAATCATTAAAATTCTCTAGAGGTGCGCATGCGAAATAGAAGTCCATTTATTGCAGGAATTATCGATGGTTTGACATCGCCTGTAGGTTCGATGGCCGAGTCTCGTTATCCACTTTTGCAAGGTTCTGATTTATCAAGAATGCGTGAAGACGTAGTAAGGGTTGGAGGCGACTTTCAAACGGTCATCATGAGAGAGTATGTCAAAACCAAAACCAGCAATAAGCAAACAACCTGAACTAGAAACCCTAACTGTGACTGCTCAATGGGCGGGTCCACTACCACCTCCAAGCGTTTTAAGTCTTTTTAATGATGTTGTTGAAAATGGTGCTGAGCGCATTTTTCAAATGGCAGAAAAAGAACAAGATCATCGTATGAGTTACCAAAATGCTGAATTAGAAGCAACTCGTAAAGACTTTAGGCGTGGCCAGATTATTGGTGGATTACTGGCTTTAGCGTGTGTCTTAGCCTCTGTATATTCTATTTACATTGGTGCTCACCCTGCAGTGAGTGTCGCTTTGGTCGGTATACCAATCATGGCTCTATTAGGGAAAATGCTCAAGCGATAGCAGTAATATATACACACCAGTTGAACAAAACAGAACTCGACGAAACGGTTCAACGTTTAGTGAACTTGGGTTGGGTTATCGGTTAATGAAAATACTATTAAAACATTTATTGTTACTTTTATTCGTAATTTGGTATAGTATGTAAATCATATTTTTTAAGGGCATACCATGGCGGCCTCTGCTGAAAAAGTTGCGATTGCATCAGAAGACCGTGGTGCCTTAGCGAAAATGGTCATGGTGTTGCTCGATCATTGGCAGTTAAGCACTGAAGATCAAGCTGCATTGCTTGGTCTGGCCCAAAATAATCGTGCGGCACTGACGCGCTATAGAAAGGGTGAGCCTATCGGTACCAGTCGCGACCAGTACGAACGTGTTGGGCACCTATTGGGCATGCATAAAAACCTGCGATTATTATTTCCACAAAATCGAGATTTAGCCTACAAATGGGCCACCAGCCGAAACAAGGCATTTGATAATTTAACACCTGTTGAGGTGATGAAAGAATGGGGGTTTGCGGGGCTGTTGATGGTGAGCGCTTATTTAGAGCGTGCGCGTCATCATTAATGCATAACCTTTCATTTTTAGTCTGAGTATGAATAAGCTATGAACAATATTTTTAATGAAGTTTCATTAATAGATTTTAGTCAAGACGTTAAAAGAAATATCGTTTCACTGGCCCAGTCACAAGATTTGTTTGATGACTTAACTACCGACCCTTCAGAATGGCTGTTGGCCCAAAAAGTAGAAAGTGATGCCAAACCCGCGTTATATAGGTCAAATAAGCCTGTTATTGATCGACCTTTTGAGCAAGCTGATTGGTTCAATGCGATTACATGGCCTTTCAAGCATTGGCAATCGAGTCGTTTTTCAGGCGGCACTTATGGTGTTTGGTATGGCTCAGACACGGTAGAAACGTCAGTATGGGAATCTGCCCACCACTGGTATAACGGAATATTAAGAGATGCGGGGTTTGAGCACCTAGCAGTTGTTGCAGAACGTAAGGTGTATTTGGTTGCATGCGAGGCGGCATTAATTGATTTAAGAAAAAAAACACGAACATTTAAAGATGTGTTGCACCCGTCTAACTATGGGTTCGCGCAGACAGTGGGTGCGCGTATAAACAAAGAGGGGCACCCAGGGGTTTTGGTGCAATCAGTACGTAGACCTGTAGGTAATAATGTTGCAATCTTTAACCCTGCTGTTTTGTCACACCCAAGGCACTGCTGCCAACTAACTTATCGCTTAAATCAAAATGGTCAAATTAACATTGAAAGGCAACCTGGCTCAACATGGTTAACAATCGATGTTGCTGAAATTTCATGATTTTGGTCTACGATAAGCTATTTAATTTAGGTCGTTGCAATCGTGTTTGTATTGAAAACTCAGTTAAATTAGCAAAAGCTAAAAAATCACCTACCTAACTATAAACTCTTAACTCATCAACCACCTTCTAACTAGCCCCCAAAATGATTCCCTTTCTTGACCTCAAAGCCCCATACATTGAGTTAAAAACAGAGCTCGACGAGGCCATTCAACGAGCGGTGAGCTCGGGTTGGTTTATTGGTGGGCCAGAGGTTGATCAGTTTGAGGCAGATTACGCTGCCTACTGTGAAGTTGATCATGCTGTAGGCTTGGCCAATGGTTTAGACGCCTTGCATTTAGCCTTGCGTGCCATGGGTGTGGGGGCGGGTGATGAAGTGATTGTGCCTAGCAATACCTATATTGCCACGTGGTTGGCGGTTGCGCAGTGTGGCGCCACACCCGTGCCGGTTGAGCCCGATGAAGCCACCTACAACATAGACCCAACCTTAATCGAAGCGGCCGTCACGTCTAAAACAAAAGTCATTTTGCCGGTTCATTTATATGGCCAACCTGCAGACCTTGACCCCATTTTAGAGATTGCTCGCAAGCACGGCTTACGGGTGTTGGAAGATGGTGCCCAAGCCCATGGCGCGCTCTACAAAGGCAAACGCTTAGGTGGCCATGGTGATGCCGTCGCCTGGAGCTTTTACCCAGGGAAAAATTTGGGTGCCATGGGCGATGCGGGGGCGGTAACCACCAACGACCCTGAACTGGCTGACCGCATTAAAGTATTGCGCAACTACGGCTCACGCGTAAAGTACGTGAACGAAGTGCAAGGCTATAACAGCCGCCTAGACCCCATACAGGCCGCCATATTGCGCGTGAAGTTAGCGTATTTAGACGAGTGGAATGCAAGGCGCCGAGTGATTGCCGCACAGTATCAAAAAGGTTTGGCAGAAAGCGCCACAACTGGCACAACTAGCACAACTAGCACAACTGGCACTGGTGCACATGGCACAGCAACAGACGATCAAGTAGCGACCAGTCAGGCATCAAGCCGCTTGATTTTGCCCACTGTACCTAACTGGGCCGACCCGGTTTGGCATCTTTACGTGGTGCGCCACAAAAACCGCGATGGTTTTCAAAAACACTTAGAAGGCCAAGGTGTGAGCACCTTAATTCACTACCCCATTCCCCCTCATTTGCAGGGTGCATTTAAAAGCATGGGGTTTAAAAAAGGTGACTTCCCCATTGCGGAACGCATTCACAATGAAATTGTTAGCTTGCCTATTTCACCTAGCATAACGACTCAAGAAGCCGAGCAGGTTGTGAAAGCGTGTCACGATTGAGTGTTAGCGTTGTCATACCCTGTTACAACGCTATTGATACGTTAAAGCGAAGCTTAGACTCTGTCGAAAACCAAAGCGAACAACCACTCGAAATTATTATTGTCGATGACGGTAGCGACGAACCTATTGCCCCAGCAGTTGAACTTTGGCGTGCGAGCATAAGCATACCCATAACGCTCATTTGCCAAAACAATTTAGGTGCACCTGCTGCGAGAAATGCGGGCATAAACGTCGCCCAAGGTCGCTATATTGCTTTTCTTGATGCAGATGATATTTGGTTGCCCGACAAACTTAAAATTCAATATGCAATCATGCAAGCAAATCACTTCACAATAACTGGGCATGGTTATGCTTTTCAAGCCAGTCAACTAATAGATAAACCAGCCATCAATTACCAGGGGTCAAACGCTATTCGTGTAAAAACGATATCAAAGTGGCGGTTTGCTTATGGCAATGCATTTTTTACACCTACCGTCATGGTGTTAAAAGAAAGCTTTAGTGGTTTTGACAACCGATTCAGGCGCGTAGACGACTATAAAGCGTGGTTGACAAATTTTCGTTTTAAACGATTTGCATACATAGATAAAGTATTGGCTGCTGGGTTTAAACCTGCGATGGGCCATTCAGGCCTGACGGAAACAGTCGACCAAATGCATAAAAGCTATCTTGATGTACTGAAAACTTTGTTACGTGAAGGAAAAATAAGTTTGCCTTTTTACATTGTTGCCGTCACCATTGAAGCAATCAAGTTGCCAATACGTAAACGACGTTACGATAAATGAAGCCTAAATGATTAAGCATTTTAGCCTCTAGTTGCTTCAACGCCCCAATGCTTAACTGATGAATAATAAAGTTGCTTTGTCGCACTTCAAGTTTGAAACTGCCACAATTAAAATCTTAAGGTTGTTGATCTAAATTAATAAGATCTTCCATATGTTCAATATGCAAATCTTGCCTGGGTGTCATAAAATCAGAACCATAAAGTGACTCAAGATAACGCGGTACGTTTTGTGGTGCACTAAAAACGATACCTTCAAACTTTATTTCAGTAAGCGGAAAATACACTTCAACTTTTCTTATAGATTTAAAAAAACAAGTCGGAAAGCAATAGCCGTCACCGATAAACTTTCTGTTAGTAACTGATTTTCGGGTAGCCTTTAATAAGAAGTTCCAAAAGCGCTTGGGTAGTGAGCCCAAAGTGAAATAAAAAATATGTACGAATAAATTTTTTAATTTTTTATTGTTATTGTTGTTGTACACAATAACCGTATCTTTTTTGTAAACTAACAAGAAAAGACGAATTTTCGAAACTATAAAGTGAACCCGTCTTAATGCAACAGACTCGGGTACAAAATCAAAGGGAAAGATATCAACGAATAAACCTCGGTGTTGATACTTTGCATCTAATTTTGCGCCATTAGAGGTTCGAGTGTCTCGAATCTTTATAAACTCGTGTTTATAGTTAAGCTCAGTTGCTGGCGATTGTAAGAAAAAATGTTCGGGTAATTCGGCAGCTAATGCATATTGAATATTAACAAAATCACAACGCCTTACACCTACGTCAATGTCGTCGTCCCAAGGTATAAAGCCACCATGGCGGTGCGCACCGAGAAGCGTGCCACCATCTAACCAGTACTCAATTTTATTATTTTTACAAATACGGTCAATTTCGACCAGCATTTCTAAAAGATTTTGCTTGTGTGAGTCTTCAATGCTCATTGCGTTAACCTAACATCAATCACGGCCCCAGTATTGTTAGACAACAGTACTTCGATGGCCCGTTCAGCAACATCGGTTGGGTCTAACAATGTTTCCTCAAGCTCATTACCAAAGTTTTGCGTTCTCATTGGGGTACGGGTGCGTTCAGGGTTAATGCAATTTACCCTTATGTCTTTTTCAGCCCATTCTTCAGACAAGGCCTGACACAAATTAACCACGGCAGCTTTAGAGGCAGAGTAAGTACTGTAAAAAGCACGACCCCGAGTAAATGATGACGAGGTAAATAACAAAAGCATACCTTTTGTTTGCATTAAGGCACTGGCAGAAGCCAAAGCAACATTAATAGCCCCCGTTACATTAATATCAATCACCTGTTTTATACTCTCGGCGCTCATGTTTAGTAAAGGCTGTTTAATTAAAATACCTGCTGTATTGATGACAGCATTAATATGACCCTCAATTTCTAAAACAGAGTCAATAGCATATTTAACGTCTTCTAACGATGAAATATCAGTTTGCGTTTCGCTACGACTAAAGGTATGAACCTTTCCACCATATTTTTTAACCAGCTCTGCAATTTCAAAACCGATGCCATACGAGCCACCAAATACAACCACAACCATATTAGACAATATATTGTTAGTAGACCTAATAACGGCAGCAGAATCATTTAAGCTTTTAAGTTGAAACAGGCGATCAGCAATATAAATATCTTCTTTGTACGTTATTTTAATATTTGTATTAGACCCTTCAACCACAAATATAGATTTTAAGGGGGCATACTTTTTAATAACGCCACAATCGTCAGTTGTTTTAAAATTTGGGTCTATTAAAGCTAGATCGTATGCAGACGAAATGGCCCCCAATTTAAAAGCTTGAGGTGTTTGACCTGACCTTAAGCGATTTCGATTAGGTATGTCAGTGATCACATTTTGATCAACTTCAATAATGGTGTCAGAGCAACCTATTGCAACATCAACGGCATCGTAATCGTCTAAGGCTGTCACACATCTTGAAATGGTGTCGTGGTCAACAAAAGGTCTAACCGAGTCGTGAAACAAAATTTTTGTGTCGTCAGGGCTACCTCGACGGTAAGCTTCAATAGCAACCAAGCTAGACTGATATCTTTCTTCGCCACCAATTAAAATTTTCTTAACTTTAGAGTAGGGGTTATGAAGTATCGATTTTTCGATAAGTTTTATGTAATCTCTATTCGCAACAATACAAATTTCATCGATCAAGGGGTGTGATTGAAAAACACTTAGCGTGTGTTCAATCACCATTTTCCCAGCTAGTTTGGTGTATTGTTTTGGAACTGAGGCACCAAACCGACTTCCATGCCCACCCGACAAAATGACGGCAATAGTTTTCATATGTATAACTTAAACCTTAACTTTAGGGTTGTAGCCCTATAACTATGAAAGTATACTATTTAAGTTTACAAAGATAGTTGTAAGATCAAAGGGTTATAGGTTTTGGGTGATGGAAAAAATATTTTTTAAAAAAATTGAGCTTTGGGTTGTTCTTTTAATCGTAATTTTAGGCATCGTTTTTTCAGTCATGCTCGCGGGTGCTGTCAGGCACAACATGAAAGGTGGTGATAAGGCAGGTAAGTTAGCTTCGGTCGTGAATGAAATTGCAGCACTACCTGCAAATATTAATAAACTCATTGCAACGGCTGGTGGCGATAAGCTTGATTTAGAAGCGCAAAGCCACCGATTCAACAGTTTAAAAGGCTTTCAATTTAATTACAAAGCGAACACTAGGCCCGATTTGGGTTACATCTTAGTGAATAGATATGATGGTGATGTCGAATACTCTGTGTTTGAATTATATGATTTAAATACTCAAAAAATGGTTCATAAATGGGATCTAACCAAGTTAGATACGGTATGGGCTAATTCGTTAAATAAAGCAGATCATTTAGACGACATGACCTTGAGGAATCGCTCAAGTCGAGCCAGAGGTTTGCACGGACTGTTGACTGAAAATGGTAATTTGTACACACATTTAACCGATGCGCCTTTTCTAATGATTGATTTATGTTCAAACGTAAATATCATTAATCAAGACAGAATATATCACCATGCCCTTGAGGCAGATGAAGAGGGTAACTTCTGGATGGGGAATCGCATGATTCCAAAAACCGTAGACTTAGGTGATGACAACTTTAATGACGACGGCATTTCACAATTATCAGCAAATGGTGATGTTTTATTTGAAAAATCAGTGATACAAATTCTTGATGAAAATGAACTAAGTTACTTGATTTACGGCCAAGGAAAGTTTAACAATGACCCTATACATTTAAATGACATTCAACCCGTACTATCTGACGGTAAATATTGGAAAAAAGGTGATGTCTTTCTAAGTATTCGAGAACTTTCAATGATTTTGCTGTATCGGCCCTCTACAAATAAAGTATTGTGGCATCGTCAAGGGCCATGGTTGCATCAACATGATGTTGATATTTTAAATGACCATCAAATACTACTTTTTAATAATAATGCTGCATCATCTGGTGTTAGAGGCTTAAAGGTTCGCGGCTATAGCAATGCTTTGCTTTATGACTTTGATACAAATTCAATACTTAGCCCTTTTCAAGAAGGGTTTGAGAAGCTTGATATCAGTGCTAAAACGCAGGGGCGAAGTGAATTGATTGGTAATGAACTCTTTGTAGAAGACACCACTGCGGGTCGCCTGGTTCAGTTTGACAAAAATGGAAATATAACTTGGCAATATGTCAATACAGCTGATGACGGCAAGGTTTACACCATGAACCTTTCACGAATGGTTCCTCGTGAGCTAGGCGATAAAGTGTTAGAGAAAATAAAATTAAATGGAGTATGCCCATGAAAGTAGTATTCATGATGTTTATTGCTGCACTAGCACTACCTGCACAAGCTTATATAGGGCCTGGTATGGGTGCAGGCATGATTGCGACCATTTTAGGTATTTTCGGTGCAATATTTTTGGCTATTTTTGGGGTTTTGTATTACCCCATCAAGCGCATGATTAAGAAAAAGAAAGCTCAAAAAGAACAGTTAGAAAGGAACGGTTAGAAAAATGTTTCTGATTAGAAAAATAGTTTCACTTAGAAAATAGATCTTCAAGCCCTCTTTTTTTAATTGATTTATTTCAATCAATACGTTGTAAAAAATTCTTTCATACACACGTGTATGGGATCATTTAAGTTATTTTGTAAAGACCACACTGTAAATAATGAACTTTACTTTTTATCAGTTTTTAGTTATTGCGATAGGTACGGTAATCAGTAGCGAGTTGCTACTGCGTACACCGCTTTTAAGTGTGGTTAAAAGCGATATTAAATTAATTAAAAAAATAGTTTTTGTTCTGTTGTCGTCTAATATATCTGACCATTGGAAGGAACGAGTGGTAAAAGCTTACGCAATAAAACTATTAAAGTTTAGTCTGCTTATTCCACTTTTATTATGTTTGGTTTTTATGCCGTTTGGGTTTGCACTGTGGGTATCTAGTCACTCTTTAGAAAACTTTATTTCATTGAGTTTAGATTTATGGTTAATATTTTTTGTGGTAATTGTGTCTATGTTATATTTGAAACTACGCAAATACGTGAATGACTGATTATTCAACATTAGAGCGGTTATTACATAAAATTGCATTGAGTTCACCATCATTGAGTGAACTCACCTTCGACCTAGAAAAGTTGTTTAATCGAACGGGCTTTCAAAGAACCGATAGTGTGTATGTAACGGGTTTGGCTAGGGCCGGCACCACAACGGTTATGAGAGCTCTGTATGCAAGCGCCCAATTTGCTTCACTAACTTATAACGATATGCCCTTTGTGCTGGCGCCCAATTTATGGTCTAAGGTTTCAGGCTTTAAAGGTAAGTTGCGCCAATCTAAAGAACGTGCACACAAAGATGGCATACAGGTTAATTACGATTCACCTGAATCGTTTGAAGAAGTATTTTGGCGGCTGCATTGTGGGGGTGAATATATACAACCCAAATCATTGCATGTGCACGAAGTTGATCAAAATACCTTAAGTGAGTTAAACACTTACCATAATTTAATTTGCTTAAAAAATGGTAAAAAAAGGTACTTAGCCAAAAATAACAACACGATATTAAGACTTAACAGCTTAGCCAATAATTTTAAAGACTGTACTTTTTTAGTGGTCTTTCGGCACCCATTCAGTCAAGCGAAAAGCTTGCTGCAACAGCATATTCATTTTAAATATAATGACAAGTTTACTCATCAGTACATGAATTGGCTGGTGCACCATGAATTTGGTTCAACGCATAGGCCTTTTGACTTTAGCACGGTCAGTATTGCGCAAGCTGACCCTATAGAAAGAAGCGTCAGCATTGACAGCTCTAAATTACTGAATCAATCAAAAAATGAATGTAATGTAGATTATTGGTTGCAGCGTTGGGTTGATGCTTACGGTTATCTATTAACGGTTCTTGAAAGCGGTATGCCAAATGTTTTGCCTGTGAACTACGAAAAAATATGCAACCAGCCCGGTTACTGGTCACAAATATGTGGTCATATAAGCTTAAACGCCATACCTTATGAATTCAATCACGCACATGTGTTAGACAATATCGATTGCGACCAAGTGTTGAAATTAAAGGCGCTTTCGATTTACAGCAAGCTTAATTTACTCTGTTGTGACTGACTTTTATTATAAAAACGGAAAAAAAACCGATTCAATATGTAAAAAATTTAGTGCACCTGCTTATGTATAAGCGATCTTACAAAATAAATATGTTGGCGGTGTTTGAAATAATCGCCGCCCATGCTGCCGTAAATTTTGACTTTAACAGCATTGTCTTCAATTTTACTGAGCCTTTGTAAATATTCGTCAACTTTATGGTTGTCGTAGTGGTCTGTAACCTCAAGCTCTAGCTCTTTAAGCAATACATAGTTTGCCCAAATCTTTCTGTTGAGGCGTTTGTATCTGTATTTAGGTAAAGCCAATAAAACGGGGTAGGCCAATGCTGAAAAAGGCAAAATAATAAAAATTAACCGATCAATGATTTCAGCCAGCCAAAATGGTAAATAGTGCTGTAAGTAGGGTGACCCTTTTAAATAGTATTCACGCGCAATCTCACTATGCTTAATTTCGGGGTCGTTAAATTGAGGGAACTCTCTTGAGTCGGCAAAGAAGCTGGCCTTACCTGCAATTTCAGTTGAGGCGCGAGCTAATAAGTACTGAATCGCCGGGTGTAAATCAGACTTGGCAATAAGAGCCGTGGTGGTACTTAAAATTTGAATGTTTTCTGATGGAATGTTTTTCGGTAGGTTTAACGAACCAATTGGTATGGTCAGAACTTGTAAATACGGTAGCCTGCGGCGATAAGCCTGCGCCCGAGGGAAGTTCAATATTTTGACTTCTTCAGACTGTGAAAGCTTCATCATATTGGCGCTTTCAATGCCATCAACTAAAACCATGCCATCAATTTTGTCGTCTAACAGGGCGGTTACAGCCTCTTCATCTGTTCTGGCCTCGACATGAGCATTAATTTCAGCAACATCATCAAGAGCAAACAGCCTTGATAGTTGCGCTAAGGTGCCCGTACCAATCTGACCTGTTTCAATATTTAACTGCGAAAAACTTTCAACTTCATTGCTGGTTATATCTTGGGCGAGGCCGCGCCGAACCATAAAAAATATGGGCTCGAAATCAATACTGCCTAAATAAATAATTTTATTTAAATCATTGAATTCAGACGCTAAGCCAGATTGTGTTAGCGCCACGTCAATGCTTTGATTGGGTGGTAAATACTTGGCCAGTTCTGTTTTGTCGCCGCTGAGTAAGGCTAAGTTTGTTAAGGGCCCAGAGGTGGGAATAATATTTACTTTGACGTCGTATTGTTCTAAATATTTTTTGTATTTAGAAACGATCTTTTCATACGAGCCACCTTTAACGCCTGATGCAAAGTTAATCTCTTTGGGGGGCGCAGGCTCAGCAAAATAAATAGCCCCTGCAAATAAAATAAATAAAATGGCAAACAGCGGCCAGGTGTCTCTGAGGTACTTCCACCAAGTCATAAATGAATAGTGGAAGTCTTCTCTGAACGCAAGAATGTGTTCTTTTAAGTCTTCATTAAAGAATTTTTTAAAAAAACTCATGCGGTGAGTGCCATAAACATGCGGTTTTTATTTCGGTAGTTGTGTCGGTGAATACTGTGCCATGCTCATGTTTTTTTCCCTTTTATGTGTTTCTACCCTTGATTGGGTTCTTATATCGTTTATGGACTGTGGTTAGTTTAGGTGCTTTTTCGGATGTACTTCTTTCTAACGCGGATAAAAAGGCTGATTACCCGCAGCATGATCAGTGGTGTCGATAATTTCTTTAACCTCTGGGGCAATTTTTTTAACTATGACTTCAAACCCTTGTCGCAGCGTCACTTGCGACGAGGCGCAGCCTTGACAGCCGCCGCTCATGGCGATGAAAAGTTGACCTTGATCAAAGCTGACGATTGAGATTTTGCCACCATGGCTGGCAATTGAACGATTGATGTCTTGATCAAGCAGATCTTGAATAATAGCTTCAACTTCTGTGTTGGGTCGTGCTTGCAAGTCGATTGGTACATAGGTGTCAAGTATGGCGGGCACACCGCTTTGTACCTGCGACCGAATAGCCCCGCCAATAGCGGCTTTCAAGCCTGACCATGACGCATCAGGTTCTTTATTAACCGTCACCACGTTTTCTGCAATCAGTACGTTGGCCACACCCGGTAGGGCAAACAGTCGCTCGCCCAGAGGCGAACCCACCGCTTGCGTGTGATGGGCAAAAAAGAAGGTGCCGCCCGGGTGCAATAGGCAACTGGTTATGAACCGACAGGTGTCGGCATCGGCCAAAGATATCTCTGCCCGAATGCTGACCGGTTGATTCACAACGGGCTCGTTAGACATCTTCGCTGCCGCTTGCTGCCGCCCGTGCGCCTAGTGCACGAAGGTCTTTAAAGGAATAGATACCGCTGTTGTGGCCATCGTTCCAATCAAAAAGTATGGCATAGTTGCCGACGCTGTGTATTTGTTTGGGGCTGATGTCAGCTTTAACGGTTTTAGGGTCTAACAACTTACGCCCCGTCATTTCTTCGACACAAATGGCGCAGTGGCAGGCTAAGCGAAGTTCACGCAAATCAAGGTCGTCGCGATGGCCGTCTTCCCAAAGAATAGAGAGGGTGCGCGGGTCGCGGCGCATGAAGCCAATTGGGGTCGTTTGTGAACCTGTTGGCTTGGCTGCACTGTCAACCCAAGCGGGGGCGCCTTCGTTGCTGTTCCAATTCCAGTTAAAGGGCTTGAGAACGGTAACGGCTGATTGCATTTGCTCGACCAAGGCTTGGGCGATGGTGACATACATTTTGGCGCTTACAGATTTGGGTTGATCGGCCACGATTGGGTTGCCCTCGTCGCCGCAAGCGACTACGTTGGGGTCAATCGGTAAAGCGCCTAACAATGGCACGCCGAGCTCTTGGCTCATGCGTTCTCCGCCACCGTTACGGAAAATATCGGTTGTTTCGCCACAATGTGGGCACGTAAAGGTGCGCATGTTTTCGATAATGCCAAGAATTTTGACTTGTACTTTTTCAAACATGCGTAAACCACGACGGGCAATTTTGAGGCTGACGGTTTGTGGGGTTGTGACAATGACGACACCCGATAGGGGCATGCTTTGCGCCAATGTCAGTTGGGTGTCACCCGTGCCGGGTGGTAAGTCAAGTATGAGGTAGTCTAGCTTGCCCCACTCGACACCTTCGACGAACATTTTGAGGTATTTGCCCACCATAGGCCCGCGCAGTACAGCGGGTTTGTCATCTGGGGTGAGCATGCCCATAGACACCACTTTAATGCCATGACGCTCTGCCGGAATCATTCTGTTTTCGGGCGTTAACTCGGGCATGACGCCTGTGGGAATGCCCAGCATGCCGGGAATGCTGGGGCCCAAAATGTCGGCATCAACAATGCCAACGCTTGCGCCAAGTTGCTGAAGTGCCAGTGCTAAGTTGACGCTGACAGTTGATTTACCGACGCCACCTTTGCCGCTACCCACGGCGATAATGTGACGAATGCCTGGCAATTTTTCTTCGGTTTGAGCCGCTTGTTCACTCGTGGTGGCCATGATTTACCTTTGATAAAGTGTTTTGTTTAAGACTTATTTACTTAATTGCTAAGTTAGTTATTTCTAATCGTTTAAGTCGTTAATTAGCTAGCAAGTCAGCTGGTGAGTTAGAGAGTCAGATATTTAGCATTGAAACATGTTGTTTGTCGGCTTGGGTGGTGGGCCTGCTGGTCTTAAGGAAAATTTTTTGTAAGGTCATTCATTTGTTATGATTCATTGAGCATTAGGTTGCCCTGCATAAATGTTGCTTTTTGATTTACATTTACGGAACTGCCTATCATTTATTAACGACAAAGTGACCGCCCACTTTATGACTTTACTGACGATCATTTTGCTGCCGCTTCTTGCGGGCACAACTCTAGCGCTATTAGCCGCTCGTTATAGCCGTAGCGCGTCGGCTTGGGCCGTTGCTGGCGTGACCCTCTGTAGCTTGACCTTATTGTTAGGCTTTAGTGACGCCGTTTTTAGCGGCCAAAAAATTGTATCAAGCACCCCCTGGATGCCCGAACTGGGCATTGACTTCGCCTTTAGGCTTGATGGCTTAGGGTATTTGTTCGCCTTACTGATTTTGTGCGTGGGCTTACTGATTATTTTGTATGCCAAGTATTACTTGTCTGAAAAAGATTCAATGGGTAAGTTTTATGCCCTGTTGATGATGTTCATGGCAGCCATGCTAGGCATTGTCTTAACCGAAAACATCTTGTTAACGTTTGTTTTTTGGGAACTCACCAGTGTTTCTTCCTTTCTACTGATTGGTTTTTGGAACCACAAAGCCGAGTCACGGCGCGGCGCCCGTATGGCGCTTATTGTGACGGGTGGCGGTGGCCTGGCCATGTTGGCGGGTTTCTTGTTGCTGGGTCATGTGGCAGGCAGTTACGAGTTAACCAAAATTTTTGAAGCCCGTGACGTGGTGCAGGCTAGCCCCTTATTCTTCCCTATTTTGATTTTGATTTTGTTGGGTGCCTTTACCAAGTCAGCTCAGTTTCCATTTCACTTTTGGTTGCCCCAAGCCATGGCGGCGCCCACCCCCGTGTCGGCTTATTTGCACTCGGCCACCATGGTCAAGGCGGGTGTGTTCATTTTGGCACGTCTTTACCCGGTATTGGGTGGCACTTACGATTTTGAAATTATCGTTTCGGTTGTCGGCTTAATCACGATGGCGTTTGCCGCCTATGTGGCCATTTTTAAACATGATCTCAAAGGGTTGCTGGCGTATTCAACCATCAGCCATTTGGGTTTAATCGTATTTTTGATCGGTCTCAGTTCGCCTTTGTCTGCCGCTGCAGCGGTTTTTCATATTATTAATCACGCTACATTCAAAGCTTCTTTGTTTATGGTGGCGGGCATTATTGATCACGAGTGCGGCACCCGCGATATGCGGCGTTTACGCGGCCTCTTCAAATTCATGCCTTACACCGCAACGCTGGCGATGGTGGCAGCCGCCTCGATGGCGGGCGTACCGCTCTTTAACGGTTTCCTGTCTAAAGAAATGTTCTTCGTCGAGTCACTATCGCTTTCGCACCTCGGTTGGTTTGGGGATGTGGCGCCGTATGTGGTGACGTTTGGTGGGGTATGCAGTGTGGCGTACTCGGCTCGTTTTGTGCATAACGTTTTCTTTAACGGCACCGCCACCGACTTACCTCGTACCCCCCATGAGCCCCCACGCTTCATGAAAATTCCGGTAGAACTATTAGTGGTGCTTTGTATTTTGGTAGGTGTGTTGCCAGCCCTAACCGTCGCACCTCTGGTCTTTTTAGCCGCTACCGATGTATTTGGCGGCACCATTCCACAATATACGATCGCAATTTGGCACGGTTTCAACCTGCCATTGCTGATGAGTGCAGTGGCGTTATTTGGTGGCTTAATCTTTTTCTGGTTGTTGCAAAAACGTTTTAACTTGCACTTGCATGCCCCCAAAGAGCTTAATGGCCATCGTATTTTTATACATGCGTTAGAGTCATTGCGCGCATTTGCACGTTGGATAACGGCTTTGCTGCAAAATGGTTCATTGCAACGTTATTTAGCGTTACTCATCGCCAGTGTGATTGCGCTTGGGGCGTGGCCTTTTATAGAATATGGCTACAGCACAGGCGATGCACCCGTTACCGGCTTTAACCCCGTTGCCGTGATGGTTTGGGTGATTGCAGTTGTTGCCGCTTTGGCAGCAGTTGTGATGCATCGTCAACGTTTAACAGCAGTTATTTTGGTAGGCGTGGTGGGCTTGACGACTGCGCTGACCTTTGCATACTTTGCGGCGCCAGACTTGGCATTGACCCAGTTGTCTGTGGAAGTGGTGAGCACCGCTTTGCTACTGATGGCTTTAGCTTTGTTGCCACAGGTTGGCCCCAAAGAGTCTAGCAATGGTCGACGTATGCGTGACATCGCCTTGGCCGTTTTAGCAGGTGTGGGTGTCACAGCACTCATGTGGGCAGTATTGACTAGACCACACGAATCAATTGCTTGGTATTACTTGGTTGAAAGTATGCCCAAGGGTGGTGGCACCAACGTGGTGAACGTTATTTTGGTTGACTTCAGGGGCTTTGATACTTTTGGGGAAATCATCGTGCTGGGTATTGCGGCTATTGGTGCGCTAAGCTTGATGGATGGTTTGAAAATGGACCGTAAGTTGTCACCTTCATTTTTGAGCCCTGTGCTGCTGGGTGTGGCAGCGCGCCTGTTGTTGCCATTCGCCTTGCTTGTTAGCGTTTACATTTTCTTGCGTGGTCACAACTTACCGGGTGGTGGTTTTATAGCTGGTCTGGTCACTTCGGTCGCGCTGGTCATGCAATACATGGCGGGCGGCTTGGTCGCCACGTCTGAAAAGCTGCGTATGAACTTCCCTAAAGTAATCGGTAGTGGGGTGCTCATTGCCGGGTTTACAGGGTTGGGTAGCTTTGTCTTTGGCTCTGCATTTTTAACGAGTGGACCTAGTCAAATTAGTAGACAGGGCTTGTCTCTAAGTTTCGGTGATACAGGCGTTCAAATTCAACCGGTGTGACCCAATCGTTGGCCGAGTGCCTGCGTACTCGGTTGTAGTAAATCTCAAT
>Ga0209284_10003200_pt1 | contig 20676 bp, 16 predicted proteins | sample FRY03_FD_187211 | JGI IMG/M metagenome (GOLD analysis project Ga0209284, IMG submission 187211) | Freshwater microbial communities from Lake Fryxell liftoff mats and glacier meltwater in Antarctica - FRY-03 (SPAdes) (version 2) | ecosystem: Environmental > Aquatic > Freshwater > Ice > Glacier... | reverse complement strand
CGCTCTGCCCGCACCCAGGCGCTCTCGCACTGGGCTGAGGTGACCGGCGTCGCAATGGCTGCATGATTACGCCCAATTCCGGCATCGCGTCTTTCCTCGCGCCCGACCGCAGCAAGTTGACGGTGCCCCCAGCAGGCCTATCTCAAAGCCATCCGCCCCGAGACCAGCGATGAAGAACGCTCGGTCCTAAGCGACGGGCTGAAGACATATTGCGCGCAGGACACCTGGGCGATGGTGGCCATGGCGCGCTTCTTGTCAGCCGCGGCATAGAGGGCGGGGATAACAGTATGCCTCGTCAAAACCGCGTCGACCCTTTTGGCAACCGGGGGTGCCTGCATGACGACGCAGGCCAGATCCGAAAGGCCTTTGCCCGGAAATCCAACAACACATTTTTCCTGATATTGAGGAGTGCTTGAATGGACGATTTTCGACAGCAGTATGAGCTCTGGGATGAGTTCCTGACCGTTTGGCCTCGTGAACGCCTGCGAGTGATGACAATCGACGAATATAGCCAAGCAGGCTCGAAAGACAGCTTCACCTACTGGATCGAATCTCGTCTTGATAAGATGGGCAGCATTTGGGGTGGATCAGCGTTCAAATTTGGTGTGTTTTCTCGAAAAGACACAGAAGACAAAAAGTCCGACGCTAAACTGAGCTATTCTGCAGATTACGGGTGGTATTCGTCTCTTGGCGCGACAGCGGAGGAAGCCTTCGAAAAGGTGCGCGGATACATTACGGAGGTCGCCAGTTTCGCCGCTGAAGGAAAAGTGGACGACATTGCAGCCTTCGCTCACCTTGGCGAGGCCTTCAAGTGGAAGATCGCGTTCCATTACCAGAACCGACAGGCCCCGGTGGTCGTGGACATCTTTAAGCCGGAAGCTTTGGCGGTTTACGTTGGTGGGGCAGCCAGCCAGGGCATGGCTACGTTGCAGAAGGCTGTGCTGGCAAAACGGCAGGATGAACTGGGGGTCCTGGAATTCGGGCGCCAGGTGTGGGAAGCCTGGAGTCAGAAGAATTTATCAATATGGAAGCTTTCTCACGGCAACCCACCGATCTTTACTGATTCCGAGCGTCAGCACTATCTGGACGATCAACTCGCCGTGATGCACCGCGATACCGGAAAGGGTCAGGGAAAGAAGTTCGCTGAAGCGCCGACTGGTACGCTATTCTTCCTCTGCCACGGAAACAGTCCTCAGCTTATCGGACAGTTCATCTCCAAAGCGATGCCATGCGATAAAGGTGAAGGCTGGTTGCAGCGCAGGTATCGTGTGCTCAAGCCCGCACAGCGCACTGACCGCTATACTACCAATTCAAAAGCATGGTCGCCGAAGGGAAATTCGACCTTCGGGCAAGTCGGTTCGCACGATCTTCCAGAGTTCGAAACAACGTTGCTGAAGCCTTTTTTCAACACAGATCTTGCGGAACTTGGCGCAATTTCCGGCGAGCCCATAGTGGAGATCAATGGCGGTAGCGCTGCTGAAGCTCCTACCTCAACGCCGACAAACCTCACGCCGTTAATGGCGAGCAAGCCTGTGGCGACCTGTATCAACCGGATTTATTATGGTCCGCCCGGAACAGGCAAAACATTCACAATGAGCCGCCTGCTGGAAACTGACTATGGCAAGCCTAAGCCGGGCCAAGATATCGCTGATTGCACTGAGCGCTACAGCTTCGTGACGTTCCACCAGTCCTACGGATACGAAGAATTCGTCGAAGGTCTGCGGCCTGTGCTGGCGGACAATGCCGAGGCAGGCGACGTAGCGTACGAAATCCGCGCAGGGGCATTCTCACAACTGTGCCGCAGAGCCAGGCAGAGCCCCGATCAGCGATTCGCGATGGTCGTTGATGAGATCAATCGAGGCAATATCAGCAAGATCTTCGGTGAGCTCATAACCCTGATCGAGAGCGACAAACGCGATCCACTCGACGGTAGCGCCCCGCCTGCTGAGGTAGTTCTAGCGTACTCGGGCGAGAAGTTTTCAGTGCCGAAAAACGTGGACATTATAGGCACGATGAACACCGCGGACCGCTCGCTGACTTTGCTCGATACAGCGCTGCGCCGACGTTTCGACTTCGTGCCTTTGATGCCTGACACCCGAGGCGAAAGAGATCCGGGCAACCCAAACAGCGCGCCTCTGGCCGATCTGGTCGTGAGCACGGACACCGGCGTTATTGAAGTGCGCCAGCTATTGCAGCTGGTCAATGAGCGCATCGAAGCTCTGTACGATCGTGATCACTGCATCGGGCACGCCTATTTCACCCCTCTGGCAGGCGTTAAAGACGGCCCGCTGCGCTTTGGTCTGCTCACGGCCATTTTTCGCAACCGCATCGTGCCGCTACTGGAGGAGTACTTCTTCGAGGACTGGCGCAAGATTCGGCTGGTGCTGGGTGACAACCAGAAGCAAGATCTGGCCGCTCAATTCATAACGGAGAGCGATGCTCACGAACAGGATTTGACCAACTTGTTCGGCAACGACCATGGCTTGGATAGCTACGCCACCAAGCGCCGCTACAGTTTGCAGGAGCCGGCATTCGAGGTCCCCGCCGCCTACATCGGCATCTACCGGGCTTCGGCCTAACCGGAGGCATCATGGCAGGGATAACGATCTACGAATTTGATGTGCTGGTCGAGCACAGCGAGATGCCAGAACCTGCAGGCACACGGTTCGTCCCTGCCGATACCTTTGCTTGGCTGCAGTCTCAGGCACTGCGTGCATCCGAAAACGGCGGCTCGGCGTGGTTGCGTCTCACCCAGCGGCGCGGCCGGCTCGCTGTGCAGGTAAACAGCTTTGTCGGCGTGGTGCGGGCACCTGACGGCTTTCAAATTGAAGTCTTGCCCAAGGTCGCAAAGGCCATTGGCGGTGGTGGTAGCGAGGCTCGGCAGCTGCTGATCGAAATGCTGCGATGCCTGGGCGGATTCCGCCACATCCAGACCGATAGCGCCCAGCTACACGCTAGGCGTATGCCTTTATTGGAGGTCTTCATCAGCGAATTCCTGCGCGCTGTGGAACACGTTGTAAAACGCGGCTTGCGCAGCGATTATTCGGTCCGGCAGGACAATGTGTTCGCTCTTCGTGGCAAGTTGCAGATGGCAGCTCATTTACGGCAGAATATCTGCCGCCGAGATCGTTTCTTCGCGGAATACGACGAGTTCTCGACCAATCGCCCGGAAAACCGACTGTTGAACTCTGCTCTCAGACGCGCCTTGCTGTGGACGACTTCGCAGGCGAACGAGCAGTTGTCGAGGGAACTGGGCTTCGTATTTGCCGATGTGCCGCCGTCAGATCAGCCGTCGCAGGACTTCGAGCGCGTGCGGCTGGACCGCGGCATGTCGCACTACGATCATGCATTGGCGTGGGCATGGCTGATCCTGAACGGCGAGTCCCCACTCACCGGGTCCGGTCAGCATTTTGCGCCGTCCTTGCTATTCCCGATGGAAGCCGTCTTTGAGGCCTTCGTTGCTAAACATCTTGCCCGGCAACTGGTGCCCGCCTGGCAGCTCCGTACACAGGCACAAAGCCTGTCACTGGTCCGTCATCAAGGCAAAAACTGGTTCCGTTTGAAGCCAGATCTCGTCGTTCATCAAGGAACGAAGAACGGGCTTGTTCTCGACACAAAATGGAAGCTGATCGACAATCGGGCAGCTTCTGGCACCGACAAGTATGGCCTAGACCAGGGTGACTTCTATCAGTTGCACGCTTACGGCCAGAGTTACCTAGATGGGCAAGGCGATGTGGTTTTGATATATCCGCGGACAGAGGTATTCGACCAGGCGCTTCCGGTTTTCGAGTTTCCCAAGACGGAATCTGTCCGGTTATGGGTACTGCCGTTTTGCCTGCGTGAGCGCGAACTCATTCTTCCGCCTTGTGGTAGTCTCGATGAGTTCTTTGTGCCAAGCTCGTCGCACCGCAGTGAATTTGTCCCGCTGCGTGATCCCAGATAGACGGCGCCGAGGGCCTGCACCGAGCGTCAGTTCTTTGATGCAAACCGATGCACCACGCAGTGCTTCGCGGAGAGAGTTGGCCCGCAGGCACTCTCCCACCGCCAACATCTCAATGCGAATCAATGAGATGGGCCTCACGGGGCCAGAAAATCCCCAGCTTCTGCGGGGTTTTGCTGTTTCCGACCGAACCTCGGAGACTGGCTAAAACGGCGAAATCGGTCTCTGACCGGCTTTTGTCTCTTTTCACCTAAACCTCGTCCCAAAAGGTATAGTCCCCCTAAGTTTCTGACTTCTTACGTTTTTCGTGAGCCCGGGAGTTATACCTTTTTCGCTCGATCTCGGTAGGCAATGTGGTGAGAGAAGCCAAGGTATAGACGCTTCACCCAATCTTCGCCGAAGACATATTCCCGAACGGGTCCTGAAGCTGGGCGAGAGCATTTTACCAGCTGGTGGACGAGCGAACTTGCCGTGGTCCCGGGAGGTCCGGGCCAAGGATGACAGGCTTGCCGATCTGCACGTCAGTTGATCCGACGAGCAGGGCCCCGGTTTTATCTTTGAAAATCTCGGCAATAGATTTCATGCTAGCCAATACGTCACTACCTGGCAGCACCTGATGGTCTTTGGCATAATAGTCGAACCAGGGTAGCCCGGCCTCAGAATAGTCCTTGGCAGTAAGTGGTTCATTGGATGCAGGCTCCCCAGTTATCGACATCCAGTCTTTCGCGTGGATCAGCGAGATGAATACCCGTTCGGTTGCCTCAAAATCCCAATCCTCGAGATCGAAACTGTCCTCATAGATATCTTGATGCATCCGACCGCCAGCGCCCAGCCCCATTTCCATACTGTAGCATATGCTCGTCATGTCTTCCAAGGCCTCCGAGCCCTTTATTCGCTGCCACACCGCCGCCTTCAATGGCGTGACGGAGATTTGGACGCCGCCCCACTCGCCGGTTTGCGTGAGCTGTTCTTCAACTGAATAGCCATCGCCCAGAGGCATCGCGACGAACTGCCGGATAATTCCCTTCTCGACGGCGAACCCGTCGAGCCAAGGTTGAGCAGGCGAGACAGCGTAATCCTGTGGGTCCCGGTGCAGGCCAGGACGCCAGACCTCACCTGACACTGCATTGATCTTACCTGCTGCAATCTTGATTGCCACTGGCAGGCCGTATCCAGTCTCCATTGAATGCTGATCTGCCCATTCCGGGCCATCATTGTTGAAGTTCATCCACATTGCTTCTGCTTGCCACATTGGCATGATCACACCGCCTCGATCCAGCGTGCGCGCTGGGAGATTCTCGGCATGATCCTCGACGTGACGGAGCGGGAACGTCCCCAAACCTGGCGGCAGGCTGTAGATCTGCTCAGTGTCCGGTATACGTAAGGTACGCATAAAGCTTATCGAGAACTGCGCATCGGGCTCGATGCTTGGGAAGCGAAAAACTAGGTCATCGTGTTCAAGAGTAGGCATCAGACTTCCTTTTACCATTCACCGTCGCGGACGTCCCGCACGATCTTAAGAACTGCCTGGTCAGGCATGGATTTGATTGAGCGGATTAGGTCTGCGAAGAGCTTGGGGCGTGAGAGAATTACCTGCCGAAGATCGGCGGAGATTTTCCCGGCCATGGCCAGCAAGACATCAGGGTCCTCGAGGAGTTCCGCCGCTAGCTTGAGTAAGGTCTCCTCTCCCGGCGGAGGGACTTCGTCACGTTCAACGCGGGAAAGATAAGCAGGCGTAACTCCGCAACGCAAAGCCAACTGGCGTAAAGAGAAGCTTGTGTCCTTTGCGGCAAGCGTTTCGCGCCTTTGGCGGAGATAATCGCCCAGCGAAGATAGCTTGTTTGATTTTGACCGTTGCATGTTGCCTATATAGGCAACGATATTGAGCGTGTCAATTCTCTGGTCGGTAGCAGAGTGATTGGCGTTAGAACGCTTGAAATGGCTCTTTCGCAAAAGCGCGGTTCACCATCGTCCCTTTGTTCCCACCATCGCTTATGGCCCGAGCACTGTCGGAGACTATTTCCTGCACATCTCGGGTCTGGCAGTAGCTCGAACCACCATCAAACTAATGCCTGCAAAATCACGATTCCAAGAGCCAGAAGCGCAATCCACGGCCATGGCGCGGCCCATCGTGATCGCGACTTCTCTGCCTGAAACTGGGCAATCGCCATCTGAACCCTAGCCTGCTGAAAGTGCAGGTCCTTAATGGCTGCCTTCATGACATCAGCCCCGACGAGGGTCGCAGCGTCATCTGCAAGCAGTTCGACATCCTCGAGCAACCTGAGCACCTCGTACAGTCTGGGCAGTGCGTTCAGATCAGGCGTGCCCAATAGCGCGATGGCCTCTTGATGCTTGCTCTTGGCCAGCGTCAGCATCTGGCTGACATGTTGCACAGCAGCTTCAGGTAAATCTTGATCGGCGGCGTCCATAAACTGGTATTACCCCATCTTCGCTGAAGGGATATCCCCCCAGCGTGTCGTGAAACTGGGCGAAAGGTTCTCTCGCCGCATGTGCCACTCCCCGTCCTTCTGGGCCAAGCCAAGCCGGGCTGTGCCCCGGCCGTAGCGGGCATTGATCTGATCCATCGCCTTCATGAGCCCGTCATCTGGGGCGTCGATGATATCGAACAGTGAGACCGGGGCCTGACCCGGCGCGCCGAGATCGAGCAGCAGAACTCCGGCTTTCCGCCAGCCATAACCGTCTCGCCAGATGCGGTCGAATATCCATTCGGCGCCATATGTATCAATTGGTGGCCGGCGTGATACCGCGATAACTTTGACGCCGGCGAGCCCTTGGAACGCTTTAAGGACACCCGTGCCGACGAGGCCCGAGGCCCCTGTAACAAGAACAGTTTTGTCCGCCAATGTGAATGTCCTAACCGAAAATCTAAGCCCACCACCAAGCGCGATTTACTTTGCTCGCGCGCAGTGACTCCCCTGATAAGTCGATCATGCAGTCAGGCTGTTTTGCCTGGCAAGCGATTTTCTGACGCCGCCAGACCGGTATTCGAAAATCACCGAGTTTACCCAAACACCACGCCAGCCTGCTCAGCCCAAGGTAGCTCGGCGGCCTCCGCCAGCTCCTTCACCGAGACCGTCGGCGACACGCGCGCAATCAGCAGTTTCTCCAGCACGACCGGCGCCAGATAGGCCAGCTTCAGTATGCGGCCAACATAGGAATGTGTAACGCCTTCGAGCGCGGCGATGTCGGACATGGTCGCTGCCGCCCCCGTTTCCAGTTTCCGCCGCCAGCTCCACGCTTTGGCGATTGCCTTCAGGATATGCGGATCCACCCCGCCGGTGTCGGGAGCCATGTCGGCCGGTGGCACGATTTTGGGCCGCCCGTTGCGCTTGCGGATGGTGAGCGGGATGAACACCCGCACGGTGGTGGGCGCGCTCATGCGGCCAACTCCTGTTTCGGGGCGACCATTTCGCGGATGATTGATCCGAGACCATCGGTGCGCAGGTCAACCGCAAGTCCTTCGGCGCTGACCGTGACCCGCTCGATCAGCAAGCGGGCGGTGCGGGCTTGCTCCGCTGGGAATAGCGACTCCCAGAGACCATCAAACCCGGCGAGCGCGGTGACGACATCATACTCGTCCATGTCTGGGTCCGTGCGGCGCGCGGTCTCCACGGCCCTTGCAACGACCTCTGGGGAGCGCAGCATTTCTCGGATGTGCTGGATGACCGCACCCTCGACCATTCCGGCGTTCAGCCGAACAAAACCATCAGTGCCTTCACCGGCGCGGTTTCTGATCGCATCCATCGAGTGTTCGCCGTCAGCATTCAATAGACAGATTGGTTGCATAAAATAGGAGAGTGTTTTGGGTTTATCGTAGTGACTGTAAGGAACGAAGATGAACGCAAAACACTCAAAGCCGTCCGCGCAAGCGGTGGTAAAAGACATCCGCCGTGCGACGCGTAAGCAATATGGTGCGGAGGAGAAGATCCGTATCGTGCTGGAAGGCCTGCGCGGCGAAGACAGTATCGCTGAGCTATGCCGGCGTGAAGGCATTGCGCAGGGCGTGTATTACAAATGGTCAAAGGACTTCATGGAAGCTGGCAAGCGCCGGTTGGCAGGCGATACGTCGCGGGCTGCCAACACTGATGAGGTGCGTGATCTGCGCCGTGAGGCCCGTGATTTAAAGGAGGTTGTGGCCGAGCAGATGCTGGAGATGCGGCTGCTTAAAAAAAGCATGATCGCGGATGGGGGAGACGAAGAATGAGATATCCTACCTCTGAGAAGCTTGAAATTATCCGCATTGTTGAGCAGTCCCACCTGCCTGCTAAACAAACTTTGGACAGGCTGGGCATTGCCCGGCCTACCTTCTACCGCTGGTATGATCTGTATCTGCGCTTTGGCGAAGAAGCGTTAGAGGACCGCCGCCCCGGGCCCAGGCGGGGCTGGAACCGCATCCCTGACAAGGTGCGCAGCGACATCCTTGATATGGCGCTGGAGCGCACTGACCTATCGCCCAGAGAGCTGGCGGTGACGTTCACCGACACCAAACGCTACTTCGTCTCGGAAGCCAGCGTTTACAGGCTGTTGAAGGCGCATGACCTGATTACCAGCCCTGCCTTCATCGTTATGAAGGCCGCCAGTGAGTTTAAGGATAAAACCACAGCCATCAACCAGCTGTGGCAGACCGACTTTACCTATCTCAAGATCATTGGCTGGGGCTGGTATTACCTGTCCACGATCCTTGATGATTACTCCCGCTACATCATCGCATGGAAGCTGTGCAGCAATATGCGGGCAGAAGATGTTACCGACACGCTGGAGCTGGCATTAGAGGCTTCAGGCTGTGCGTCGGTGCATGTGCTCCATAAGCCTCGGCTGCTGTCGGACAACGGTCCCAGCTATGTGGCAGGCGAACTGGCTGAATATCTTGCTGACAAGAAGATGCGTCATGTTCGCGGCGCACCGTTCCACCCGCAAACGCAGGGTAAGATCGAGCGTTGGCACCAGACCCTGAAGAACCGCATCCTACTCGAAAACTACTATCTGCCCGGCGATCTCGAAGCCCAGATCAAGGCCTTCGTCGAACATTACAACCATCAGCGCTATCACGAGAGCCTGAACAACGTCACGCCCGCCGACGCCTACTTCGGCAGAGCACAAGCCATCCTCAAACAACGCGAAAGGATCAAACGAAAAACCATCGAACAAAGGCGCTTGCATCACCGGAAGCTTGTCGCATAATATCAACCCAACAGATGAACCCAAACACTCACCTGTTTTAAAATGCAAACAGTCTCAAATTATCTGACGACGGACATGCGGGTATAGCGGTCGAGTGAACCGTCGCGCTCCATCCAGGCCAGGATCGTCGAGACGATCAGCGTTGTAGCTGAGCTGCGCCCTTCAGCCGAGAGGCTAGCCAGCTTGTTGGTTTCGCGAGCCTGCGAGGCGGGCTGATACCCGCATTCAGGGCAGAAGCGATACTTGCCGGAAAAGAACCAGGCGGGGATGCCAGCATCTCCAAAGCTACCATCCTTGCAAACGCTCACAAACCGGCCGTCGTGTTTGCCGCGGTGGCTTGATTTAAGGCGCACCTCTCCCGAGGCGGTTTCTTCTTGCCAGTCGTCGGGATAGTCGCTCGCCGCTCCGGTAAAGCGAAAGTCCTGATTTACAGCCGGGACCAGGTATCCGGTCTCGGTCCCGTCATGCTCTGCCTCGTCGCGAACCGGATCATCCGGCGAGCGGGCAATGATTCGACGTTGGCCATCCTCCTGGGTGATTGAGACGCTGTGGTGCTCTTGCCCGCACTCCCGGCAAAACAGCAGTGGGTAGAGCCGGGCATCCGGGTCCTCTGGGTCGAATTTCTGCCCTTCCAGGCTAATGTGCCGGTCCGCTGCAGGCTGCAGCGTCGCATAGGCTCGCCCGGCGCCAGAAATGAACCGATGCAGTTTGAACGCCAGAAAGGCGCGAGGCGAAGTTCCCCCGCGCGTGTCCTCCCGGCGGCCCATCATCGCCAGCATGTCAGCGATCGACGTGCGGCAAATGTCTTCCTGAACACCGGTCTGTTGAGCCAATGTCCCGGCCGCATCGAGCAGGGTCAATGGTTTTCGTCGGCGGAGTTTTTCTCCTTCTTCGAGGCCTACCTGTGTCTCAATCCAGCAAGCGAGTGGGTGCTGTTTGAGTTCATCATCCGATAAGGCTTCTGGAAGGGCATCCAGCACTGCTTGCCTTAGGGTTTCGCCAAGCGTTTCGGCTTTAATCAGCGGAGATGTTGCTCGCTCCAAAAGCTCGTCGATGACATTGGCTGGGGCGATCTTCTGCCCGAACAGCTTGGACGCAACTTGCGCGACGGTCGCTGCGCGTTCCTTTTCATCAGGGGAACTCGACATTGTCGCCGAGGTCCCGATGCAGATAAGGTCCTTCGACGGCGTGAGCCGCTGCTTAACTCGCCGGACCAGCATGGCCACGTCGGCGCCCTGGCGGCCGCGGTAGGTGTGCAGCTCATCCAGAACGAGGAAATCCAGACCCAGGGAGTTGTTAATGACGGCCCGATCCAGACCTTCCTGGCGCGTCATGAGCAGTTCGAGCATCATGAAGTTGGTGAGCAGAATGTCTGGCTTTTCGCGCGAGATGCGTTGCCGCTCTTCATCGCTCTCTTGGCCTGTGTACCGAGCGATGGTTGGTCGTAGGTTTTCTGGAAGACCAGAATCGTTCACGAACTTCCCGATTTCTCCCAGCTGGCTGTTGGCCAGTGCGTTCATCGGATAGATGATGATAGCGCGGGTGCGCGGGGCCTCGCCTGCCTTCTTCGCGCGAACGATTGCGTCCACGATGGGAACGAAGAAGCACAACGATTTGCCTGATCCAGTGCCAGTCGTGACGATGAAGCTTTCTCGATTGCGCGCCTTCACGACGGCTCGTTCTTGGTGGCGATGTAACGTGATAGGAGTTCGCTCGGCCCCGAAAGCAAATATACTGGTCAACGCAGGATCAACAACACCTTCGACAGCAAGCTGATTTATCGACCGGCCTTTTTCGAACCGGGGATTGATTGTAATGAGCGGCTCCGGCCAGAACTTCCCATCCTCGTAAAGTGCGGCAACCTGCTGCTCGATTTCAGATGCCCGGATTTTGGAGAAGGAGCGCGCGAAAGATGAGTAGCGCTCGATCAGGGCCTTATCGAGGTCAAACACATTCACTGGACCGCCCCCCGGATTGCTATGTCGTTTAGAAGAATAATCTGCTGGTCTTGCGGCTTTCGTGCAGCTGGGTCGGTGTCTAGCCCGAGCCGCTTCAGGGCATAGTAGAGCAGTGCCCGGCGGACGAGGATCGTCGCCTTGCCATCGTTCATTCCGTAATCGAGCTCGATGACCCGCTTCTGGTTGGGGCTGAGTTCTGGGTGCGGCCCAATCTCAAGTTCAACGATCTCGTGCCACGCGCTGTCAGCAACAAGTTGCTGCGCGGCTGGCCGCGTCTGGCGGGCTTCAGTGACCCGCGAGATCACGAAATCGCGAAACTCTTCGCTTTTCTCGCAGTAAGATCGGGCGTGCCAACGGAAGCCGTCGAAGGCGAGCGCATGGGGTGCGATCCAGCGCCATTCCGGATCAGGCGCAGACATCGACTGATACAAGACGTGAATGGCTTCATGGCGCCTGATGGCAACGACGATCGAGCGCAGAACGACAGGGTCGATGCCTCGAGCGGGTGATGGCGCTGCATCGAAGGCCGGTAGGTTGCCGATCCAGGCATCTTCTTTGTCGACAATACCTTCAGCAATGGAGCGCACTTGCGAGAGGTACAGGCTTGCAGCGGGCTTCAGAAAGAGGGGCTTGAACGCAGAGGCGCGGACATAAGCCCGGGCGCTCTTGTCGTAGATCATGTTGTCGGGAGCCAAAGCGATGTAACGGTTCAGGTCCGTCGATGCCTGATTGACCGAGACGTTGAACGTCTCGATGATATCGCTACGGTTGACGGATCCTTCCCAGAACAGCCGAAACTCGATGAACTCGAGCTTGCGCTCAACGCCCCATCGTAAGTTCGGTTTTTCGTCCACAGGCCATCCCCTTTTGTTGGCGAATCAGTTTTTGGGCCCGCCCAGAAAGTTGACTCTTGGGTTTGTAGATGAAAGGTTGTCATTTGGGCAAGAGAAACCGTGAGTGATTCTCTGACATCGATTGCGGCACTTTGTGGGGGGCGAATACTTGATTAACGTAGTTTTGGATGGCGTCGGCGCGCCCATACACTGGGCGAGCCAGGCACTTCTGTTTTTCCTGAAGTACGATGCAAGCGTTTTTGTTCTTTGTGCTCTTGGTGCTTACTGGTGCTGGCATTTTATAAGCAAAAACAAAAAATTGCATTTTGACGAGGCAATGGCCGCGCTCCAGGGCCGGGAAGTAATATTGTCAAAAATCGCTGCGGCAGAGGATCCGGCCGAGGCCCAAGCGCATTTCTCCGAAGATTTTGATATAATTGCCGAGGCAATGGCGCGTCAGGACCGTAGGGAGTTGTCGCTGGCATGGGAGCAGTTTCGCGAAACATTCATAGATGAAAGCGAAACCACAATCCGAACGACTGCCAGAGCGGAATCCTACTTCTTGCATCTAGCAGATGATACCCGAGTCCTAGCGTGGGGAGCCAATATTGCTGTCGCAATAGGTCTGACAGCTACTTTCCTTGGCCTCATTGCCGCACTTACTTCGGCAATGGGAACCCTCGATGGTGCCGCCAATGGGACGGAGACGACAGAAGCCCTTCAGGGACTTTTAAAGATCACGGCCGCCAAGTTTTGGACTTCGGTTACAGGTATAATTTGTTCAATAGTTCTCAGGCGCACCGACAGAAAGTGGCATGATAAACTTCAAAATCACTTGGAAACGATCTGCCAACTGCTTGACAGAGCGACGCTTTATACGCCGCCCCAAAGGATCGCGGTTGATCAACTCCGCGAGATGAAGCGCCAGACTGAAGCCTTTCAGGTTTTGGGAACAGATCTAGCGGCCGCAATCGATAACGCGCTGAACAATCGTATGTCACCTGTCGTCCAGGTTCTCGGGGATATCAGCAACAACATTGAGCAGTTTCGCAGCGGCGGCTTTGATCGCATCAGCGAGGATTTGGGTTCAGCTTTGCGCGAACATGCCGGTGAGGAAATGCAGGCATTGGCTCAATCTTTGACTGGAATGACAGCCAAATTTGAAACGCTGTCGGCCGGGCTTGCCAACGTGCCGCTGTCGCTCGAAACCAGCCTTCGTGAAATTCGTCAGACGTTCGAAACGGAGCAGGAGGAAACGCGACGGCGCCAACGCGAAGCAGGCGAGCAAATGGCTGGGCAGCTAGAGCAAGTTGCTGCGAAATTGGAAGGCGTAACTGGCCAGTTCTCTGAAGATCTGGCTGGCAAATTGAAAAAAACAATTGAGACGGCTGCTGATACCAGCGGTGCGGTGCTTTCAGGTGCTTTCACCAAATTCGGTGAGCAGATGTCGCAGTCGGCCGATGAACTGGTCGAACGGTTGGCCCTTCTTGCAAATAATGCCGGACCTCTCAGTGAGGCAATGGCGCGAGCAGCAGAGTCAACCAATCAACAGGCGCAAAGATTGGAGATTGCCGGGCGCTCCACCGAGGAGGCCGGTAGCAAGCTGTCAGCGGCAATTACCGATCTGAATGCTGCATTGGGTCCCGTGGCCTCCGCCACCCGCTCGGTCAGTGAAGCAGCAACTTCGATCGCTTCTGCATTGCAGTCGCATGAGGCAGCGACTGATGAACTTACAGGACAGCTAATTGCAACCGCCAGCTCTGCCGAGAAGGCTTGGGAAAATTATGAAGGTCGTTTTGCCGAAGTTGACGAGGCACTGGGTAAGACGCTTGATGGACTCGTTTCAGCAACGACAGAGCATGCGACCGCCGTCAATCAGCAGATTGGTGAGCTGGATAGCGAGTTGGCAAAGGCAGTTAGCAACCTTAGGGACGCGCTGGAACCGCTTGAGGAGCTTGCTGACGAAATCTCGGCCCTTCTGGAAAAGCTGAAGTCTTGAGATGAGCGAGCCGTCCATACGCCGCCGGCAGGGAGAGCCGGAAGAGGAGAGCTACTTCATCTCCATGTCTGACATGTTAGTCGGACTACTTTTCGTTTTCATCATCCTTCTCGTCTATTTTGCTGTTACGTTTAAGCAGAAAGAAGAATATCTGGTAGGTGCCGGAGAAGCGCGAAAAACGCTACTGGAGCAACTCGAGAAGGACATCGAGGAGAAGCTTCCTGGTGTTGATATCTCGATTGATACCGAGACTGGGATTCTCAGATTGCCTGAAGAGGTGCTTTTCAACTCCAACGAGTATGAGCTCAGCGAACGCGGTCGTGATGCAGTGAGTCTCGTCGCGCAAGTCCTTGCAAGACGGTTACCGTGCTATACCAGATCGACCGACCCTGCACTTATTCGGTGCGTCGGTCCCGCAGATAGCCACAAGATAGATACCCTCCTTGTTGAAGGACATACTGACCGCGACCCTATCCGGGGTGATGCGTCTGGGCTTGGAAATCTTGATTTATCTGCCCGACGAGCCACACGGACCTATCTTGCCCTAACCCAATCGCAACCTGGTTTGGCCGTTCTTACAAACGGAGATGAAATTCACCCCACGCCTGTTTTGGGCGTCGCTGGCTATGGCCCTTATCGACCAGTTTTGGGGGAAGGAGGACGACCTCTTCCAGAAACGGAAAAGGCGCGCCACCGACGTATAGATCTTCGCTTTATCATGGTAACTCCAAAGAGTGATGCTGCTCAGGAAGCCGCTAATCAGGAGGCCGCTAAGATGCTGAGGGCCCAATAATGCCTGGATTGCTCGCGGTAAGTGCGAAAATCATTGGCGGCGGCTGGGTAATGCCGCGCCCGCCGCAGATCAGAGCATTGGCAAAATTGACCCGTGAATGGGGAGTCATGGGTTCAGATATGCGCATTGATGCTGAACCGTGGGCGCAATTTGTCCTCCGTGTAAATCCCTATGAGCCCGCTAAACTAGCAAGGAGGGATCTCCGGCGCTTGGCCAGTGAAATCTGGGACCACCACGACCTTGAAGACTGTGTCCCTGACTTAGTCCAGCACTGCGCGTCAATTGGTAAGCGGACTTTGGATCGTCGCCTGGCTCGCGCCTACTGGAACCGCTTCAAGCTGGGTGTACCAATGTTCGGCGAGTTGGGTCGCTACTGCGCTCGCAGGCAAACGCAGATAGGGTCACCATGGAGCGAGCTCGGAAGCGCCATCCCGCTGTGGGATATTGCTCTTGGTCCTGCTGCTTTGGGCCAGAAACTCTTGCGGTCCGAAGATCGGGATGCATTCCTTTCAAAAATGAACCTGCGCGGGCAGGATTTGCAGGGAGGTTTTGTTGATGCGGCGTTTGGCGCCCTTCTTAAATCTCTCGCTACGAAGCAACACGCCAATCGTTCAGTAGCCGTCGAGCAAAACGAGGGCGAGGAGGTCTTGAGCTTAGGTAAGTCGCTCGCTGAAGGCACGATCAATGCCAACCCTGAATTGCTGGCTTACGTTCTTCTGAAGCCCTGGATGTCGATGGATCCTGAGGATGCCTACCGTGACAGGGTAATGGCGCTGCTACTTGAAAGACTTGGCGACCCTCGGACATCTCAGAACAAATGGGACACTCTCGCCGAGAGGCTTGCGCGCATCCACGGTCTCCATGATGCACCGGAGGCGCTTGGCGTTTTGCATCAGTGGATCACTGAGAAGACGGTGAGACTTTTCTTTGATCTCATAGCAAGAACCACCGATCGCCCTGATCAGTGGAAAGAAAGGCGTGCGTTCTGGGAAGCTTATCTGGACAACAAGTTTGTTGAACGAGCTTGGTTCGCCCTCGGCCAGGATGCGCGAGGCCTTGCCCAAGTGGCGCGATCATCGCAGGGCCTTTTGTTTGGCCGTGTGGGCGGGAATGGCGCTGCGTCTAGCCAGTCAGTTCTGCTGATGAAGATAGGGGACCTCATCATTGCTGAATGGAGCGACAATGGGCGCGCTCGGTTCTGGACGGCCGATAGTGCACAGGCGCCACAATTTAATAAAAAATACTATGAAGGTCAGACACTTCGCTCGATGAGCGGTGGGCCTGGTTTTGAAGCAATCGCCCATCAAGGCAAATGGTATAGGAAGTTCGCGGACCACATCGCCAAAATGACACGCATTTCATACAAGGGGCCGAGGCCGAATTCTTTATGGGGATGGTAGCATTTAAAGCGAAGGCGGTTTCCGAGGGCGAACTGCTGACCCTCTCTAACGAGAATGGCGAGATTGTGTCGTTCGAGGACTGGACGCTGCGCGCGCCAGCCTCGGCTCGAGCCATTGCAGCTGATCTACTCGACAGATGGGGTAGTGACGCCCGTAGTGCTAATGGCGAGCCGCTTATTACCTCCCAGCCGGATGGCTCAGTTGTTCTCCATGGAGCTTTAGTGGCGGGCTTGACCGAGCAAGAGGCTTCCGTGTTGGGGCTACCCGCTGCAATTCGTATCCAACTGGAAATTGAATCCCGGGGCGTATTCGGTCGACCTGGGTTTAGCATTGAAACGCGCTGGGTTAGGCCTGGCGGCCTCGCTGCGAGGGTTTCACCAATTAATGGGCGAATGCGTTTTGGTGGCCAGGAGTGGCGGATTGCCGAGCCTCTTTGGTCAGCAATACAGGCGATTCAAGACGTAAACACCGCTACAGATGACGGCATTCAACAGTTTGCAATGTCGCAGCTTCGCGAAACTCTCGGCGCCACGGCTGGGGACATTTTGCACGCTGACGGCTTCTTAAAGCGGTTACGGATAAGCTATGCAGCGGGCTTCTCATTGGATCTAAAGACTGACGGCGGGAAGTTCGATTTCGACCCGATCCTGTTCAGCCGCGCGCGCCGCAATGCCGCGCAGGATGGCGATGTTACCGATAGCGAAGACGACGGCCTTTTGCCCCCGTCACTTCAAAAAAACTTCATCGAGAAGTTTCGAGCATCGGGCCGTGCACTCAATGCATACCGGCTCGACGATTGCACGATCGTCTATCTAGACCCTGAACTCAAAGGCGCGCTCGAGATTGTAAGGCGCGCCCAGGGGCTGGATGAGGAAAGTCGACGCAAGTTTGCCTTAAGTCCAAGACGTTACATATCAGAAGCGATGCCCGAAGGGGTATTAGACGATGAGACGGTGGACGGGCTCTTCATTGAGACGCAGCAGTATTCTGAGCGAGTTAATGGTATCGACATTTGGCGAAAGCCGGTGTTGCCGTGGATCAAGCCGAAGCCTAACAGCTGGCTGCCTGAGAGTTTTGGTCTCTACATCGGTGACCCGCCTGAAGGCAAGATGATCGATATCGCGCCAGAGCAACTCGACGAAGCAATCGAGGCGTTAGAAAAGGCAACCGCGGACGGGCAAGACAGCGTCCAGATCGGCGAAACTAAGGTACCTGCCACGGCGCAGGCATTGGACTCCCTTCGGGCTCTGCGCGCCCGTGTTACCCAGCCGACCGAAAGCCCCGTCCCTGCAGGCGCTCCTTCCGATCTAGCAGCTCCTATGTTCCTGACAGTCTCGGAAAACTTCGAGCACGTCGAATATGAAGAAAATGCCTTGGGTTCCGGCCAAGTGTTTACATCGCCTCGGTTTCCGAGCGTTGTTGCTACTACGCCAAAGGAACACCAGCGCACGGGATTTGATTGGTTGGCTGAAGCATGGAGCAATCGCTTGCCAGGCGTTTTGTTAGCTGATGACATGGGCCTAGGTAAAACCTATCAGCTGCTGGCCTTTCTTGCGTGGCTTCGCCAAGACCAGCAGGTCACCGAACCTTTTCTCATCATAGCCCCTACCGGTCTGCTAGAAAACTGGAGGCAGGAAATGCGCCTGCACCTTGTGGAGGGGGCGCTCGGAGGGGTGCTGCCTGCATTTGGAAGCAATCTTCGCCTACTGCGTGAGGGCCGTGGCCGTGATACTCAGTCCGGCTCGGCCCAACTGTCGGCCGGCGCCTTCGATGGATACGGGGTGGTTCTGACCACCTACGAAACGCTTCGCGATTATCACATGAGCTTTGCGCGCCAGCGTTTTGCCGTGGCGGTTTGCGATGAAGCACAGAAAATCAAAAATGCTGCCAGCCAGATCAGACGTGCTGCAGCCACAGTAAATGCCCGTTTCCGGGTCGCGATGACCGGCACACCTGTCGAGAACCGATTGCAGGATCTCTGGACAATAATGGACTGGTCCTGGCCAAAGCTACTCGGGGCAAGCCGTGACTTCGAGCGGCAACATCCCGAAGACGATGCCAACGCCCTAGGAGAATTGCGAGCTCAACTGGTTGATCGGCAGGAGGGGCGGCCGCCGGTAATGCTTAGGCGAATGAAGAGCGAAGTGCTCGACGGCCTCCCGCAGAAGCGGATAGTCAAGCACCAGATCGAGATGCCCCCGGTTCAGGCGGACCGCTATTCCCGCGCGATCGAACAGGCGATGCTTTTGCGTGGCAGCGGTCAGCGCGGCTTGATGCTAAAAGTGCTGCATGAGCTTCGCGGCACCTCTCTTTATCCGGGTGGTTTGGACAGCGTAGAATTCGACCCGGACAATTCCGCACGTCTGCAGGCAGTCTTCACAGCGCTTGATCAAATCAAGAGTGCTGGAGAAAAGGCGCTGGTCTTCTGCGAAGACCTTGCAATGCAAGCTAAACTTGCAGCGGAAATTCGTCATCGATTTGGCATGCCCCATCCTGTCGCTCGCATTCATGGCGGCGTCGGGCCACAAGCCAGACAGCAGATCGTCAATGAGTTCCAGCATCGCCCCTCAGGCTTTGACGTCATGATCCTATCTCCAAAGGCTGGTGGTGTTGGGCTGACCCTGACTGCGGCCAATCATGTGATCCATGCCTCCCGCTGGTGGAACCCAGCGATTGAGGATCAAGCAACTGATCGAGTTTACCGCATCGGCCAGACCCGAGAAGTTACCGTCCATATTCCGCTGGCGGTGCATCCTGACCCCAGCTTGAGAGAGGCAAGCTTCGACTTCAAGCTCGACACGCTAATGGAGCGCAAGCGAGGGCTAAGCGCTCAACTGTTAATGCCGGGAGAGACCGATGGCGACCTAGACTCACTGTTTGACAGTCTCTTCGATCCTGGCGCGTCGAAACAACACGAAACGAAGCCATCGGATACCGCGCCGGCTGCGGAGGAGAAACCGCAACCCGAACGGACGGTGCTATCGATACCCAATCCCCCCATAAGGCAGGCGCCGCAAGCGCCGAGAATGGTTCGCTTCGGTACGGGCGAAGATCGGGACTGGGACATTTTCGCCGCCAACCTAGCCAGCCGTGCGATTGAGCATCTTATAATCCGCGATCCCTATGCTCTCGCGGGTAGGCGCAATCGCGTTATTACGACCGATTTCGCCGTCCAGCTTGCTCGGAAGGTCCCGGGCATATCCCATGCCACAGTTATCGCATGGGACGCGGAGAGTGCGAGAAATGACAATTATGAGACAACGCAAAAAGTTGTCCAAGATATGGAGCGGGAATGGGACCGCCGGTTTATAGGGCGAGTACCACTAATTCTTGAGTTCAAATCGAAAGGTGAAGATCGCCGCTTTCACGATCGCTGGATTGAAGCTTATTTAGAGAGTGGCGAGAAGATATCCTGGAATCTAACGAGCGGCGTCGATGGATTTATGGACAATAACAGTGAGTGTACGGTTACCTTCTGGGATTAAGCGTGGGATAAAAGTTGGTGCAAAGGGGGGATGCTTGAACCGATTACTGACCAACGCCGTTCGGGTGACATCATGAGCAGGCGTGCCGGGCTTTCCAAGTCTCGCATCACTTCGTTCGAGCAGTGCCCAAAGCGGCTGTGGCTTTCAGTCCACCGCCCAGAGCTCGGCGCCATCGACAGCTCTTCAAAAGTCCGGCTTGCTGCTGGCAATGATGTCGGAACGGTCGCCTGCGAGCTCCACCCAGACGGGGTGATGGTCGAAGCAGAGCCCAATCTCACTGCAGCGCTCGAGAAAACAGCCGCCTTGCTTGCGCAGGACCATCCCGGCCCGATATTCGAGGCCACGTTCCAGCACGAGGGCGTCCTCATCCGGGCGGACATCATCTCGCGTGATGGAGAGGGCCAGTGGCAGCTTGCCGAAGTGAAGAGCAGCACTGGGCCCAAGGAGTATCACATAGGTGATCTGGCCACGCAGGTGTGGGTCATGGAAGCGGCTGGCATTTCGCTCTCCAGAGCCGCCGTGCGCCATCTCAACCGCGCCTTCGTGCTAGAGAGTGAGGGCGACTACACCGGTCTTTTCCAGGATGCTGAACTGCTCGAGCTGGTGCTCCCCATTGCTTCCCAGCGATCGCTGGTGGTGGCCGAAGCTCGCGCAACGCTTGCTGGCGATGAGCCGGTGCGCGAGCCTGGCGACCACTGCACGGTTCCGTTTGCCTGCGAGTTTTCCGGTTATTGTAACAGCCACCTGCCTGTTGGCCCCGAATGGCCAGTCACGGTGTTGCCCAACGGCGGAGGCAAATCCTGGTTAGGCAAAGGCATCACCGACCTGCTGGAGCTGGACGAAGGCGCGCTTCCCGAAAAGCACGCCCGTATTGTGCGGGCGACACGAAGCGGTGACCCGGATCACGATGTCGAGGGCGCGCGCCGAGCTATGGAGGGCTGGAGTTATCCGCGCGCCTGGCTGGATTTTGAGACCATCGCATTTGCGGTGCCGCGCTGGATTGGCACGCGGCCGTATCAGCAGGTTCCGTTCCAGTTCTCGGTGCATGTCGAGGAAGCGGACGGCG
>Ga0209284_10003196_pt1 | contig 20693 bp, 8 predicted proteins | sample FRY03_FD_187211 | JGI IMG/M metagenome (GOLD analysis project Ga0209284, IMG submission 187211) | Freshwater microbial communities from Lake Fryxell liftoff mats and glacier meltwater in Antarctica - FRY-03 (SPAdes) (version 2) | ecosystem: Environmental > Aquatic > Freshwater > Ice > Glacier... | reverse complement strand
TCGGTGCGTGCGCACATATCGATGGTGTGGTACGCGCTTGTTTCCGTGCGTGCATACAATTCAATGTTTGCCGGGAGCTTATTCCACTGCGCAGACTCGCCCTGTTGGAGAAGTGCCTCGCGACTGTTTCTGTCAAAGATGCAGTGTTTTGGGAGATGCCCAATGCATGTCGACTGCAGCACGCATCCCATGGAGAACCGTGGGGGTGGAGCGTTTAATTGCGCTGGGGTGGCCTTGTTTTCAAACGTTTGGTCGTAGTCGCCCAGGAACTCGGCGGTGTAGTCTCGAATTCCGTCGGTGTTTTTGAGCGACTGCAGAATCGCCTCAAAGTTGAGATCGAGGATCTTGATGCCCTTGCGTGGAATTCCATTCTCGCTGTCCACGATCTGCTCCACCTGGTCTTCGGGGTGCACCATGGGATTGTATTGGTCGACGTCTATGAGCAGGCTGAATGCTCTTTTCAGAAAGCTTCGTATGAAACCATGTGCGTCGTCGACCTGGTCGAACTTGTCGTCTTGGAAGGACAGCACGGAATCTAACCCGTCTGTGTTGGTCAGCAGGTGTGCGTTTGAAAACTGCATGGCACTCGTCAACGTCGCAGAATCCACGTCGTTGGTCTCGTCGGAGCCCAAACCACCCCATATGCTTGCATTTCTGTTGTGCGTAAACAGATCGTCGAGCATTTTTTCTATTTTGCGGTTGGTGTGGTGTTGGTTGGGCCCGTTTTTGGCCGCTGTACGCAGTGCCAGGATCTTGTCGATATCGGCCGCAAATTCAGTCACACATCCCATTACGGCAGAAACGGACATGGTGTCATCGATATGTCTGGCCAGTTCGCTCACTACGAAATCATGGCTTTCCGACCACAGTTCGAGCTCCTGTACGTTTACGCGGGACCAAAACTCACCCAGCGTAGTATCGTCCGTCAGCACACCCTCGGGCACGACGTCGCTCGGCGCCATGCGCTTCTGAAAAGCGTCTATGTCCACCGAGCGTGGACTATTCAGACTCGCAACCCTCACCTGCGTCGCATCGGTGCTCTCGAAAACGACCCGTGATAGCGAGTATTTCAACCACCAAAACAGAGGCACTTCATACGAGCCAAACTCTAGCAGAACATACAGGCCCTGCACTCGCGGCGGTCGGGTGTACAGAGGCGGCAGGTTGCCAAGGAAGTCTGCAACAGCCACCACACACGAGTGGATGTTGTTGCCGACAAGAACGCGGTCGCGGCCGGGTGGCAGCGAGTCCAGCACGATGAGGGAATTTAGGAACATTTGCAGTTTGCGGTTGTTGGCCTGACTTCCGCCGTCGTATATGATGTCGACGCCCTCTGTACCCAGGGTCAGGCCTGATTTCCGATTCCAGGCCGTCCCATATAGGTCCAAGCACGCGTTGCCGTTGGACATGCTGCTCTGTGCTGAGCCAGTGGCAATCACCGGCGGCCAATGAGTTTGCGCATCGCGCAGCAGGTACACCATGGGGGCTATGGCGCGGTCAAGAATGCACAGCGGACCGCTGGAAATCATCGACGTCGCCTCGCTGTTATATCCCATAGGCCCGCATTGGATCATGTCGCTGACTTTGACGGTCTCTGCATTTCGCGGCGGCGGACCAGCCAGCTGCGACGGCTTCATGCGGTTGTGGTGTGTACCGGCGGCGGTGAATATTTCGGTCTGGCACACGCCGAGGGCAGCGCACTGTTGTACGGCCAGATTTTGGAGCACTTTGTCGGTGAGGTCGGTTTTGTATTGCAGCATTGGTGCATCCAGACCCATAAAGCGCAACTTATCACGCGCCTCCACATACTGTCCGGTGCGCCGATCAATGTCGGATTGCAATGGTTTCAGCATGGAGAACTGGCGGTGCAGCGGAGCGGTGCGCATCCACCGTGCCGATTCTTGCGGAGACACGGTTTGTGTGTTTGGCGCTGGCGACACTGCTGGTGCTGGTGAATGATGCTGTAATCCACACCATCCCAATGAGTGCGAGTGCATATATTCGCTGTCGCACAGATGCGGGGCAATGTCAAAAAGCCCGTCATGCAAAATACTATGCGCAACATGCGCGGCACGCATATCAAAGTGCCGGTCCGTGGGGTCCACGTCGTCGGGAAAAGGGATGAACCCTGGACGTTCCCGTATCCACGTCCAATTCACCATGCTGCGATCACACGTCCAATAGCTGAGCCCACCGACTGCGGCGTTATGCGAGCTACATCCAGACTCGGCGGGCGACAGAGCCGCAAACATGTCGTTCATGCGCTCATACGCCACCCGATTAGAATGCGAACACATGCCGTGCTGCTCGAGGATGTCCTGCATGCGGCGCCAGGGGCTGGCCCCCGAGAACGAGTCCTGGTTGTGCACACAGCTCGGGCTGTTGAGCCCGATTTCCACATTGCCCGACAAAAGACGGTTTTCAATGTCTATGCGCATTTCGACGCACTGCCCCATGACGTTGCAGACGCGGCCGTCGTTTTCGCATTCGTCGTTGTACGTGCACTGTATCGTAGGGTCCTTGTGGGGCAGATTGCCATATGCCTCAGGGCCGTAACACTGCTCTCTCACTACGGTGTCGATGTGGTCGGGATCCTGCTCCTGTAGATCAATGTCGAGATCAAGGTCAACGAAATCAGACAACTCAGACATGGAAATGCCCCCCGTCAGAGTTGACACATTGAAATCGTAGAGCAGCGAAGGGTCGCCGCCGGTGTTCAAAAAGGCCCGCAACAGCGGCCAAAGGTGCCCAATAGTGTCACCCATGCCACCACCAACGGCGACCCTCGGGGTGTCCGAGCAAGAGCACGATTCTGTGTTGTTGGTCTCGCATTCGAAACTCTCACTGTTTTCGACGGAAGGACCAGCAGCAGCGTTGGCAGTACCGCCACTGTTGCTGCGCTGGGATGGATTGGAGGTGCACACGCCGTGCGTATTGGTGGGCGCCAGCGGCATTCCAAACGAATGCTCGCGACAGTGGCCACTTGTGCCAAAATAGTTGCTGGTCATGTTTTCAAAGCGCATGTGATCGGGCAGTAGCACCAGTCGGTCCTGACACGCAAGTTCGTCTGCGCAGTCGGGCTCGGGTGTGAGCAACGCCATGTAATTACCAAATGCTGATACATGCTCGTACGTGTCGTGGAGAATTTCTCCAAAGGGGGCCTGCCAGTGCTGCGGCCAGTATGAAAACGCCTCGAAGCATTGTGAGCTCGCACTGTTGTCGGGAACGCGCGCGTGTTCGTCGTTGGTGTGCGACGGGAAAAGGAAATCGATGTTGCGGTGTGTGCCTAGGATGCCCGATCTGCGCACACCGGGGCGCACACCACTGGCAGTCGGAACCTGTGATGCGGTCCCGACAACGCCAGCCGGCGACACCAGCGAACGCACGAAAAATCCGCTCAGTGCAGGGAGATCCGCGACGCCCGTGTCTTCCTTGTTCACGAGCGACAGCATCGAGAGCGGGTTAAACACCTCGCAAACGGAAGAGTAGGTGCCATCGGAGGCGTATCCAACGTCTTGTTTGCGTAACATGATCTGCTGTTGCTGTTGTTGTTGCTGTTGCTGCTGCTGTGGAAATGGCGTCTGTGGGCGGTCGGCCGTACACAAGTGTGGATCACACAGCACCCCATCCTGCTTGCCGCCAGAAAAGATCAACAGACACGGACCGTACATGATGCTGGCGATGCCTAGGAATTCAGGCGCTAGCGTAAAGGGACAGCTGGAGCGATGCTTCGCCTGGCCATCTTGTGCGATTCTCTGCACAAAGTCCATTGAGAATGCAGCCTGACCGTGGCACGTGGCCAATTTCTGCAACTTTGCCGCGCACTTGTCTCGCCAGAGGCCCATGGCCGTCTCTGCGTCCACGTGCAAGGCAACAATGTGGTCGAGACTGTCGGGCAACAGTGGCACGAATTCGTCCAATATGTCCTTCCATGAGACCTCCAACACGTACCGTACACAGTTCATGACGGCGGGTGATTCTGCCAGCATCGCCAGCACAGGGAACCCCAGCTGCGCGATGCGCTTCTCCTTGACGGCGCCCTCCTTGCACAAAACGTTGCGCGCAGTGGTCATAGGCGGCTCTGTGTCGTCCTCTGCAGCATTCTCACGTGCGAGCAGCACCTGGCGATCTCCGTCCGACAGCACAGTGGGAACATTGTCCACAGCGTACCGATAATTCAGCATGGATACGCCGGACTTTGGGTGCAGCAACATGCGTGTGACATCCACGTCAAGGTCGTCGTTGCGAAACTGCGAAACACCGAGCCCCCACAGGTCGGACGGCAACATTGTGTCGCACACAAAGCCGGTGTCCTTAAGAAGCGTGTTGTACTGGCGCAAAAGTGTACGGAGATACGCCCTGTGCTCGGCACGGTACACAATGTTGGCACTGTCGGCGCGGCCCTCGGCTGTACAGCCAGCAAAAACGGATTCGAAGAACGAACGGCGGCTACCGGTTTCGTGTCGCGCCACTTGACATATGCCAAATGACACCACACAGTGCTCTGGCGTGCTATTATTGGAGTTGAGTGTGGGCGCGATCTGCCCGGTGGGTTGCGCACACGGACACAGAAGATCGATGTTGCCCATTGTGCGCGCACCCATGCCAAACACCGGCAGATGGTATCTGTCGCCATGGAGTGTGGGGAGCATGATTTCGTCGACATGCGTTTTCAGGGTGTCGAGGATTTCCCGCACGCTCACATGTGATTGCGACAGATGCACGGAGAGCTTGCTCTTGCGCACGGGGGGTTCGGGTGTGTCGCCCTGGCAAAAGTGCGAGTCGTGCGACACGAAGCGAGAATCATACAGAATATTCAGAGGCATGTGCAGGGCATGCTCATTGATGACGCGCACAATCTCTGGCCGTGAGAGATGTGCATGATCGCTGGCGTTGGATTCCATGTTCAAGGGCTTCCACTCCAAGCCCGACTCCAGGTAGTGCATGATTGCTTCCAGCGTGACTAGCTTGCGGTGCGTGTTGTCGGGGAGGGTGGTGTTGGAGGCGTTGGCACCGTGCCGTGATTCGGCTACGTAGGCGACAGGGTGAGAAAAGGTGCGTGCCCGCATGATCGCGTGGCATTGATGGATGAGAGTCAGAGGGTCTTTCTCACGGGTGAATGGAAACTCGTACTGCATGTCGGCGTCGTTGCGTCCTGTGGAATATGTGATTTCTCCATCGATGGCGTAGGAAACATCTTGGTGTTTGGCGAGAAAGGCCATGCTGTTGTAGTCGCGTATGCTTTGATGTGTCTTGTTGGTGGCATACTTGGTGAGCACCTACGCACACACACACACACACACAGTATCAGAGAAGCAACAGTGGAGGAGGGAAACGAAAACCGATCGCATAACTGCCACCCATTGAGTCCAGCCACTGCCCGATATTTGAAGAGAGGTCTCCCTCAAATATATAAGCACATGATTGTGTGTGTGGTGTGCGTAGCCGACACATGGCGTCCATGTTGCAATTAGTTCGCCACAAACACATGGTTCTTGTTGCTCAACGCCATCACACTACACAGCATCAACATGCACAGATCTATGCCGGCAGCATATGCCCTCCCTCTGTGGTGCCGTTTGATAAGCACTCAGGAGTCGACTGCGTGCTGCTGGCCAATATGACAAAGCTCCTCGACGCCATTTACACCGAGCTGGCCCAGAGAAACAGGACGTTGAAAAAAATCAGTCGGCTCGAAGTTATGAATCTACTGGAGGCTAGTGGCAGGCCATCCGACCATCCAATTTTCTGCGCACTGTACGAGGAGCTCAGCGGCAAATCTGCGTGCACCCCTCGATTCTAAGTGTATGAGACAGGGCGACCAACCCGGAAGAGAGAGAGAGAGAGAGAGAGACATAGACTGAGGGAAAGACGGAAATAAAGTTACCGCGCGAGTAGTAATAGTGTCAATTTCGATGCTCTTCATGGATTCTGTGAGCGCCGTCATGATGGAGGCAATCGAGACCGTGGTGTCGATTTCTGGCAGATTGGACTCGAAGTTGGACTCGCCTGGCGTGCACTGTCCGGGGATGGCGCAGCAATGCTTCCACGAGACCGGCAGACTCTGCCGGTAGACGATATTGCCCAACCTAATGAAATCGTCGTTTCGCAGATCTCTGATGTTGACGTTCCTCCACTGCATCGCTGTTAGTGTGATGACAGGAAGTTGTGCAGTCGCAAGTGCGTCTCTCAGTATTGTGCTCTTGAGTTCTCGTCCGAAGACGGGCGACACTGTCCCGGCGTCATACCACACCAGGCCAGTAGCACGGTGCAGACACCCATAGTCCCTGACATCGGTGAGGGCCGCTGTAATGGAAGCAATTTTGTCCGTGATGAGTTGTGCCACGAGGGCATGCAGACCACCATTCTCCTTGTCCAGGATCTCTCGGGTGGCATACGCCATCACAGCAATGCGGGTGTCGCTGCCGCACGTTTTCTGCCGGAATGGCTCGCCAGCCGGACCCGTTTCGCCACTCGACACATACGTTCCATGGCAGGGTAGCTCAAAGTCTCGACTAGAACCGTTAACGTGCCTCGAATACATGAAGTTTTCCATCACACCCCCAATGTCAGCGGGCGCCAGAATGGCTTTTGTGTCTGCACCCATCATAATACAGTCCACAAACTGGTGAATCAAATCTCCCTCGCTGCTGACGAGGGCGAGGTCGAGAGCATCGACGATGCGTCGTATGTTGGGCATAATCTCCTTTTCCACGCGGGCTGCATACCCGGTAGTGCACTGGGCCAGAGCACCGTACTTGGCCTGCACCGTCTGTTCCACGGCGCTGATCGTGGCTTCGTCGTAAAGCACTTGGTTAGTGACGCGAAACTCGTCGATGATGTTGGTCTGGATGGACTGTTCGTATGCTAGCGTAGACATGCCAATGCGGCAGGTGTCCTCGCGCTGCAGCAGTGTATGCCCGCACGCGTTAACGTCGGCACTGACCATGGTGGTGTCTTCGCTCCGGCACTTTTGGACGTCTGTGTTTCTCAAAAACGACGGCGACGAAAGGTACTCGCACGCATCTGGGTTCTGCTGTGGTGTGGCAACGTCGTACATAAAGTACCCTGCAGTTGAAAAATCTTCCAATAGCAGAGCGTCGGACCGCTGCTCTCGGAATCGCTGCTGCTGTTGCTGGTTATGATGTGTGAAAGTCAGCTGCATGCAAGCTTGGATGCGGTTTGTCAGTGGGCCTGCTGCCAGACAAGCTTGGATGATACCGTTTGCCTCCTCGTTGAGGTAAGAGTCAACTTGGCCGCGGAGCTCCTGCATGCGCGTGAGCGAGGTCATGCCGGTGCGGAGAATCTCGGACTGCAACACGCTGTTATACAGTCCAAAGACACCCTCGTCCCAGGTCTTGCCGTTGTAGTTTTCACGGCACTGTCCGAGGACGGCCAAGGGTGAGACATTGTGCTTGTCAAAGTATTGCGTGTACTTGGGAAGGAAGACGGCAGCACGGGCCTCGGCACACGCGGTCTCGCTTTGGACAGTGATGCAGTCGATGTAGGTCTGGGCCGGGCGATGCAAGTCTGTGGAGAGCTCCGCGAGGGAGAAGGGGTTGTCGACATAGACGGTCTCGCCGTCGGTATTGACCATTTTTAGCATTCCAGCGCACCAGAGCGCACCAGTAGAGGCACCCTGTGCACGCCGCTGGCTGTGGATGACGTACGCAATGTCGCCGCACACGCACTTGAGAATCGAGCTGAATTCCACCGGGCGGGCCCGGCATTCGTCGTTTTCCACCACACTGCCGATGCGAGAAAAGCCATACAGAATGCCCAGCATGGAGTCGAAGGCTGCATTCACGTAGATGAGCCAGGTGATGTAGTTGTAGTTTTTCGCCCATACAATAGCTTTACTTGTGTCGATGGTAAATACGCTGGATCGGATCCTGCGGCCACCGATGTTGACTTTGACAATGTTGTTGTCGACCGCGCCGATGGCGACACGGTCGTTGATCAGCTCTGCGTCTGAAAAGGCACGCAGTCCTGTTTGGCCGCCGATTCTCGACATGCAGTAGTCGATGGTGGAATTCCCCTTGCCCAGCTCGGTGTCGTGGTCCAGCACGTCGATGAAGCCGCCAGAGAACTCGGCAAACTTGTCCATTGTACACAACATGAGCTTCGAGGTGGCGTCGCCGAGGTGCAAGTGAATCAGTGCAATTTGATAAATAGTTTGCGTGGCCGAGGACACAATGGCCACGTTTCTGAGCTGTGTACCCGGCGAAAACAGCTGCCGTATCCGACTCTCGCCCGGGTTCTCGATGTCGAGCATGGATTTCTGTTGTTTCTTGCCGGCCACAGCCACATACACCGAAAAGACAAACGATGGCAGCACCGCAGACAGTGCGGCGTAGATGTCCTTGGTCTCGCACAGCGCAGTGTTCATAACATTTGACACGCTTTCCAGCAAGATCACGTCGCGGCTGCCGCTGACCTTGGCGAGTCTCAGGATGGACATTGCAATTTCTACAAGGCCAAACCACATTGCGTCCACGTTGGAGAGGTACACTTCGAGCACCTCCTTTAGCAAACTGCCCGTCACACAGAGCACGTTGTTGGGGTTGAGCACGGTACCAACGCAGTTCACCACCGCGCATCGCTGTGCGGCTTCACAAAAGGCCGTGAGCCGCCTGGTGCGGCACGCCTTGCAGTTCATGTAATCGCACACCTCTTCCACTGTGACCTGCATCGTAGCGGCAATGCCCGATCCTGTCGTCATGACAAAGCCCAAAGGTTGTGCGTCAGGATCGCCCGTCGTGTCGCCACCGCCGCGGTCCTTGAACAGCGTCATGTCAGTTACATTAGGCAGTGAGAAAACATATTCGCGGATGAACCCTTCGATCTGCGAGGTCATGGCCGTGGTGCTCTCCTTGATGGTGTAGACAATGCGGTTCTCGGGGCTGGCGCGGTTCTGGATGCTGTAGGCGGCATCATGAAACTGCACACCCACATAGGAACCGATGGTGTTGTAGTCGAAGCGACTGTACTCCGTGTAGCGTTGTTTGTTATTCTGCAGAAACAGAGGGTCCAGCGTAATATCATCACGGCGCACCACAGCAAACATTAGGCGCGGCATGCCGCTGCTGTGGTCCACAAAAGCATGCAGTCGCTGTATTTTTTGTTCGCCCGTCGAGAGTAGCAAGACTGTGTCTTTCTCGGTCGAGCTCATCAGTATTTCCTTGAAGCGCAGAATGCGGTGGTACAGTAGCGAGTATACTGTAATATTATTGGCATTGATGCCCGAGTCGACGGGATGGTTCACATGGCATTCGGGACCACCGTCGCCACCCCCGGCGACATCGGACGTCCTGGTATTACCGCGACCGCTGCGGTACAGCGGACGCGTAAACTCCAGATCGACGGTACACATGGTCGGAGGACCGTCGTCGCCGAGGACTGTGTACTCCACAAACACCTGCAAGAGCCCAATGATGGTGTATACGACGGGGCGTCTGTCGGATTGGTTGGGTTGTTGCGGGGGCTGCTGCTTGGGCAAAATAGCAATCTTTTTGATGGTAGCCGAATCGAGGCCAGAGTTGACAAAGTTGTACAGGGAGATATCGCTGATGCGCCCATCACAGCTCGCCATCACCGAGGCGTGGAGGTTGGCACATACGCCGTCATTGTCGATGAGTTTACTGTGCATCAGCCATGCCGCGTGCACGGTGTCGGAGGAGTCCACAAACACCTCGTAGACAGCATTGTGGTTGCCTGTGTTGATATCGTCGGTGGCCGGCCCCGCCTCGTCCCACAGCACGACCACCACAGCGCCACGGTCGTTGACATCGTCGAGAGGCGGCAGCAGAATTTCAGACACCAGCTTGAAGCGCGCGTTTCCGGTGTCGGCACTTTGCTTGTCAATGAGCTCGGTGCGGCTGAGCACGAAATGCCGGGTGGGCAGCAACTCGATCTTGGACATAATGGCCAGCGACGTCGTCTCATGCAGGTAGCAAAAAATATACATTGTCCACGGGGTATTCAGCACCTGTTCGTGGTTCACGGGTCGACCAATGACGACAATATAGTGATCGCAAGCCTCTCGGCGACCGTAGTCCTGCACGGCAATCGGCACGAATTGCTCGTCGAGGTTCTCTAGCTGCGAGACCCACGCGGGCACAAACGCCAGCAGCGCCGACTTGATGGGGAGCACGTTGGGTGAGACTATGCCGAGCTTGTGCTCATAAAACACGTCAATTTCCTGCTGGCACTTTGAGCGGCAGCTCGGCACGTACGCGCACTTTTTGAAGGCGCTGATGGGGCGCGGGATAATGGTCATCACATCGAGGTTGCTGGCGTATTGTGTGCACGAGTCGGCCTGCAGGCCGTCGATTTTCATAAAGTTCATCAGCTCCACGGGGACGTTGACGGCGTTTGACAGTGCGAGGTTGATGTGCATTTTGGCTTCTGTTGGAATCTTGAGCAGCACATTCTTAAAGTTGTTGACGAGTACCGAGCAAACGCTGACGCTGGCCCGGCGGTTGCGAACCACCATGAACTCCACGAGACGCGGATGCAGTGATTCTGGCATTTTGTACCGGCAGCGTTCTTCGTACCGGTCGACAAACTCCCGCTCATTCGGATTGATGTTGCAGATGCAGTCCGATACCGCGGACAGAGTGATGGTGGAGGACACGATTTGCATGGCGGCATAAAATACCTCAATCACAGCGACACATGAGTGGAATACGGTCTTGCCAAGTGCGGATTGGGTATCTGCCGTCAGCTGCGAGTACGTCTGGCAGACCCGGTACTGCGGGGCCACCAACGTGGTCTTCATGGCGCCTGTCGCAATAGAGTCGAACACCCGGTTGCTCAAGGCGAAGAACGATGCATCCAGATCAAATTTACCGCTGAAGTTCTTGTTGCGGATCAGAGTGACTACGTACTTGAGGAATATCTCGTCAAACAGGTAGAACATGCCGTGCATACTGGCAAATACTGCCTGCACCGTGCCCCCAAAAAACGCACCCAGGCCGGCTACGCCCTTTTCGGTAATGCTTTCAAACGACTCTGCGATTTTCTGCATGTACTCTGCGTCGCCTCCAATTTTCAACTTGTCGAGATATGCGCTGCTCTTGGCAAGTGGTCCGAGTGCAAACGCCAGCAATGAGTTGTACGCCAACTTTTGCGTGCTCTCTTCAATGCCAAATACAACCCCCATGTATGCCACCATTTTGGCGAGCACCTGGTCAAGCTGGCGGTGCACCTTGACGAGCTGCTCGTACACGGGGCGCATCGACAAGGGCATCGAGTTACAAATGTCCAAAGCGTAATGGTTGAGACCACGACCCCTGCACAGCGTGGTCTCGGAAAGCATCCCCTCCATGATGCCGTACAAATTCAACACATACGAGTTGAGCACGATCGATATCATTTTCAGGCCAACTGCACATGCACACCGTCATCAGCGAGGCCGCAAGTACACAAAAACATATGGCATTCCTATGCCAACAAACCCCTATGACCGCTGTTTTTTGCGCATTGTACATAATGTGGCCACATTCTTGGAGAACAAAAGTGCAAATAAACAATACAATGAAAGTGCGGTTGGGGTGAATTGGGCAAATGTGCCGCAAAATGTGCCCTTGCAAACTTGCATGTGCATAGGGTGAGGTGCATGACATACCGTTGAAACTGGAGGCCACAAACGTTCCCAGGATGGGTACCATGTTGTCCGTCTGACAAAGGATGCTGTACTGCCCATTCGATACGTCGGATGTGCTATGTGTCCACTGCGCATTTGCGCGGATCTGCATGGTCTCCATGTTGAGGAAGTAGTGGAGCGTCCGGGACTTAATGGGGCGATCCGCCGGCCAGGCGGTGCTATTCAGTCCGACTAGCCAGAGCAACTCTTCCACCGGGCCCCTGCGTACGGAAATGACAACGTTCAGGTCGTCGATGTAAACAATGTCTTCAATGTAAAGGTTGACGGACGATCCGCTGTTGGTCTGCTGACAGTCGTCATCTACGGACCAAAAGCGGTCTTGATTTTCAAACTTGATCTCTGTGGTAGTGTCGTATTGGCATGCACGGACGTTTTGAGCGTTGGCGTCGCGGACTGTGTCAAACTTGCCGCCTCGGCACTTGTACATTGGCTGCGTGAAGAAGACTTGTGGTTTCTGATAACAGTTTGTGCACGCGATTTCTGTACACCCTGTAATCTTGGTCCACAGCACACATCCACGCAGCAGGCAGCGGAATGGCAGCGGATTCGGATTCACGCCGTATACAATGCCAGTTCGGGTCTGCGCGGCGGGCGACCGCTTCATGATGACGTCATTGGATTCGCCCGGGAGGATAATGCCGCCGTGCTCCGACGGTTTGCTCGCGTCGCTCGTACGAATGGACGGAATACTGGACATGCGGTTGATGATGCTGTATTGCGAGTGAATGTCGGACGTCAGGCGGAAGAGTGACGTGCTCAGCTGGCACACCGTCCCGTCAAGTACACACACTTGCACGAGAATGATGTCCCCGGCAAAAATGAAAGGCTGAGAGTCATGCAGTACGGTCGCACGCTGTAGGAAAGTCATCGCGGTGCCACTTGACGCGTCGTCGACGCAGGCCGTATTGCTGTCTGTGCAAGAATCTGCCGGCGCGCGCATAGTCTGGTCCGAGGCTGAAAATGACGCCACACCAGCGGTATTTGACGTTTGTATGGTGCAGTAGGTAGCGGTGAGGTCAGTGATATGCTGGAATTCTGAGGATACAAGACAGGTGCTGGTGACGGGACCCGTGGAGACGGAAGACGACGCGTCCAAATTAGCCGACACAGCAGGCGGCACGATGCGGTCGGTCGGCATGGCCACACGCGTTTTTGCCATGTACACGCCGTCGGCGAGTGAGCGCTTGTTGTGCAGCGTCATGGGCGTATTCCCAGCACCCTTTTGGTGCAGCGCAACGCAGTAGGGGAAACACGTCTGGTACTTTGAATCGCGAATGCACTCGGTGGGCTCCGCAGCGGCGTCCATCTTTTCGAGGGCCGAATACATGGGGCAGAGCGGCATCACATACACGACGGCGTCAACCGTGTTGCACTTGCGAGGATCGGCCATGCATTCGCTATAGATGTCATGATTGTACGAGGCTGCACCCGTGCTGCTCTGTTTCGACACATCAAAAACCTGCGCCGGGAAACGCACCGACTGCACTGAGATGCGCAGGTAGCGGCATGTCAGCAGCCGACCCGTGGTCCCTCTCTCAAACAACAGCGGAATTTGTGTCTGTGCCACTTGCAGCCGGTGCGCAGAGTCGAAAAAGGCCGGAAAGAGCGCAACATTGCACACGATCGAGACGCCCTGGCCTCCCTCCTCGCCGTCGATGCACTTGCACCCGAGAATGCCCGTGCGTGCGTCCCCGTTGTCGTCGGTCTCGAGCAGCGAGCCGGCAAAATCAATAGCGGCTATGCCATTTGTGACGTCCACGCTGTCCGTGAAAGCATCCTGCACCCGCAGCGGCGGCTGGTTGGTGTTTTTGCTTGTGTAAACTACGCTATTGCCGTCGGTGGCGGCGAGCAGCGACGAGGTACATGATAGCAGTCGGGTTGCGCGGTCCGCAAACATGGCGTCGGTCAGCAGCGTGTCCACATTGTGTCCGTTCATACGGCAGCGGTCGACAATGTCGGCGTCTCGGTCCATGAAAAATGAAAGGAGCATCATGTGTGCAATGTTCAGCCAATTGTCCACCATCAGGCCGGCACTCTCGGCGATGCGCTCCATATACCGGAACATCGGGTACAAGTCGGGCGTGCACAGCGTTGTCGAGAGAGAGAGCGCATACGCCGCCCGGCAGCGAATATGGGTCACCTGTGCTGTGTAATAGACCCCGAGTATCAGGTTCAGGCTGTTTTGCACGATCCTGCTCATGTGCCGATCGTACAGCGGGTAAAGCACGAGAGCGCTGATGGACGCCAGGGACGGACAGAGAGAAACGGACAGCGAGTGCGCCGTGGTGGCAATTTTCTGCCCTACCATGACCGCCGGTGCCAGGTCCAGGTCGAGATAATCAAAATCAAAACAGCGGTGCTGCAACCCGGTCGTCTGCGTGGGATTCAGCTGCATCTCCATCAGATCCTGCACAATTGTCTTTCGCGAGCATTCGTTGAAGTTGATAAACATCCATGAGACCACGGTGCGCATGAGGGTGACGATGAGAGTGCCAATTTCCTGTACAATTGTCATGATCTGGCTGCGGTTGTTGTCGTTGTCCACAAGCAGACGCAGGATGTCGAGGTAGCTGTTGCCAACGGTGTCAATGATCCAGTTGTACAGCGGAGTGAAGATCTCAAAGGTAATCCTGAAAATCCACGCCATCCTCCGGATCATTGAGATCGCATTCGTCTCCACGACGAAGCGATTGTATGCCATTATAATGATAGGCATTGCCGTATCCAGGTTCGCGTTCAGCATACTCATCAGGACGATGAACACCAGCACGGGCAGCAAGAGGTAGACTGATCGAATTACCATCACCACGATCTGCACGAAAAATCCCGACACCGATTCCATCACTCGCGCCACGACGTCGACGACAAACGCAACAATCGGATTATTGGGCGCGCCCGTTTGGGTGGACTTGGTCTTGTTGAAGAACACATATACGGGCATCGTCAAGGTCAGGGTTAGCAGGTTGACAAAACCAGACATCAGGTACAATACGGCGTATATGGCACATGCGGTGCACACGAGCCTTTCCGTGCTCGTTTCTACCGTCATTCCGACTGCGCTTTGCGCTGACTCTGCCGTCTACATATATACTACACGCAGCTCGGTAGATGCCTGGCACAGCGCGAAGCGTTCAAGAAAGTGCGGTTTACAATGTGTGCGCTAGATGCTGCTTTATTCAAGACCCGTAAAATATGGCCACTGTTACCACGCGTAACTACATCACAAGTTGGCAAGCACTGTGTCTTTGTCTCTTTTTAATCCTGCTTGGCGACGATGGCAGCGATCGTCATGCACCTCGCGGTCGAGTGTGGGAAACGGGCCATATCGGTAGTTGGTCCATGCATCTACAACACCTCGCAACTCAATGTCCAAAAACAATTTCACGGCGACATGGGCCGCCGACAACACAGCGTACTGTTGGTTTGTACGGGCATATTGTGCGTTGCTCTCTTGCATGATCTTTTGCGCGTGGCACGCTTGCACTTGCACTACACACATTTCGAACACGTTGGCCTTGCGGCACCTCGGTGCTTGAGCCATGGCGTCAACAATATGAGAATAACACGTCAACCATGGCAGGTTGTTCTGCACACACGTCGGGCTTGTCGGCGCACCCGCCTGCACCTTGGCCAGCGCCAAACTCAAGCTAGCGGTATCGATATACAACGACATGACCTCGCATTGTGCAATCTCGCCAGGTGTATCGATGCGCATTTCATTCGAGTGTGTTTTTGTCGGCGTCACACCGCATTTGGAGCCAAACAGAAACGAGTATTCGTCTCTGTGGACGCGCCGCATCAGCTCAATGTAGACGATTTTCAGAAAGGTGCTGCAACGGACCTGGAAAATGATCTGCAGTATCGTGACACTACCATCATTGGTTGTATGATTGTCTTGCACATAGATGTCGCGAAACATATGTAGCAGCACCCTGACGATTTCGCGGTTGGCCGACGAAGCCGCTTCGATGTTTGTGCAGGTGACGACATGTCGCTTAAAAAGGTTAATAGAGTGATCACCATGACTCCGATGCGTCCGGTCATTTGACAACATGCGGGCCGACCCACAGCACGTGCCACCGAGCCCTTGGGTGCACTGCGATCGCACTACATGCACTATATAGCTATGTCGTTGCGTTGCGGCGGTGTAGAGCACTATTTCCGGAGCACTGTGACAGCCATCGTAAAGGAAACACCAGGGACGCCAAAAAAAAAGAATTGCAACACAGCACGCACGCCTCAAAACACGCACACAACTGTGGCACGACAACGTGCGGGATGAGTTCACGAATCGCATGCACTGCAAAGGTGGACAGCGTGACACGGCGGAAAATCGATGAATGGTGGATGCGATGGCATCTAACGTTTATGTATCCGCCAATGTACAAGGGACACCAGCACATGTGGAGCACCATCAACACAGAGTGCGTGGGCTGCACACTGTGCGGTGTAGTGCACGCTTGCGGCAATTCAAACAACATTGTGCCATGTGCCGTGGAACAACAGGATGACAGCAGCCTCGTGTGCACCTACACAGGTATTGTGGTAACCCGTACGTCCTTTTTCGACCCAGAGTCGTCTATAGCGGATTACAACGCCGGATACTTTCAGATGCACGTCGACACCCATCCGCAACTGCACACGCCGCGACAACCGTCGCTGCAGCACAAAATTGAGGTACTCGACACCATTACCGCCAACATGATTGATTTGTTGTTTTACTCGGCAAATGCACGGCACGCACGGGACACCGAGCGGGTGCGTTTCAATCGCAAATTGTCGAGCGTGTTCACGGCGCACGCCTCGCGCACGAAAAATTCATTTGCGCAGTGCAATATAGCCATCGGCATTGAAGCTTGCATTTCCAGCGTCGTCTCTTACAGGCGTCCCGTGGATGCGCAGGACCTCCCTCCCCCGCGACACCTTCTGAGCCTACAACGTGTCATAGTGTCGCTTCTCAGCCGCGTGGAGCTTCCGCGACAATTTGTCTACACCGAGCACAATGAAAAAATGAAGAACCTGGTAATTTCCCTGCTGTATATTTCGAGCGACGGCATAAGCTTTGATGGGCATGTGTACCTTCCCAAATTCCCCGGTTTGAAGATGATTCTGCCGCTGGAACTCGTGCTCTCCAAGTGTTTCGGCATCCAGCCCAAAATCGTCACCGACGGCGAAAATGTCATCAAAATGAGCATCAAAAACTCTAAAAAACAGAGCCTGCATACGTACGACGGCGGCCGATCGTGCTTGCACCATTCGGCGGCAGAATGCGAATTCGCCACCACTCGTGTGTGCACCTGCCGGGCACCTGCCGAGGCCAAGGACATGTGTCTCCACCTCCCGCATAGCGCTGGGTCTAGCGCAAAAGCCCGTCCTAAGCCGGCAGCGTGCACGACCTCCACCAAAAAACGAAAACAGCAAACGCATCCGCAGCAGCAGGGCGCCAGTAATCACGATTGACAAAGGTGCTAAGGACCGGGTCCTCTTTTTGCCAGCGCGCTCTTGCCTATGCTACGCTTGACAAGGTCGCGTGGAAGTTTGGGCCGCGCAATGTTGAAAGGCAGCGGCGCCTTTGCTATGCCCTTCTTCACCGTGACGGCGGCATTTGGGCCTGGTGATTTCACGGTTCTCGCCGGCATAGAATGGATGTCTGTATGGAATGTTCTAGTACATATATATATATATACATACACACGTCGCCCCCGCAAGACACGCAATCCACACAGGTGCCACGCGACTTTGTTTATTAAAAGCACCGTACCTCCGGTTCCGGCTACAAAAGGGGGGTTATTTGACTGTATTGTGTCTGTGCTTTTGCCTCGTTTTGTACGTGTTTTCGCCGAACGTATACCATCGTCAGCAAAATCACCGTACTGTTGAGCAGACCGTATACAATAATAATGATGTCGTGACTGAGGATGCCGTACACCACCAGACACAGGTCGCTGAAGATGGAGAAGAAAAATGACACCGGAATGTGAAAGACAGCACCCTCGTTCGAGCACAGGTACGACGGATACATTTCTTTTGTTTGTTTGATGTTGCCAATAATGGTGAAAATCATGCCGACCAATCCCAACACAGCAATGTATGGGAACAGGTGTGGTGCAATCGCGTGCCTTTCAAAATTTTTCGCGTGTAAATGGTTGTGGAAGCCCATGCCTGGCAGACAGCGCCAGCGCTGGCACTTGCTGTCCTGGTGTCAGGCCAAAACATGCATTTATATACAGGGCTGTCCTGTGTATACACGTGCGAGCAAGTCCAAGCGGAATTACGTTGTGCAATTCAAGGGTCGGCAACGCCTGCGTAAAATTCGTATAAGCACCTGGTGGTTTTGCTATATAATGTCATGGAGGGGCGGTGTGGTACATTGCCATCGTCACACTTTGGCACGTATGGCGCCTTATCGACCCAAGCCGCCAGTGTATCTACCGACCGTACCATTTGACCAGTGTTGCATCGTGCAGTATTCGCCTTCCCTGGACACAGAAGAGGTAGTGGCAAAAAGGGACATTGCTGTCGATACGTGGATAGATGGCTCCGCGCCTCTCTGGACCGTTGACACGCATCGATGCAGGGATGACCTGCAAAACGAACTTGTGCGCGCCTTCGATGCGTACTCGGAGCAACACGAGTCCGAGGTGGCCTACAGTGAGAACTTGATGCCACGATTTCACCCTCCAATGTCCCGCGCTTACTGGATAGAACAAATATATCGGACGAATAGTTGGCAGTCGTGTTGGGACGCACGGTACACTGTGACGTCTATGCCAAACGGTTCTAAATTCAACCACTCGTGTGACTCGAATCTGCATGTGCACGTGGACCACACACAGTTCAGGGTACGTGCCCTGCGAAACATAAGTGAGGGTGAGGCCTTGACAGTGTCGTACATGGGCAACCGTCGAATTCAAGAAACACTGGATGAACGCAGGGAATATCTACAGTATTGGAACTTCCATTGCATGTGCACACGCTGTGAAATAGAAGAAACGCTCATGTCTATCATAGATCAACTCGAGCTAGAAGACCAACCGCGACACCGCGCGAGTCTGCCAGCTCATGTGCGGTAGCCTTTTTCACGCGTAGTCGACATTTGTGCACTGGTCGTGGCGAAACGCCTGCCGGATTTGTGTAAACGCCACCGGGTCGGTAATAACGGCGTGTTTGGCCGCGGTATGCGAGCGAGAACAGGTCTGATAGGTTGTGGGTTTTCGGCGCCAGTACAACGTGGCCTCCATCGTTATTGGTCTGCGAGTCGGGACTGCCGGAGTGGATAGCACAAAATCGAGAACGTTGGCACCCGTTGCGGCAGTGATGTCAAACGATATGTCCTGCAGTAAGAACATGTGGAAATGTTCAAACTGAATGCTCGCATGTGTATTGTTCAACGTGATAAAGTCCGTGCCAGTCACAAACATTTTCTCGCACTCGCTTCCTGCCAGACAGTGAGACGCGGTGACAGACACACCCGCGAAGACCAATATGGTAGTGATGCTGAAACTTGCCCCGTTGGATGGCTGTACGATCTGGAGCAGTGTGTTTTGCGCCCCCACAGCAGGACATACCAGAGCATCACCCAAAGGCGCGACAGAATGTGCCGTTGCATGGTAGCCTGCCGACACGAGTAAACGACTTTTTTCCAGTGCCATGTACATCGCGCCTGTCTGGCCAATTCTGTTATTGTACGCAATCCAATCGTTGCCCACGCCCAAGTTCTCCGCGTTCCATGTGCTCTGAAAGGACTTGCTTATCTGATTAAAGTGGATCGTCTGCAGCGCCATGTGCATGAATATGCGGAAGAATAGATCCTTGAAGCTGATGTATATCGGTGCCCCGGCATCGCGCATCATGGCGAAGCTGTTTTCGAGATCTGCGTATACATTGGTGAACCAAAACATGCTGGTCTGCTGAAAATTTTCGTCCAGGGTCTGCAGAGAATCCTGTCTCTTACCCGAGAATGGCCCTTGGCTAATTCGCTGCTCCATCCACTGCACCTCCGTCACAAACATCAAAATAAAGCCGGCACTCCATTGTGTCCCACTGTCCATGTCCTTTTTGGAAATCAGTCCGAATTGTTCATCTGCACGAAACGTGCCTGCGTCTTGTTTGAAGCTGTCCGTACGCACCTTGTCCAGACACGACACCAAAACGCAAGTGGGAGGATGCTTGTCTAGTGTAGCGTCATAGTCGTAATAGGCACACGGCGTGCACGACCTGAGCATGTGCATGCGTTCGTGTATCACCGAGCACATTTCACAAGTCCGGCACGAAAACGCCCCGGTGACGGCGTTTTCCACCACGCGCTGGTGGAAGGAACACCACGCACAATCGTGTCGGCTAATCGATCCCACATTGGACGTTGTGGTGTTACCGGGGCACAGTGTACAGGACGTGGCTCCTACCTTGTCTTGGTATGTGCCGACCTCGCAGGCAACACACGGGGGGTCGGCCAACGTTTGACGGTAGCCTGGCACACACCTGGAAGCCCCGGTGTTTTCGTCCCATTCCGTGTGCTTAGTGTCGTCGGGCAGGTCGCAAGACCGGCGTGACACATGGTTGTTGATGTTTCTGTTGACGGGACAATACGTGCAGTTGCGTATGTGTCCGTCAAAATACATGCGAGGATTCTCGACGGTCTGGCAGGGTGGTGATTCGTTTTCCCGCATTGCGTCGCGAAAAAGAGAACAACCACACCCCGGGCACAGTGGATTGGCATGACTGTTATTGCTGGTAGACGCCACTGACTGCTGGCACTTGGTTGTGAAGCTGGGCTGCACACTCTGCTGCAAAAGCGACAGATGCACCATTTCTTGCGCGATTCGATTGCAGTAGTCCACGTCCAGTATTCGACACGGCAAACACACCACTGGGATACGAGTTCGGTCGAGAAACGTTCCTGATGCGCACATTTCGCAACGCGTTGCGTTCAGCCAATACTGGTACCATGCACACGGTGTGCACCGGTCCGATGCTGGCGACGGGGCAATGCCACCGTCTTGCGCTGATACAGCACTGCGTACCG
>Ga0209284_10003190_pt1 | contig 20738 bp, 13 predicted proteins | sample FRY03_FD_187211 | JGI IMG/M metagenome (GOLD analysis project Ga0209284, IMG submission 187211) | Freshwater microbial communities from Lake Fryxell liftoff mats and glacier meltwater in Antarctica - FRY-03 (SPAdes) (version 2) | ecosystem: Environmental > Aquatic > Freshwater > Ice > Glacier... | reverse complement strand
TGCGTGAAGTGGTGACTCGCCGTTTTCTACGTCTGACTCAGGAAGGCGAATCGTTTCCCGACCTGTTGCTGATCGATGGCGGAAAGGGACAACTGAGCGCAGTGATGGACACTTTCCAGATGCTCAATATTACTCCTCCCACGACTATTTCTCTGGCCAAGAAGGAAGAAGAAATCTTCGTGCCGGGGGAATCCGAATCGATTCAGCTCAGTCGTCATTCTTACAGCCTGCGTCTGCTGCAGTATGTGCGTGACGAAGCGCACCGATTCGCTCAGCACTATCACCATCTGCTGCGGCGAAAATCGTCGCTCGGTGGAAACGAACGCAAAGGCCGCAAAAAGGGCTGAGCCGACACTGATCACCACCTGGCTGAATCGCGAATGATGTGGGTTGGTATGTTCATCTGCACGCAATACGGAAAATTGAATTCATATGCAGTTGCTCGATTACCGGTGCCTACTTCGACTATCGACGCAATATTGGTTTCCTCTCTGCTTAGACACAATCTCTTCATGATCTCCGAGAGGTATGGGAGACGAAAGCGAAATGTACTTGCCTTCTTACACGCTTTCGCAATGGAAGCTGCAAGTTGTTGCTCTGTAGTGCTATAGCTTGCGACTAAGGTAACCGAGTACTCCGAAATAAGCTGAAAACTCTCATTTTTTTAAAGCGGGTTTTCACGGCCCCTTTTACACCGCAGTGCAAGACATTTTTCGAATAGTCGCATAAGCCTACGAGAAGAGCCATTCGCTGCGTAAAGCAATTGCTCCAGTGCATCCGATTCGTCGTCGGCACGATTCATTACATCGTCAATCGTATTCGAAGGCGATGTCCGGGAGACTGATTCCATATATGTGTTGAAGAGCTTAATTGCATAGCTCCTAAACCAGGTTAGATCCTCCATACCCCTGGGATCAAAATTCAGATTCACGACCGAGCCAAAGCGGTCTTCGTTCAGAATGTCAGATACGTCGCTGGGATATACGCTAATCCGTGTGTTGTATGGTCCACTATTTCTGATAGCGTTCATCCATCGTCCGAACCCACTCTCCGCATCACTAAAAAAGACCCGCGGAAACACGGCGGCTATTTCATCTATTAAGAGTAATACGTGATCGAAGTACTGTCGAAGGTGCTCTTTTATGGTAGTGCCTAAATGCGAAATAACGGACCCGGGTTGATTTTGTAAGTTCAAGAAGCGTTGCTTCATTCTTTGAACGGCCGCACTAATTTCCACTGACTGAGAACTTTTCGACTCACTTAGCAGGGCGTCAATCGTTTGGCCAACGATGAGATTTTCAGCCGCTTCGTAAACGCGATTGATGTCCTCTCGATCTGTAATGTGGAGTTGCCCGAGATTCACCAACACTGGAAAGCATTCAGCCGTTCTACGATCTATCAAAGACCTGCGAAAGTCAATCGCCCCAATTGCATTAAGGTAGCGGAGACACATCGTCTTCCCGGATCCTCTAGATCCTCGAATTATTGCGTCACCCGTTAGTCGAATCGCAACTCTGTGGCGTTCTTCATCTTGAACAAACAGCTGCAAGACGCGGTCGTTCGAGAACTTCTCTGCGTTTGAGACGGTAAACGGATTCTTTGAGATACCGAGCACATTAAGAAGTACTTCGTCTTCAACGAAAGCGTTCTCTGACACTTGACGTCTTGGTGCCCATTTTAAAGCATATTCTTGCTTTTCGTTCTCATAAGTCTGATCGCTGGTCCATCCTCCTAAACCGTATTTTGTCTGACGACGTGGGTTATAAGCTCGAAAGTAAGATTGTAGACAAGGCTCTGGTGTGGTGTTGTCCAGAACGTGTATAGAATTTGGCTTCCCCGCCGTCACTGTCGACTCGATGATGAATGACCGCAATCATAAGGAACCCTTGATCCATGGCAAACCGAACTTCTTCTCCCTGAATCGTATCGTTCAACTTCTGCAGGCAAACACTTCCGACATGAATGTCATGATCCTCTTTTTCGCAACTGTTAATTAACACAAATAAGATCCCAAGGCGGTAATCGCAAACAACTTGGAAGGTTTGTGTGTCGAGATTTCGACTGTCCCCATAAAAGTTCCGACAAATTTTATCGTAACATTGCAGCTTTAGCCGGGATTCCCCAATCTTTGCCGAAAGAGACGATAGATCCCTGTTGATATCGTGGTTTCCCGGCACGAACAACACATTGGACTTGTCAACCGACAGCCCAGCAGCGATCTGAGATACCTCGTGGTGCGCCTCCTTGAACTGGTCGGCCGTCCCTGTTTCTGCGATATCTCCGCTGCAGACAATGTATGTAGGAATAAACGCAAATCGTTCGGCACATTTCAGAATGTCATCCACGATCCTTTAGCCAAGCTCAGAGGCGGCTGGAAAACATGGTTTGGCCCAAACTGGGTATCGGAAAGTTGAATGATCCCAAGGCGTGGCGTAAAGCGGTCTGCAGGTTAGAATTGGTTTGCTCTGAGGTGGCGATGCGGCACGGCACGCGCAAGACAGGCATCGGCGCTGTCTAGGATAGGGTAGTACAGCGGGTCTATACATTTCTGCTCAGTGCGCGACTAGTGAGGTGTCGTGGTAAGTTGTGATATTTATGAGAGCCGCTGTAGCACGCTGCGCTGTTTTCGGAATCGCTCAGCTTTCTTGATCCAAGCGAAGGCTTTAGGGTGCGCGCGTTGATGGTCTAGGTAAACCTGGATTGTGTTTGCAAACTGTTCGACGCTCCGAACGACTCCATGGCGGAAACTCGGAGACACACGAATGAATGTTGGCGCACCGCTTCATTCGCTGACGAGACTTTCTGCGATAGATTCCCCCCCTGCAAGACGGTGTTTGAGATTTTGTGGTAAGGCTAAAAATCGCTCGGTGGGATCGAGTGACATTTTTTTTTGCAGCTGAGCTTGCTTGCCGGCTGCGTTGAGTTCTCGGTCGTTGGTTTTCAGTGTGCTTCAAGTCGCAGGTCGGTTCTCTGAGAGTGCACCTCATTCATCAGGCAAAGCACTTCGGGATTGATTTGCTTTGCCAATCGATTATGCGGTGGGGGTGACGTTGGTGTAGGGCTCGATGATTTCGAATTCGACCATGGTTGCACCTGCGGTTGGCTGCGGAGCAGCCGCGCATTGATAGCCTCGGGCGTCAGCCCGAGGGGTATGTTCACACCCAAACGCAAAGCTCCGGCGGAGCGACGTTGATTTGGCAGTTCCGATTGTGGCGTGCGGATTTACTCGGCATTCGTTTGGGATTCATCGCATTGGTCATCGCGAGCAAAAGAGCTACGCCTTGTTCCTGCGGCATGACGTCGCTGCTCCGCAGCTTGCGATAATGACCCATCGTGACCTGTGGCTAAAGCCACAGGCTATCGTTACGCCGCTGCTCCGCAGTGAATCGCAGAGGTGCACGGTGGAATGCGCCAGGCGGGACCCGGGGGCGCGACAAATAGTAGTTTCGAGGAAATTCGGAGATTTTTCAGAGGAGGATTTTGTTGTCAGCGGAAGACTTCGTTTGACCCGACTCGGAGAGGAGGACGGCTGCACAAAGTGCAGCCGTGAGAAAGCCTCCTCTCCGAGTCGGGTCAAACGATGCGCCCCCCTTCCGGAATAGAACTCACCTAAAAATTTTTGGCCAGATTCCTCTTTGTCGCGCACCCCAGCAAGGACCTGCCAAAATCCGCGACTGCACTCCATCAGGCATGAGTTCCCGCGAGTGCTGTACCCCGGTTGCGACCGACGTTATGCTGGTGGCCCCAGATGCCTGACTAAACGGTTCCTCCTGAGCTCCGTGAATCGGCTTTTCATCTGAATTTCTGTTATTCCCGCCAGAGCCGTCTCTTTTTTCCCACCGGAGCCGCTCATGTATATTTCCATGAGACTGTTATCACTTGTTTCTGCATCCGTCATCGCTGCCAGTGTTTGTAATCCCGGGACTGCTTTCGCGCAGAAGGCTGATGCCTTCGCTCCCTTGCAGGCTGAGTATGAAAAAACGCAGCACGCGTTGCTGAAAAAGTACTGTCTCGACTGCCATTCGCCCGACCAGAAGCAGGGTGAACTCGATCTGGAACAGTTTCGCTCCGTGGCCGACATGCGCCGCAATGTAGTGCCGTGGCAGCGCGTGGTGGAGATGATGGATGACGGCGAAATGCCTCCGAAGGATGCCGAACGTCAGCCTTCGAAAGAAGAACATGCGACCCTTCGCAACTGGGTGCGGGCAGTGCTTGATACCGATGCAGAAGCCAATGCCGGCGATCCCGGTCCGGTGGTGCTGCGGCGTCTGAACAATGCCGAGTTCACTTATACGATTCAGGATCTGACCGGCGTCGCTCTGGAGCCGGCTCGCGAGTTCCCTGTCGACAGCGCTGCGGGTGAAGGGTTCACAAATGTCGGCAACGCGCTGGTGATGTCGCCGGCGCTGGTTCAAAAATATCTGGATGCCGGCAAGGACGTGGCCAGTCATGCCATGCTGCTGCCGCAAGGCATTGAGTTTTCTCCGTCGACGACTTCTCGCGACTGGACGAATGAAAAGCTGACCGCGATCCGTGACTTTTATGCTCGCTACACCGACAGCGGCGGTGCTACTACCGTGAATCTGCAGGGCATTCAGTTTGAAACCAACGGCGGCGGACGTCTGCCGCTCGAAAAGTATCTGCACGCAACTCTCACTGAGCGAGCGACTCTCAAGGCCGGCGCGAAAACGCTGGCAGAGGTTGCGAACGAATACGGCCTGAACGAAAAATATCTGACGACGCTCTGGACTGCCCTGAACGACACGGAGCCTTCGCTTGTGCTGGATGTGATTCGCGGGCAATGGAATGCAGCAAAGCCCGAAGAGGTTCCGGCGCTGGTGGCTACAATTGCCCAGTGGCAGCAGACCCTGTGGCGGTTCACAACCATTGGACACATCGGCAAACGAGACGGCCCGACGGCCTGGCAGGTTCCCGTTCAGCCGCTGGCGTCGCGTCAGGAAATCCGCATCAAACTGCCCGCGCCGCAGGATGGAAAAAATATCACTTTGTATCTTGCCGCGTCGGATGCTGCTGACGGGCACGATAATGATTTGGCTGTCTGGGAAAATGCCAGATTCGTAGCTCCCGGTCAGCCCGATCTGTTGCTCAAAGATGTTCGCAGTGCCGTGACGGCTCTTTCCGCACATCGCGGCCAGGTTCTTGCGACCGCAGCGGCCTGCCTGGAAGCCGCGGCCGAAGCGACCGGTGCCGTCGATGCTCAGACAATCGATCAGCTGGCCGCAAAGCATAGTGTGGATCGTGCCGTGCTGGCATCGTGGTTTGCGTATCTTGGGATCGGTGCCGGTGAGGCGCGGATCGATTCTTATATGACTCAGAGATTGGAGCGTGCGGAGAACTACGAATTCGTCAAAGGCTGGATCGGCGCGGACGCTTTAAGTGTGCTCGCAAATTCCTCGGACGAGTTCGTGCGGATTCCAGGTGACATGCATCCTCATAGCGTGGGCGTTCATCCGTCGCCAAAACAGCGGGCCGTTGTGGGCTGGAGAAGTCCAGTGGCCGGGGCTGTAAAAGTAAGCGGTCGAGTCCAGCGGGCTCATATCGGATGCGGAAACGGAGTGACCTGGCTGGTCGAACTTCGCCGCGGAAACACTCGCCAGCGTCTGGCGTCAGGAGTGGCCGGTGGCGCGGAAGAGCATGTCTTCGGGCCACTGGAAAATCTTGTTGTGCAGCCGGGTGACCTGCTGTCACTGATCATCGGCCCGCGCGATGGTGAGCATTCCTGTGACATGACTTCCATCGGCTTGACGGTCAGCCTTGCGGGTGACAACGCGGCCGAGTGGGATCTGGCAAAAGACGTGTCCCCGGATATCTTCGCTGGCAATCCTCATGCGGATCGCCTTGGCAATCATGGGGTCTGGCATTTTTACAGCGAGCCCGATGCGGGCGGGGGCGCGGAATCAGTAATTCCTGCTGGCTCACTCATAGCCAAATGGCAGATGGCGTCAGACGCCGTTGAAAAAACGGCTGTGGCTCAACAGCTTCAGGAACTGCTGAAAAACGGGCCCGGCGACATCGCGACCGACGCACCGGACGCCGCTTTGTTTCGCCAGCTGACGTCGCTGAATGGACCCTTGTTCTCGGCCGTTCGCAGGGAACTGCTGACCGGCAAGCTGGATCCTGCAGCCGCGGCGCAGTCCACCGTTGGACTCGATCCGGCGCTGTTTGGAAAACATCCGAATGGCAGCGAACTTCCTCCGATGAACCTGTGTGTGCAGGCCCCGTCGGTTTTGGAAGTGACCGTTCCGGCAGATTTCGTTGAAGGCTGTGAATTTTTCGCCACGGCTTCTTTGCACGCAGAAACTGGTGCGGAGGGAACCGTGCAACTGCAGGTCCTGACCACAAAGCCCGAACGCCTTTCGAGTGTCGCGGCCAGCACTGCGTCGGTCAAAACCAGCAAGGCCACATGGTCAGATGGCGACAAGCCTGTCAGCCACGATTCACCGATCCTTGTGACGGACAACAGTGCCGCTCAGTCCCGATTAATTGCGCAGTTTGAACAGTTCCGGCAGCTCTTCCCTGCGGCCTTGTGCTACACAAAGATCGTGCCCGTGGACGAAGTGGTCACGCTGACTTTGTACTATCGCGAAGACGACCATCTGAAGCGGCTGATGCTGAATGAGGCTCAGGCTGCTGAACTGGATCGACTCTGGGACGAAATGCATTTCGTCAGCCAGGATGCTTTGGCACTTGTCGACGCCTACGAACAGCTGTGGCAGTTTGCGACTCAGGATGCTGACCCCACTGCGTTCACTCCGATGCGGGACGGGATCATGCAGCGGGCCGAAGAATTCAAAGCCCTGCAGCTGAAAACGGAGCCCGTGCATTTGCAGGCCGTGTTTGATTTTGCAGACCGAGCCTGGCGACGTCCGGTTTCGGCCACCGAGCGTGTACAGCTGACAAATCTTTACGCAAAGCTCCGCGGACAGGAACTGTCTCACGAGGCGGCCGTTCGCATGCTGATTGCCAGAGTACTTGTGACGCCCGCTTTTCTTTATCGCGGTGAACATGCCTCTGCCGGGACGAAGGCAACACCGGTCAGTCATCAGGAACTGGCGACTCGCCTGAGCTATTTTCTGTGGTCATCACTTCCCGATCAGGAATTGCGCAAGACCGTCGACACCGGGAATCTCGATCAGCCTGAGATTCTGCTGGCGCAAACTCGCCGCATGCTGGCAGATTCAAAAACGCGGCGGATGGCCATTGAGTTCGGCTGTCAGTGGCTGCATATTCGCGAGTTTGATCAGCTGGACGAAAAGAGCGATCAGCATTATCCGGAGTTTAAGGACCTGCGAGCCGACATGTATGAGGAATCCATTCGATTCTTCGAAGACCTGTTCCGCAACGATGGATCTGTTCTCGATCTGCTGGATGCGGACCACACGTTTGTGAACAGCAGGCTGGCTCAATTTTATGGCATCGCCGGCCTTGAAGGCGATGGCTGGCAGCGTGTGACCGGAACAAAAGGTGTGTCTCGCGGCGGAATTCTGACCATGGCTGCGACGCTGGCCAAACAGTCGGGCGCTTCACGCACCAGTCCGATTCTGCGTGGCAACTGGGTGTCCGAGTTTCTGCTGGGTGACAAGCTGCCGCGGCCTCCAAAGGGCGTACCGGTGCTGCCGGAAGAAGTGCCGGCTGAGCTGACCGAACGTCAGCTGATTGAAACCCACAGCAGCGATCCGGCCTGCGCTAAGTGCCACGCGCGTATCGATTCCTTCGGGTTCGCTCTTGAACAGTTCGACACAATCGGACGATTGCGAGCCGAAGATGCGAGCGGTCATCAGATTGACGTTGCCGCCGTGCTGCCGGACGGCACTCCGGTGAATGGCGTGGATGGGCTCCGCGACTATCTGCTGAATAATCGCCGAGACGATTTTCTGCGAACCTTTTGCAAGCGACTTCTGGGATACGCTCTGGGTCGCTCGGTGCAGCTGTCAGATGAACCGCTGATTGATGAGATGATCGCTCAGCTGAAGGCGAAGGAATATCGCTTCTCGGCCGCTCTGGAAACGATCGTCATCAGTAATCAGTTCCGCACGATCCGAGGCGCCGACAGCCCGCGGTCGGCATCTGAAGGAGACTAGCTGACGCCCGTCAGCATCGCGATGCAGATCTCCAAAGTCGTTGCTTGCTCCGCGAATGAAACGAACGAGCATGGGGCGTCTTTGTTGACGCTGCATTCAGGCGTTGGTAGACCGTAACGATACTTTCCAGCAAACCTGCAAGGAAGCATTAACAAGGTTCAGGCCTCTTTGTGTTTCAGGCGAGAGACGCATCAAAAAAGCCGGACCCCTTTGTTGTACGATGGAAGTCTTGAAGATATTGGACATGGTGTTCATGAAAAGATCTACGAAAATGCCCTCGTCGTAGCATTCGGCCTTCGCTCCATTCCGTGCCTGCAGCAAAAGCCCTTCGACATTGTATTCAAGAACACCATTGTCGGAACCTATATCCCTGATCTGATCTGCTTTGAGCAGATCGGCGTGGATACAAAGACGATTGAAGCGGTTACTGATGCGGAACGTGGGCAAATGATTAATTACCTGAAGGTGACTGGTCTGACACTCGGACTGCTCCTGAATTTCCAACACTCCCGTCTGCAATGGGAACGGATCGTGTTGACTCGGTGACGAGATTTTGACCGCGAATGGATGCGAACAGACGCGAATGAAACACAAAGACAATTTGACTGCCGCGGCATGCATTTCATTAACGCGGCAGTGAATCACATTTCCAAACCCTGACACTACGACCACTGCGACTATTCGGGAATCGCAAAAAGGGACATGCTAGTCTTTATTTTATTCCTTACGGGCCTATCTCAATGACAGATTCTTTCACCCAGTGTCGACTTACTCGCACAAGGCGGTGGCCGGTTGTTCGACAAGCGGAACTTCAGAGTAGTCATGTCCTCCACTTCGTTTAACGGCAAGCCGCAGGCGCGTCGAAATTTCAAATCCAAGGCAAACACAAAACTCCGCAACTTAGTCTTCCGGTAAGGTTGCGTGTAAAAAACTTTGTCGTATTCTGACTGACCTCCCAAACACATACTGCCAGAACTTCGCCTGCGCCTGCGGCTCGCCGTTAAACGATTTTTCCCTGGCATGCGTCATTGGAGAGTGTTGTGATTCACGGGTATCACGTCATCATGCCCATGGATGGATTTTAGCTGCCCAATGACCCGCGTGGTTCGTGGTCGGATTTTGTGCGGCGCTGGGAAATTGCCCGGTTTGGACGTCCAAAAAGAACCGCCCTTCCGCCAACATTGCAAATGTTCATAGCCTGATACGCCAACGGAACGGTACAATTCTTTCGTGGTCATGTCGGATCTCCTGATTTGCGTTGTGAGAAGCAGACACCAGACCAACTTGAAAACGCTTTGTAAACTCCCTTCTCCTCAACAACTTACAACGCGCACTTCATTTGTCGAAAAAAAAGAGGCACGGTTGTTCGGGTAACCAACAAGCGGCGGGCCTGCGGACTGATGACTTTTCAAAAACAGAATGAGAGCGGCTGATCCCGTTTTCTCAGGGCCTATCCTAAAGGTTTGCAAACGATCCCATGACTGAACCGGTGGCTGAAGATCGCCAGACCATTATCCTGCTTGGAGCAAGCAACCTGACACTGGGTTGGAAACCGGCGCTTCGGGCGTTGCAGGCAACGGTGCCTGGTCCGCTGGATGTACGTGTGTCGCTGGGAATGGGACGATCCTATGTGGACTGGAGCGGTTTCTGGCTCCGTCGGCTGCCGGGCATTGCCAACTGCGGACTTTGGGATAGCCTTCCGAAAACCGGCTCGAAGCCTCCCCTGGTGCTCGTGACCGATCTGGGCAATGACATTGTTTATCTGCACAGCCCCGAGACCATTTTTCAGACGGCGACGGAATGCATTGGCAAAATTCAGGCTTGGCGATCTGACGCTCGGATCGTTCTGACAGGCTTGCCATTGGCCGCTCTGCAGTCTGTTGGTCCTGTGCGTTTCGTGATCGCACGCAGCATTCTGTTTCCGGGCTGCGGGATGCCGTTTGAGGAGATCTGTGAGAAATCTGTCGCTCTGGATCAGTTGATCAGGCTGTTTGCTCAGGCCAATAACTTCCCGTGCATCATTCCTCGGGGCGAATGGTATCGGGCTGATCCGATTCATGTGATTCCGCCCCTGAGAGAACAAGTCTTCCGCCAGTTCTTCTCGCATTGGAATCCTGAACGCCCGTTCCCAGCGGAAACAAAAACGCTTCCTGCCGCACGTCTTCCTACAAGCGCTCTCAGGACGATTGCCGGTTTTGAGAGACGAGCTCAGCAGCCGGTCTTTCAGTCACCTGAACTTGTTGTGTCCGCATGGTAAAGTCCGCCCGTTGAAATTTACCTTCCGTAGCCAACTTACCTGATGCGCTGTGATTGCCAACTGCTCTTATGGATTCCTTTCGACTTTACTCGTGGTTCTGGCTTCTGCTTTTGCCGCTGGCTGCATGGCTGGTCTATTTTCGTTCGCGCCGACAGCGACAACCGGCCGCCACATTTTCCAGCATCGCGGACTTAAAATCGCTGCCCATAACACTGAGGCAGCGACTTCGCCGAACTCTGCCGTGGATTTATAGCTTTGGGCTGTGCCTGATTGTTATGGGTCTCGCGCGGCCCCAATCCGGAAAATCCGAATCGCGAATTACCGGCGAAGGCATTGCGATCGAAATGGTTCTGGATATCTCAGGCTCCATGGAAGCCCTGGATTTTCAGCTGGAGGGCAAAGACGTCAGTCGTCTTGAAGCAGTCAAGCATGTGATCGGCGATTTTGTTCTCGGCGCCCAGGAACGAGGGCTCACTGGACGAACGGATGACCTTGTCGGTGTTGTGGCATTTGGAGGTTTCGCGGACAGCAAGTGCCCACTGACTCTGGATCATGGGGCTTTGGTTGACATCGTTGACGAGCTTCAGATTCCAAAACCTGTGCGCGATCGGCGCGGCCGCGTGATCAATGAAGCAGCGCTGCAGGAAGAGCTGGCCACAGCCATTGGCGATGGTGTCGCGCTGGGCGTCGATCGACTGAAGGATTCCAAAGCGAAGAGCAAGGTGCTGGTGCTGCTGACCGATGGCGACAACAATGCGGGTGTCGTTGATCCTCGCGAAGCCGCTGCGATTGCCAAAGAACTGGGCATTAAAGTGTATGCAATTGGTATTGGTCGAAACGGAGTTGTCCCGGTCCCGCAGGAGGACGAATTTGGCCGCACCGTTCTGGTGCCGGCCCAGTTTCGATTTGACGAAACGCTGCTGAAGGAAATCGCCGACATCACCGGTGGCAGTTACTTTCATGCGTCAGACTCCGAGGGCCTTGCCGACGTTTACAAGCAGATTGATCGACTTGAAAAAAGCGAGTTCGAAGAATCAAAATATTCCGAGTACACGGAGTTGTTTCGCTGGTTCACCGGGTCGGGTCTGGCTCTGATCCTGGTCGTCAATGTTTTACGAGAAACACGATTTCGATCGTTACCCTGATCTATGGAATGGCACACACCGCAATTTCTTTACCTCATTCTGCCGCTCTGCGTCAGCTGGGGCGTTCTTGCGCTCTTTTCCGACAAGCGACGCCAGCGTGCTCGTGAAGCCTTCGTTGCCCAGCCGATGTGGTCGCGCGTCCTGCCGCTGCCGTCACGCAAGCGTTTCTTCAGCAAGCTGGCTCTGCAGCAACTGGCCTTCATTGCCGGCCTGATGGGGCTGGCGGGACCGCAGTTCGGAACACAGCTGGAGCAGGTGGTTCCACGAGGCAGCGATCTGTACGTTTTGATTGACGTGTCGCGGTCGATGCTGGCCGAGGACGTGCCGCCGTCGCGACTGGAGCGAGCCAAAACGGATGTCTCGGCCCTGGTGAATCGACTGGAAGGGGAACGCATCGGATTGATTGCGTTTGCCGGGCAGGCGGTCGTCAAATGTCCGCTGACAGTCGACTACGATTCGTTCCGACGAGCGTTGAATGAACTCGACCCGAACAGTGCGCCGCGTGGAGGCACGGCCATCGGAGATGCGATCCGAAAAGCCATCGAGGTCTTTCATGCGAAGGCCGAACGCGATCAGGCGGTGCTGCTGATTACCGACGGCGACGATCAGGAATCCTATCCGCTGGAGGCCGCAAACGTCGCCGCCGAACGCAAGGTGACGATCTTCACCGTCGGCCTTGGTGACACCGATCAGGGAGCTCGTGTGCCGCAGAAGGCGAACTCCTCAACCTTTATGGAGCACGACGGGCAACAGGTGTGGAGTAAACTGGATGGCAAGCTGCTGCAGGAGATCTCAATCGCCACCTCGGGCGTTTATATCCCCGCCGGCACACGCTCGTACGATCTGGGTGAGCTGTATGTGAATCATCTGCAGGGGCGACGAGGTGATGCAGAAGCCAGTCAGCAGCGTATTCGAAAGTCCGAACGGTTTCAGATCTTTCTTGCGATCGCGCTGATCGCGTTGCTGGCCGATTTGTGCATCAGTCCGTACGCAACTGTCGCCGCTCTGGATGCGAATTCCGTTCGGCCTTCGCGATCGGCGGGCGGTAAATCCGCGTCCGCAAATCTGGTTACCACCATGAGCTTGCTGGCAGCGGTCTGGTGCAGCGATGTGATCGCAGGCGAATCACAAAATAAAGTGCGTGACGGCCTGAAACTTTATCAGCAGGAAAAGTTTGACGCGGCTGGGAAAGAGTTTGCCGATGCAGCTGAAGAACTGGACAAAGAAAAATCAGTCAAAGCGGCGGTGGCGGCGTTTGATGAAGCGTGCGCTTGGCATCGCAAGGGAGACACAGAGAAAGCGCGTGACCGTTATCTGAAGGCTGGACTGAGCCAGGATCGAAAGATTGCCACGGCATCGCATTTTAATCTCGGAACCATGGCCGCCGAGAATGCTCGCAGGCTGGCTGGCGAAAAACCGGATAACGTCGAGCCGGAAAAACGGCAGGAGATTCTGGACGAACTGAAGCAGGCCGTGGTCTCGTATCGACACTGTCTTGAACTTCAGCCCGATCATGCTCAGTCGCGACGCAATCTGGAACTGGTCCGCAATTGGATCAAGTATTACACCGATCGTTGGCGCGAGCTGGATCGTCAGAAAAAACGAGACGAATCCAATCTGATTCAGTTCCTGGAATTCCTCATGCAGACTCAGACAACATTGCGGGAAGCCGTGAATCAGTTGCCGGAGAACGTCCCGGCGGATTCGTTTGCGGAATTAAAGCGCGCTCAGGATGAACTGCGAGAAGAGATTCTCGTGCTGCGTGAAAAGATCGCGACGGAACTTGTGCCGAAGGATGAGTCTGGTGGAAACACGGCTCAGATGACAAAAGAAATTCAGGAAGGAATCACTCTGTTGCAGAGCTGGGCTGACGCGGCTGGCGATCGGATGGATGCAGCGGCACGTGAGCTGGGTAAGGAGGAACCCACGGCAGCGATAGCTGAGCAGAAAAACGCCGTGGAGGAATTGGATAGAATCTGGGACGCTGTGATCCCTTTTCAACCGTTGCTGACTCAGGAGTTGACCAGTCAAACGTCGATTGCTCGGAGCCTGAACCCGGCTTCAGCTCCTGCGACGGAACGAGCTGGGCCAACGACTGGCGACGCTGCAACGCCCGCGCCAGCGCCCACAGAAACTGAACCACAGACCGTAGAATCTGCACCCGCTAAGCCAGCGGCAATCAATCTGGACGAACTGATCGAGTTGCAGGCAAGAACTTTACGTAAGGCGCGTCTGCTGGCTCCAAAGGCGGAAGCCGAACTCAATCGTGTTGAAAGCCAGCCAGCAACTGACGCGACAGCAGAAATCGAAGCGCCTGCAGTCGACCCGAACGCGCCGCCTGATGCAGCAGCACCGTCGGCGTCTCAGCAGGTTGATCCCGAAAAGGTAAAGGCCGGTCTTCGCAAAGCCATTGAGCTGGCTCCGAAAGCGGTTGAGTCCATGGAACTGGCGATGACCCGTCTTCAGAAGAAAGAGGCGACTGCCGCGGCTCCGCATGCTGAAGAAGCGCGTCGTATTCTGGAAGAAATCCAGCAGGCCCAACCCAAGGATCCACAGGAACAAAACCAGGACCAGCAGCAAGACGACAAGAACAAGGATCACGAGAAAAACGAAGACCAGAAAAACGACGAGAAGAAAGATCAGAAGAAGAACGAGCAGGACAAAAAAGAAGACGAGAAGAAGAAGGATGAGCCTTCGGAAGATCAGAAGAAGTCTGATCAAAAGCAGAAAGACGAAAAGCCCGACGATAAACAGAAACAGTCTGACAGCAAACAGTCGCAGGATCAACAAGCACCACAGCCGCAGGTTTCTCAGGACCGGATCGAGGAAGCTCTGCGAATGGTTCGTGAACGTCAGCAGCGGAAGCGGGAACGGGATCGCGAAACGCGTGCCCGCGTGACGGGTCGTGCTCCTGTGGACAAGGACTGGTAAGAGACACACTTCATGAACCGTGGTGACCAAACAACTTTTTTTCCGAACCGCTTTCTTCAGTCCATCGCCCGCTCGATGGCGACTGAATCAACCGCGCTGCGCGCGGGTTGTTCGCGACGATCGTTCTGTATTGGCCTGCTGCTGTCCGTCTGCACCGCGTTGTTCTTTTCAGCCCGTGTCGCGGTCGGCGCTCAGGCAGCGGAGGATGCTCCGGAAATTGAAGTCGCGGTCAGCGCAGAAGAAATTTTCGTCGGCGAGACGATCGACTGTCAGGTGGAAATTCGCAACGTCCAAAATCCGTCGCCGCCCGATGTTTCAGGGTTTCTTGAACAGTTCAATGTGGTGGCTAATGGTGATCAGTCGCGAAATCAGTCTTCCACGTTCATTATCAACGGGCGAGTGTCTCAGCAGAACGTGTTCAGTCATATTTATCTTTATCGGCTGACTCCGCAGACATCCGGCGATCTGACAATCCCTCCGTTGAAGATCACACTGGACGGTAACGAGCTGATCAGTCGCTCAATTTCACTTCGAGTCCGCGAACCTGAAGAGCAGGATCTGGTGCTTGTTGAAGTGAAGACCGATCCTGCGTCCGTTTATCCGACGCAGCCGTTTACCGTCACCGCTCGAATTCTTGTGCAGCCACTTCCGGACGGCGAAACAGACCCGCTGAAACCCGTGCGGCGTCAGCCACCGCATCTGCAGGTGAATTGGGTAGAAGCCACTGAAGGACTGAGCGCCGATCAGACTTCCACGTGGCTGCAACCGCTGATGTCTGAAGATGGGACAGGTTTCACGCTGAACGAAGTTAACACCTCCACCGATTCGATTTTTGGCGGGGCTCGCCCGGCGGTTTTCAATCTGTCCAAAGGCCGCGAAACGCGAAACGGCATCAATGGAGAACCGATCAACTATTTTGTCTATGACCTGAACCGCCAGTTTACGGCTCAGAAGGCCGGTCAATATTCATTCGGGCCGGCGCTGGTCAAAGGGACTTTTGTCGCCGGGATCGAGGGTACGGAGTTCCTTGCCAAACGCCTGGTGGCTATCGCTTCGGCTGTGACCGTTGAGGTCCGCGAAGTTCCCTCACCACGACCGACGACCTACATCGGAGGCATTGGGGAATACGTTGTCGGAGCATCGGCCAGTCCCCTGAAGCTGCGAGTTGGAGATCCACTGACACTGACTTTAGAGTTCGCTCAGGGCAATCAGGCCGGTTCTCTGGACCTGATTGCCGCGCCTGATCTGACATTGATTCCTGAGATCGCGGACAGCTTCGAAGTGATCGACAAATCGCCCACCGGGCGTGTCGATGGCAATGTGAAGCGGTTCGGCTATGCCCTGCGTCCCAAACGGCCGGGAGCTTCCATTCCTTCACTGGCACTGACAACATTTGATCCTGCAGCGGAAAACTTTAAGGAACTCAAAACCGAAGCCATCGCTCTGGATGTTTCAGAAGCTATCAAGCTTTCCAGCGGAGACCTCGTCGGAGCGGTGCCATCCACCTCAACCAACGAAATCAGAAAAAGCACTGCGGGCATATTTCAGAACATCACTGACCCCGCAACGATGCGGGATGAACGTGTCAGTTTGGTGCAATGGCTGACGGCTGCGGGCGGGTTCTGGTTTCTGGCAGGCTGCGTTATGGCCAGCATCAGTCTCAGACGCGGCAGATTCACCGACGTGGCCGGACAACGCAGGTCTCAGGCACGACGAACAGCACTGACAAAGTTAAACACAGCGAAGCAAATGCAGACCCAGCACCAGCCCAAAGAAGCCCTGCGACACATTCGCTCGGCCGTGATCGGGCTTGTGGCCGATCTGCAGAACCGCCCCGCGGAAGGACTCACCACCGCAGACGTCGGTCAGGCTCTGAGTCATGCGTCGGTGCCCGAGAATGATCGGGATGCGACTCTGCGACTGATGGAATCCATCGAAGGCGCCGAATACGGAGCAGGGAATACAATTGATGTCGACGAAGCTATCAAATCTGCCACCTCTCTGATCGATCGTATCAGCCCATTTCTTGAACGGAGTGCGGGGCGATGAAAAGCAGCCTTCCATGTGCCGTACAGTACGGCTCGCTGTGTCTGCTCATCATGTGCCTGAGCCAGGCTTCAGCAACGGGCGCTGATCCGGGAAGCCGCGAGCGTGCGTTCGTCAGGGCTCTTGAACTTTTCGACAATGCGAAGACACCTGACGATTACCGAGCCGCAGCACGCGAACTGCAGACCATTGTCGACGATGGCTTCGAAAGCGGAGCGGTGTATTACAATCTCGGCAATGCGTTTTATCGAGCCGGCGATTACGGCCGCGCGATCATCAACTATCGCAAAGCAAAGCCGTACCGTCCGCGTGACACGTACCTTGAGGCCAATCTTCAACAGGCTCTGGCAGCCGCGCCGGGCAAGCTGACTCCGCCTGCCATACCGTGGTGGAATCATGTGCTGTTCTGGAGCGAATGGCTCTCGTTCCCGGCCAAAGTTCGGATCACGGCGGTGGGAATTATGCTGGCCGCGGTTTGTGTGCTGCTGGCAAATCTGCTTCAGCGAAGCGTCCTGTATCTGCTGGCCGCGGCTCTGCTGATTGGCAGTGGCCTGATTGGTCTTGATATGGTTTTGAGCGACCCCGGGCGTTCGCGGCGAGCGGTCATCGTTGCCGAAACGACGGCTCGTAAAGGAACCGGTAAGGATTATGAGCCCGCGTTCGATCAGCCACTGCGAGACGGCGCGGAGTTCACGGTGCTGAATCAGACGGCCGACTGGACTTTGGGCCACTTCGAAGGGATCGGCGATGGCTGGGTCCGGAATGAATTTGTGGCCCGGTAACATCTCAGGCCGTCGCAAATCAGAAGCCGGCGTTTGTGGATTCATTTCGGAGTACGAACGTGCGATGCAACGGTTTCGAATGAAAACGACGCCTTAAATCGCTCGTCCAGAGCTTTGCCAGCTTTCTTCAATGCGGCCGAATCCATTCGAGCCGGCACGAGCGAACCGACGGCAACGACGCCTTCCGAATTTGGCAGGCTGAAAACGTACGACTGCGGAAACGCCTCGGCGATCGTTTTCAGATCCTCATTCATTTCGGCATGCGGATTAATATTGAAGACAACAGATCCGCCTTCGTTAAGCCGACTTTGAATCTGCCGATAAAATTCCATCGTCCTCAGCTTCAGCGGCACCCCGGTGTCGTCGGTGCTGGCCGATGGCTTCAGAAAGGCATCCATGTAGATCGTGTCATATTTGGTCTGAGTCTTCGCGAAGTAATCGAATCCATCAGCCACGATCAGCTTCACATTTTTTCGAGGTCTCAGGCCAAAGTAACGTTCGGCCATCTGCACGACCACAGGATCGATTTCGACGGCATCGACGGCCACTTCGGGATCGTACTTCCCCAGAAAATGAACCATCGAACCCCCGCCCAGGCCGACGATCAGTGCCTTGCCTTGTTTCGGTTGCAGCAAATAGTTGGCAAACATGTGCTGCAGATAGCTGAACCGCAGCACATGCGGAGACTTCAGATTGACTTGGCTCTCGTAGGCTTCTTCGCCATTGTCACGGACAAAAATCATCGTCCGAACATTTCCAGCCCGCCGAATTCGGATGTGGGAATATGTCGACTGAACTTCATCCTCAATAATGCCAGCATCCCGATCGGCCGCCGGAAGCGCAATGAGCACGCCTGCCATCAAACTGACAAAACTGGCCCCCATCACCAGAAACGAACGACGTGTCAGGGGTTTCAATAAGTTTTTACCAGCCCGGTGAAAACGCGTCATGACTGTTCCTTTGAACTCACGCATTGGGCGAACCCGGACAACAGGGCCATTTGCGAGTAGTCCGAATGAGTGCGCTCGTGTACGATTTATGGATTCGACAGACAGTTTATGCAGATGATGAAAGCGAGGGAAGACCTGACGAAGACAGTCAGGCTTCTCGATCAACGGCTGGTGCTGATATGAGTCCGGATGAGTTGGCTTTCGTGGTCTGACAATCTGCATTCTGTCGATGCGTCTTCGTTAGCAAACGGCGGCCACGGTCAGCAAACGGCCGCCTGCTTCGCCAAATTTCAAATACCTTCGTCGAACTCTCAAGAGTAAGTATTCATGCAGGATCCACGAATTGATCGCCTGGCAAATGTCCTGATTCATCACAGCTGCCGTCTGACGGCTGGCCAGAAGGTGCTCATTGAGTCGTTCGATCTGCCCGAACCAAATCTCATCTGTCGATTGGTTGAAGAGACCTATCGAGTCGGCGCAACGCCGGTTGTGTCCGTCAAGAACAATGCTGTGCTGCGGAGTTTGTATCGCGGGGCCACCGAAGCCAGTATGGGACTGGCTGGAAAGTTTGAAGCGGCCGTCATGAGCGAAATGAATGCCTACATTGGCATTCGAGGATCGGCGAACTCCAATGAGTTCTCTGATGTGCCCGGCATGCAGATGGATCTTTATCAGCAGCATTGGTGGCACCCGGTGCATGTGGATATCCGCGTCCCGAAAACTCGCTGGGTTGTTCTTCGTTATCCAACTCCTTCCATGGCTCAGGCGGCGGGAAAAAGTTGCGAGCAGTTTGAAGACTTTTATTTTGATGTCTGTACAGCAGACTACGCAAAGATGGCGGCCGACCTGTTGCCGCTGAAGGCACGCATGGAAGCCGCCGATCAGGTCCATATTACAGCGCCGGGGACCGATCTGCGATTTTCCATCAAGGGAATTCCTGTGGTGCCTTGCGCCGGCGAATGCAATATCCCCGATGGTGAATGTTTTACTGCACCTGTCAAGGAAAGTGTGAATGGCACAATCCTGTTCAACACGTCCTCGCGTTATCAGGGCACGGTGTTCGACGGCATTCGTTTTGAACTGAAAGACGGAAAGATCATTAACGCAACATGCCGCAACGCACCGGAACGATTGAATCAGGTGCTCGATTCTGACGAAGGCGCTCGGTACATCGGCGAATGGTCGTTTGGGACGAACAATCGAATTCTGCATCCAATGCTGGACACTTTGTTCGACGAAAAGATCGGCGGATCATTTCACTTCACTCCGGGCAATGCGTACGACGAAGCCGACAACGGAAACCGCAGTCGCGTACACTGGGATCTTGTGCTGATTCAACGCGCCGACTATGGCGGTGGTGAAATCTGGTTCGATAACGAACTGATTCGCAAGGACGGTTTCTTCATTCCAGCGGACCTCCAGCCGCTGAATGAAGGGCTTTCGACGTAGTTGGTTTTTGTCATTTGTCATTTGTCATTGGGTCTAGTGAAGGGCTGAGAGGATCGTTTTATGACTGTTCGCAATCTGTCTCTGCTGATCGCCGTGCCGATGATATTGTTCGTGGGTTCGGCCGCGTCAGCTCAGGAAGATTCTTCGCAGCGGCTGCTGCCGTTGCCTGATGACGGTGTGCAGGGCATGGCCCAGCATACGGAGCTGCTGAAAAAACTCCGGTCCCTGATCGAATCGGGGCAGCAGACGAAACCGCAGCCGTCCGTCCCGTCCCCATCTGTCCCATCCCCGGGTATTCCTTCGCCGGATCCTTATGCGCCGCAAGCAACTGATCAGCGTGCCAACAAACCGCAGCAGGAAACTCCGCCAAAGATTCCGACCGAGCAGTTGCAGAAGTTTCAGGACGCGATCAAAAACCTGACGGATAGATTGCCGCCTGGAATTGTCCCGCCGAATCTCGGATCAATGCCCCCGGAGCAGCTCAGGAAGAACCTGGAGAATCCTGCCGTCCAGCAGCAGATGAAAGAAATGCTGCAACAGTTTTCGAAAGACGGTTTGCTTCCGCCACCGGGCAGTGATGGTTCTCCGTTGCCGTTACCACCTCGAAACGAACCGGCACCTCGTAACGAACAGCCGCCGCGCCCCGGACAGCCCCCGCGTTCTCAGCAGACGCCGAAGGCCGAGCAACTCAATGACTCCTTGCCTGAGCAATCGTCAGGAACCGATCCGGGTGCCGCGGCACCACCGGAATCCGTGAACTCCTTCCGTGACTTTCTGAACAAGCTGGCCGAAGGCGCGCCGCCTTCGCCTTCGTCTTCGAATGATGCCAAACAACCGGGATCAGTGCCGCAGGCCGGGGCTGCTGAAGATCCGCCGTCTCCCAAGCAGCCGCTGCGTCGGAAAGATCGACGCAGGAAATCTTCCAGCAACCCCGCGGGCGACTCTCCCATCGTTCCTCCTTCGACAATTCCTCCTTCAACGGTGCCGACACCGGGAACTCCATCCCCGACAATTCCATCTGCACCAGCCGATCCTGAAAACAGCAACAACCCTGGGGCTTCTTCTCCGAATTCTTC
>Ga0209284_10003189_pt1 | contig 20739 bp, 13 predicted proteins | sample FRY03_FD_187211 | JGI IMG/M metagenome (GOLD analysis project Ga0209284, IMG submission 187211) | Freshwater microbial communities from Lake Fryxell liftoff mats and glacier meltwater in Antarctica - FRY-03 (SPAdes) (version 2) | ecosystem: Environmental > Aquatic > Freshwater > Ice > Glacier... | reverse complement strand
GCTTAAACTTGAATTTCATTAACGAAAAAGTTTTAATATAAAAATACAAAATTAAGGTAATAATATTCATTAATCATTTCTGTTTACAGAGAACCGTATTAAAAAATCTTTATTTTTGTAAAAAAATTTATAGATATAAAGCAATTTTAATTTACTAAGATTTAATAAAAAAAGCATACGATTATGAACTCTAAAGTTGAATATATACTATCAAAGATGGATAATCTAGTTAATTGGGCACGTAAAGGTTCTTTATGGCCTATGACTTTTGGATTAGCTTGTTGCGCTGTTGAAATGATGCATGCTGGTGCTGCAAGATATGATTTAGACCGTTATGGAATAATTTTCCGTCCTAGCCCTAGACAATCAGATGTTATGATTGTAGCAGGAACACTAACTAATAAGATGGCTCCAGCTTTAAGAAAAGTTTACGACCAAATACCAGAACCACGTTGGGTTATTTCAATGGGTAGTTGCGCTAATGGAGGAGGTTATTACCATTACTCTTATAGTGTAGTCAGAGGTTGTGATCGAATTGTACCTGTTGATGTTTACGTACCGGGGTGCCCGCCTACGGCTGAAGCTTTACTTTACGGTCTTTTACAATTACAAAAAAAAATCAAACGTAGTAAGACAACTTTACTTTGGTACAATCGCTAGTAAATAAAACTTTCTCGTTTTTAAAAGAGCAATAAATTAAAAGCAGGTTTTTTTCTTGAGTAAATATTTTGTAAAAAAACTTTGTAGCATTGACCGGCTTTATTAAGCAAAAAAAAGTTAATTAAAATGAAAATAAAAAAACTGGCCCATTTTTCGGATAGTTTAATTGCAACTTGTCCTAAATGGATAAAAAAATATACTATACACAGAAACGAGTTAACTATTGAAATTCAATCCCAAGATATAAAAAAAGTGTTATCTTTTTTACAAAATCATACAAGTACTCAATTTAAAGTTCTTGTAGATATAACAGCCGTTGATTATCCTTCGAAGAAAAAGCGTTTTGAAGTTATTTATATTCTTTTGAGTATTCAACATAATATTCGACTTCGAGTGAAGACTTCAATTGACCAAATCACTCCTATTGATTCTGTAGTAAATGTTCACGCTGGTGCTAACTGGTTTGAGCGCGAAGTTTGGGATATGTTTGGAATATTTTTTGCAAATCACCCTGATCTAAGACGCATATTAACTGATTACGGTTTCGATGGTTACCCATTGCGAAAAGATTTTCCTTTAAGTGGCTTTTTTGAAGTTCGATATAACGAAGCAAAAAAGCGTGTGGTTACAGAACCACTTCAGCTTACGCAAGAATTAAGATTTTTTGATTTTGCAAGTCCATGGGAGTTTTTAAAAAAAGAGTAATGTCAACATTTTCTAGTTTTTGCTAATCTATCATCGTTTACTTACTATTAAAATTTTTTTAATAATAGGTAAAAAGGCTAGAATTAATATTTAAGATTAATGTTCATTTTTTATCTGATAAAAAATGCAAAAATAAATAATAATAAAAAAGTCTTCGGTATGAGTATAGCTGCTGGAGAATTATCAAATTTACTAGAAAATCGAATTACTAATTTTTATACAAAACTTAATGTTGACGAGATTGGACGAGTATTATCTGTAGGAGATGGAATTGCACGTGTTTATGGGTTAAACAAAATCCAAGCTGGTGAAATGGTTGAATTTTCTAATGGAATTAAGGGAATGGCTTTAAACCTTGAAAATGATAACGTGGGAATCGTTATTTTTGGTAATGATAGCGGAATCAAAGAAGGTGATATAGTAAAACGAACAGGTGCCATAGTTGACGTTCCTGTAGGACCAGGAATGCTTGGTCGAGTAGTTGACGCATTAGGAAACCCTATTGATGGGAAAGGTCCTCTTAAAGACGTTGCTAAGCGTCGTGTTGAATTAAAAGCACCCGGAATCATTGCTCGAAAATCCGTACACGAGCCTATGCAGACAGGTTTGAAAGCTGTAGATAGTTTAGTGCCTATTGGTCGTGGTCAACGTGAACTTATCATTGGAGACCGTCAAACAGGAAAAACAGCTATTGCAATTGATACAATTTTAAACCAAAAAGCTTTAAATTCAGGTACTGACAACAAAGCTAAATTATATTGCGTTTATGTTGCGGTTGGACAAAAACGTTCTACAGTTGCGCAATTAGTAAAAGTATTAACAGTTGCTGGTGCTTTAGAATATAGCATAATTGTCGCTGCTACCGCCTCAGATCCTGCACCATTACAATTCTTAGCTCCTTACAGTGGGTGTGCTATGGGAGAGTATTTTCGAGATAATGGAATGCACGCTTTAATTATATATGATGATTTAAGTAAACAATCCGTAGCTTATCGTCAAATGTCTTTATTATTAAGACGTCCTCCTGGTCGTGAAGCTTTTCCTGGTGACGTGTTTTATCTTCACTCACGTTTACTAGAACGTGCTGCTAAAATGTCTGATGATACAGGAGCTGGTTCTCTTACGGCTCTTCCAGTTATTGAAACTCAAGCTGGTGATGTTTCTGCTTACATCCCTACCAACGTAATTTCAATTACAGATGGTCAAATTTTTCTTGAAACAGAATTATTTTATAAAGGAATTCGCCCAGCGATTAACGTAGGACTTTCTGTAAGTCGAGTAGGATCTGCCGCTCAACTTAAAGCAATGAAACAAGTTTGTGGTTCATTAAAACTGGAATTAGCTCAATACCGTGAAGTTGCTGCTTTTGCACAGTTTGGATCAGATCTAGATGCTGCAACACAATATCTTCTTAACCGTGGAGCTAGATTAACAGAAGTTTTAAAGCAAGGGCAGTATGCGCCAATGCCTGTAGAGCAACAAGTTGTTGTTATTTTTGCTGCTACAAACGGATATCTTGATAATATCCAAATAGGTGAAATATCTGCTTTTGAACAAGGGATATTAAAAGAAGTAAGTCCAAAAATGTTAGAGACCATTCGTAACGAAAAAGAAATTACAAAAAGCCTTAAAGCAGAATTAACTCAATTCTTTGATGAGTTTACATCCCGATTCGTTTCAAGTCGTACAAAATAATTTTCTTTTAGTTATTAAGCTAATGTTTCTTATATCTAATTTGTAAAAATTAAATTTTACAAACCCCTCTCAATGTATTTTTTTTTTGAGAGGGGTATCTTTATGTTTTCCAGTAATAGACTAAATTAAATTAAAAATTTTTTTTTATGTATTTCTCCAACAATAAAAATTCCCCCTTATAAAAATCCGTTTTTTTTTATAAAAAAGCTACGTTTAGACAAGTAAAGCGTTTTTCTATGCGTTTGCTTATGTTTTATTTTTAATGTTATTAATCTCTCATTTATAAAAACTTTGGTCTTTATAAATAAAAGTTGAAAAACTACCAAAGATAAGAATCTAAAAACAGCCAAAGATTCAAGAATCCAAAAATACAAATTAAAGCTTTACAACAATAAAAATTGCTGAAATCAGCCTAAATTAATGGCAAAAAATTCAGCTCAGTACGACAACAATATCAACGATCTAAATAAAATTTCTGACCAAATCGTAACAATCGTTTTTTTTTTTTTGAAGTGAACCTACTTAAGGCTTATAAAAAAAAACCTTAAATATAAAAAAAAAATCTCTATAAAAAAAAAATCTCTATAAAAAAACCTCAAATCAAAGCCATGAAGTCTAGATTTGAATTGAATATCGGGTTGAACGTTGATATAAAATCAATTATATGCTTCATTTGCTCCACCGTTAGTTCACTATATACAGGTTTCTTAGCTAGGATTAATAGCTGGAGTAATGTATTTGAAGCAATTGAAATCGCCTTACCATTTTCGATACTCAGTAAAATCTTGAAAGGCTCTCCAATTCTTTCAAGATGTAATGCCAAGCTGGCAATTTCTATTTCTGATACAATAAGAGCTTGCGCTGGTGCGAAAACGTACTTTAAGCCATACAGACAATTTGGGCTAGCTAATGACATAACTTGTAAATACTTTGTAATATTATGCTGATTATAAGCAGCAATTAAACTTAATTTCTCTAAATTTTCAGGCTTGAATAAATCTTGCTCATTCCCTGCTAGAATGGCAAAATCATAAAATTCATTTATTAAATGACACACCATGGTGGCACGCTTTTCTTATTTTTTTTGTTTCTAATTTTTTGCTTTCTGTAAAAAGATTATTAAAATTTGTAGAGAAAACAAAAAAGGAGTACACATTGTGTATTTTGTAAGTTAAGGTCATTTATTAGTACGAATCTCCAATTTTTTTCGCCTATTCAAAGGGTGTTCTTTCCTCTTTTTAGAATTTGTTTCGAATAAAGCTTCCTGCTTAGATGCTTTCAGCAGTTATCTTTCTTTAACGTAGCTATACGGCAATGTTTTTGATAAAACAACCGTTCACCAGAGGTTAATCCATTCCGGTCCTCTCGTACAAGGAATCGTTATTCTCAATTCTAATCACTAACAACAGATAGGAACCGAACTGTCTCACGACGTTCTAAACCCAACTCATGTACCACTTTCATCGGCGAACAGCCGAACCCTTGGAAGCTTCTGCACTACCAGGATGTGATAAGTCGACATCGAGGTGCCAAACTACCCCGTCGATAAGAGCTCTTAGGGGTAATCAGCCTGTTATCCCTGGCGTACCTTTGTCCGTTGAGCGAGAGTCTTTCCACACAGAACTCCCGGATCACTATGGCCGACTTGCGTCTCTGCTCGACTTGTAGGTCTTCCAGTCAGGCAAGTTTTTGCCATTACACTCTTCAGCTGATTTCCGACCAGCTTGAACTTACCTTCGCACGCCTCCGTTACTTTTTAGGAGGCAACCGCCCCAGTTAAACTACCCGGTATCCAATTTCTTTTCAAATTGAAAATGAGGAACTAAAAATGAAGAGGGTGGTATTCCACGTGTACTCCATAAAATGAAGCTCCCACCTATTCTATACACTTTATATTTATTTCCATTGAAAACCTGTAGTAAAGGTGCACAGGGTCTTACCGTCTAATTGTTAGAACTCCGCATCTTCACGGAGAATTCAATTTCGCTGAGCTGGACTTGGAGACAGCCGGGCCATCGTGACGCCATTCATGCAGGACACTAATTAGATGTCAATGAATTTCGCTACCTTAGAAGAATCAGAGTTATTCCTGCCGTTTACCAGGTCTTCAATTCTATGCTTTACACATATCCTATTAAACTTCTGGCACCGGGCAGGCGTCAGACAATATACTTTCTTTTTCAAGTTTGCATTGTCCTGTGTTTTTATTAAACAGTCGCAGCCCAAGTTTTATGCTACCCTTTTTAAAAAGGGTCCCCCTTATTCCGAAGTTACGGGGCTTGTTTGCCGAGTTCCTTCAAGTCCATTTTCTCAAACGCCTTAGCAGTTTTCTGCCTGTTTACCAGTGTCGGATTAAGTACGGTTTATGCGATCAAATTTATTTCCTGGAAAGAATTTTGTTCAGCTTTTAATTCTATAAAAAAACCAAAAAAGTCTCCCTTCGTCCATTTGACCAACTACCCATCGATGAATAAACCTTTCGATTTTATCTTAGGGACCGGCTTACTCTGCGTTGATCTCCAGTGCGCAGAAACCCTTAAACTTTAGGCGATCATGAGTTTCACATGATTTTACGCTACTCATGTCAGCATTCTCATTTCTGATCTCTCTTTCGAATTCACATTCGAGTCTCGATGATTTACAGAAGGTTTTGCTACCACTTCATCTTTTCAGTTGGTGCGTTAACACCGTTCTTATGAATGAAATTTGTTTCTTCGGTGAATCTTTTCAGTCCTGTTTCATTTTCGACGCTTTTTCGCTAGACCAGTGATCTGTTACGATTTCTTTCAAGGATAGCTGCTTCCAAGCTCACCTCCTGGTTGTTTTCGCAAAAAAACTTTCTTTCTCACTAAAAGATTGCTTAAGGACCTTAGAAAACAATCTGGGCTGTTTCCCTTTTGGCTTTGGACCTTAGCACCCAAAGCCTGTCTATAATTAGTATACCACTAGAAATTCGGAGTTTCCTTGGGATCGGTAAAGCTTTGGACCACCCTAACCCATCGAGTGCTCTACCTTCTAGAGGCTCTTAACTATGCTCTACTTAGATAGATTTCGCAAAAAACCAGCTATCTGTGAGTTTGATTGGCCTTTCACCCCTAACCTCAAATCTTCCCAGTATTTTGCAACACACACGGGTTCGGTCCTTCAAAAGATATTACTCTTTTTGCAACCTGTTCAAAGTTAGATCACTCACTTTCGGGTCAAATAGTAAAAACTTAAAAACGGTTTCCCTATGCCTCCTTTTTTTAAATTAAGCTTGCTTTTACTATTTACTCGCTGACCCATTATGCAAAAGGTACGTCGTTCACTTTTAGGTGTTCAACTGATTATTTCCTTTAGATTTCAAATCTTTTCACTCCCTTTTTTAGGGTTCTTTTCATCTTTCCTTCACAGTACTTTTCTCTATCGGTCATAAAAGATACTTAGAATTGGAGGGTGGTACCCCCTTTCAAAGCGCTAACTCTTACTTTGCATTTTCTCTCCAAAATTTTTGATCTGAGTTACAGGGCTAACACCTTCTTTGGCTAAAATTCTGTCAGAGTTTACAAAAATTTTTAGAATCAGAGAAAACAATTCTATTCCGTTTTCGCTCGCTACTACTCACGGAGTCTCGGTTGATTTTCTTTCCTTTAGTTACTAAGATGTTTCAGTTCACTAAGTATTAAGATTCAGGTCAAAGACCTTCTATTTTGCGTTTTCGCAGGGAGACTCACTTATCAATCAGGTATGGAAACCTTTACAGTGATTTTTCGCAATTCAATGCGTCCCTATTCTTCATATGCCTAGATATCCATCTAAGGATAAACTAAAATCTTTTTTGAAGTTGAATATCGGTCTTAAAGCTTTAAATACCAACAAAAAGGACCACATTCCTTGAATGGATTATTGTTTCGTCTTGAATTTAAAATCAAAATGAAAACAATTTATTTAAAACTAAAACAATTTATCTACTAGTAGTTTAAATCAAAATTAAATTTATTTATATTTTAGTACAGAATTAAATTCATTCATATTTTAGTACAGAATTAAAATGAAATGATTTCGAATAATAATTTTGTTTTAATTATGTACTAAAAAACTTCCCTTTTCGTATTAAATAGTAAATATTTGGTCTGAGATTTTTAAATAGTAAGAAGGTAGAAACAATAATTTAGTTCCTAAATAAACCTTCAAATTTGGCTACTGTTTTTTATTAACAGCAAATACAAATCAATTCTAAAATTTAGATTATTTATTAGTGGTATAAATTTAGATTATTTATTTGTAAATATAAGTTTAGATTATTTATTTCTAAATATAAATTTAGATTATTTATTAGTGGTATAAATTTAGATTATTTATTTATAGTATAAATTTAGATTATTTATTTTAGAATCTTTTTGAAAGTCTTCAAAGAAATAATTTTGAAGGTTTAGAAAATTAAGTAAAGCTAAAGAATAACTGAATGCAAAGGAAAAAACTTAAAGCTTTCTCTTAGAAACCTTTTCTCTTGCAATAAATATTAGCTCTAAGAGTTTTAAATCCTGGAAAAGTCAAAGCTCTTCATGGGTGTCGCAAAATCCACACTTTATAAACATATAAAAATTACAAGAAGTGTAGATATTATTAAAAAAAAGGTAAAATAAAAATGGAACAGGAGGTAGGCAAAAAGCTTGAATTGTCAATTTCGCCAATTCGAACTCAAAAAAAACCACAGAAAAGGGATTATCCCAAAATACACAGATCCTTTAAAGCAGTTTCTATTACTCCCAAGGAATTGGTCAAGTCATTAGTCCAAGGTCAGGCATTTGCTGTAGGAGTATTTGATCAGAACATTAAAAAAACTACTCATTTTATGTTTACGGAAATGATCGCACTAGACTTCGATAACAACGAAGATCCAGACACAATTATAAATTTATTACTCGAAAAAGATTTCCATGTAAATATTTATTATCCGACCTTTAGTTCCAAAGAAACCGATAAAAGATTTCGACTTATTATTTTTTTAGATCAAAAAATAACGAGCACTTTTATCTTTAAAAAAGTAACTACGGCATTAATGTCATTAACAAAATGTGATCGTGCAGTTACTAACATTGCCCAACCATGGCAAGGTAGTACAACGGCTACTCTGTTGAGTGATAAAGTCACAGAAATGCAAAAGATAATACCCTGGGTAGATTCTTTGAATTTAAATATATCTAGTCGCACACTGGCGAAAATAAGGGTAACTTGTAAACAATTTTTCCCTTCAGAAAAAAAGCTCAAACTTAGTGGAATACAAAAATTTAATTATGAAAACTGTATTTCCAACTCGTCATTAATTCAAGGTTTTGCGGAAGGAACGAGACACTTATCATATGCTCAATTGCGAAATTTAATTAGTAATTTAATGCATGTAAAAGGTGGTCTTAATTGGATACGGGAAAAAATGATTCTTGGAAATAGTTCGAATCAAAACGATTTCGATTTATTGGTAAGCCTACCAAAATATAATTATTTTCCAGAAGGAATAAATATGTTTGAACCCGATTTAGCCTCACGATATAAAAATATCCTGGCTCTACAATATATTAGCAATCTACCTTTTCCCAAAAGACCAAATGACGAGATAAATCTTGTATCAACTCAACTAGTTGATTTATTTGATGCATCAAACAACAATTTACGTGTTATCAATTGCCAAACGGGAATTGGAAAAACGGAAATTATGATAAAAACAGCCTTAAAGAAAGAGGGTCAATTCATCATTGCAGGCCTGACTTATGATTTTTTAGATGAGATTCTAATGAGATTTAACAACCTTTCGGTTGTAGCTTTACCTAGACCTTTTAAACTTCCTTATTTTCGAGATGAATTTGAGCAACTCGTAAAAATCTACGGAAGTGAAATGGCCTTTAAAAGAACAATTCAAAATGCTAAAGAAAAACAAAGTTGCCCAATGCAAAAAGCAAACTTCAATGTTTTGAAAGAATATTCTTCCAACTTAACCGTTTTTAAAAAGTTTCATAAGAAGGTATCCTTAATAACACACCAAATGTGTTATAGTGAACTACACCAAAATAACCCCCAATTTAGCAAAATAAAAACTCTTTTTATAGATGAAGATTTTTTTCACCTCGTTTTTTCAATATCCAGTTTATCCTATAAAAACTGGTCATGTTTCGTAGATGAAATCCATAAAGAAAAATTTTGGAACAAAATTCAAGATCAGGTTATTGAGTATGAAATCACGATTTATATAGATTATTTAAATGGATTACTTTTCAACCAAATTGTTGAAAATAACACTCCATATATTAAAGATTTTAAAAAGTTCAAAGAATACGTTCAGAGACAAAAATATGGTTTTCTTGTCCTAGAATTGCTTGATTGTGCATTTATTGTTCGTGAGTCTACAGGTTTTTTAGGGATACACAAACCTTTAGATGAAAAACAATTTGGACACAATACCATTATGTTATCAGCTACTGCAGATCCCTTCTTTTACAAAAATCTATATCCCAATATAACATATAATCAATTACCCCTTGTTGAAAATAAAGTAAAGGTAATACAATATACAAACTGTATGTTTTCTAAAAATCAAATGAAAAGAGCTAACTGTTTCCTACCTGAAGTGGGAAATTCAAAAGTGATCACTTACAAAGAAATGAAACATATATTTCCTACGAAAAATCAATGTGAACTTCATTTTGGAAATCTAGAAGGTAGAGATTTGTTAAAAGGACAAGATATTACTATTATTGGGACCCCTGTACCACCACCAGTGGTAACAGAGTTATACGCAGCATTGTTAGGGATAAAAGCCACTTTATCCAATCGAATTAAAAAATTACGACTAGTTGAATTAGATGGATTTAAATTTAAAATGTACACATATGTAGATGAAGGATTAACGCAAATAGAAATTCGATTGGCCAGAGCTCAAATAGAACAAGCTATTGGTCGAGCAAGAACTATTCGTTCTGATGCAAAAGTAAAAGTGTATAGTAATATTCCATGTAAACAAAGTGATATCTTTATTACCCAAACCCAGAAAAAAAAACCCAAACAAGGAATCCTTAAACGTTAAGAAAAAATAAAGATTCCCAAACCCAGAAAAAACATTGAAAAAAAAACATTGAAAAAACCCAAAATCGAATAGGTGTTCAAGGAATCCTTGAACAACGTTCAAGTATTACTTGAACTAGTAAAGGTCAAGGGCAGAAAACTAGAAAGTCAAGAAAAAGTAAAGATTTCAGTTACTAGTATATATATATATATACAGGTATCCAAAATCTTTACTTTTTATCCAAAAGTCTTAAGATTCAGGAATCTTGACTTTTGAACTCCAATAATCTCGAGGGTTTTTGAACTCCAATAATCTCGAGGGTTTTTTCTCGGAAGGGTTTTTTCAATAACCGCGTAAAAAGAGAACAGAATTCCTGAATCTTTAACTTCTTGGTAACTTCTTAATTACTAGCTTAAATCACCAGAATTATCAAGATCAGCTTAAATCACTAGAATTATTAGCTTTTTAGTTCAAACCAACCGATATAAAAGGTGAGTTCTCAGCTTAAATCACCAGAATTATTAAGTTAGTAGCTTAAATTACTAGAATTATCAGCTTAAATCATCAGAATCATCAACTTATTAGCTTGAATTCCTAGAATTATTAGCTTAAATCACCTGAATCTTCAACCTATTAGCTTAAATAACCTGAATTATTAGCTTATTAGCTTAAATCACGTGAATTACTTGTTTATTTTTTAAAAAAGAGAAAGTTGTTTTATTTCAAAAGAATAGTGTGGAATCTGAAACTTTAAAATAGATTGATAAAAAAAGGTGTCTTCTATGCTTTCACTGCTAGGTCGAGCGATTATGAATAGTTTCAAGATTGAAAAAATCGTCTTTATGCTCCGTAGTCGTTCAATCTAACTCCAGCAATTTGTACTAAGGTAGAATCGCAAGCCTCTTGTTACTTCATGACCACAAGGGGCTTTAAAACAGAAGCATCTATTTTAATAAATAATTAAAAAGAAAAGGTTGTTCTGTTTTATTGGAGTTTATGTTGTTTTATTCGATTAATCTTTTGAATTACTTATGAATTACTTAGTAACCCTTAAAACAGGTGCAGTATTAATTCATAAGAAATGTGGTTATGATTTTAGGTAAGTTAAGATCCTAGAAACCTTTTCTTTTGCATTGAATATTACAATCTCGAGGTTTAAATCCCCGAAAGGTAGAATTCAAGCTTTTTGTTATTTCGTGAGCACAAGGAGGTTTAGGGGCGTCTATCTTAACATCTATCTTAACAAAAGTCGAAGGTTTGATTTTTAGAAAACATACAGGCTGATTTCAGGTAAGTTAAGATCCTAGAAACCTTTTCCCTTGCATTAAATATCACAATCTCGGCGTTTAAGTCTTCTAAAGGTAGAAAAGCAAGCTCCTCTCCTTGTTATGACCACAAGGAGGTTTAAAACAGGGGCATCTATTTTAACAAAAATCGAAGAGCTGATTGAACTTGAAGATGACAGGGATAATGAATTTGTTGAGGTGGAAAAAGCACGATAGCTTGGCAAAGTTTATAGTTAATTTCAAGATGTTGTACCGGACGTCTTACTAATTGTTTTTCTTTCAATTGATCAATCCAAGAAGTTTTCCAATGAATAGGAAATGGTTTTTTAATTGTAATTAAGTCACCAGGTTTTAAAATAACACTCGATACATCTATTTTTCTTCCATTAACATATACAAATCCATGATTAATATATTGCCTTATTGAAACAAAGCTTGGCCCTAAATTCATACGAAATAAACAAGTATCTAACCTCATTTCTAATAAATACAAAAAATAGTTCCCTTGGTTTTGGAATTTAGAAGCTCGTAAAGCTAAACTTTTCATCGTTTTTTTAGATAATTTCCCATAAATGGATGATATTTGCTGTTTTGCATGTAATTGGTTCGCAAATTCTGATTTTCGTTGACGTATTTTTTTCTTTTTGTAAAGAACTATTTTTCTCTTTTGTGTTTGTGATAATCTATCCTTTTCCCATAAAAAACTTTGGGATTGTTTACAGGTTTTAACAAATTGGTATAATTTTCTATTCATATTTAAAAAACTTTTTCTAGCACTAAAATTAGCTTTTCAGAGCGGGAGGATTTGAACCTCCGATCTTCTGCTCCCAAAGCAGACGCATTACCAAACTACACTACGCTCTGGTTTTTGTAGGGACAGGAATTCAAAAATTGAGCATAAATCAACCCTATTAGGATTTAATTTGAATTTTCATAAAATTATTTAATACGGAGTAGGTTTTTTTACATTTCAAAGAAATAAATTTGAAGAGATTCTTAGATAATTAGAAAGCGTATTCTACAGGATTTGAACCTGTAACCCTCAACTTAGAAGGTTGATGCTCTATCCATTAAGCTAAGAATACTTCAATTTAAATTTCGATTTTGATACGAGTAAAGGGAATCGAACCCTTATCCTCTGTTTGGAAGACAGATAATTTACCTTTAATCCATACTCGTGTACTTTATAAATAACTTAAAATCAGAAAAAGATCTATTTTTAAGATATTCTACTTATAGAATAAAATCAATTAGCTTATTCTATATTAAAACTAAACTATTATCCGATTTGACGAAATAGTTAATAATTTGGTTTTAATTCTGTAATTTTCAAATTATAATTTTGGAATTTGTAGAATTGAAGTCAAAGAACTTTTCACTTCAATTACATGATTAATATGCATATAGATAATTTACTTTTCTGGAAGATGCGTAACTATATTGGTATACGTTTTGTTTCAAAGTAGTGGATGCGGAGCATTTTTTACTAATTCTAATAAATAAATCAAAAAAAAGGTAAATAAGTTGAATAGAACTTCCACTTGCGGGAATAGGGTAATCTATTTGGCTTATTTTCATTTCTGTTTTTAGATTTGAGATTTTTTTTATATTTAGAAAAGAAATCACAGGAATGTTTAATTTTCTTGCTTCACGAATTGCGTCGCCATTTTCGGAAGGATTTACCACTATCAATAAATCAGGCAGTTTTGTTAAATTTGAAATACCTTTTTCCTTTTGGGCTGATTTAAATATATTATTTTGCTTGTGTGGAATAACTTGCTTCCAATTTGTAAGAAGCCCATTTATCCATTTGAAATGTATGAAGGGTTGTGAACTTAATTCACCCGCTTTTTTAACAAGAAGAGAAGAGGAAAGGTCTGTCGATACAAGAAGAATTTTTCCATTAAGCTTTAAAATTTTAGAAATAAGTTTTAAACTACGTTCAATACAAATTAATGTGTAGTCAAAATCAAAAATATATGATTTTTCTCTTTTTCCTAAAATATAATGCGATAGATTGGGATTATAATACAATGAGCCTATTTGACTTCCAGGATTTTTCAATTTCATTTCAAAAAGTTTTTGATTTAAAAAGGAAGATGTTTTTTTAGGTTTTATTTGATTCATTACAAATTTCTTTATTTTTAGTTAGATTATGTTGAAAGTATGGTAAAACTATGTGAAACTATGGTAAAACTATGGTGAAACTATGGTGAAAATAAGTTATTCTCAAGAGTGAGCCCATTTTAAATTTCAGAATAAAAGTTAAAATAGTGTTGGAGTAAAAGGATTCGAACCTTTGAATGTTGGTATCAAAAACCAACGCCTTTCCACTTGGCGATACTCCATGAAAAAAATAAAAGATTAAAATCTAGTTTTATTTAGTTTGTTTATTTAGAAAAAAACTATTTATATTAAAGAAAGAAATACAAATGTTTTTTAATTATTTTACATCTAAAAATAAGAAAGAAAATCAATTAGTTTCTATTAGTTTGTTTTCTCGAAACTCAATTTCTCTTTTATCTCAACAAAAAAGTCAAGTTCATACACTATCACAGCGTAGAACCTCAATAGCTAAACAACCATTATTATCATTGGTAAATGATCATCTAATTGAATACCCTACTCCTAGTAATCTAAATTATTGGTGGGGTTTTGGTTCTTTAGCTGGAATTTGTTTAATCATCCAAATTCTAACAGGAATATTTTTAGCTATGCATTATACTTGTCATGTTGACCTAGCTTTTTCTAGTGTAGAACACATCATGCGTGATGTAGAAGGAGGTTGGTTGCTTCGATATATGCATGCTAATGGAGCAAGTTTTTTCTTTATCGTTGTGTATGTTCACATGTTTAGAGGACTTTATTATGGAAGTTACGCTTCGCCGCGTGAATTAGTTTGGTGCGTCGGAGTTATTATCTTATTATTAATGATTATTACTGCTTTTATTGGTTATGTTTTACCGTGGGGACAAATGTCCTTTTGGGGTGCAACAGTAATTACAAGTTTAGCAACAGCTATTCCTATTGTTGGGGATGATGTTACTCATTGGCTTTGGGGTGGTTTTTCTGTAGATAACGCTACTTTAAATCGTTTTTTTAGTCTTCATTATCTTTTTCCTTTTATAATTGCAGGAGCAACTTTAGTCCACCTTGCAGCATTACACCAATATGGATCGAACAACCCATTAGGTTGTTTATCTACAGTAGATAAAATCCCTTTTTATCCTTATTTTTATACAAAAGATTTAGTAGGTTGGGTTGCTTTTGCTATCTTTTATTCAGTATTCGTATATTTTTACCCAAATACTTTAGGTCACCCAGATAATTATATTCCGGCGAATCCAATGTCGACTCCTGCACACATTGTTCCTGAGTGGTATTTTCTTCCAGTATACGCGATTCTTCGAAGTATTCCTAACAAATTAGGTGGGGTTGCTGCAATAGCTTTAGTGTTTGTATCTTTATTAGCTTTACCTTTTATCCATACTTCACAAATCCGTTCATCAAGTTTTAGACCTATTCACCAAAAATTATTTTGGCTTCTTCTTGCGGATTGTCTACTATTAGGTTGGATTGGCCAAAAACCTGTGGAAGACCCTTATGTATTAATCGGGCAATTAGCTTCCGTTTATTTTTTTGTATATTTCCTGATCTTTATTCCTTTATTAGGAAAATTAGAAGCAAAACTAATTCATTATTCTCCTAAGAAAGCTGCGATCTAATTAAATTTTTTTGTAAAAAGTTGCAGGTGAATCCCTGCAACAAAATAAAAATCATGGAAATGCATGATATATAAAATATAAATACATGATATATAAAATATAAATACATGACATATAAAATATCAATATATGATATATAAAATAAAAATGCATGATATATAAAATAAAAATGCATGATGTATAAAATAACAATACATGATATATAGAATAAAAATGCATGATATATAGAATAAAAATTTTCTTTTGAAAACACTAATTAAAATTAGTTTAAAAATAAATTTTTTTAGCCATGACTATGAAATGTTGTTTAGGTAGCTCAGTTGGTTAGAGTAAAAGATTGAAAATCTTTGTGTCAACGGTTCAAATCCGTTTCTAAACAAATACAAACTATTTTTAAAATAAAACTGATGAGTTTGATCCTGGCTCAGAATGAACGCTAGCGGTAAACTTTACACATGCAAGTTGAACGTTCTTTTTTTATAAAGAAAGTGGCGAACGGGTGAGTAACGCATGAGAACCTACCGAAAAGTTTGGTGAAATCCCAAATAACTTAAAGATAATTTCGCTTTTTGAGGGGCTTGTGTAGGATTAGGTAGTTGGTAGGGTAAGAGCCTACCAAGCCGATGATCCTTAGTTGATCTGAGAGGATGATCAGCCACACTGGAACTGAGACACGGTCCAGATTCGTTAGAAGCAGCAGTGAGGAATCTTGGACACTGGGCGAAAGCCTGATCCAGTTATACCGCGTGAGGGATTAAGACCTTTTGTGTTGTAAACCTCTTTCATCAAGATTAGACAATGACAAGACTTGAAAAAGAAACTCCGGCTAACTTCCGTGCCAGCAGCCGCGGTAATACGGGGGGAGTAAGCGTTATTCAGAATGACTGGGCGTAAAGGGTACGTAGGCTGTTTTTTAGGTTGAAAGTGCAAGTTTCAAGCTTTACTTGAAGAATGTTTTCAAAACCAAAAATCTAGAGCTTGAGAGAGGAGAGTAGAATTTTTAGTGGAGAGGTGAAATTCGTAGAGATTAAAAGGAATGTCAAGGCGAAAGCAACTCTCTGGATCAAAGCTGACGCTGAGGTACGAAAGCGTAGTTAGCAAGCGGGATTAGAGACCCCGTTAGTCTACGCTGTCAACGATGCCGGTTCATCCTTGCGTTAAAAACGCAGGGGTTTAGCTAACGCGTCAAACCGGCCGCCTGAGGACTACGGCCGCAAGGTTAAAACTCAAAGGAATTGACGGGGATTCTCACAAGCAGTGGAGTATGCGCTTTAATTCGATACAACGCGAAAAACCTTACCAGTTCTTGACATACCTATGAAATCCTTTTAAAAGAGGACAAATCTAAAAGTTTTACTTTTATGATACTAGGTACAGGTGCTGCATGGCTGTCGACAGCTCGTGTCGTGAGATGTTTGGTTCAGTCCTGAAACGAGCGAAACCCTTTTTTTGAGTCTTATTACTCAAAATAGAGTCTGTGATAAACAGAAGGAAGGAGGACTACGTCAAGTCATCATGGCCCTTATGAACTGGGCTTGACGCGTACTACAATGGAAAGTACAAAAGGAAGCGATAATGAAAGTTGGAGCAAATCCTAAAAACTTTCCTTAGTTGGGATTGTTCTCTGCAACTCGAGAACATGAACGAGGAATTGCTAGTAATCGTAGATCAGCATGCTACGGTGAAAATGTACCAGAATCTTGTACACCCCGCCCGTCACATTTTGGGAATTGAATTTATTTGATGCGATGAAAATCTCTTTTCAAATTTTATGGATATATCTGTAAAATGTCTGCAGATTTTCGTCATAAGTGTGAATTGAGTGACTGAAATGAAGTCGTAACAAGGTAACCGTTGGGGAACCAGTGGTTGGAATAACGCCTTTCTTTACATAATTAAAGAAAATACGAAAGAAGAACTTTCTTCTGATTACCCGAACCCAGCTGAATTCGATATGTAAATCAAAAAACAAATAAAGCTCTAGATGTATTTTTAAAAGAGAGACCTAGACCTAGACACAAAAAATTCAATAAATTTTATGGGGCTTTTTAATTCTTTATTTAGAGTAAATTGGTGCGTTAACACGGTTCTTATGATGGTAGCTCGTTAAGCTCTTAACAGGATTAATCTACTTCAAAAGTCTTGTTTAGAGAGAAAATTTAGAGAGAAAAATTAAAGTAATATATTAAAAATTAAAAAAAGAATTCTAGATGAAATATTCTTACTATTTAAGTAACAGGGTTTTCTTATCTGAGGAACAAATATTAGGGCTTACAAGAATAGAAATACCTGTGCCCACAGGAATAGAAATACCTGTGCCCACAGGAATAGAAATACCTGTGCCCACAGGAATAGAAATACCTATGCCCACAGGAATAGAAATACCTGTGCCCACAGGAATAGAAATACCTGTGCCCACAGGAATAGAAATACCTGTGCCCACAGGAATAGAAATACCTATGCCCACAGGAATAGAAATGCCTGCACTAACTCTTATAGAAACAGTGCAACCTCTGCGAATGGTGGAAATTGTTATTAGTCAGGGTTTACCTCCGGAGATGGCTATTCCTTTATTTCTTAGAATAGAAGCCCTTAATAGAGGGACAATGGAAGCCCTTAATAGCGGGGGAATAGAAGCCCTTAATAATGAGGCTGTATTTTTTGTATTAACAGGTCCATTTCTTTGAATTCCTCTATGACCTAAATAAAGAATTAAAATTAAATTATTCAATTTGACAAGATATGTAATAATTTAGTTTTGATTCTTTACTTAGAGTAAGTTGATGCGTTAACACTGTTCTTATGATGGTAACTCGTTAGGCTCCTAATCTAAAATCCCTGCAGAAGAGATGTTTCTGGCTCAATAGTTTAGTTGGTAAAACAGTGGGATCATAATCCATAAACTCTGGTTCAAATCCAGCTTGAGCCAACGTAAGTTTTGTTGCTAAAGCCATGTTATTATTTTTTTAAATATAAGCTTTTTTAGAGCTTTCTAGGAGGGGGGTTACTCTATAAGTAGGGGCTTTTGCTATGAACCCCCCCTAAAAAAAAGTTGCAGATTTATTAATTTAGCATGATAATAAAATTAAGTTCATTTATATTTTAGTACGGAATTAAAACTAAATTATTACACTATTCGATTTAACGAAATATGTAATAATTCAGTTTTAATTCTGTACTAAGGTCATAGAGCAATTCAAAGAGACGGACTTGTTAATAAAAACAACACACCTCCACTATCAAGGGCTATTGCATTAAGGGCTTCTATTCTAAGAAATAAAGGAATAGCTATCTCCGGAGATAAAGCCTCACTAACAACAATTTCCACTATTTCCGGAGAGACTAATAGTTGTTGCACTGTTTCCACTACTTCCAGAGAGACCGATACTTGTTGCATTGTTTCTATCACTTCTAAAGAGACCGATAGTTGTTGCATTGTTTCAATTACTTCCGGAGAGACCGGTAGTTGTTGCACTGTTTCTTGCAGAGTTTCCATAGGAGTTCGTAAAGGTATTTCTACTCCAGTAAATTCGGATAAATAAGTATCTGTTATTTGTTTATCCGAAACAAAATTTTTGTTATATAACTTAAGTGTTATTTTCATTTTTTTTTTACTTTTTTTACTTTTTCTATATTAAACATCAACTCTGAGAGTTTCAAATCCCAAAATAAACCCAAAATAAATAACAAGAAGCAAATCTTTTTATTTATTCGGGAGATATTTTTCATTATTTTATTTTAAGGAAGCCAATTGAATGAAATAAGCACTCCTGCTACAAATATAACCCAAGCTAGTGAAAGAGGTAAAAAAACTTTCCAACCTAAAGTCATTAATTGATCGTATCTGTATCGAGGAAAAGCAGCGCGAACCCAAACAAAACAAAATAAAAAGAAAACTACCTTTAAACCAAACCAAAAACCTCCGGGCATCCAATGAAATATCACAAAATCAAAAGGAGCCAACCAACCCCCAAAAAATAGAATAACACAAAGACTACTCATAAGAATCATATTTGCATATTCTCCTAAAAAAAACAAAGCAAAACCCATTGATGAATATTCTACATTGTAACCAGCAACTAGTTCAGCTTCTGCTTCTGGTAAATCAAAAGGAGCTCGGTTTGTTTCTGCTAAACAAGAAATAAAAAATAAAAAACATAGCGGAAATAAAGGAATTACAAACCATACATGTTTTTGCGCGAGAACAATGTCTGTAAGATTTAAAGATCCTACACATAATATAACACAAATGATGATAAGACCAATAGAAACTTCATAAGATACCATTTGAGCTGCCGAGCGAAGACAACCTAAAAAAGCATATTTTGAGTTACTTGACCAACCAGCTGTAATAATCCCATAAACACCAAGAGATGAGACTGCAAAAATATAGAGAATACCTAAATTTAAATCAGCTATTACTACACCTGAATTAAAAGGAATAGCTGCCCAGGCAACCAAACTTAATAAAAAAGTAACTACAGGAGCCATTAAGAAAATTACAGTATTTGCACTACTAGGTAATACAGGTTCTTTTAATAAAAGTTTTAATCCGTCACAAAGAGGCTGCAGAAGACCCATGAAACCAACAACGTTGGGCCCTTTTCGACGTTGCATGGAAGCCATTAATTTTCTTTCTGCAAGTGTTAAATAAGCCACAGAAATAAGTAAAGGAACAACAATCCCAAGAATTTTAAGAAGAATAAATAAAATGTGAAGCAGCATGCTTTTTATCTTTTGCTGACAAGAAATTATAACTTGTTTATCCCTTACGAGGTTTGAACTCGTGTTTTCGCTATGAAAAAGCGATGTCCTGACCACTAGACGAAAGGGACATTTTAAAATAAAAAGCAACTGTTTATGGTGACTTAATGAATAATTTTAAATTTCAATTGAAAGGGAGAATAATTTTAATGGTAGAATGTTGGTCTCCAAAACCAAACGTAAGGGTTCAAATCCCTTTTCTCCTGTAAAGAAAAACAGCAACTTTTCTTATTAACAAACTTTTCTTAGTAACAAACTTTTTTTAGTAACAATTTTAATATTTCTTATAGAATATTTCTATATAATTTGAGCCAAAGCAGAATCGAACTGCTGACACTACGCTTATCAGGCGTATACTCTAACCTACTGAGTTATTGGCTCTATAATTTGAAAATTGGAGATAAAAAATAGTTTTTGTAACCAATTAAAACGAAACAACTTTGTGCTTGGAAAGATTTGAACTTTCAACCCTCACATCCGTAGTGTGATACTCTATCCAATTGAGCCACAAGCACTTGCACAAAAAACACCTCCCCAAGTTGGATTTGAACCAACGACCTGATGGTTAACAGCCAACCGCTCTAACCGCTGAGCTATTGAGGAATTAAGAAAAATAATAATACTAGCTTTTCTTTTATTTTGAATCTGTAAAAGAAATGAACATAGAATACGAAATCAAAAACCAGTCATACTATAGACAAAGAAAAGGTATCTCATATATGGTAACAACAAATCAAATTATAAAAAAAAAAAATGCAAGAAAGAAATTTGAGTTTTTTGGTCCTCACAATATTGATATTTTGTTTGGTATTTTTGGAAGTCTTTTAGGAGATTCATTCGCTAAAAAAAGATGAGGAAAATGTTTTAT
>Ga0209284_10003184_pt1 | contig 20763 bp, 15 predicted proteins | sample FRY03_FD_187211 | JGI IMG/M metagenome (GOLD analysis project Ga0209284, IMG submission 187211) | Freshwater microbial communities from Lake Fryxell liftoff mats and glacier meltwater in Antarctica - FRY-03 (SPAdes) (version 2) | ecosystem: Environmental > Aquatic > Freshwater > Ice > Glacier... | reverse complement strand
GTAGGCTTTTCCAGGGCAAATCAGCTACGTCTTTAGCACCAAATTTTACGGGACCTTCAATTTCTACTGGAATTGCAGAAGGATCGAGCATCATTTTAACCTCATTCGTAACGGCTGTCATATTTGTAAATCGACCTTTCTTCTCAAGGTTCGCATAAAACACGTTTGGAAATGCCAAAATAATATGGAAATGCTTCGAATAAGGTAAATAGTTCAGGAAAGCCAAAATTCCTAAAATGTGAAACCACCAAGCAATACGCTCATACATGATCAAAGAACCTGTCGACCAGGAGTCAAATAAACCTGTAATCAATGAGCTTATTGGAAAACTTCCTGCCTGCGTATAATGCTCAACAGCGCGAGACTGAAGCACTTGATCAGCTGCATTCATTGTTAAAAAGGCAGTCATTAATAATGTCTCAATCAACAAAATTAAATTCGCATCATTCTTTGGCCAACCGTTCAATTCTTTTTGTCGGAAACGCTTTATGTAGATGATGTTTCTGCGGATGTAAAAAACGACAACTGCGAAGAGCACTAGAAACGCTAGAATCTCAAAAGAGGCAATAAGGACATCGTAAAAACTCCCTAAAAACGGCGCAAACAAACGATGCGTTCCGAAAATTCCGTCCAATACAATTTCTAAAACTTCAATGTTTATGATAACGAATCCAACATAAACGAAAATGTGAAGAATTCCAGCAATTGGACGAACCACCATTTTGCTTTGACCTAAAGCAACCTTGGCCATTATTTTCCAACGTTCTGCTTTATTGTCGCTTCTGTCGAGCTTTTTTCCAAGAGTGATGTTTCGGATTATTTTTCGAACATTAACGAAGAACAGTCCGCCGCCAGCGAGCAAGGCAATAATGAAGAGTATATTTTCAATTCCCATAGCTAATCACAATATCAACAAATATAATGGCAAAGGGTTTTGCACCTATTGCCCGATAATGTTTTTCTTACTTGTCTTTCTTTCCGAAAACCGAAAAGCTTACGTAGCGCTTAGGATGCGCTTTCATGTCTTCCAATAGCAAACTCAAGTTTTTAGAGCTTGAATCAAGATGCAGATACAAGGAATCGTCATGCATCAATTTGCCTAAACTTCCTTCGCCACGCTCGGCTTTAGCCATTAAATCTCTAAAGCTAGCCATCGAAGATTGAAGGTCTTCCATTGTTTTCTTAACATTCGATTTGGCAACATCGTCGCTAATCTTATCTAAGTTGGCGAAGACATTACTTAGCTTCTCGTTGTTGTTCTTGAGGTTATCAGTAATCGACTCAACATTTGAAAAGATGCGTGACATCTTAGCTCTTTCATTGGTAACCAATAAATCAAACTCAACAACCGTATGCTCAAAACGTTGGATTGAATTATTGACACTTTCGAAACTACTGACCAATCCATCTTGGGTTTTCTTATTGAACACATTATTTAAACCTGTTAAAACAGTATCTACAGAACCCGCCAATGACTCAATCTGAGCTTTCAGCGGCATTAATGCTCTCTTAATTTCGTCTGTAATTCCAAGGTCCATAAAAGATAGTAAAGTGTCTCCATGCTCAGCCAATCGAGTGGATGTGCCAACTTTAATACCAAGCGTTCTCGTTCCTAGTAAATCACTAACGATATGAGCTTCAGAGTCTTCTGGTAAATTTACGTTCTTCTCGGTAATGAGAAATTTAACCAAGACTTTTCTAGAAGTTGAGGATTCAAATTTTACCTCATCCACAATCCCAACCTGGAAGCCATTTATTAGAACGCGCGCCGAAGGCATGAGCATATCTACATTATCGAAAACGGCGTAATAAGAATTAGAGCTTGAAAAAATATTCTTCCCCTTTAAAAAGTTTAGGCCGAAATAAAGCAAAATGATACCCGTGGTTACAAGTATACCAATGCGTATTTCTCGGGATATTGTCATAGTCTAATTTATAATTAATGTTGAATTACTAGAGCATCCTTCACAGAGATTCGTTCTCCATTCTTGAAAGCCACAACAAAGGCATCTGTAAATCCATCAGCTTTTAATTGCGATTGCAAATTAAGCGCTTCTTCAAGTTTATTAAAAGAGCCTGCCGTGTACTTCCAAATTCCGTCGGCAAAATACATCCAAATATCTGAACGCCCTTTGAATTTCGAATGGGATTTAGTGTATTTCACGGAAGAACTAAATATTTGAACTCTGAAAATAGTTCCTGAAACATCAGCCATTTCTGTTTTTTGCGGTTCAATGGGTTCTTTAACTTTTACAATCGGTTGGTCCTGAGGCTTCACAATTGGGCCTTCCAAAGACTTTTCACGTTTGTAAGCTGCTCCATCAATCCAAGCTTTATAGCTCCTAAATGCACGAAGAATTCCTTCCGCAATTTGGTCTTGTCCAGCATCAGATTTCAAGTAGCGCTCTTCCTCGCCATTCGTTAAGAATCCAGTTTCGATCAATACCGAAGGCATCGTTGTTTTAAAAAGAACCAAGAATCCTGCTTGTTTAACTCCACGATTATGGCGTTTTGCAAATCCTGTGAGTTCTTCTTGAACACTACCAGCGAAATATAAACTCTGATCCAAAAAAGCATTTTGATACAGCGAGAAAATAATATTCGCTTCTGCACTATTCGGATCAAAGCCATCATACTGGCGCTCATAATTATCTTCCTGCAAAATAACTGCATTCTCACGCTTTGCAACACTAAGGTTGTCCTCGCTTTTGTGCAATCCCATCACGAAAGTTTCTGTTCCATAAGCTGTTTTAGGTCCAGAATTACAGTGAATACAAATGAATAAATCAGCTTTATTCTCGTTGGCAATTTGAGCTCGTCTATACAATTCTACAAAAACATCCGTTTTGCGTGTGTAAACAACTTTTACATCAGGAAAAAACTGTTCAATGAGCTTCCCCAACTTTAAAGAAACCGAAAGTGCGACGTGCTTTTCGAAGGAAGCAGCTCCATGGCAACCACTATCATGGCCTCCATGTCCGGCATCAATGACCACCGTTTTTAATCCTTCCCCTTTGCGAATATTAGATTCTGCTTTAGTTTCAGGCAGCAGTAAAAACACCGTCAACAGCAGTAAAATCGGGAGTCCGACAAATAAAATACGATGAATAATTTTGAATTTCATGGTTCTCTTCAGTTCATTAGGCAACGATTGCAGGGAAAAAACTTAGTTTTGCAAACGTTTCGAAACAGACACTACAAAACTAATCGGGACTTACATTGAGATTACGAGTGAGGTCGCGACACTTAACAACAGTTTTATTCACATTGCTTTTGCTCTGGAAGGCATCTGCTTTTGCTCAAACTACAAACGGTTTGGCGAATGATTCATTGTTGTTATCCCAAACCCCGCCAGATTCAAGTCGCACCGACTCACTAACCGTGCCCTTACTGCGTGAATCCAGCGATGCACTCGATTCTAAGGTTGAGTATAAAGCGCGAGATTCAATGCGTTTCGACCTTAAAGCCAAAAAGATTTATCTCTATGGCGCAGCCGATGTGAGCTACGAAAAGATTAATCTGAAAGCTGAATACATCGAAATTGATTGGGCAACCAACCGCGTTCATGCCGAAGGAATGCCCGATTCGACTGGCGAAATTATTGGAAGTCCGATTTTTTCAGAAGGTACGCAAACCTTCGATGCCCAAGAAATGGATTATAACTTCAAATCCAAGAAAGGAAGAATTTCTGGCGTGTTCACCAGGCAGGGCGATGGCTATTTGCACGGCGATCAAGTAAAAAAGAACGACAAAGACGAGATGTTTGTGAAAAACGGAAAGTACACCACGTGCAATCTTCCCGACCACCCGCATTTTTACATCAACGCGAGTAAGATCAAGGTTATTCCAAACGATAAAATTATCTCAGGGCCTGCTAACCTCGTTATTGAAGATGTTCCAACTCCGCTTGCAGTTCCTTTCGGAATTTTCCCCAATACAACAAAACGTACTTCTGGTGTTATTTTTCCAACCTATGGAGAATCTCCCGGATTGGGCTTTTTCCTGCAAGAAGGCGGCTATTATTTCGGCATCAACGACTATATAGACGCCTCGCTTCGCGGAACAATTTATTCTCGTGGAAGCTGGGGTTTGTCTGGCGGAACATCCTACAATTATCGCTATCATTTCAATGGAAATCTCGATTTAAGATTCTCGAAAATCCTTCAAGGAGATCCTGAGTTATTCGGATCTTCAGTAAACAGAGATTTTTTTATCACTTGGCGACATAGTCAAGATCCTAAATCGCGGCCTAATTCACGATTCTCGGCATCTGTGCAAGCCGGATCGAGCAATTTCAACGCGCTAAACTCTTTCAACACAAATAACATAGTAGCCAATACTTTTCAGTCGAGTATTTCATATTCCAAAACCTTTGCAAACACGCCGTTTAACATGGTTGTGAGTGCTGGACATAGCCAAAATACAGCAACAAAAATCATCAGTGTTTCGGCTCCAGAACTTCAGTTCAACATGAATCGTATCTATCCTTTAAAGCGCAAAGTGGCAATAGGAGCGCAGCGCTGGTACGAGAAGATTGGACTTACGTATACCATGCAAGGTCGAAACACAATTACACAACCCGATTCGCTTTTTGGTAGACCTGGATGGACATCTAAATTCAGTAATGGCGTGCAGCATCAAATTCCCTTGCAAACCTCCGTTCAGTTTTTAAAATATTTCACTTTTTCTCCCGGTATTAATTACACCGAGCGCTGGTATTTTGCATCAATCAATAAGCGCTTTGATTCCCTCTCGGGGGAAGTGATTACTGATACACTTCAAGGATTTCGATCGGCACGCGAATGGAATGCCAATGCAAATTTTAGCACCCGTTTATACAGTTTCCTGAAGCTTGGAAAAAACACCATCCGAAACGTTATGACACCTCAAATATCGTATCGCTACCAGCCCGATTTTAGCACTCGGGTCGAAGGTCCTTACGGAGCAGGCGGTACTGATGGTTTTTATTCTCCATTTGATATCGGAATTTATGGGCAACCATCCGTCGGCAGGCAAGGAACGGTGGGCATTTCAATCAACAATAACATTGAAGCAAAAATCAAATCCAAACGAGATACAACAGGTACTGGTTTATCGAAAGTTGTCTTGTTGGATGCCTTTAATTTTGCTACATCCTATAACATTGCCGCCGACTCACTACATTGGCAACCATTAAGTGTAAGCGCGCGTACTAAATTGTTCAAGAAGCTTGATATTGTTTACAGTAGCTCTTATGATTTTTATGCAATAGATACAGTTTCAGGTTTTCGAATTAATACGTTTGAATTTGACAGAACAGGAAAAATATTACGTTCCGTTTCAAATAATTTAGCTTTAACAACTACCATCGCCTCCGCTAGAAAAGAAACTTTAAAAAGTTCGGGAGGAAATGATGCAGAGCGACGAGAATTTGCTAACAATCCAATCGATTATGTAGATTTTACTATTCCTTGGTCGATCAATGGAGGCTTTGTATTAAGCTCAAGAAACACAGGAAAAACGGTTGTAAGAAGTCAGGTTTTGAATGTAAGTGGCGATGTGAACCTAACTTCGAAATGGAAAATCGGATTTAGTACTGGTTACGATTTTGTGCAAAAAGACTTTTCTTTTACTACAGTTGATATTTTCCGCGATTTACATTGTTGGGAAATGCACTTTAACTGGATTCCTTTTGGCTTCCGTCAAAGCTATAACTTCACCATTCGCGTGAAATCGTCGATGCTTCAAGATTTAAAGGTAAACCGCCGCCGTCAGTGGTTCGATTTGCAGAATCAGTAATCTGGCTATTGAGATTTAAGTAGCAAGTATTGGGTAACAAGTAACAAGTATTAAGTAAAAAGTAATAGGTAACAAGTATTAAGTAAAAAGTAATAGGTAATAAGTATTAGGTAGCAAGTATTAAGTCATTGTTTGTTAGGTGCTTAGGTTTTATTTTTTGATATTTAGATGATAATGTCATTTACTGAGTTTCGGTAGTATTTATGTTTTGCCTAAAACGTTTATTGCCTTATAAATGACGAGTTTGGTCGTAAGAAAATTCATTGCTCAACCATGGGTTTATCTTATCAATGGCCGAAATCTTTTTAACAAGATTAACCTAGCAACGGAACTTGTTTTATTAAAAACTATCCAGAAATGCTGCGTTTGCTTTGTCATATACCGAGAGCGTATTTGTATTCGTTGAAATTATTTCAATTAAATAGGGTTCACTCAAAAAGTCAGAAATGGGGCGGATGCAAGGCATAGACATTGAAGATGTATATTTAATACTTCGAAATGGCTGTAACGAAGCAAATGCCGTATTTCTGGCTAGCTTAAATAGTAAATAAGGAAAAATTAGTGCAATCTTGGTGCAAGGATTTTTGATGATACTCAATAAATTGATGCATTAAAAATGAATTACTAAGCAAGAGATAACCCATTTAAAAGGCATTAAGTGCTTTTGAGTGAACCCTAAATAGCTATTCCATCGACATAACAGTATCGTATTGGATACAGAATTATAGGAGAATCAGTATGTTACAGCCATTTTGAAGTAGTAGAATACAACTTTCATGACTGTTGAACGCATCCACTGCATTTCTGAATTTTGCCTGAACCACTAGTAAATACTTAAAGGGATCAGGTTTCGTCTCACAAAGTCATCTTTGCCGCAAGTCAATGAAGTAAAATAGGAAATTCATTATTCTATTGTTTCTTTGCAAAATAAATAGCGGGTATGGTGAATAATGAGAATATTTGTGTGCTTGGACTTGGATATGTAGGTCTTACACTTGCTGTAAGTCTTGCTAATGCAGGTTATAAAGTACACGGACTTGAAGTGCGAAATGAAATTTTGGCCAAGCTTGCGAAAGCAGAACCAACCTTTTATGAGGAAGGTTTAGCCTCTGAAATTAGAAATGCGCTTAAAAAGGGAGCATTTACTTTTTCAAATTCCATTTCTGACATCCCATTTAAACCCAGTATTTATATAATTACTGTTGGCACTCCACTTGGGAAAGACGGAAGTATTCGACTTGATATGATTGAAAATGCCACGCGAGAAATTGGTACGCTCATGAGCGATGGCGATTTAGTTATAGTTCGATCTACCGTTAGATTAGGGACTGCTCGAAATGTGATTTGTCCCGTTTTGGATGAAACTGGCGTGAATTATAAAATTGCCGTTTGTCCGGAGCGCACGCTCGAAGGTTCGGCCCTAAAGGAATTACATTACTTACCTCAGGTAATTGGTTCAGATGATTTAGACACGCGCGAGCGCTGTGCTACCTTGTTTGGACGATTAACACCAACGACTATTAAAGTTTCGTCGCTCGAGGCAGCCGAAATGATTAAATTGGTTGATAATACTTACCGTGATGTTATTTTCTCTTTTGGAAATGAAGTAGCGCGCATTTGTGATGCTTCGGGAATTAATGCCTTCGAGGTGATTAACGGCGGGAAACTGGGTTATCCACGCACCAATGTTGCACTTCCTGGACTTGTAGGTGGACCATGTCTTGAAAAAGATCCGCATATCCTTAACCAAAGTGCTATTTTATTTGGGTTGGATGGATTGGATGTTACAGTTGCTGCGCGAAAAGTGAATGAGCGTCAGCCAGCTGAGGCAGTAAAGTTTATCTCACAAGCCTTTTATTTGCGAAACAACCGCAAACCTACTAACATTATTTTGGCAGGACTTACCTTTAAAGGATATCCAGAAACGGACGATCTTCGTGGATCTATGTCTTTGGTGGTGTTGGAGTATTTGAGAAAAGAATTTCCAGATGCGAAGTTCTCAGGATACGATCCTCAGTTGGAGCAACAAACCATTGAAAGTCTTAATTTAGGCTATGTTCCAGATATTACAAAGACCGATTTAGAAACCGATTTAATCATCATATCAAATAATCATCCTTCTTTTAAAAAACTCTCATGGTTCGAGATTTTTGATCGTGGAAATGAAAGCTTGCTAGTGTACGATTTCTGGAATAATTATAATTCTTTCGACGCCGAAGAACTTAACAATAGATACATTGTGCTTGGAAATCACACTGCCTATCTTAAGCATGTAAATCATTCTGTATAAAATGAGCGGAAAAATTGCAATTACCGGTGGGGCCGGATTTATTGGGGCATACCTTACTAAACGATTTGCTTCAGCAGGTTATCAGGTGCTCGTAATTGATAATTTTGTTCGCGGAGTACCCGAACGGCTTGCCAATTTGGAAAATGTTGAACTTCAAGCGGTTGATATTTTAAAACCGGAAGATCTTAAGAATGCACTAGTTGGTTGCAAAGCAGTATTTCATCTAGCTGCCATCAACGGAACAGAGAATTTCTATTCCATCCCCGACAAAATTCTTGAAGTAGGGGTAAAGGGAATGTTCAACGTAATGGATGCTTGTTTCGCGAATGGAATTAAAGAATTAGTCATTGCATCTAGCGCAGAAGCTTACCAAGCGCCAGATAACATTCCAACTCCTGAAACTGAAACACTAAAAGTACCAGATCCTTCCAATCCAAGGTATTCATACGGTGCTAGTAAGCTTATTTCTGAGGTTATTGCGATGAATTTTTACCGCGATCATTTTACAAAACTGCAAATATTCCGTCCTCATAATATTTACGCTGGCGATATGGGTACCAAGCACGTTATTCCGCAATTCATTATGCGTGCGATAGAACTTGCTGAACAAACCGAAGGAACTATTCAATTCCCTATGCAAGGAGATGGTTCAGAAACACGTGCGTTTTGTTATGTTGATGACCTTATTGAAGCCTTTTGGACAATGTACCACAAAGGAGGTCACCGGGAAATTTATCATCTTGGAAATCCAGAAGAAGTGACTATTGCAGAAGTTGCTAGACAAGTATTTACCTGCTTAGGACGCCCATTCGAATTTGTGCATCAGCCTGTTACCTTTGGATCGGTTACTCGTCGCTGCCCTGATATTTCAAAAATTGCAGCACTTGGATATACTCCTGCGGTGAATCTTTTAGACGGGATTCGCAGGACGTATGACTGGTATAGTCAGAATAAAGAAAAATCGATTAGCAGCAATCCGCTGATTTAAAACTGATTACGAGTTGTATATGGAGAATTCGATACGAAGTGGTAAAGACCATTTTTGTATTGTATACCAAATTTTCAAATCGGGATAATCACCTCATTGCCTAGAATAGGGCTCACTTAAAAAGTCAGAAACACGTCAGATGCGAGACGAGAGGATTTTATGACGTACAAATAGTACTTCAAAATACTCTTAACGAAGCAGCTGGCGTGTTGCTGGCTAAACCAAATTCTAGAAAACAATAAAAATAATAATTTGTGATGCATACAATCTGATCAATTTCGTAAAATGATGCACACCAAATCAAAAATTAAACATTGTAATATTCACATAATTAGAATTTTAGGTGTTTTTAAGTGGGCCCTAGAATAATTAAACACTAGTAAATGCCTTGGGCAAGATTTGAAAAATGTATTTCTACTGAAGCATGAGTTTAAATTCCCTCCCACTGAGCATGCCAAAGCGGAAGGGAGAGATTTACCTGCCTGACAGCAGGCAGGGATTGGGGGTCATTGGACCTTAACCACCTTCTCAACCACCACCACCTCATTGCCTTGCATAATTCTGCAATAGTAAATGCCTTGGGCTAGACCTTCGAGGTTTAAGGTATGCGAGCCGATGCCAGAAAATTGTTCTTGCTGAATGACACGGCCAGAAAAGTCTATTAGTTGGGCGGTGTAAGGCTTGCCCGTTTGCTCAATATCTATTTTTAACCAATCTGTGGCAGGGTTAGGGTAAATGGTAACAGCATCAGGCAAGGGCATATCTTTTACGCTAACGCCACAATCTTGCGGGTTTAAGCAGCCATTGGCATCGAGTTTTAAAGCCCAAGCGTCTTGACCGCTAAACTCTGCATTGCACGCACCAGCAACCAATAGACCTCCATCAGATGTTTCTATAAAATCGAGAAAAAAGTCTGAAGACGGACCAAAATCATATTCTTTTGCCCACAGCATATTACCCAATGAATCAGTTTTCATGATATAACCTGCATTTACAGTTGTAATATTTATCCCAACAGCAATAATGCCTCCATCAGAAACACGCCTAGCTATGTAATTGGCAGATGAGTTTAGACTTGGATAAGTTTTGTTGAACAGTACGCCTCCAACTTCGTCTATCATTATAATTTTAGCACTTTGTGTAGACAAAGCATACCCTGCAATCAACAATTTATTGGGTCCATAGCGTGAAATATCACCGGCAAGAAGTTGAAATACATTAAAGGAAGATTCAAAATATCCGTTTGAATCTAATTTAACGATAATTATTCTTAAACCGGAAGAAGTAAAGTCAGGTCCTCCGGGGTTGCACAGAATAAAGCCACCGTCTTCCCTTTCCAAAAAACCATTTGTAACTTCAACTGTTTCGACATCGATTCTATTTTCATTTAATAATAGTCCATCAGAACTTAACTTTAAAAAAATTACATCTACTTGTTCATCATCAGGACTCTCAGAAAAATCCCTAGTTGCAGTCAAGGCAATAGAACCATCAGAGGTTTCCATAATAGAGCCTGGTGTATCAAAATAAAGTGAATCATGGTGATAATAGCTCCATAAAGTATCACTAAAATCAGGCGTAATCTTTAATACAAAAATCTGATTTCTGCCTGCTGCAATTCCTTCCAGTCCAAATTGACTGCGCGTATTGAGCACAAGTAAATTCCCATCAGAACAAAGTGCCGCATTACAAAAGTCGTAATATCTTCTATTGGGGTCATGTTGGAGATTATCAAGAATTATTTCTCCTTGATTGTTGATTTTTGTAAAACGTTGGTACCCACCTTCATTAATGAATAAACTAAAGCCTGCACTTGGAAAAAAATATTCTTCGTTTTCTAATTCAATGTACTTTTTTATCTGACCTGAAAACCTTCCTGTGTCTGGGTAATTAATCGAGAAAGTAGTTGTTTGTGCAATTGAAACACTCATCCAACAAATATGAAGGAAAACATAAAATAGCAGCTTTTTTACCATTTCGAAACAATGATTTTAAATGATGCCTTCTTTATCAAATCAGCGCCTATAACGTTACAAAAATAAATTCCATCAGCAAATTCTTGCATATTTAAACGTTCGCTGAATTTTGAGCTACTTACATTGACCTTTTTTGAAAGCAGTAATCTCCCTGAAATATCAACGACTTGTATCGTGTATTTACCTTCAACTAGATTATGAAAATCAACAGTAAAAATTCCTTGACTAGGGTTTGGGTAAATCTTTATATCCTCAATAGGTTGTTCAGTTTGAATGATTTCTTGTTGACTTGCAGCTATTCTGGCAGAGATACCATCATCAATGGCAGGATGAAGATGGTAAACGGTATCACCTCGTAAAGCCCTGGCAGCCATTGCATAAGATTGCACAATAGAAGGAGTGCGAGAAATCGTTTTAAGTATTTGAACTCCTGAAGAGTCAATATCTAACCAAGAAATATTGTCCGATTTCATAGATAAGAATAGTTCTGTGTAAGATATAAACAATGAATCATCCAATGAATTAATTATTAAGCTATCTGAAGTAAAGTAAAACTGTTCTCATATAACTCAATATTAATTTTACTAAAAGTATCGAGTCAATGTTATTTTAATGTTACGGGGGGTGAATTAATTGCTAAGGGAATGTTAAGAGTTTAAGAATGAAGTCATGATGAGCCATTCTACAGAATTGCCCTGAGTTCAATCTGAAACCGCTCTTAGCTTGCCAACTAAAACTTTCTTTTTATTCAACTGCAAGTCACTCTAAGCTTGTCGACTACAGCCTTCTTTTTAGTCGAATGCAAGTCACTCCGAGCTTGTCGACTACAACTTTCTTTTTAATCAAATGCAAGTCACTCTATGCTTGTCGACTAAAGCTTTCTTTTCAATCAAACGCAAGTCACTCTGAGCTTGCCGAAGAGTGCCGAAGAGTGTCGAAGAGTGTCGAAGAGTGCCGAAGAGTACCGAATCAGTAACTACTCAGCCTTATTACTCACCCTGTAAAAATAAAGCCATTCGTAAATCACACTGAGTAAGAGCATGATAACCAATGCGAAAAATATCATGCCTAATGATTGTAGATAATAAGTTCCCAACTGACTCAATTTAATCAAACCCATCGCGAGCATGATCATCCCAAAAACAGGGAATGTGCGTAATTGTAAATAGGTTTTGCGCATACTCAACCAAGTTTCTCTGCTCTTAATTTTTACTTCGCGGTTCATCTTTGTTGCCTGAAAGTCTAAAAGCTGGGTGTATAAATGATACAAGCCATAGAACACAATAAAGGGCGGAAAAATAACGGCCGAAAAAAGCATTCCGAAAATACTAAGAGCCAAAAATCCTCCGATAAGGAAAATAGCCCCAACCGACAATCGAACCAAACGATAAAGCGCGAAACTTAAGCCATGAAGTTTATCCTCGTCTAAAAATCGTCTTTCAATTAAAAACTCGAACATGATTCCGAGCCAAGCACCAGGTTGAAAGTTGAACGTCGATTTTTTTACCGCTTTTTTATTCCCAATCAACATCCGAAACAAGCGAATTACATTATCAAACTCCTTGATTAGTAGCGAATCAAATATTGGTTCTTGTTTTACCGGAGCGCGCTGCTGTCTGCGAACAACTGGGTCAGGCCGACGAAGCGATGCTGGATCATTTATAATTGCTACCGATAATGAAAGTAAAGTCTCACTAGCATTTCGAACCGCTATAAATTTATCAGATGCGACAATTCTGCTCTCTTCATCTTTTTGTTTATCAGGATGATATAATTTGGCTTTATCGCGAAATGCTTTTTTTACAGCTTCGTGACTGATTGGTTTTTCCAACCCTAAAACTTCTATCGCCTCTTTAATTGTCATTGATTTACATCCGTGCTCACACTATAAATGAACGCACAAATTTACATTACCTTTCGCCACTCTTTGCAGATTATGAAATTAAGTCCACCTAAAACACTCTCTGAAATTGCCGAATTCCTTGGTGCTTCCTACAAAGGCGACCCAAACCATATCGTATCTGGTGTTAACGAAATACATAAAGTAGAACCCGGCGACATGTCTTTTGTTGACCATCCAAAATATTATGATAAGTGCCTTAATTCAGCTGCTACAACCATCATGATTAATAAAGATGTAGATGTACCTGCGGGAAAAGGCCTGATCATTAGCGATGATCCTTTTCGTGATTACAATAAATTGGTGATGCATTTTCGTCCCTTCGTGGCTTCATCGCAATTTATCAGTGAAACTGCCAAGATTGGAAAAGGTACAATCATTCAACCGGGAGCTTTTGTTGGACAGAATGTTGAGATTGGTGAAGATTGCTTAATTCATTCCAACGTAAGTATTTACGACCATTCTGTGATTGGCAACAGAGTCGTTATCCATTCAGGAACCGTCATCGGTGCAGATGCTTTTTACTTTAAACGTCGCCCCGAAGGATATGATAAAATGCGCAGTAGCGGACGAGTTGTTATTCACGATGATGTTGAGATTGGTGCACTTTGCACGATTGATAAAGGTGTAAGCGGCGATACTGTAATTGGAAAGGGAACCAAGTTCGATAACCAAATTCATATTGGTCATGATACTGTTGTAGGTGAACATTGCTTAATTGCCGCACAAGCTGGTGTTGCTGGAGTCGCAACCATTGAGGATGAAGTAATTTTGTGGGGACAAGTTGGAGTATCCAAAGATTTAACCATTGGGAAAAAAGCCATCGTTCTTGCCCAAAGTGGCGTTCCGAAATCTTTGGAAGGCGGAAAAACGTATTTTGGCAGTCCCGTTGGAGAAGCTCGTGAAAAAATGAAGGAAATGGCTTTGGTTAGAAGGATTCCTGATATACTTCAACGTGTCTTTGGTCGCAACGAAGGTGATAAGTGATTGATATGTAGCTTTTAAAAGCTGTTAGAATTGAAATTATAGTGATTGAGGAATTAAAAAATACGTCAGATCAGCATTACCGCAAACAATTGTATGCGCTTTTGCAGGTTACGCGTGCTATTAACAATAATTTTTCTGCTGCCGATTTATTCAGCATATACGAGTACATTCTGCAAACGCAGCTAGGCTTTACAAAATTCGCGTATTGTAGTTTCGACGAAATTTGGCGCTGGCAGTTCAGCTTAGGCGCAACTCATGAAACCAGACATATACGACCTGAACTTGATTTGATTGCTTTTGAAGAATTGACTTATCTGAAAGATACAGATAATGCCCAATTAAGGAATTTCGATGTTCTTGTTCCAGTCATGCACAAAAAGGAATCATTAGCTTATCTATTGATTGGTGAGCTAAAGCTCGATCAAATGAAAGATGAGCACCTACAAGATCTCGAATTTGTTCAAACAATTTGTAACATTATTTCAGTCGCCATTGAAAATAAACGCTTGTTCAAGGATAATATCCAACAAGCCATGTATAAGCGCGAGTTGGAAATGGCCAAGGAAGTTCAAGCAATGCTTATTCCCTCGGCGCTTCCAAACGATGAGAACTTCGATTTTGCAGCTTTCTATAAACCAATGCGTCAAGTTGGAGGAGATTACTACGATTTCATGTATCTCAATGAGGATTTAGTGCTCTTTTGTGTTGCCGATGTTTCTGGGAAAGGTATTGCTGCAGCTATTTTGATGGCAAATTTCCAAGCCTATTTGCGCGCCATGACTACAACAACGCCAGATTTGAAGGATCTTGTTGTTAGCTTAAACGATAAAGTTGCGCAAAGCGCGAAGGGTGAAAAGTTTATCACGATGTTTATTGCAACGTATTGTATTTCAGAGCGAAAGCTCACGTATGTGAATGCTGGTCACAATCCTCCAGTACTTCATCATAGCCATGGAAACGAATCGTTAACACTTGGTACTACTGGACTTGGAATGTTAGAAACGCTTTATCGTTTGGATGTTGGTTCAATGATAGTTCCGCCAGAATCCTTGCTTATGTGTTATACCGATGGATTAGTTGAACAAGAGAACGAAAGTGGAACTGACTTTGGCGTGGAGCATCTGATTGAATTTATTGAGGAGAATTCTCAATTAAAATCTGAAGCGTTCAATATCGCACTCATCGATCACTTTATTTCATTCAAAGGCAATCAACCTTATATCGATGATATCGCCTTGCTTACGTGTCGCTTTCATTAGCAAGAACTTCAAGCTTTGGTTTTGTCGTGCTTTCCTGATCGATGTGATAAACATCCAAGGCAACCAAGATGGCAATAAGTGACCAAAATGGGGCAGATGCCTTGTCCTGATCCAGGAAGTTATTCAGGAATCCATGAAGGAAATAGGTGAATAATCCAATCAAAGCTCCCATTGCCAAGTAGCGTACTTCTTGAGATTTTGCTCGCTTGTAAACTCTGTTTCCTGTAATAATCGTAAGTATTACAATAACCAAATAATTTATTGCTCCAAGTATTCCCGATTCTGCCATTGGTCCAAGAATCTCACTATGCGCATTCCCTAAAGTTCCAGCATTTGTGCTCACATAAGTAAGTTCCCATGAACGTTGAAAAGGCGCATACTGAAACCGATAAGTTCCAGGACCAAACCCTAAGATTGGTTTATTTTGAAACATCCGAAATGCTGCACTCCAACGGTTGATGCGTTCTAGGTTTGATGCATCGTTCTTTATGTTAGAAACTGATTGAAGATGCTCTTTCAGATCATGCGAAGAGCTTTGCTTATTACGCTCGATCTTTTGTACAATATCGTTTTGGTAATATAGCAATATCGAAAAAGCAATCAATGCCATTGCAACAACCAATTTCCAATGGATTCTGAGCTGATAGATGAGGTATATTCCATACGCACCTGCGACGCTAAGCCACGCAGCTCGCGTATAGGAAACGATAATTCCGATAAATATGATGAAGAAAAATGCTAATGCGTTTAATCTTGCTTGCGGTGTATACGATTTATCGAAGGCGAACACAAACATTAAAGGAAGCATCATGGCAATAACAGCTCCGTAAATTGTGTGATCCTTGAAGAAAGGTTGCATTACCCAATACAAGGCGTTTCTATCGATATTGTAATTAAAGAACTGTATGATCGAATAAACAATAACAATGCTTAGTGGAATGGTAAATACCCAAATCCATGTGCGAATATTTTTTTGTTTCTTGAAAATCTGAGTTGCTACAAAATAAAAGGCAACGACAAACCACAACCTAGCTAGCGTATATTTAATCGAAACCAATGGCATTGAACTGGTTAGCGCAGTCAATATCATCCAAAATAGCTGAAAAATTATAGCTAATGTTACAGGATGCCTTGTAATTCGTTGATCAAATCCTCCTTCGAATATTAACTTGAAGAAAAACACCAACATAACACCAAACAACAAGGGTTCGGTAGGCAAGGTAAGTGCGGCAAATTCACTGAACTCTACCGTTAAAGAAAGTGGAGTGAAGAATAAAATGAAATAAACTAGCTTATCGAGAGATACCACTGCCGCGAACAATATCAATGCAGCCAAAGGAAGTATTGGAAGCAGATAGAATTCTTGTGTAAGTAAATAAGAATTTATTGCCAGAAATGCGGCGATAATTCCAACAAACAAACGATTGGCAGAACTTATTCTCGATAATAGCTTATTCAAACCTAGAGCGGATTCGCTGGATATTCTCAATCAATAACACAGCAACAATACCTAAAATGAAAGTCGCCATTGTTGATACTAAAACAATCAGCCATCTAACTGGATACGATTTCTTTTCTGCTGGTTTGGCAAGGTTTACAACAAATTTATGTGGTATTCTTTCTGTTGCATCAACCTTGGCCTCTTCATACTTCGTTTTCAATCGACTCAACGCCTCACGGTCGTGCTCCATGTCTTGTGTTATCGAAGTGTACAATCCTCCATACATAGCTAAGATGGCCATTTTTTCATCAATAGTTCTAATAACTCCAGTGTTATTTGCTAGCAATGCTTTACCATAAGCCTCACTCAAACGTTCAACTTGAGAATCGTAATCAAGAACACCCAAATTTCTTAGCTTATTTAACGTGTCTTCACGAGCAGCTAGGTATTTATTAAAATCGAGGTATTCTTTCTGAACAATCGCTAATGCCTGGGTAGCACGATCATGTTGCATTCGAGTTTTAACAGTGTCCAATAAATCAGAAATTTCATTGGCAATCTCAGCAGCCAAATTCGGATTTTCATCCATCACATCAATTCGGACAGACAAATATTCGGTACGATTGAACGCAATATTCTCTTCAAACATCTTGTTCAATTGTGTTTTCGGATAACGCCCTGAGGTATCAATCCTGTAATGCTTCATCAGGTCAAATTTCGAGATAACGCGTTCGCGGATTTCGTCGGAATTTAAAATCTGCAACATTTGTTCAACCTGCTCCTCCTCTCCAAACTGGAGAATATTTTCTTTTTCGAAGGAGTTCTCACTCAAAAGCGACTTAGAAATAGAGCTGTTTGTGGTTGGAAACATGATCACCGACGATTGAAAACGCGGTGGAATAAATAATTCTGACGAGAAGATGACCGATGCTAAAATGGCAACGACTGTTGCTATAAGAATAGGCTTTTTCTTCTTCCACAAAAAGATAATCAGGTTAGTGGAGTCAAATAAACTGCCGGTTGAACTTTGTTCCATGTATGATATAAAAATAGTATCGGTTGATAAGCCTGCTAAAGTAGCATTTTCATGGTTTGGTTGCGTTTATCCATACTTGAGAATGCGAAAGATAGACTTAACGTGAAGTAAACCGATGATGAATGCATAGGCAATTCCGCTTGCAGCAAAGGCAATCAATCCCAAAAACCAATTAGAAAAAATATATTGGCTCAAAAGGGCCAATAAAATAATTCCAGGAATAAAAATGATGAGCTGCTGTATTAGGCGCGTATTGACTTTGAATTTAAAAATACGTTGAGCTAAGTAGATCTGCAATAAAGCTGTAGCAAACTGCGTAACTAGGCTGGAAACAGCGGCCCCTTGAGCTTGATACCGGGGAATCAAATAACTGTTAATCAAAAGATTGAACACCATTCCTGACGCTGCCATGATGTTTAATTGGAGCAGGTTTCCGTTTGCCGTTAAGAGCGTACCAAAAATGTAAGAGAGTGAGGTCGCAATAAAACATCCCATGAGAATGGAAAAAACCTGAGAAGATTCATGTACATGCTCGGTGTAGAGCAAGCCCATAATATCAGAGCTATAAAAAATGCAAGCAACTGTTATAACCATCGCTGGTGCTAAAAGGATCGTAAACGCAAGTTTCACCAATTGCTCAACAGATTCTTTGTACCGTAGCATTCGAGAAAACATTGGCAAAAGTAAACCTGCAAATAAGAAGGCAATCATGTTTGACGCATCCAAAAGGCGATAAGCTGATGCATATATTCCGCTTTCAGTTGCCCCGTTAGGTAACATGCGTTCAAGCATGACTGTATCAACACGATTGTAAAATGTCATTAGTAAGACCAAAATCGCAAACGGAAAACTCTTCTTAAGAATTAACAATGAGAATGGCTTATTCCAAGTTAGACGCTTGAAATTGGCTTTCTTCATTACGATGATAAACGTTATGAATGTTGTTAATACGTAGGAAGCCGTTTGCGTGTAAATGAACCATTCAATTTGGAAAGGGCCTTCGGTAATTCCTCCCCAAAGCAATATTCCACAGAAAATAATCATCAAACTTCTATCTAAAACAGAAATGATGCTGTCTGTTTTGAAAAGATGAAGTCCAGCTAAATTCGACCTCATATACATGATCATAAATGCCAGAAACTGATTTACTCCCATGATTGCGAGCAAGCCAATTTGATATTTGCTGTAGCCAATCAAGAATCCGGCTCCTAAAGTCACAATCATAAAGATGATCCCGAGCATTAGCTTTAGAGCCATAATGCTAGAGAAGTGCTTGTTAATGAGCTTGTTGTTTTGAGCAATATTCTTGTTGTTAAAATTGGTTATTCCAAAATCAAGAAGAATATTTAGCAGGAATGAGAAATTGAAAATGGCGAAGTACAATCCATACTCTTCAGTTCCTACAGCTTGCTGGACAGCTCTATCTATACCAAGAATCCAAAATGGCTTGATAAGTAGATTTAGGGTAAGTAGTAAAGCGAGGTTCTGTATGAACTTTTTTTGCATGATTAGTTTCTCCGAAGGCTTATCGCAACCTGTCGGCCGATCTAACTAATTCATCATCTTTCTTTATAGCTCTATTTGCCAAGAACAGAAATATAACCCCTAAAAAGGGCAAAACTAATCCCCAATTATAATTTCCTTGGTTTGATATTTCTGAAGCTTGTTTCAGTGCTTCATTAATGGATGCAGCCAATAAAAAAACAAAAACGGTGAATGAAAGCATGGCCGATGAGCTAATTCGCAATTGTAATTTTCGATTTTTAAAAAGAAAAATGGCAACTAAAGGCATCAGCATCAAAAGTATCAACACAGCAAACAACGCCGGATTTGAACTCATAACTTCTTCGGTTCCATTGCTTTGTTTTAGCAATCCACCAATAAAGACATCGTATTTAACGTCTTGATATTCTGCTGAGTATAATGGAGCGAACATTAAAACGCCTAAACAAGCTGCAGCAAGAAAAAAATACAAACTCTGAATACGTTGTATCATTGATTTTTAAATTCTTGGGCTGCAAAAATAGACATCCTAAATCGTTTTCTTGTGAGGAAATTTGACAAAGAATATTTCCACAAATTAAAATGTTGTATTATTGCAATCAGTTTGCAGCCAATTATTAATATTTCAGCAAGCACCGACTGAATTGTGTAATACCCAAATCAAAACAGTCGGGACAATCAAACCAAGAATTTTAACTGTATCCATTTAATACCGAGGATATTTCCATGTACGACATCTTGGAACTTAACGCCAAACTTGTTGGTGATCTGCGTGAAATCGCCAAACAACTAAACATTGACAAAGTCGAATCACTCAAAAAGCAAGACTTAGTTTATAGGATTCTTGACGAGCAGGCACTTAAACCAAACGAAGCAACACGATTGAAAAAGCAAGAAAAAGCCGCAACGGCAGAACCTGAGAAATCAGAAAATAAACGTGTCGAAAACATTCGACTTATCGACCCTGCAGAAGTTCGAAAAATGGCCAAAAGGGCTATGAATCTTCAGGAGGATACGCCACCGATTGAGGAAAAGGTTCAACCACGCGGCAAAGGTCGTCCTAAAAAAATTGTTTCTGCCGATGAACCTAGTGTGAAGCAAAAAGCTCCAAAGCCTGCTCCTGCTGAAATTCAAAGCAAAATTCAGGCTCAAAAAACTAAGCCCGTAGAAAGCGCTCCTGTTGAATCTGCAGAAGAAAAGTCTAAGCCAGTTGTTTCAGATCGCCCAATTACAAAAATTGAAGACGTAGAATTAAGAAACGATCGGAATCGTAGAAATAGAGTTCCGTTTGATAAGCGAAGCGAACCTAGCCAAACCCAAGTCCAAACATCGCCAGTTGCTGAAAAGCCCGCGAATAGTGTAAGCGAGCCAATTGCTCCTGTTGCAAATCAAGGGTCAACGAATCAACCTCTCCCAAGGCAAAATCCAAATCAGCCGCAACAACGACAACCTTTTAATAAAAATCAGCCGGGAAATTTAAGCCAACCAGGGAATACAAATCAGCCTGGAAGTTCAAGCCAGCTTGGAAATACAAATCAGCTGGGCAATTCAAGCCAACCGGGCAATACGAATCAGCCAAGCAATACAAATCAGCCAAGCAATACA
>Ga0209284_10003181_pt1 | contig 20777 bp, 17 predicted proteins | sample FRY03_FD_187211 | JGI IMG/M metagenome (GOLD analysis project Ga0209284, IMG submission 187211) | Freshwater microbial communities from Lake Fryxell liftoff mats and glacier meltwater in Antarctica - FRY-03 (SPAdes) (version 2) | ecosystem: Environmental > Aquatic > Freshwater > Ice > Glacier... | reverse complement strand
TCGGGAGAACCCAAGTCGGGAGAATCCAAGTCGGGAGAATCCAAGTCGGGAGAATCCAAATCTGGAGAATCCAAGTCGGGCGAATCCAAGTCGGGGGGAGGCAAGTCGGGAGAATCAAAGTCTGGGGGAGGCAAGTCGGGAGAATCAAAGTCGGGTAAAGGCAAGGGGAGAGGTAAGGCTGGCATGGGCAAATCGGGCGATGGAACCGCCGGTGGCGATGGACAGTCGACCGATGGATCTGCCACCGAAGACTCAGAAGCCGGAGGTGGCGGCAGCAGTGAAGGTGACTCAACGCCTGCTGCAGACCCCCAGGTCGATGAGGCAGCTCAGGCCGCGGACCTGGCCCTTCGTCGTCTGCAGAAAGAACTGGACCGGGGAGAAATCGATCCTCAGCTTCTGGACGAACTCGGCTGGACCAAAGAGGAGCTCGCAGCCTTCAAAGATCGCCTCAGCCAACAACTGGAAGAACGCCAGTTGAACGAACAGCAGCAAAAGGAAAAGAGTTTGTCTCAGAAGAGTTTCGAAGAAATGCTTCGCAGTCTGGACGTGCAGTCGACCGGCACAACACGGGAAGGCCGGGCCGATAAAGACCGTGATCTGCAGGATACAACGAATCGCCAATCTGTAGTGCCAAGGCAGTACGAAGAACGGTTCCGCATGTACCAGCGATCTGCGTCGGGCGTAAAGACTCCTCCAGGCAAAAAGTAAACCACCAGCGTTCGCGGCGACCACCATCAGGACTCGGCTGAGCCCAGCGATGCTCTGCATTGTCGGTCCGGTTCCCTTGATCTGAGGTGAAAACCTGACAACAGGGTCGCCGGTGCTTTTGTTTCCTGAATGTTTATCGGACATTCCGCCCGTGGGCCGTGCCCTGGCTTTGCGCAAACAGACTTGCGGAGTTCTTCATGCTGCTGTTCTGGCTGGAAACCAGTTACCTCCTCGGTCTTGTCGCCTGGACAGGCTGCCTGGGCGCATTTCTGGTCTGGTTACTGAAACGGCGTCGCATGATCCGACTCAGGCGACTAGCCGGCGGGCGTTTGCCATCAAAAAGGATCAACGCCATCTTCATGGGTGTGTGGTTTTTTCTCGCGACGCTGACTTTTGCTGAGCTGATTTTCGCCGTCGGCGTAGATCATTCTGAGGCCTTCAACGCGAGCCTGATTGCAAAGCGATGGTTTGCCCGGCACATTGATGCTGAACGGAATGCCGACGGATTTCGGGAGCGACGGCTTTTGTCAGACCGGCTTCCAGCCGACGTGAAGCGCATCCTGTTTCTCGGCGACAGCTTTACCGCCGGCCATGGAATCAAAAACATGGATGACCGGTTTACTGAACGCCTGGAGTTACAGCTGAACGCGACCGCCGAGCCGGGCTGGCAGGTCTATAACATGGGCGAGCCGGGATATGAGATCTCCATGATACGAGCGCTGGATGAGGCCGTGCTGAGTCGCGACCATGCGGTCGATATGGTGATTTACTGCTACATGATGAATGATATTGAAGGGTACGACCCCAAAACGCAGGCGGCCATCGAAGAAATCGGTCAACGACGAAGATCCGGAAACTGGCTGGTGGAGAACAGTTACTTTATCAACTGGAGTTACCACCGCTGGGTGCAGTACTCGGCCGGGTCCTCCGTGGACTATTTTCCGCACCTCGTGGATTCGTACGCCGGAACACCGTGGCTCTCGGTCATGCACGATCTCAACGACATGGTTGCACGAAGTCGTGAAAAGAACATTCCGTTTCGCCTCATCATCTTCCCGTTCATGCACAACCTTGGTCCGGAATATCCATTCGGTGATGCGCACGAAAAGCTGGTGACATGGGCTTACGAATACGATGTCCGGGTGCTCGACATGAGACCAGTTTTTGAAGCACACCTGGCAGAAAAGCTGACCGTTAACCGCTTCGATAATCATCCCAATGAACGGGCTCACGCATTGATCGCGGAAGAACTGGCCAAGTGGATTTCAGCGGACGATGCCCCGGCAGAGACCTCGAATCCCGCTGCAAAATGAGTGACTCTGCCGCGTTTGCTGCGCCGTAGACTCTGCTGACAAAAAGCTGAGCCTCCGAGCAAGACGGCACGCCGATGGCACTCGCTCACTAACAAAAAAATCCGATGAAGCGTTTGACGGCTTTCATCGGATTTCAGAAATCCGCCTGCATCAGAATCGATGCACGCAGCAATGTTCGGTCCAACTCATCCAACAAATCCGTTCATAGCGAACTCGGACATGATTCGGTCAACCATTCGCTCACTTCGTTCGTAGGAGTTTCGTCCAACGGCAACCACGGAGCTTGTGGCCTGATTCGTTAACACTTCGGCAACGGTCGGAGGATCGCTGTCCACCGAGGCCACCGCTTCATCGGTGGCTTCGGCCGGTACAGTATTCTGTTCTTCTTCCGGGGTTACAGTTTCAATCTCTGTGTCACCTTCAAGCAGCGGTTCAAGGCTGTTCAAATCGGTTCCAGAGTCTGTCTTCAGGGAAGAGGTCAGGCCACCCAGTTCCAGATCGAGACCGGAAGCCAGTGTCGTCTCTGCTGACTCGATGGCCGTTGGGACGGCGTCTGCAAGTGAAGCCACCAGCGTGCCTACACTGGACAAGTCCTGTTCATTCTCAAACAGATTCAAAATTTTCGATTGTGAAACGGGAATCGACAAAGATGGCGGAGCCAATGCAACAGACACAACTGGTACCGCAACAGGAGCGGTCACGACTGCAACGTTCCCATCTGATGACGATCCATTGCCAGCACTGACTGGTCCAACAAAGGTCGACTCAGCCCCGGAGCCCGCGTTCGCGGTATTACTGAAGGCCATGTTCTGCAATTCAACGCCACCCACCGAACCGCGAAAGAACGGCTGAATGTTGAACCGGATCGGAGTTGCGTTGCCTTCCTTTTTGAAGACAATCTCTTCACCGTCTGCCAGATATTCTTCGTCTGTGATTTCAACGAACTCTTCAACAACCACTGGCTTTTCTTCGCCATCCACGACGGCTTCTTCATCAATGATTTCGCCGCCCGGCTCAGAATCCAGGGTGATCTCGAAATCAGACGTTTTGTCGTAGAGATACTCTTCCTCCACAGAGCCTTCACCGTCCACAACAACGCCACGGTAAGCCCAGGATGGATCCCAGTCTTCAATCGTTGTTACGTCGACGAACTCGTCAATAATTTCGCCGCTCGGCTCGGAATCCAGGGTGATCTCGAAATCCAGGGTGATCTCGAAATCAGACGTTTCGTCGTAGAGGTACTCTTCGTCCACATCGCCTTCACCGTCAACAATAACAGTGCGGTAAGCCCAGGACGGATCCCAGTCTTCAAGCGTAGTGACGTCGACGAACTCGTCAACCAGTTCACTGTCTTCGCCTTCGAAGTCAATGTCACCAACGAATGTGGTGAAAACCAAATCGCCATCTTCGACTGGGACATCTTCGACGTCAGAAATCAGAGAGCGGTAACTCCAAGTTGGATCCCACTCTTCGCTGCCGTCAACGACTTCAACACCATCAACCGCCACTTTCTCTTCGACTTCACCCGTCGTGTCGAATGTGGAAAAGAAAGCGTATTTAACAAGAGACGCGTCGGACTCGTCGACGAATTCTTCCTCTGATGATTCTTCAGGCAATACCTCGTCGCCCATAAAGACCATCGTACAGATTGCCAGTTCCGGAACGAACTCGAACTCTTCCGAGACGGCGTCCATGACTTCCGGCGACTCAACGTCATCAACAGAAAGCACTTCGACGACTTCTGAAGAGTCGACCGCTCCTGTCGTGTCAACAACATCCGAGCAGATTGCGACAGCGCTGAGCAGGGAGCGAAGCTCGCAGATTTCTGCGGCGTTCGAAACGTGCCGAACGTCAGAATTTCGGCGATTTTTCTTCAGTTTGCGAAGGGCCATTTTCAAATGTCCTTTTACTCAATCGGTGATTTCGCCACTACGGACGGTTTTATGATTCTCGACAAGTTGCAGCCCGAAGAAATCTGCCGAACCACTGGCGCGCGTTCCACGACACAGCGAAGAGTGACATCTTAGGGGGGTTTATCGCAACAACAAAGCAACAGGCTTCAGCAATTTCTTTGAACGGAACCGAATACCGCCGGCACGCGGCCCGCAGTCAGGAAAAAGGCCGCGAGGTAACACTTTTGCACCTCGACCAGTTTCCATCCCTGTCATAGATAATCAGGGACATCCAGCAGCCTGTTTTCCAGGAAATCGCACGTTTTCATGGCTCTTCGCCGCAAATTAAGGAACGGCTAAGGCGGCAGTCCCTTCAGGCAAGCGCTTGCGGACGACTCAGCAGCGACGATTATGCCGAAGGAATCGCCCAAATGGCGGAAAATGCCCGTGCCGAAGGTGCAGCTTAAAGTCCTGTGGCAGAACCGTTTGCAGCGAATCAGAGCCGGCGGGAGATCAGGATCTCTCCGCTGCAAGTGTCGGCGGACTCAAAAGGGCGGAACGGGGGCAGTGGATTTTCGCGGGAAGCGGCTGTGGGGGCGAGGCTGCGAGCAAATTGTGGCCTTATGGACATCACACAGTGAACATCACGAGAGAGAGTCGCTCCGAGCGAGCTTTGCCAGAACGCCGTTGCTGGCTAAGACTCAAGGCTGCCTGCGGAATGAGGAGCCGCGTGGTCCTCTTCTGAGAACCGGGCGTCGCCGGACAGGGAAGCCAGATCCGCAGCGGCTTCGAGAGCGATCCACTTTCGAAGGCAGCTGCGGCACTGGCAGAAATGATCCAGAATGGCCGAGGACATGGTGTCGCTCGGCTTCTCTGGCCATTGCAGAAGCAGGGCATTGAGCGCCTGATGACATTCATCGGATGCCGTGGATGACGTAAAAATCTCGGGCGTTTTAGTCATAGTTATTCACCCAGAGTCTGCCGCAGCCGTTCCAGGGCTTTTTGTTTACGTCGCGTCACAGCCTGTGGCGAAAGCTTCAGCTGTGTCGCAATTTCTGATCCGTCATAACCAGACCGCAGCATTTCAATCACCAGCCGCTCATCGGAAGGAAGTGATTCAATCTGCTGCTTCAGATCCAAAACAAGCCCATGGTCCGGGACATAGTCGGCCGGGTCGTATTCGAGCTGCACTTCTGCAGCCGAACCTCGCTGGCTTCTTTTTCGCAACTTTCCAAAGGCTCGTTCGGCTGCTCGCCCAACCGCCTGTCGAAGCTGCTGCTCCTGTGTCTGCGGAACCATTTCCGGATCACATTGATCCGGCTGCGAATCATTTAAATCAATCCATGCATCCTGAAACAGGTCTTCCGCATCATGAGTGTTCGAAAGGTGCCTGTTTCGTTGATAGTGATAACGTATAAGACTCCGCACACGTGCGTCGTCGAAATGGTGAGACATGCATCGGCTCCATTGGTGAAGATGGGAGCCGCGACTGGGTCCTGCGAATTCATGTTCCGCTGCCGATTCACATCAGCAGGCAAGTTGACATGCAGATCGTTCAGGACTCACTCTCGGCCCCGAAAAGGACGGAAGTTCGGGTGATTGCATCTCTGCAACCACCAGCGAAGGTCCTCTCGGGGCAATGCTGTATCTCAATCGCTCCAGCAGACTCGCAGGAGCATCCCTCTCGCCAAACGGCACGTTGGCATCGCGGCCGTAAACAGGCGGCCCCCGGGGTCTGGCCACATATCGAAGTTCTCTCGGTATGCTGCCAGACGCTGGCAGCATTGGTGACTCAAATTCCTCTGGCCGGAGACATGCTGAAGCGTCGTGGGCCACAATCTGGCGCTGACTCTCGCGATACCGTCGGGCCTGCGAACGAATGTCGTACCCTGACAACTGCCTGTCGCGGGGCAACACATTGTCTTGATGAAACACCGGCACCGCTGTCGGCCGAATGTTCAGCTCAAGGTAGTCCGAACCGCGAACGAGGCCCGCTGTCTCCGTAGTGCGTCCGGACGGATCCATCAGCTGTGCCAGCCAATTGACGGTGCCTGCAATGCTCGCCGATGACTGCGGCTGATCAATGGCTCCGACGGAACTCACTGAAAACTCAGACAGCGAGAAATGACGGGCAACGCCAGTCAACTCTCCCGCCAGACCGCCACTGGAAATGCGGCTGCCGCGCATCCAGTTCCAGCCGCGGCGAACAAGCCGGTTAATGTTACCGTGAGATCGAACGGTGGCCGCTGACGCTTCGGTTCCTGAAGCAGCAGATGCCGCGTCCGTACTGTCCACGTTCGAAAGGCGGGAGCGGACAGAGCCAGCGACGGAACGACTTCCAGAGGCATTCTCCGTTAATGATGTGTGTCCGCCGACAGAGATCGCGACGGTCATTTCGGACGGAATCGAAGTATCATCGAGGAAAAAAGAGTCCGCCCGAAACACTTCATCAAGCAACGAAAAACGATCGTGAAAATCACCAGGCAAAAGGAAACTCGCCGGAGTCGCATGCTTCCCGTTGTGGCTCACAACGCCCTGCACTACGGGACGCGACTGTATTTCCTGCTCGACATGATGAATAGACGCAGACGGGCCGGATGACGAGTCCGATCCGAACCTGATGAGGCTCTCTTTTAGAGTCTCCGATTTCTGAAACGAGATCTCAAGAATTCTGTCAGGCTGAACACTCCTGATGATCTCGGCCGCGTTCACAGAAACAAGCTGCTGCGCGAAACTGAAGTCGGCTTCTGCCAGTGATGTGCCACCAAGCCCGCCAAGTGTGACCTGCCAGCTGGAATTCGAAATCGCGACAAACGAGAATCGTCGAGGCCCCTTAGTCCAGTCGAACGCGACTTCAACCCTCAGCAATTGACCGGCCTGCGGTTCGTCCGCCGGGTCCGATTCGGAGAGCGTTAGCTTATTCGACAAAGGCCGTTCATCGGACAGCGGCAGATCAGAGGACTGTGCGTCCGCGATATCCGCCAGAGCCCCCAAGTCCAGCCTGCCGACAATTCCCGGAACGGACTCGCTTTCAACTTCAACCGAACTCCTGGACGCCTGCTGTGTGAAGGAAGACAGTGGCGACTTTGAAGATTCGAGGGCGGCGAGAAACTCCGTCCGCAACGACTGCACAAGCCATTGCGCGTCCGATGATGTGTCAAAATCGGAAGCGACAGGCAGCACCACGTCCGGGGAGGGCTCAACGGCAAAAACCGCCGGATCCGCAGCACTTAAGACCTGCCGAACCTCAAGCGACTCCGCCTGCAGAGACCGTGAACCGCCACCTCGCATGCGCCGCGTTCTGGAGAGATTCAGATCCTGTTTCAGCGCATGAGACCACTCCCGGGCTGCAGAACGGACTCTGCCCCATCGATCACGTACAAATAACTGCAAAATCAGGCTGAGGTTCACTCGCCAGCTCCCTGCGACAGACGGTCGCAGCCCAGAACAGGCTCAAAAGCCGCCGAATAATCCATTTCCCACAGCACTACCTCTGGCTGGGGACAAACACGCTTCGGAATTCCGGTAGCTTCTGAGAAAATGTCCATTGTGACCAGATCATTGACACGACAACGGCAACGTAGCAACGACAATTCCTGCAATCTTCCGATGCCGAAACGTGAGTGCGGGAATCTGATTCCGATTCGCAACCTGTCCGTAAAATCTCCTTTTTCAGGGGCACTTCGCTCGTGTGGTACACCGGAAAACTGATCCCCACCAATCTAATCACCGGCTTCCTAGGCACCGGCAAAACAACGGCCATCCGCGAACTGCTGAACCATCGACCGGCCGGAGAACGGTGGTCTGTGTTCGTCAATGAATATGGAATGGTGTCCATTGACGATCTGATGCTCGACGATCAGACCCCGGAAGTCCAGATTCAGGAACTCGCCGGGGGCTGCTTTTGCTGCACAACCTCCGGAATGCTGGACGCCGTCCTGATGCAGTTCATTCGACGGACAAAACCCGATCGGCTGCTGATTGAACCCAGCGGAGCAGGGCATCCGGCCCGAGTCATTGACACTCTGCGAAGCGAACGATTCCGACAGGCGCTCGATCTGCGAGCCACGATCTGTCTGGTGGACCCGAAGGATTTTGAAAACCCACGAGTCACCAACAGCGAAGGTTTTCACGATCAGATTCAGATGTCCGATGTTGTCGCAATCAACTGGACTGACAAACGCGATCCCCAGCAGACGGAACGCTGCCGACAGTGGATCGATCAATTCGATCCGCCCAAATTGCTTGTGGCTGAGACACGGTTTGGAAAACTAAATCCGGAGTGGCTGGACCTGACCGGAACGGTGGTTAGAAAGCCGCGATTTGACAACGCCCATGCCGCCGAACATCAACACTCCAGCAAGACAAGCCAGCCGGTAAACGCGGTCAGCCATCATGCAGCGGCCTTCGATCTGGTCGCTCTGACTCTTCCCTCTGCAAACCATCCGCCTGTTCGACTGGAAAATGAAGGGGGCGGCCAGCGTGCCTGTGGCTGGATCTTCCCGCCCGAAACCATTTTTTGTCGTGATGATCTGATGGACTATCTCGGAGCTCTTCATCCTGTGCAGCGGATCAAAGGCCTGTTCAGATGTGATGACGACTGGTGGCTCATCAATCGCAGCGGCGCGGAGGTGTCAATCACGCCAACCGCGTATCGACGTGACAGTCGTCTGGAGATTATTACGGACGATCCTGAGCTGAACTGGGCGGCCATCGAACAACGCCTTCTGTCATCGACGGTCCCCGCATCCACTCCTGCATCCTGATAAGAAGACTTATGACCGGTTTTCCCCTGCCCGATGATCTCACCCAGCCGCAGGCTCTGCAGACAATCCACGCGAGCATCTGGGATATTCTGGAAACAGCGGCCAAAGGAAACGAACCCGGCTGGCGACTTCCTGTACTGGCGACGCACGGCCCAGAACAATGCTGTCAGCGCACTGTAGTACTTCGGGCCGTTCGGCGGGATCGAGGCGTTCTGCAATTCCACACCGACGTCCGGTCCCCAAAGGTGCAGCAGATCAGGAACAATGCAAAGGTCTCGCTGCTGTTTTATGATCACCAGCTTTCTACACAACTGCACGTTCAGGGCGCCGCCTCCGTTCAGACGATGGGCGACACGGCCGACCAGCTTTGGGCAGACGGAACAACGGCCAGTCTGAAAATGTACTGTGGCTCGTCGCCGCCGGGGACTGTTTGCGGTGCGCCGGATTCAAATCTTCCGGCGAAACTCATGGGGCGCATTCCTGATCGAAATGAGATTGAAGCCGGTCGACAACATTTCTCGGCCATCGAAGTCTGCACGGAGACGGTCGAATGGCTGCGTCTTTCCAGAGATGGCAATCTTCGAGCCCGCTTCTATTTTGCAACGGGCCGTCCGTTGCATGCAGAATGGGTGGCACCGTAATCATCACTTTCGGTAACTCTGCACGGCAGTCACGCGAATCGCCAGGGAAATCAGAACAGCCACGAAGCCTGTAGCCGGCGCCAAAGCCCACGGCTCGGCGATGACGGATTATACCGTGACGACTCAATCTAAACGGTCTATACGGTTACCCCGGAAATCCTATAACCGTGATCGGTGAGCAGTTCACAGCCTGTCAGGAACCCGCCGTTCTGGCTGATGACCCAGCGAACGACTCCCGCAAGACCGCTTTTCTGCCCAGATCTATCCCAGGCAAACTGCACAGGAGTCTCAACCGGCGGGGCGACCGAGGCCTGAAAACAAATTCCGGCCCGAGAATAATTCGTGGCCATGGCCGCCACAGAGACCTCAGATCCTTCGCTCCATTCGAGGACTCCGGGGACTCGACATTCGTAGCGAATGCTGCTCCGAGCACCTCTTTGTGGTTTGACGGAAAGATCTTCCGGCAACGGCTCATGGAGAGCGATGCCTGCTTCGTTCGCATTCTTTCCGGAACCAATCCAATGAACGATCCCGGGCATCCCGACCCCCGGCTCCATGTCGGAAGCACCCCAGAGAATAGTCACACGCTGCCCAATCGTCAGCGCGGAATCAGTCACGATATGCATATCAAAACCGGCAGCTTCAGAAACGGAGAGCGGAAGTCGCTGGCTTCCAGGAGACAGAGCCCAGGATGGGCCGGATGTGAGATGCCGAATGACGTTCGAACCACCGAGGCGCATACGGCGATGGGTCAGATTTTGCAGGATATTCTTCATCCTTGTGATTCCTCAGACAGGTTGCTGAAAAAGCCTTCGCCTGAGTCTCGAAGAAGAATCTCTGCATCTTGCGGATTTTTTTTGCCTTACGGCATTTTTCGATCGATTACCCGAGGGACGTCCGTACGACGGTCCTTTGTGACTGGGTTGAAGTAATCATGCGGATTGAAGCAAACCGTGAATATACTTTTCGTGGGCATGTTTGAGGTGCTTGTCAACCGGATGCGATTATTGAAGGATCCCTGAAGATCATGGCTTTATTGTTTTTACTGGGGCAGTAAAAGCATTTCATCACCGGAACGCTTCGAGGCCTGTCAGTCGATGGGCACTATTTTAGTAGCTCCAGTTCACACCCAAATTGAACGTGTTCTGAGTAAACACACCACGTTCGCTGCGAACCTGTGGGAACAAGTCCAGCCTCGGGTTAACAGCCGAGTAATCCACAGACTGATTAGGGTCTGCAATTTCGCCCACGAACAGGAACGTCCAGCCAATTCGAAGCTTGGCATCTTCCAGCAGCTGCACGTCTTTAAGAACAGGAATATGTCCAAAGATCGGCAGCTCGGCCATCAGAGACTGCTCGAACAAAGGCGACAGATGGACCGAGGACTGGCTGTCTGAAAAGGCATTCTGTGTCGGCCCGTTCAGAGTGTTCGTATCGAAGCCATCATCCAGCACGGTCGGTGTTGTCGTGTCATCCGGATTCATGTGGTTGAAGATATTGTCACCACGAAGCCGGATCTTTTCGTTGTTGATCATCGCCGCTAGTTTTAAGTGCCCGACAAAGGTCACTCCTTTTCCTTCGCCAACTCGGTAATGCAGACCAAACTCAGGGCCAGCCAGGTTGCTGGTGACTTCGCTGTCCAGAAATCCGTGGACGATCACCGGATCCGACGGATTGATCTGATTGAACGTCAGCGTTCCCGCCTCCACAGGATTATCGATGATGAAGTCACCATCATCATCGCGGCCATCGGCCCCCGGAAATACTTTTGCATTGTCCGGGGTGTCGTTGTCACCGTTATTCACACCATACGACAAGCCACTGTCCGCAACGTTCAGACCAAAACCTTCGTTGACATGCAGATAGCGACCGCCCACAACAGTGTTAATCTTCAGGTTGTTGCGGTCATAGAACGGCATGAATGCACCGTCAATTACCGACCCGAGTGTGGAGATACGATGTTCCATCTGGAACTGAATGTCATAAGGAATCGTAACGCCCAGACCGTTTCCGCCTTCGGTGTCGGAGTCACTGATGGTCCGACCGTCACCGATTGGAATGCCGTACAGATTCAAAAGAGTGCGATCGAGAATCTCATTTGTTGTTCCAAACACCGGATACCGTGTAGCATCCGCCTCGTCGAACGGCACTCCGTTCCCAAGAATTTGACCAGTAGTGATTCCCAGGTCAGTCTGGCCGTTGGTGTTGAAGTTGCTGATCAGGCCGCGACCACCGGTGGAACGCAATGCAAGGACTGTTGCCGTGTCTAGACGTCCGCTCAGTGCATTGGCGCGGGCATCAAAGATCGAAGAATCCTGAGCTCCCCAGTTCAAATCCAGAAGCAGGCCGGAACCGTCTGCATTCCAGAATCCGCCACTGGCTCGCATTCCGTTGTTGATCATATCCGGAATCTGACTGGCCCGGGCCGCATCAAAGTAGTGAAAGAAACCCAGGCCGGTAATGATTTCGTCGTTTTCCGGGTCGTTCTGCTGATGATAAGTCTGTGCTCCGGAGTACCCGACGATGCCTCGCATTGCACGAGTCTTTGTCCGCGTGTAATCCAGGTTCATAAAGAAATCGCGGCGATGCGAAAACGGCCCAAACCCGTTGTTCGAATCTTTATACCACAGGCCTTCCGAGACGTAGTTCTGTTCGAACAGAGTCTGGTACGGCGACTGCGAAGGGTAAGCCTGATATCCTGCCGGATAGCTTCCCTGCGGCATTGGCTGCTGCGGCATTGGCGGAGCATATTGAGCCTGGACGTTACTACGCCCAGCCGCCAGCATTAAAATGAAGGGCACGAACGCCTTGAGTGAGTGCCGAATCCGCATTGATCCATCCTTGGAGAAGCTGCAGTAAATCACTGCCTTCGCTGATGTTCTCCCGTATCTGATCAGCTTTCTCTGCGGGGCAATACCGACAAAGTCTGCGCATCAGAACGGTCTTGACGGAAGTATCGGTCCGGTAATTTGAGAAACTGTAGCGATTGTTCCGGATGTACCGGGATTTCGCAGGACCATCCCTGAACGCTCACCTGCGGCGGCGGCCATTTTCAGTACCCTGCCACATAATACGGGACTAAAAGCAGGTCTTTTGCACAAAAGACCTGTCAGTCCCTGTCGACACGACTTTCTTTGCTCCACAGTCAGCGATCACAGGTCGGCAGCAGTTTTCGGCGAATTCTGCCGCCGCGGCCTGAACCAACTGAAGCCGACAAACACGGCCTCCATCCGCCCGGCCAACAGGCCACTCATCGCAGCGAGTAAATCTCGTAATCCTGAGTGCACGGATTTCCACGGGACACATGCATGGCTCCGGTCTCGGGCGACATAACCACCGAAAATACGGTTTCCCAGTAACCATGCTGAACATCGCCGTTGGCATGCCGGCAAAGTGACATCGGGAATCCGTCGTGATCACGCAACACGTTTTTCAGGGCCTCGATATTTAATAAGCCAGCCTCGGCCAGCAGCCAGTCAACACGCTTTAGACGCGGCTTTGACTGAATCAGTTCGTCGAACTGGGAATTAATACAGCGCAGCTCGGGATGCAGACAGTGGTTTGTGTGAGTCAGGACTTGCCCGTCTGTGGGACGCACGACATGGACATTTTCGAGAGTTACTTCAAGATTGGCGGGCCCCTGAGGCGTTGCCAGCATAATGCTGGCGGGAACAGCCCGCCAGGCGAATGCGATCGCAGCCACGCCCGCCTCCAGCGAACTGGCCTCGAACAGACGACGCAGAGTAAAGTAGTGAGGAACTCCAACGGCTCGAGCAGGTGCCGGCAGTGAATTGAGACACGCGGCCATTCCTGCCTCACTGAATCCGATGTAAGCGATCAAACCGGCCTGCGTAATCGACATCCAGGCCGGCTTGTCAGCCGGTCGACGAGTCAGAACGACGGTAAAAGGATTCAAGGCCGGATCATTGTCCCAGTTTTGACCAATAAGAGGCTGGCGAGATTCCGTAAAGGCGGCGGCGACAGAAAATGATGTACATCCACTGTCCATGTTGGCCGTCAGCTGATTACGAATTTGAAGAAACATCAGATCATCGAAGGGCACCGTTGAGCCTTCCGACATCCCCTGAATCTCCTGGACCAGGTCCGGAGCGTAGTCCTTCAGGAAGACGGTGCTCTGTTGCGAAACTTGTCGAATCGTCGCGCGGGAAACATGAATTGTCTGAGAAATTCGTTCCAAAGCTGTCGCCACGAAGCCGTGAATTTCCTCCCGAGCAGCCTCGCCAATCTGCTGCCCCATCATATGACAGGAACCGGCAACCTCAATTTCCCGGTATCTTTCGGCCACGATGCTTTCCTCCTGGAATTGAGTTTTTGAAAACAGCCGGGACAAAACCGGCACAAACACGAACACTTTCGCCGGATCACAGTTATCTGAGTGCTCACTCTGGAATTGCAGCAGTCTATCTGTCTAAACGGGTTTACATGAATTCGCAAACCCGATATATCTTCGGTACGATTCGCGGACCGGACGATCGCCTGCACACGGAGCAGGCCACCGGAGCAATTCCCCGGACGGCTGGCAGCGGGATGAAATCGCTGTTGGCGTTTTGTTTCGCTGGAGGAAAGCATCAGTGTCGATTGAAGAAAAAGTGATTGGTATCGTCAGCGACCAGCTGGACGTTCCTAAAGAAGAAATTTCCCGTGACAGCTCCTTCGTGGATGATCTGAAGGCTGACTCACTTGATATTGTTGAACTCGTCATGGCGCTTGAAGACGAATTTGACGTCAAGATCCCCGATGAGGATTACGACAAGATCAAGACTGTTGGTAATGCGATTACCTACATCGAAGGTAAGCAGTAGTCTCTCCCGCTCGCACTCTCCGGAACAACTTTTTCGGGGCTCGTACTGTCGTGCAGGCCAGTCATTCGGCTGGTATCTGCCCTACAGAAACGAATTCCCGTCGTTATCGGGTTCTGGATCTGCGAGCTGTTTTTTTGCGCCGCGAGCTGAATGATGTCACGCCGTCGAGTAGTGGTGACCGGGCTTGGCGTTGTCACACCGCTTGGCTGCGAACTGGACGACGTCTGGGCAGCCGTGTGTAGCGGCAAAAGTGGCGTTGGGCCGGTCCAGCGATTCGATTGCCGCGACTTTAAAGTCCGATTCGGGGGGGAAATCCGGGATTTCGATCCGGTTCCCCATTTGAATATCGACAACAAAGAACTTCGCCGCATCGATCGCTTCAGTCAGTTCGCTCTTGTGGCGGCTCAAAAAGCCATCGCTCAGTCACAGATCGATTTCTCCACTGGCGATTCGTATCGGTACGGCGTTCTGGTGGGCAGTGGAATTGGTGGTCTGGATGAAATCGAACAGCAGCATTCAATGCTGTTTGATCGTGGTCCGGACCGTATTTCTGCGTTCATGATTCCGAAGCTGATCATTAACGCGGCCAGCGGAAATATCTCTGTCCGCTGGGGACTACGCGGCCCCAACACAGCGGTCTGCACGGCATGTGCATCCGGCACGAATGCAATTGGAGATGCGTTCCGTCTGATCCAGATCGGAGTGGCCGATGTCATGGTCGCTGGCGGTACGGAAGCCGGTCTGACTCCGATGGGCATTGCCGGCTTCGCAAGAATGGGCGCCCTGTCGACTCGCAACGATTCTCCGCAGACAGCCAGTCGCCCGTTCGACCGTGACCGCGATGGATTTGTTCTTTCTGAAGGAGCCGGAATTCTCATTCTGGAAGATTATGAATTTGCGAAGCAACGCGGCGCAAAAATTCTCGCGGAGGTCGTTGGCTACGGGCTTTCTTCGGACGCTACGCACCTGACAACTCCCGACCCTAACGGAGCCGGCGCAGCCTATGCCATCAGAGCGGCAATTCGAGACGCCGCAATTCGACCGGACGATATTGACTACATTAACGCTCACGGAACCAGCACCCCGCTGGGCGATATGGCAGAAACCAGTGCGATTCGCGCTGTCTTCGGCAGCCACGCTGATGCTCTCGCGGTCTCAAGCACCAAGAGCCAGATCGGCCACCTGCTGGGAGCATCCGGCGGAGTGGAATCCGCGTTTTGTGTGAAAGCGATGCTTACCGACACCGCACCTCCCACTATTAATCTGGACAACCCGGACCCGAAATGCGATCTCGACTATGTGCCCTTTGAACCACGCAGGATGCGCATCCGCCGCTCCATGAAAAATAGTTTTGGCTTCGGCGGCCACAACGCCTGCCTGATCTTTTCAGCGGCCGAATAACTTTTCTTCCTGGAACACAGCCGACCGGCTCCGGAAGCGACTGCGTTTCGCCCGCTAAGCATATCCAGGCCAAGGCTTTCTCTCTATAAAAGCTCTGCCCGCAATTCTGGAAGGATGCAAAACATGGGGCAGCTGGACAACACTCCTTTCAATATCATCGCTGGGGATTTTTCGCTGTTCCATTGTCCCCTTTGCGAAACGTGTTGAAGAGTCTACAAACAGCAGATTGTTGCGTGAAAATGTTCACGCGTGACAGGCCATGAACTGAAAACTGACCCCCATCAGCTTCACTTCAGACATTGAGCTTTCGGGATGACGATGGACGGAATCGACCGTTTTCAGGGACCAGCGACGCAGCAAAATGCTTGTCCAGAACAGCCACATCTCGTGCTGGGCGAGCGGGGCGGTCCTGCGCAGTCCACGGATTCTCCTCCTGGTGTGCCTCGATTTCAGCCGGCCCGCGGTTTGTGGGGCGCGCATCTGCAGACGCTTTGGGGAACGCTCTTCCCGGGTCGCGTTCGCATCGACGGAACAATGGAACGTCGTTTGAGACTCGACGACGGCGACATGATTGTGATGCATGACAATTGTCCGCCGATGTGGCAACGCGGCGATCACACGGTTCTTCTTCTGCACGGTCTTTGCGGTTCTCACCAGAGCGGCTATATGGTCCGCCTGACCAGTCGCCTGATCTCTCAGGGAATCCGCGTCTTCCGAATGGATCACCGAGGCTGTGGCGCTGGAGCACTGCTCGCGCAAAATCCCTACCACGCCGGGCGCACTGAAGATGTTGCAGCGGCAGTGCAGATGGTCGAGCGCTTGTGCCCGGGCTCCCCGATTTCCTTAGCCGGATTTTCGCTGAGTGGAAACCTGCTGCTGCGCTATCTGGGCGAACAACCCGATCAGCTGCCTCTGAGTCTCTTTCGGGCCGTTGCCGTTTGTCCGCCGATCGATCTGCACCGATGTGCTATCAAACTGAGTTCTTCCACCATGGGCCAGCGCTATGACTGGTATTTTACTCAGCAGCTAATCAGCCAGATCGCCAACGGCCCGCAGTGGAAAGATCATCTGCCGCTGGCGACCGCACGACGCCCGCCACGTCGCCTTTATGACTTTGATGAACTTTACACGGCGCCCGCTGCGGGCTTCGATTCCGCTGACGACTATTACACACACGCCTCTGCGATCCGAGTCATCGATCGCATTCGCGTCCACACTATGATTCTTGCATCGAAAGACGATCCTGTCGTCTGTTCTCAGCCTTTCATGGATCTGAGCCTTCCGACCAATGTGACCCTGTGCCTGACTCAGCACGGCGGACATCTCGGCTTCATTGGGCGCGGCGGCGTTGACCCGGACCGACGCTGGATGGACTGGCGACTTGTCGACTGGCTGCTCACATAGAGCGAAAGAGCAAGACGTCGCCACACATCGTGCATGACTGGCCGACAGCCGCCGGATGACTTTATACTGAGGCTGAGCAGCAGGTTCTTCGCCACAGCCGAAAGTCCATCATGCCTATCCCCAGAATTTCCACACTCCGGACTGCACAACAGTTTCAAAATCGTCTTGAAGAACTCGGACTTCCTCTTCCCTTCGACGAAGCTGTGGAGTCTGGCCCGGAAAGCGCACTGTCGCAACCTCTAATGTCCGTTTGCGGCCCGATCGGCAACCGCTGGTGCATCCTGCCGATGGAAGGCTGGGACGGAACTACAGATGGTCGACCCACGGAACTGACTCGTCGCCGCTGGAGAAATTTCGGACTGAGCGGCGCCAAACTGATCTGGGGCGGGGAAGCTGTCGCCGTGCGTCCAGGTGGTCGCGCGAATCCGAATCAGCTGATGATCAATGATCAGACTCTGCCGGATCTGATTGAACTGCGAACGATTCTGGAATCCGCCCATCACGAAAGTTTCGGCACGACAGACGATCTTTTGATCGGCCTTCAACTCACTCACTCGGGACGGTTTGCACGCCCATCGGACAAGCGCCGGCTGGAACCACAGATCGCTTATCGTCATCCGATTCTGGACAAAAAGTTTGGAATCACCACGGACGAACCGCTGCTCAGCGACGACGACCTGAAACGTCTGATTGAAGATTTCATTTCCGCCGCAAAGCTCGCGGCAAAAGCAGGCTACCGCTGGGTCGATATCAAACACTGCCACGGCTATCTTGGGCATGAGCTCCTGTCTGGCTTTGACAGGCCAGGACGGTTTGGCGGCAGCTTCGAAAACCGGACTCGCTTCCTGCGGGAAATCGCATCCGGAATTCGCACCGAGGCCCCCGGACTTGGCATAGGCGTCCGACTCAGCGTCTTCGACTTCGTCCCCTTCCAGCCTGGCTCATTGGAGGATCGTACGGGAGTTCCGGTCGTCTCATCACCTTACCACCATGCGTTTGGTGGTGATGACAGCGGGCAGGGCATCGACTTTCGCGAGCCTCAAAAATTTCTGGAACTGTTGAAGTCGCTCGAAATAGATCTGGCCTGCACCACATGCGGAAGCCCTTATTACAATCCGCATATCCAGCGGCCTGCGCTGTTTCCGCCAAGTGACGGATATCAGCCTCCGGAAGACCCGCTCGCTGGCGTGCAGCGCCAGATTGCGGCAACAGCAGAATTGAAAAGGCGAGTCCCCGACGTCATCGTGGTGGGCTCAGGATATTCGTATCTCCAGGAGTGGCTGCCGAATGTAGCCCAGGCGGTTGTCAGACTGGGCATGGCCGATTCCGTGGGACTCGGCCGCATGGTTCTTTCCTATCCTGAACTTCCAGCCGATATTTTTTCCGGGCGACCAATGGCCCGCAAAAAGATCTGCCGTACCTTCAGTGACTGCACCACCGCTCCTCGCAACGGGCTTGTGTCAGGCTGCTATCCGCTCGATCCACACTATAAATCCCTGCCGGAACGAGAAACACTGCTCGCCCTGAAGCAGGCGACCGACTAGTTCAAAACGAGAACAGTTGGCCAGCCTTCAAAAATAATGGAGGCTGACAAGCGTTGACGCTCAAAGCCCACACGCTCGCGTTCTCCGTCGTCAATCCCGCCAGCCTCGCACGAACATCCGGCCTCGTCCGCCAGACATTGCCGCATCAGGAATCGCCTCTCAAAAAAATCAGTGGGGCCAGAAATCCGTCGGGACCATTGACGATGGTCGGCTGCCTTCTATTCTGGACGCATTCTCTGGCAAACGAAAACTCTGGTTGCCGCAGGTTCAATCCTTCAAGGAGCTGACTATGGCCACCGTCGCCGATATCTGCCGCTATATGGAAGATCTGGCACCTTTGAGGCTCGCAGAGTCGTGGGATAATGTCGGGCTCCTTCTTGGGCGAGCCGATCAGGAGGTCCACCGCCTAATGACCTGCCTCACACTCACCATGTCCGTGGCTGAGGAAGCTCTGCATCGCGGCGTTCAGTTGATTCTCACACACCACCCGATCCTATTCCGCGGCACAAAAAAACTGACCGATCTGTCACCGGACGGCCGCCTGCTACTGTTGCTGGCAGAAGCACGGATTGCCGTTTACAGCCCACATACCGCATTCGACAATGCAAGTGGCGGAATCAATCAGGAACTGGCCGCTGCCCTAGGACTCGAAGATATTCGGCCGCTGCGAAAAACAAGCGAAGATACTGACGAAGGGCAGGGCAGAATCGGCAGCCTCAAACTTCCGTGTGACCCTACGACCTTTCTTGTACGCACATGTAACGCCGTTCAGGCCCCTTATCTGGAATTCTCCTGCCACACGACGCGCCCCATTCAGAAAGTCGCCGTGGCCTGCGGTTCAGCCGGCGAATTCCTCGATGACGCCGCACGACTAGGCTGTGATACTTTCCTTACCGGTGAAACTCGTTTTCACACGGTCCTTGAATGCCAGTCTCGATCAATCAACCTCATCCTGCTTGGTCACTTTTGCAGCGAGAGACCAGCCGTAGAGAAACTCGCGGCAAAAATCGCAACCCATTTCCCGCAGCTGAACTGTACTGCTAGTCAGAAAGACAGAAACCCACTGAGCCTTTACCGGCCTGAACGCGAATGAAGTCAGTGATCTGGCCATCGACGCAACCCGCAAACATCCCAAACATCCCATGTCACCGGCAAAACGGAATTCTCTACGTGAATCATCAGACTCAGCCTCCAATAGCATCACCACCTGATTCCATTGCTACCGCGTTTTCGCGAGCCGTGGCGTTAAAATGCCCACTGTGCGGCGAAGGAGCCCTCTTTTCGGGCTGGCTGCAGATGAAGTCAAAATGCAAAAGCTGCGGATTCACTTTTGAAAGGGATCCCGGCTATTTCCTTGGATCCACCTACATTAACTACGGCCTGACTACACTGATCACGACATGGACCTACATCAGCCTTCATTTCGTGGCTGGAATTGGCAAGACATGGCTAATTCCAAGTTTGGCAACTTTCTGCATCGTTTTCCCTTTGGTTTTCTTCCGGTATGCCCGATCACTGTGGTTGTGCTTCGACTGTTATCTAGACAGAACCGGGGCACTGGAGATGCAGCAAGAACCGGGAGCCGAACCAGATCCAGAAACCTCAAAAGAAAATTGAGAGAGAAGGATTGACAGTTCACTCGAGACCGATATACTTCCCCCTCCGCCGGACGCAACAACTTGCTTCAAACGAAGCCAAGAAGTTGAGAAGTGTAAACTTCAAGTTCGGCATTGATCTTTGACAACATGATTGAGTTTGTGAGCCTTTGAGTTTTGGCTAACGAATTGTTGGTTTAGCCATCCTGGACCGGGATGGCAAACAGAATTGAATCTTTCTTGCTACTAACCGATGGGAAACCTTCGGTAAGCATATTTTTGAAGGGTTTGATCCTGGCTCAGAATGAACGTTGGCGGCGTGGATTAGGCATGCAAGTCGAGCGATCATCAGCAATGGTGGGAGCGGCGAACGGCGTAGGAATTCATAGGAACGTACCCTCGGGTCGGGGATAGCTACGGGAAACTGTAGGTAATACCCGATGATCTCTGCGGAGCAAAGGTGTGATTCCGCCCGAGGAGCGGCTTATGTGATATTAGCTAGTTGGTGAGGTAATGGCTCACCAAGGCGAAGATGTCTAGGGGGTGTGAGAGCATGGCCCCCACGACCGGAACTGAGACACTGTCCGGACACCTACGGGTGGCTGCAGTCGAGAATCTTCCGCAATGGACGAAAGTCTGACGGAGCGACGCCGCGTGCGGGATGAAGGCCCTTGGGTTGTAAACCGCTGT
>Ga0209284_10003176_pt1 | contig 20798 bp, 17 predicted proteins | sample FRY03_FD_187211 | JGI IMG/M metagenome (GOLD analysis project Ga0209284, IMG submission 187211) | Freshwater microbial communities from Lake Fryxell liftoff mats and glacier meltwater in Antarctica - FRY-03 (SPAdes) (version 2) | ecosystem: Environmental > Aquatic > Freshwater > Ice > Glacier... | reverse complement strand
TCAGAAAACACTGGAGGGTCGAGAACAACATCCACTGGCTCAAGGACGCCGTCATGAAAGAGGACCGCACTCGACAACGAAACCCCAATGCCGCTCAAGCCCTCGGCTTGCTGCGCACTGCCTTGCTCGCCCCAGTGCGCAAGGCCGGCCACCAGAGCCTCACCCATGCCACCGAGGACTTCGCCGCCAATAAGTGGGCCCCCATCCATATCCTCAACCGTCAGCTCCTGTGCGCCTGATTTCATCCGTCTTTATCAAATGCGGAAACCCTGGGCGGAACCGTAAGCCCGGCACAAAAACGTTGCGGAACGACCGTCGCACCGGCATACCCGTCGATTCCGGCCCGCGCGGCCGGTACGCCACCTATTTTTATCTGGCGCAATTAGAGTATTCGCGCCACGTTGGTAGGGGGAAATGGCGCGATTTACGTTTATCGCGCCACTTCCATCCATCCTGATCATGCCTCTGGAGATCCCACCCGAAGACTACGAATCCGTCATCCGAATAGTGGCGCGGTTTCCCGAGGGTGTCTCGGTGAGCGAGCTGCTTAAGGCACCGGAAATGACGTCTCCGAGGCGGACGCTGCAACGGCGGCTGGAGGTTTTGGCATCTGAAGGACGCCTTCGGGCTGAGGGGCAGGGTCGAGCGCGTCGCTATCGGCTGCTCGGAGGTCCGGCGGGTGCTACGCATCAGGCACCGCCAGCCGCCGAGGAACTGGACTGGCTTACGCCCGAGGCGGTGGCGATTCGTGCGGCTGTCCAGCGGCCCTTGGCCCGGCGAACCCCGGTGGGCTACCAGGGCGCGTTTGTGGAGGCGTACCAACCGAACAAGTCCTTTTACCTCCCACTGGAGCTTCGCCGCGAACTGGAGAAGATCGGCCAGGTCGGGCTGACCGATCTTCCGGCCGGCACGTACATCCGGCAGGTGATGGATCGGCTGCTCATTGACCTGTCCTGGAACTCAAGCCGGCTCGAGGGAAACACGTATTCCCTGCTCGAAACCCGCCGGTTGCTGGAACTCGGCGAAACAGCGGAAGGAAAAGACGCCAAGGACGCCCAGATGATCCTCAATCACAAGGCAGCCATTGAAATGCTGGCGGATCAAGCCGCGGAGATCGGATTCAACCGCTACACGATTTTCAATCTGCATGCCCTGCTCTCGGACAATTTGCTGGCCGACCCGGGCGCCGGCGGACGGGTCCGGTCACGTCCCGTGGGCATCAGCGGCACGGTATTTCATCCGTTGGAGGTGCCTGCACAGATCGAGCAGCGACTCGACCAGATCCTGGAAAAGGCTGAAGCGATCCGCGACCCGTTTGAGCAGGCCTTCTTTGTCATGGTGCACCTGCCCTACTTGCAGCCGTTTGAGGACGTGAACAAACGGGTCTCCCGGCTGGCCGCCAACATTCCTCTGATTCGTCACAACCTGTGTCCGCTCTCCTTCATCGATGTGGAGCAAGACGACTACGTCGGTGGATTGATCGCGGTCTACGAATTGAACCGGGTCGAGTACCTGCGCGACGTGTTTGCCTGGGCGTACCGGCGATCCTGCGCCCGCTACGCTGCCGTCCGACAGTCATTGGGCGATCCCGATCCTTTTCGACTCCGCCACCGCGCCGCGATTGCGCGAGCGGTGCGCGACGTGGTGCAAGGCCGGATGAACCGTCAGGCGGCACCGAAGGCGATCGCCGCCGCCGCGGCCACCGACATCGCCGAACCAGACCGCTCCAAATTCAGCTCCGTCGTTCAAACGGAACTGGCCAGCCTGCACGAGGGCAATATCGCCCGCTACAGGCTGCGGCCAGCTGAATTCGAAGCGTGGAAGGCCCAGTGGAAATAGAAATCAGCGCTGCCGCACGGTCAACCACACGGAAGCCAAGCCTGTGGCTGCGCCCAGCCATTCGAGCATGATGTTCATGAACACGAAGTGATGAATCGCCCGAACAGGGCGTCCAGTTCCTCTCGCCTGGGCAATGCCGAAATCCACGGCGGAGGGACGCCCGCCACGCCGTAGGCCACACCCGCCAAACCTCCGGCTACAGAGCCCGTGGTGTCGGTGTCACCTCCCAAATTGACGGCCTTGAGAACGCAGTCGCGGAAGGTGGCGGTGGTGAGCAGGCACCAGAGCGCCGCCGTAAGGGTGTGCAGGACATAACCACTGGACGAGATTTCATTTTCGGAGCGATCAGCCAATGTGGGATCAAGGAGGACTTGGAAACTGGCCCACTGATCGCGTGAATCAGCGTCTGAGTAGAAATCAGAAAATTGATCGATGGTCGCCCTAAAGGCCGTTTGAGGAGATTGGCCCATCAGGAGATTCTTCACCATCAGGGCATGAAATCCGCATGCCATTTCCGAACGGCGATGTCGATGGGTCACATCGGAAGCCGAATGAACCGCGTGCAAAAGGACGTCGATGGGCTCCCTCGAGTGTGACACCGCCACCGGCAAGAGGCGCATCAGCGAGCCATTGCCATTCTCGGAGTCGCGGACACCGCCAGCATTTGCGGCCTTGGTACCGGCCATGATGCGTTCAAGCGCGCTGGCGGTGGCCATCCCCACGTCGAAGACGTTGCCCCTCGCCGACCACAGTCCTTCCTTATACCATCCGACAAAGCGTCGCCCGAGGTCGTCGACATCGAATCCCTTTTCGACAAGGCTTTCGACCGTGCAGAGCAGCAGCGCGCCATCGTCTGACCAGGTGCCGGCGGGTTGGCGGTGGGTGCCATCGCCGCGCATCCCGGTGACCGGGTCCTCGATGCGGGTGGATCGCGGCAGGAACTCGACCGGCACTCCCAAAGCATCGCCGACCAGTGATCCCCACAATCCTCCGAGAATCTGGCTCTCGCGATCAGAGGGGTGACTCACAGCCCGAACCTCCAGGTTTGCACAAACTGCTTTTGTCGCAGTGTCTCCGGGACATCGGGGAAATGCGGCCGGGCCTGGCCGGTCAGGGTGGCGAGATGAGCAAGCACAGAGGAGCTATGGGCCAGTCCGTGACGCATGAGCCAGCAGCCGACGACGGTTCCGGTGCGACCCCGCCCACCCCAGCAGTGAATGTAAACGCCCCGTTCACTCGCCAACCCTGCGTCGACCGCGTCCAACGTCGCCTGCATGGCTGCCGGTGTTGGCGTTCCAAGGTCGTGGATCGGTCGGCGCTGCCACGTCACGTGCGCTCCGCGCTCGGCCGTCACACGCCGGAGCACCGGAACGTAGTCGTCGAAGATCCGGCCGCCGTGGTCGCGCTCGGCCGGTTCCATGAGGTTGATGACATGCCCGATGCCCAGATCGAGCAGGGCGCCCAGTTTGTGCGCGGCTACTCCAGGATCTCGGTCTCCTGGCAGAAATCCGGCAAGGAGTCTTCCGGGCTGCACCCAGTAGCTGCGGGCAAATGGAAGCGAGGGATGGCTTTCGATGGTTCTCATAATTCAAAATGCAGGCCGCTTTCCACCAGGCGGTTGTAACGGGATCGATTGAAGCGGAAGAGCTGGGCAGGCCGGCTGCGACCGGCCTGGCGCGTTTCATCCAGCGCGGTGAGAAGGTCGAAGCCCAAAACCTTCTTGCGGAAGTTGCGCTTGTCCAAGCCGGTGCCGAGCACGGCCTCGTAGAGTTGCTGAAGTTGGGAAAGAGTGAACTTTTCCGGCAGCAACTCAAATCCGACCGGTTGCCAGCGAAGCTTGCCGCGCAGTCGCGCCAGCGCGGTCTGGAAAATGGCGGGGTGGTCAAAGGCCAGGGGAGGGGGCTTCGCCACTGGAAACCACTGGGCGTCCGCCGCATCCGTGGCGGCGCGGGTGGCATGGTCGGCGAGTTTGACCAGAGCGAAGTAGGCCACACTGACAATCCGCTCACGAGGATCCCGATCCACCGCGCCAAAGGTGTAGAGCTGTTCCAAGAAGACGCCGCGCAGGCCGGCCTCCTCCTCCAGTTCCCGCTTGGCCGCGGCATCCAATGTCTCGTCCTCCTGCACGAAACCGCCTGGCAGCGCCCACTCTCCCTTGAATGGCTTGATCCCGCGCTCGATCAACAACACCTTCAGATCGGCGTCATCAAATCCAAAAACGACGCAGTCGACGGTCAAGGCCGGGCGCGCATGGGTGTAGCGGAATGCCATGGGGCTATATAGTGTAATAAAAACACTATGTCAAGTGCTGTGCAGCTTTTTCCATGCGGGGCACCTTGGAAAATTAACATTCTTCGCTTCCTTCCACGATCGCGGCAGCCTCGTCTTTCACTTTTTTCCGAAGTGCTGGTGGTCCCAGGACCTTGGCCCAGCGGCCCCAGCTCAGAACCCAACGGGCGACCTCTTCCAATCCGCGTAGGCGGAGCCGGAGTTCGATGGCCCCATCCTTGCCCTTCTGCCCGATAATCTCCTGGCTGGGGTGCCAGCGCCGCTCGGCCACAACCCTCGCCGCGTACCCCCTAAATACTACCCGCACGTCATGATCTTCACCGTTGGTCGCGGTGTAGTTCCACACCCCAAAGCTTCCGCCGAGATGCTTGCGCAGGCTGAAATCGGACGGGCGCTCGAAATGAACCCCGGTGATCTTGAGCTCGGAGATCCGGGGCAATGCGAAGGTTCGCACTGCTTTCCTGTCGAGATCGAATCCGAAGAGATACCACCCATGATCAACCTGGCCGAGGTGATACGGACGCACTCGGCGGGGCTCCGGGGTGTCGCCTTCGAGCTTTAGATAGTCGAAGGACACCTCCCAGCCCTGCAGGATCGCGTCCGAGAGCCCGGCAAAGAGTCGCGCATCAGCTTCGACAATGCCGGTCGCCCGAACGGAAAACGCCGCATCCAGCTCCGACCAGGAAAATGACACTTCGTCGCTCAGCCCGGCCGTCAATCGCTCGAAGGTCTGGGAAAGCTCCTGCTCCAGCCGTGTCCCCCGCACGGTAGCTAGCGCCTGGCGGGCGAGGAAAAGAGTCACCAATTCCCGCCGCGACAATTGCAACAGTGGGAAGTCGCCCACGGGTTTTTCATAGAAGTAGCCGTGCCGCTTGTCGTCGTACGCCAGCGGCAGGTTCAGCTCGTCGCGCATGAAGTTGATGTCCCGCTGAACTGTCTTGGGGGTCATTTCCAGCTCCTTGGCCAACTGCTGGCAGTTCGGATACCGCCCAGCCTTTACCCACGTGTGAATTTCGTAAATCCGGTACAACGGCCGGCGAGTCCACCCCTCCCGATCGCGAGTGGCACCAGCCTTCCTGGCTTTCGAGCGGCTTTTGGTCCGCACTCCCGTGGATTTGCCCATGCCTGCCACCCTCAGGCGATGTCGTCAGCCTGCAACGGAAACCGTCGCTTGACTCCCCAAAGTCGAGTCGCCAAGCCGCGCCCGCTCGACATCGGAATGTCGAGCTCCTTTGCCCTGCTCCAGAATCGTTCGTACGGCGGGAACAGGCGTTCAAAAACTCAATTACTGTTTTAACAATCCACAGATCCTGAGCACTTTCTGAAAAAATTCTTTCGGCCTCCCCCTGCGGTTGTCCCACCCCATGGGCGATGTTTTCACATGACGCCCAACAACCCTATTCCCACCGAGAGAGGTGCCGCTGATCAGACCGCGGCTTCCGCCAGCCAGAATACCACCAAAATCGCCGTCATTCTCGACCGCTCCGGATCCACGGAAGCCATCACCAGCGGCATCATTGGCGGCTTCAACGCCATCATCTTCCTCGCCGCCAGCCAGGACGCCGGTGCCTCCGCCGCCCGCCTCTCCATCCCGCCCGCCGACGGTTGCTCCTTCGCTGTCCCCTGCACCGGCTCGTGGTCCGGCGTGGACGCCATGGGCGGAATCGTCCGCCTCAAGCGAGGGAGAGGCCGCCCCGCCCGAATCCGCCGCCCCCGGTCCGCCCTCCCGGCCTCTCCACGGCCCTCCTGCGGCCCGGGCGGCGGCCAACCCTCGCGCCTCGATCCCACATCCGTTTTCCCCGGCTCTCCCGCCCACCGCACTCCCAACCCAGCCCGCACCCACAAACCAAAACCCAGCATGCCCCACCCAGAAATCATTCCTCAAGAATCAGTGACGCTCGATCGCCTCGGTCTGCTGCTCCAACAGGCATTCTACCAATTCGAACGGGAAGAAAATGAAAAGCTCTTCGTCGAGACGGATGGCCCGACTGTCCAAGTCACCATCAACGAGGACCACCACCTTCTGAAGTTTCAGTCCCTTTATAGTTTCAAACCTTGCGCGCCGCCCGATCAAAAATTGGCCTTCGTGAACCGTTTGAATGATTCCGTCATCTTCGCCCGATTCTCTCTTCCCGAAGGCCACGAAGACGTTCTCGTCGCCGATTATTATCTGCCGTTCGTTCTGGGCGCTCCCGCCCACCAGATCATCAACGCCTTACGGTTGTTTTCAAGAATCGTTCCCGCCGCCTTCAAGTTCTGTGACGAGGAGGACCTCTTGGAATAACCGCTTCCAGTTCCCCGCCCATCGCGCAACAAGCGGGGGCGTGCCGCTGGCTGAGGACTCGGCACGCTTCCCCCGACCGTGGGCGCCGCCGTTGCGAATTTGCCCGCCCGGAACCCAGACGCCCCCGGGTCTGGGAACCGGCCCAGGGGACGCGCATGAGGCCGTTCCTCACCAACCCTCCAAATTCGCCACGCACTGTCTGGCGAATTCCCATCCGCAACCGATGCCCATGGCCCGCTCACTCCCAAGAGAGTCGGTACTTGCCGACAAAAGGCTCCTTGGCTTAGGCTTGATTTATAATCAGCACACCATAAACACTTTTCACATATTATTTTTACCCTATCCCCACGGATGTCCCACCCCCTGGACGATTGGTTACGGGTCATGCGAAACCACACCAATCCCACCGTCAAAGGCTCAGGCTCCGCCGCCCCAGCCCCCACCACCACCAAAACCGCCGAAATCGCCGTCATCCTCGACCGCTCCGACTCCATGGAAGCCATCGCCACCGACGGCGAGGAAAACGCCTCCCGTACGTTCTCCCAAGCCCACATCGCCGACCTCATCGCTGAAAAACGCGCTCAATGCTGGGAATTCGTGTTCCTCGCTGCCAACCAGGACGCCATCGCCTCCGCCTCCCGGATCTCGATCCCGGCGGTCGACGCGGAACACTTCACCAGCAGCAAAGTCGGCACCCGCATCGCCTTCACCCGGCTCAGCGACCGAGTCAGCGAAAAACGCACGAAGTGAGCGCCACCGACTTCGCCGCCCCCGGGCCCGCACTCGCAAAAGCCCGACATCATCTGCGTCGCGATCCACGACGCCATCGCGTCTGTCACAGCACTCAAGCTGGGCAAGTCCAAAGCCAAAGCCTTTACAGCCGATCGGGCCGCTATAAATGTTTAGTTTCCGCTGGTCTCCATGCGGCTACTTCGATGATGAACTTTCACTGAACCTACCACATCGAGCAACTCCTTAAAGGCCAAGACGCAGCGAATGTGCGTGTTATCCTCGAATGACGATCAGGCGCCGGCACTAAACCAACCCATGAAATTCCTCCACACCTCGGACTGGCAGATTGGCATGAAGGCCGAATCGATCGGTCGCCTTGCCGAGCGTGTGCGGGAGGAACGGCTCGAGGCCGCGAAACGCGTCGTCCAAGCGGCCCGCGATCACGGCGCCGAGATGATCGTGCTCACCGGCGACGTCTTTGAGGATAACGCCGTGGACCGCCTCCTCGTTCGCAAGGTCGGCGAAATCCTCCGCTCTTTCCCCGGCACGGTTTACCTCATTCCCGGCAACCACGACCCACTGGTGCCCGGCTCCGTGTGGGAGCATAGCGTCTGGAAGGAGGCCGCTAATCTCAAGTTGCTCGGCAAGTCGGAGCCCGTTGAACTGGAGAGCTGCATTCTTTTTCCCTGTCCGCTCCACGAGAAATACTCCACCAAAAATCCCACCGCCTGGATCAACGCCAGGGAGGTCACCAAGCCGGCGGTCGGGTTGGCGCACGGCAACGTCGAGGGCATTCCCAGCGGTGAACCCGATTATCCCATCCCGCGTGACGCCGCCACCCGGCTCGGCCTAGATTATCTGGCACTCGGCCACTGGCATTCCTATGCCCGCTACGATTCGGATGACGGGGTCTGTCGCATGGCCTACTCGGGCACCCACGAAACGACCAAGTTCGGGGAACGCGACAGCGGCAACGCCGTCCTTGTGGAAATTGCCGGGCGCGGTGCACCGCCCAAGCTCACGCCGGTCAAGACCGGCCGCCTCGATTGGCGCACTATCGAACGCACCATCGATCAACCGCAATCGCTGGAGCCGCTGGTCGCGGAACTCGGCCAGCTTGCCCAGCCCGACATCGTATTGGTCCGGGTCATTATCGGCGGGGTACTATTTTCTGAAGACCGCCATGATCTAGTCCGGATCGAGGAACTACTCGCCAGCCGATTCCTTTTCGGATCGCACGACACTGCTGCACTCATCCCCGCCCCGGATGGTGAAGGCTGGATCGAGTCGTTGCCTTCCGGTTCTTTCCGCGAAGCCGCCGTTAAGCTGCGCGCTCAGGCGGCGCAATCCGCCACCCCGGACGACAGGGCCATCGCCACTCAGGCGCTGCTCCAGCTTTTTGAACTCAACGAAAGGGCTCGCGTATGATTCTTCACCATCTGACCGTGGCCAACTGGCGGAGTCTGCTCACCACCGTGGAGGTGGGACCTTTCAACGATCGTCTCAATGTCATCCACGCACCCAACGGCACAGGCAAATCCTCCCTATTCGAGGCGCTGCGCCGAGCGCTGTTTGATGCCCACCATGTTTCCGGCCAGGAGATCGAGGCGGTCCGCCCGTGGGGACGGCCCCTGGCCCCCAAGGTGCAGGTCGAATTCACCCAATCGGGCGTTCGCTATCGTGTTGAGAAAACATTTCTCGATGGCGCGACGGCCGATCTTTATCGTCGCGAGAATGGCAAATTCCAGCCCTTGGCTAACGGCCGCAATGCCGACACCAAATTGCGCGAGATCATCGCAGCGGCCGACGCCCCCGGTCGCGGCCTGTCCAAACATGAGCACTGGGGCCTGTCGGAAGTCTTGTGGGCGCCGCAGGGTTCCCTTCACCTCGATTCGCTCTCGGGCAGTGTCACCCAGAATCTTCGCGCGGCTCTTGGCGTGCAGTTGACTGGCGAGGGCGGGAGCAAGTTGGAAGAGTTGCTCGAGGAACGATATCAGACCTTTTACACCAGAGGCGGCAAACCCCGCGGCGGCAGACAGGCCGCGCCTATCCTGGCCCTGGATTCCGAGCTCGAGGCCATTGCGGCCGAACGCCAGCAGCGGCTCGAACAGCACCAACGCTTCGAGGAAACCAGCCGGGCTGTCGAAGACGCACGCCAGAAGCGCAGCCAGGCCAGGATTGAAGCCAATGCGCTCCGCGAAATCGTCACCCAAACCACTCAACAGGCCGAAACCTTCAAACACCTCGTCGCCGACCTGGCCCAGAAAGAATTGACCGAGCAGGCCGCACGAGAACGCTACGACGCCATTGGCCAATCCCTCGAGCTGATCGGCAAAGCCCGTCAGGAAGTCGGCCAGCTCGACACCTCCATTGGAAACGGCGAGCCACTCGTGGCCGAACTAGCCACCGAGCTAAAGAAGAGCAGCGACACCGCAGACGCGGCTCGTGTCCAGCGCGACGCGGCCCGCGGTCAGCGTCCCTCGTTGGAAGCGCGCGCCGCGGACCTCGAGGATGCCCGAGCTTTCTTGGACGACAGCAGAACCCATTCTGCTCTGGGCACTCGCGTCGCCAAGCTCAAGCAGTTCGAGGCCGAACTGAAGCAGCAAAAAGACTTGCGATCTGCCCTCGTGGCCCCGGATTTAAAGGCCATCAAAGACGTGCGCAAATGCCTCGCGGCCCGTGACGTGGCCAAGGCCGCCCTGCGCGCATCGCTCATCCACCTCACGGTTCAACCGACAAAGCAAACCACCATCCAGCGCCAGTCACCCGATGAATCCCAGACCATTGCCGCCGGGGACAAGGCCACGTTCTCCGGCTCGCCCGATGTTCGCATCGAGATCGAGAATTTCGGCACCATTCACGCTTCAGGTCCCGATGGGGACGCCGAGATCCATCAGAAGGCGCTGCAGGAGGCCGAAAAAAAGCTCGCGAACCTGACCCTGCCGTACCGCACCCAAGACCCGGATCACCTCCAGCTTCTGCGTGAGCGGGCCGGCGCGTTGGACCAGAAGATCGAACAATTGCAGGAAAAGATCGCCGAGCTCCTCGATGGAGAATCGGCCGATGGCCTGAACAGAAAACTGGCTGAGCTGGAGGCTCGCCTTCAGGAACGGCTCGACCGTTTCCCTGCCTGGAAAGAGCGATCGCCGCTGGTCGCCGAATTAAAAGGTGCTCTGGACAAGCAGCGCGAAGCCTTGGAGAAGGCGATAGTAGCTGCGGAGGATGCCTTTGATAGTGCCCAGGCGGCAGCGAAGGCCGATGAAAAGCGGTATGAGACCGCGGTCGGCGAGTTAAAAAACGCGCGCCTCAATCTCGAGGCCGCGAAGGGCCGCCTTAGGGACTTGACCAAGGACGGCCAGTCCGATGACGACCGCACCAAGGCTCGCAACGAAGCCCTCATGGCGTGGGACGCCGCCAAGACCATGGCCAAGGATTGCAGGATCCGCCTTGGAGAGATTCCGGGCGACCCCCAGAAGACGATGCAAAAACTCGAACGCCAGCTCAAGGGGCTTGAGGACGCCGAGACCACCGCGCGCGACGAGGAAAAACAGGCCGAGGGCCGCCTGCAAACGCTCGCCGCCGAAGGCGCCTACTCCAAACTCGCGACGTGCGACGAACAGCTCGCCGACCTCCAAATCCGCATCCGCCGCGAGAAGCTCCGCATGGAAGCGACCCGCCTGCTCTACGATACCGTCTTCGCCTGCAAAGCTGCGATGGTCGCCGCCGTGGCGGCCCCCGTGGAGCGCACCGCCACCCACATGCTGAGAAGCATCGCTGGCCCCCGTCTCGGCAGCGTGTGCCTCACCGAGAGCTTTGTCCCGGCGGGCGTCCGGCCCGAACTCGCCGCCGAGTCGGTGGAACTTGCCAATCTTTCCGGCGGCGAGCAGGAACAGCTTTTCCTCATCATCCGCCTCGCCCTCGGCCAGGTGCTCGCCCAGGAAGAACGCCAACTCGTCGTGCTCGACGATGTGCTCAACGCCACCGACACCGGACGTCTCGCTCGCGTGCTTACCCTCTTGGAGGAATGCGCCGACCGCCTGCAAATCATCATCCTCACCTGCCACCCTGAACGCTACCGCGGCCTTGAAGAGGCCACCTTCTACGACCTGAAAACCCTTACGACTTGATGCGCCGCCGCTGAGGCGAAGGCGATGAGCGGCGCGCCATGGGTACGGAGGGCCACGTAGGCAACCGAGATGAAGTGTCCGGCGTTGGGAGCGGAGTCGGTGGGCAACTTGGTGACCAGGCAGTGGCCTTTTGAACAATCCGCAGATCCTGAGCACTTTCCGAAAAATTATTTTCACCCTACCCCCGCGGATGTCCCACCCAGTGTGCGATGGGTTGATCATGCAAAAGAACCCGCTTTCCACCGTCAACGGCCCAAGCTCCGCCGCCTCAGCCCCGCCACCACCGCCACCGCCGAAATTGCCGTCATCATCGACCGATCCGGCTCCATGCAAGCCATCGCCACCGACGCCATCGGCGGCTTCAACGCCTTCGTCGCCGCCCAGCGCCTCGTTCCCGGCGCGGCCCGCATGACGCTCATCCTCTTCGACGACCGCTACGAAGTCCCGATCAAATCACGGCCACTGGGCCAAGTACCGATGCTCACCCGCCAGACCTTCGTCCCCCGCGGCAGCACCGCCCTGCTCGACGCCATCGGCCGCACCATCAAAAAAATGACTGAGTCGTTCGCCGCCCGGCCTGCCGCCCATCGCCCCGACACCATCATCGCCGTGATCCTCACCGACGGCGAGGAAAACGCCTCCCGTACGAATCGCAGACACCCATATTCCAAATCTGCGGGAGCGCGCCAACGGAAAATGGGTGTCTGCGATTCAAATCTTCGCCGACGGCTACCCGGAGGATTTTTACATCAGCGTTCTTGAGTGATTGTAAGGCCGGTCCCCCTGTAGAGTAAGCTCAGCTGGTCTTTCCCCGCTGGGTTGGATTTCGGGCTGCGCGCACCACCCCCGCAGCGGAGATGCATTCGCTGATCATGAGGGAATCAGCCGCTCTTGATGACATTTTCTATGTCATCCAAAGTCTCCCTGGACACGGTAGTCTTTAATAATCATCGCGGCCCGACAGGCGCTCTTCGACGTAATCCGCCGTTTCCACGACGGCCTGGACGACATGCAGCAGCGCCTTCCCGGACCGGTCTGCCGAGATCCTGGCTCCAAAGATGGCCAGATGGTTGTCATTGGCATCTCGGACGACGGACCAGGCGCCCGTCAGCACTTTGGAATTCATGTCGAGGAGCCGGTTGGTCGTCCGCGCGTCGAATGGGCCCACCGATTTGAGCGCCACGGCGTAGACCGCCCGCATTTCCTCACCGCAATGCTCGTACGTATCCGAACTGATGAAGACGGCGTGGGATCTCTCTTCGGGCAGGTCGAACACAATATGAAAATCCCCATCTGCGTCGATGTCGTAATTGATCCCCTCGGCATCGAGGACAGAAGCGATCCGTGGGTCACCGTCTTTGCTTTGCATTGGGATGTTCGTCATGGGTATAAGCGGGTTGGTGGTTGGAGCTTTAAAATCTGAGGCCGATGCGGTGACGCGCCGCTTCCCCAGTGGCCCGGGGTCCCGCAACAATGGGTGGGGGGCGGATAGCACTGGGAAACCTCCCGCTTCATTCACAGCCGCCGGCATTTTGCAGGTGTGAGGTCGATCCTTGTTGTTGCGGCGGCGGTGGCAAAGATGGAGACATGTGGACGGCGCGGATAAACAGGGACGGAAAAAGCGGTGGGGAGAATATCACGAATTTATAACATTGCAACTGATTGTTTTGAAATTGCATGACTTTGCGATTCCTTCGGCGATCTCCGTGAGGATTGGATTCATAGGGTCAGGGGATGCCGTTGAACGCCATTTCCGACGGCTGAGACCAACGCCAGCTTGCCAGAGGGGGTGAGATAAGGGCGGAGGAGGGGCGCAAACTTGGTTGCACTTTGAAAGCCTGCCTTTCGGCCATCATTAGAAAGTACATGATTTTCTTTCGTGATTCGGGATAATTGTCACGCACTAAACACTTTTTGCAAATTGCTTCCTGGACACCCCCCGCGGATGTCCCACCCCCTGTGGGAAATTTCCGATTATATGAAAACCAATTCCAAACACTTCGTTAACGGGGCCGGGTCTCCCACAGCTTCACGCACTCCCGCCAGAAACAAGAAAGCCTCCCCCACTTCGACGACAACTTCGAGGTGCCCATCAGGATGCCTTTGTTTCCGCGACACGCTATAGCCTCCTCTTGGCAGATTCCGACAGTTTTGAAACAAGCCCTGCCGGGGAGCGGCGGTGGCTTTTTCAAATTTCTCACGCCCTGACCCCGCCCACTCCATGAAAAAGAAAGCTGATCGCCTCGTCTACTCTCCAACCGACCTCGTGCGCTACCTCGCGTCGCCGTTCGCGTCCTGGATGGATCGCTACCACTTGGAGAATCCTGAACTGGTCAGTCCGGACGAGGAGTCGGAAGATCAGAGACTGATCGCTGAAACCGGCGACCAACACGAACGCACGGTCCTAGAGGAATTGAAGGCGTCCGTCCCGGACCTCATAGAAATCCAAAAGGATGATCCTACCGGAGCCCGCGTGGCGACGTGTTCTGCCATTTCTTCAAAAGCTGCCATTATCTACCAAGCAGCTCTGGAAAGCGGACGGTTTGCCGGATTTGCCGATTTCCTGCTGCTCGACGGATCTGGTGGCTATGAGGTGTGGGACACCAAGCTCGCCCGCTCGCCCAAGCCGTATTACGCCGTTCAGCTGTGCTGCTACTCGGAAATGCTTGCCGCCGTGACCGGTGGACGGATGCCAGAGAAGTTCGGCATTATCCTCGGCAGCAAGGACAAGGTTGAGTTTCGAGTAGAGGACTTCGTCCACTACTACCACCGCATCAAGGCGAGCTTCCTCGCCTTGCAGGACGCGTTCACCGGTCAGATGAGGGATCGCCCGGAGCCGCTTCCCCGAGCGGATCATGGGCGCTGGTCTTCGCATGCCGAGAAGTTTTTCAAGGACGCTGACCACCTCGTGCAGGTCGCTGGAATCAGTGTGGGCCAGATCAAGAAGCTGAAGGGGGAAGGAATCACGACTTTGGCCGGCCTCGCCACCGCATCAGGGAGTTCTATTCGGAAGCTGGCGATCGACACATTGGAAAAACTCGTCGCCCAGGCGCGCCTTCAGTGCCAGACGCGAGACGATCGAAAGAGCAACCCCGATGCCCCGCCGCGATTCGAGATTCTTCCCCATCTCGGCTCGAATGGTGAACCTGTGGGCCTCGGCGCCCTGCCCCCGGATCATCCCGGAGACGTCTTTTTCGACATGGAGGGCTACCCACTGGTGGCTGGCGGACTGGAATATCTCTTTGGAGCCTGCTCCCGCACCAGTCGATCGGACACCTTTTCATTCCATGACTGGTGGGGGCATGACCGCGATGAGGAGAAGCTCGCCTTCGAAGGCTTCGTGGACTGGGCGTTCGAGCGATGGACACAGAACCCAGGGATGCATATCTACCACTACGCCGCCTATGAGGTCAGCGCGATCAGGCGGTTGAGCACTCGCCATGACACTCGTCAGGACGAAGTCGATCAACTGCTCCGAAACGAGGTCTTTGTTGATCTCTACCGGATCGTCAGCCACGGCTTGCGCATTGGCGAAGACAGTTACTCCATCAAATCGGTTGAACACCTCTACCGTCCGAAGCGCACCACCAAGGTAGCCACCGCCGTTGATTCGATCGTCCAATACGCCCGTTGGCTCGAATGCCAACAACCGCGTGATTGGAATATCAGTGCCATCCTCAAGGGAATCCGCGACTACAACGAGGATGACTGCAAATCCACAGCCGAACTGCTGCAATGGCTCAGGGGGGTGGCGGCGGATCACGGTATTCCTCCTATGGTTCCGGCTCCTGCCTCGGAGCCGTCGGCCGCTCCGGTTTTACCGCCAGAGGTCGCTGAGAAGTTGGCGATGGTAGCCAAGCTGCGCGATGCAGGCGATGGAGTTTCGACGATACTGGCCGACCTCCTCGATTTCCACCGGCGTGAAGAAAAGCCGATGTGGTGGCGAATGTTCGACCGCGCCGAAGCCACGCCGGAAGAACTGCGTGATGATTCCGGCTGCGTTCAGGGAATTCAAGCTGCTGGATCGCCTGTGCCCGAAAAAAGATCGCTCGTTCAACACTACCGATTTGATCCATTTCAGGAATGCAAACTCGCTGCCGGCGACAAGTCCAGGGTGATGTTCACGCACAATTTGGAGGCTAAGCTTACGTTGTCAGCACTTGATGGAACGGTTGGCCAACTCCAACTCAAGATTGGCGCCAAGGGATTGAACGAGAAGTTCGATGGTGGCTTTCCCCAGGAGGGCTCATTGCTTCCGGATGAGTATGTGTCTGCGGCGATGATTCGGGCCGCGCTCACAGGGGTTGCCGCCGATCACGCCTCTGGGACGCTTCACTCCCCGGTGTCCGCTCTCTTGAATCGCATACCGCCAGCGCTGGCTCCGCTCCAAAGCCCGGGTGAGTCCGTCACCGATGCCGCGATCCGCGTTACCGGTTTAATGTCGGGTGGATGTCTCGTAATCCAAGGGCCTCCTGGCACTGGAAAGACCCATACGGCCTCCCGCGTTATCGCTGCGCTGCTCGCTGCCGGTAAAAAGGTCGGCGTGGCCTCCAACAGCCACAAGGCTGTGCTGAATCTGCTCATCGCCTGCGGCGAGGCAGCGAGCGAGAACGGTTGCCTCCTTCACGGAATCAAGGTCGGTGGGGACGCCGATGGGCCACTCTTCTCGTCCAATCCCAGGATGCGCCATGTGAAGGACACGGGTGGCGCACTCGCAGCCTATCGTGAGGGAGTTGTTGGTGGAACCGCCTGGCTCTTCACCCGTCCTGAATGGGAGGGCGTGCTCGATTTTCTGTTCATCGACGAGGCGGGTCAGGTCTCGCTCGCCAATGCTGTCGCCATGGCGCGCTGCGCTGAAAACCTGGTTCTCCTCGGCGACCAGATGCAGCTTGAGCAGCCTGTGCAGGGATCGCATCCCGGTGACTCAGGACTTTCGGCGCTTCAATACGCACTGAAGGACACCGATACGAGCACGCCGGACGCTCCGGTTTTTCACGCCGTGGTGCCTCCGGACTATGGGCTCTTTCTGGGCGAGTCCCGACGAATGCACCCGGCAGTCTGCCGCTTCATCTCTGAAAGCATCTACGAAGGGCGCCTCAGCTCACATCCTGACTGCGCTAGGCAGAAGATTTGCGTCCCGCCAAATGCAGCCGGCCGTATCACCGTGGAAGCCGGCATCGTCTTCAGTGGGGTTGAGCACGATGGGAACATCCAGCAAAGCGACGAGGAGGTTGAACGTGTGAAGGCCATCTACCACGAGCTCTTCGGACGCCTGTATACTGCCAAGGACGGAAGCACTCGACCGCTGGCGCTGCAGGATTTCCTCTTTATCGCTCCCTACAACGCCCAAGTCCGCGCACTCCAGGCGGCTCTTCCGGCGACCGCCCGCATCGGCAGCGTCGACAAGTTTCAAGGGCAGGAAGCCCCTGTCTGCATTCTCTCCCTCTGTTCCAGTTGCGGCGAGTACGGCTCCCGCGGGCTGGCCTTCATCCTCGACCGCAATCGCGTCAACGTCGCCATCTCCCGTGCCCAGTGCCTGTCGGTTGTCGTCGCGGACCCGCGCATTGCCAGTGCCGCGGCCGGCTCCCTTGAGGAAATGAGACTCATCAACTTGTTCTGCAAACTGGCACCCTGCCCCGCCTGAAGAACTGAACGCAGCTCCCATCCCAGTAGTTCGTTGCCCAGAACGGGGTACAGCTGCTAAGCTCGCGCGTCCCGCTCAGAGGCGGGCGGCCGATGATTCGGGGCGCTCAGGCAGGCCCCAGGGCTCATCAACCATGGGTTATTCACCCTCCTGCCGAAAACGCCCTCACCGTTTCCAAGTGCAGCCTGGCCACGCCCTCCAGGGTCAGGCCTCCCCACTCATAGCCGCCCGCCAATGCGAACAGCACAGGTATGTTCCGCTCTGAAGCCCATCGGACGACCAGCGCCTCCCGTTTGCGGATGATGGCGGTCGTGATCCCCTTCAGACCACCCGCCTTCTCATGCGTGTCCATGCCGGCGTTGTAGATGAGCAATTCCGATCCTTCGAGCACGACGAACGACCTGAGCACGGTCTCGAGATAGGCTCCCGGCCTCTCGACGCATTCCACAAAATGACGCTCGTCGTCGAGTGGGTCCCAGTGGTCGAAATGACTGACGCTCACGTCCGCGAGCGCGACGCGTTTGTTCTTGCCCAGGATCTCGGCCGTGCCTCCGCCGAAATGCGCATCGAGATCGAGGATCCCGACTTTCTTTACCTGCTCTAATCCCTTGAGCGCCGCCAACGCCAGACCGTTGAAAGTGCAAAAACCGCAACCATGGCTGCGCCGCGCATGATGCAGGCCGCTCGAAAGACTGCCGGATCGCCCAACCCGCAACGCCTCCTTCACCGCATCCCGCATGCCGCCGGTCGAGGCCAGGACGCTGGCCACACCCTCGGGCGACCAGGGTCCGAACTCCAGGGAGCCGACCGTGCCATCCAGCACACAATCGACGTATTTCTTCGTATGAATGGAGCGGAGCTCCTCGGCCGTCGCCGGCTTCGGTTTGAACAAGCGCACGTTGCCCGCCTCCCCCGCCTGAATCATCCCCGCCAACGGGCGAGACTTCATGACCGTCTCGGCCCCTTGATCGAGGGCGTACTCCGGCCCGTAGGCCACGGGCAACGGCCACTTGAACGATTTGGTGATTGTTGCCATCAACTTTACTTTAAAAATACGAAGCTACGACAATCCATCCCGCCTGCCATGGCGAAAGCAGCACTCTTTTGCGCCAGCTCGTTGGGAATGTGCTCTACGCGGCCGGCAGTGAGCCGAAGTCGGCGGTGTGTCGAGTGCGCACCTGGTGGGCACGGCATCAAGTCGGAGTGAGGTCCAAGCGCCAAGGATTCCGTGACGTCGGTCTGGTGATTACCACCAAGCTGCTCAATCCGCTCCTCTGGCCGGTGGGAACCCTGGTGCTCCTCTACGAGCGCCGCTGGCGCATTAAAATGAATTTTGACTCTAGCGAGCTGCTGGCAGTTCGGGTACCGGCCCGCCTTCACCCACGTGTGAATTTCGTAATTCCGGTGCCGCGGCCGTCGCGTCCAGCCCTTCCGATCGCGCGTGGCACTGGCCTTTGTGGCCTTCGGTCGGCCTTTGGCCCGCACTCCCGTGGACTTGCGCATGCCGATCATCCGCACTCCCTGCCGCCGGCCCGCAACGGAAACCGTAGCTCGACGTTCCAAAGTCGAGTCCCCCGGCCCCGCCCACACTCACTCGACATCGGAATGTCGAGCGACACGGCTGCGGCTTTTTGTGCATTTCATTCACTTCAGAACCCGCCGGACATATTAATAATCCACAGATCCTGAGGGCTTTCTGGAAATTATTACCAGCCCTCCCCCCGCGGATGTCCCACCCCCTGGACGATTGGTTACGGCTCATGCGAAACCACACCAATCCCACCGTCAACGGCTCAGGCTCCGCCGCCCCAGCCCCCACCACCACCAAAACCGCCGAAATCGCCGTCATCCTCGACCGCTCCGACTCCATGGAAGCCATCGCCAACGACGGCGAAGAAAACGCCTCCCGTACGTTCTCCCAAGCCCACATCGCCGACCTCATCGCGGAAAAACGCGCTCAATGCTGGGAATTCATCTTTCTCGCCGCCAACCAGGACGCCATCGCCGAAGCTGCCCGCCTGTCGATCCCGGCCGCCGACGCCCGCCACTTCGTCACCACCCCGGATGGTACCCGCTCCAGCTTCCGCGGGATGGACGAACTCGTCCGCCTCAAGCCCGGAAAATGAGGCCCCGCTCCGCCAACTTCGCCACCCCCGGGTCCGCCCTCCCTTCCTCCACACGGTCCTCCTGTGGCCCGGGCGGTGGCGCCGCGCCTCCAAGATCACTCAGCGATTCCTTCCTTGGGTCGTCAGAAACCGCCGGTATTAATGCTCAAAACCGCATTTCGCATTGCAGGAAGATCGCCCATTTCTTATGATGCGCTCTGCATACCAGATTTTCCACAGCCCTTTCCCTACAGTTCCTCTTGCATGAATCTGCGTGTGCCTCAGCTGACCAGCTCCCTCCTCTCCCCGCGTTTAGGACGCGAACTCCCTAAATAGTGTTCGGATTAACATTTTCTCGCATGATGGTCACGAACACCCGAACAGCAGAGCCCCTGGCAAATCTTTCCAGCCTCCGTTGGGTCGTCGGCTTCCTCGGCAGCAAGAAGCATTTTGACTGGTGGGACTGTTCGTTTCTCGATGAAACCGGAATCCGCTTCCTTACGACGACGTTCCCCAGGTCGGCCATGCAGGCCGCCTTGCAAGCGACCGTGGAAGCCGCCCAGCGAGTCCATGATCAAGCTCTGGGACGGATGGGCTGCTACCACCTTTTCCGGCTGCCGCCCTCCATCGAGGACCGGCTCACCGAGGCGGTGGTCGGAACCGACGCGGTGCTGAATGAGGACGCCGCGATGGAGACCCTCGCCCAACTGGCCGACGCTTCGATCCGGGCTCCATTGGGCCCCGTCCAGGTTGGCGTAGAGAAACGCATCCTCACGCCCACGTCAGTTAGCGAAGTAGCGGCTCATTACCACTCGGCCTTCGTCCAGGGCATCCGTTGCTACCCCTACTTCTCTCCCGAGGGACGATGAGCAAGGCGACTCCCTACACCACCCAGCTCCAAGCAGGGCTCGGAATGGTCACGGAGACGATGGATCTCCTGCGCCTTTGGGAGCTGGGAACGATTCCAGCCCGCCTTTCCGATCGGGTCATTCACGACGGATTGTTCGCTAGAACAACCGCTCGGCGCGCCAGGAATCTGGTCGTGGAAATGTTTGCCCCGCGTTACCTCGTTCACGGGGGAACGCCGGCCACACGGCTCAAATACCTCGTGGAACATCGGTTCTCTCACGAATCGCTGGTGCAACTTTTCTTCCTTCACACCGCCCGCGCTCAACAAATCTTCGCGGACTTCGTCATCGATGTCTACTGGCCCAAATACAGTGCCGGTGCGAATTGCCTGACGCGTGACGACGCTCAGGAGTTCGTTCATCGCGGCCTGGATTCCGGCCGCATGTCGGTGCGTTGGGCGGCCTCAACAATCAAGCGGGTGTCCGGATACCTGCTCGGGTGCTGCAAGGATTTCGGCCTGGTCGCCCAGGGCACGCGCCGTTCGTACCAAATCCAGCGGTTTTCGATGCGATCAGAGGTTGCCCTCTATCTGACTTACGACCTGCATTTCGAAGGCATGAGCGACATGGCGCTGGTTCAATCGAGAGACTGGCGGCTCTTCGGTTTCGAGGGCAGTGAGGTCGTGCCCCGGCTTAAATCTCTCGCGAACGATGGACACCTGCTGGTCCAGTCCAGCGGGGAGCTTCTCCAGATCTCGTGGAAATACAAGACCATGGAGGATTGCTTGCATGCGCTCACTTAATTCTGCTTTGTTGAATATTTGATTGACTGAAATACATTATCTGGTAAGAATGAGAGACTGGCAAGAAAAAACGGTCTAAAAGCCGGCTGCCAAATTCTAAACCGCAAAAAGCGGCTTCAAAAAAAGC
>Ga0209284_10003172_pt1 | contig 20823 bp, 7 predicted proteins | sample FRY03_FD_187211 | JGI IMG/M metagenome (GOLD analysis project Ga0209284, IMG submission 187211) | Freshwater microbial communities from Lake Fryxell liftoff mats and glacier meltwater in Antarctica - FRY-03 (SPAdes) (version 2) | ecosystem: Environmental > Aquatic > Freshwater > Ice > Glacier... | reverse complement strand
CTATCGCAGGCGCTTCGACTGTTATCTCTCGCAATGCTGCTTTTTCGCTGTCTGGTTGTGCCTGAGCTGGTGCTACCTCGATTGTGGGTGCCGTGATCTCGGGCTTTGCTGTGGGTAGGTCATTCTTGGGTGTAGTGGTCTTGGCCTGCACAGGCTCTCGAGTCGGTTCTTTCTCTTTGCCTGTTAGTGCCACCGCCTTGATGTGGGTGTAATCTGGATTGCTTGGGCTTGGCTCGACTTCAATCGTGTAGGTGTGTCTGGCAAACTCGTCCGGGTCAACTTCTTCTCCATTCTCGACTTGGCGCCCGAGCATATCTGTTAGCAGTCCATCCAGTATGCCACCCTCATAAACTACCGATGGAGTCCATCGGGTCGCTCTACTGCCTTTGTAGCTCCCGCTGATGATCTCAAACTCCCACGCTAGAGAAGGTTTGGCGTTCGGAAACTTTCCTGACGGTGCCTTTTCTCTGACTCCAATAAATTTTGCAGTATGACTTCCGTACTTCGCTGCGCTTGCATTCGTTACTTTTAATATCATTTTGCTTCTATGCTCCTTTTGCAGACTCCTTAATTCTGCAACTTTGGTGGTGCTTTAGTTGTATGCGGTTCCCTCTAGTAAACTGGATTGCTTAAGCCTTGGTGTCGAATTGGATTCGTTTAGCGTGAGTCTTAGATAATAATTTTCGCTTCTTTTGATGGTAGTGACTCCTCTCAATTCGAGTCCTCGCTTAAGATCGCCCTTGCCTACTCTCGCTCCATTACTATCGCACCAAGACTTAAATGACTCTTGCACTACGCTGGCTCTGACTTCTTTTGCTGGGTCGGCCTCAATGACTGCGCAGTCCGCTATCCAATTGCCAATGATGTCTTCGTCACTTCGATACTGTTTTGTTGCCTCGATGCATCTCTTCGGTTTCACTAGAGCTTGTCCGCTCCCTGCTGATAAGTAGGCTACTGCCCCTTCTACCATCCACGCAAGGATGCCTTTCGCTTCTGTCATTAATTCTTCTGCTAACTTGGTGTTTTTCGTTTTGTCTGCGAATTTCTGCACGAACGGAATAACTGCAACTCGGCGCCATATACCCTCGTTCGTTTCGGAAACTTTGGGCAATTCATTCGTTGACAATATGAATAGGCACTCTGGTATAAATGACCAAAAATCCTCACGCATTCGCCTAGCACTTACTGCGTCTCCCCCCGTTAGTTCTTTTACTCGTGAGGTGTTTAGTCTTGCTCCCTTGGGTGGTTCCTGCGTGAATAACAGTCGTTTCCCGTGGATACTTGCTATCGCTGTCTCGTGTGCGTTTGCATTGCTTTCTAATAGGAAATTATTGGCTGCGCTGTGCGCTAGGTCTGTGCCTAACACTCTTCCAATTACACTAATTAATGTGCTTTTGCCGTTGCCTCCTGCGCCATTGAAAATAACGAAAATGTTCTCCCTTGGTGCGTGTCCAGTGATGCCGCATCCAAACAGCAATTGTACATACCTTTCCATTGCAAGGTCGGTGGCACCGTTTTCGTCTGCCAGTACCTCCGATAGAAACTTTCTCCACTTGGGGCACTTGGCGTCCGGGTCAAACATTGTTGCTACGCTGTGCGTCAAGAGGTCGCTACGCTGCGCTGCCTCAAGCTTTCCCGTTCGCAGGTTGATGCACCCGTTGGGAACAACTAGCTTTTCTTTGACTTTGTTTAGCTTGTTGTGGGAGATCGTGCGACCTTCTGACTCTGCACTGGTGATCGCTGACGCTATGTTCCGTGCGTTCCTCGAATTCTTTAAAAAATTCAACCGTGTTAGTGCCCGGTTAAACTTGTTCTGCTCCGGTGTGCCCTTTTCTGCGTTCTTATCGCTTGCGTTCTCTCTTAGCCATTGATTAACTATTTTGATCTCATCGTTGATGGATTGTTTTAGCAAGTGCTGCAATTCCCTTGTATCGTCAATGTGCCAGTGGGTGCCCGTCCAAACAATCCACTTCGACCACTCGCCCCCAACGAAATGTAAATTCTCTCCAAACTTCTTAAGTAGCAAGTGCGCTACGCCTTGGTCGCAACTTTCGTTTGCCAATGGGTATCTGTCCTCGCCCTCTGGTATCTCTCCCTCCGCAAGTCCAGTTCTGAGCGCTCCCTTTAATTTTACTGTGGCCTTTATTCTTTGGGGCTTGCTTGGCTTATGCGTGGTCGCCGGTGCCATCATTGCCTTGTCAAAGATTGGCCTCAATGCATTGGCGCCCTTATCGGTGTTGCCCGTAGTCCATTGGTCGTCTGGTGAGGTCGCAAGGTCATTCCAATACTTCGTCAACTCCCATAACTCTGGCTCGGGCAGGCTGTTGAAAATTTGAACAATTTTACAAACGCTGCCGAATGTCACCTTGTTTCCCTCTTCGCCTGATTTTGCAGGGTTTTCTTGTGCCATTTTCTCGATATATTTCTTGGCATTCGATATGGTGCCTGCGCTGACTTGATTATCTGTCGTTGTGGGTGCTGTTACCCGTGCGACTGCGGTCTGCGTTTTCACTTTGGTCGGTTTGGCCTCTGCCTGCGCTGCACTTAAAATCTTGGTGACTACCGCTTGATTGTGTTTCTTGCCCTCAAAGTACAACTTCCGAAATCCTGACTCTAGAGAGACTTCCTGACTTGCAATTGCATAAACTTCCTTTGGCCTCGTTTTTCCGTCTCCCGGTTTCCGTCCTGCCGTGCCGGGTATTCGCCAAACTCTCGCCGGATTTATGACGCTGGTGTCGATGTGGATTGCTTCAAAGGCTTCTGGCGTCATCGTTCGCTTTAGATGATTACTGACTTGTTGTAATATGATTTTGTGATCGCTAACTGCGATGCCATCAACTGCGATAACTGCCTGCCATCCATTGCCTGATCGCTGCGTGATTAACGGGTACAACTCAAATATAGTGCCATCTGCGCTCGTGATGATAATAGGTTCTTTGCCATCAATTGGTTTCTGCCTGCGCAGACTTTGGCCTGCACTCCAAGCTTTTGATTCCTCCTCCGTTGTTGCGTTCCATGTCTTGGCGTTTGCATCCGCTCTAACTGGGTCGATGTCAATTAAGATGTGCCTGCACAATCCATCTGGGTAGTCGGTGTCTTTGGTCAAACTGGTGCCTAATATTCCTCTTGGTGTTTTCGTTCTTGGGGTTGGGTTGATGGTGGTATAGTACCCTTTGATTCTTTCGTCCTTCTGGTGTGCTACTACGAATGATACCGCTGCTTTGATGCCTGCCCGGTCAAGGTCAAAGAATGCGCCCTTGGCTCCCGTCTCTATGTAAATGAATCTAATCTCAAATTGCAGGCTGGCTGTTTCTATCCATCCGGAAAAATATGTTTCCAGTCCTACGCCTATTTCATCCTCGAGATGTTTTGGTGCGATTACTCGCTCATTGGTAGATTGGGTATTCATATTACTTGGCCTCGCTTTCTGCGATCCAAGTAGCTATTTCTGATTCTTTCCATCGGTATGCGTTCTGACTGCCGATTCGTATCGCCTTTGGGAGCTGGCCTGTAGCGCTCCAAACTTTTACCGTTCTCGGGTCAAGCTGTAGCAACTCCGATACTGCTCTCAATGTTAATAGTTTTTGTTTCGCAGGCTGTTGTGGCCTACAAGAATTGTCTCTGCTCATAAAATGTGCCTTTCATAGCGATTTATGGCGCAAGACCGTTAAGCGCCCGCAATGTGCAGGCCAATTTCTTGAATATTAGTTTGACTAGCCGGAATTCTAATCCTATGCTAATACTGCTCAACGGTTTTGTAGCCGGGTCATCGAGCTTTATGAAGACTAGCCTTTGCGGGGCTGGTCTTCGCTCGTTTTCAATGTCACCTATTGTTGCAATCAAACAGCATTCTGTCTATGATTATTTTCGATTTTGTTGAAAGTATTTATTTGAAGTTTTATGGGTGCAAAGTAGTGACATTAAAAATTAATTAAAAGTATATAATATCCTATTTTTGTAGTGTGGCCACAACTTGATTACTCCCGATTATTACCTGTAAAAATGATGCTGATTTTTGACTAGAAAAACGGTGTCTTTTTGACTGGATGAAAGTGCGATGCTGCCTAACTTTTCTTTGTAAAATTATGCACCGTTCCTCGTGTCCATAACTTGCCTGTTGCGCTTGGTAGTCCTCGCTCGTTCAACTGATCTGCGATCCATTGCAATGTCGGGCGCTGTCCGTTTTTAGATCGGTATAGCTTTTTGATCTCCACTAGGGCAACGCCTGCGAATGGTTTTCTTCCCTCGCATCTGCCCTTTTCTTTGCGAATCCGCTCTCGGGCAACTCTTAGCCTGCCTACGATGTTTCTTCGATCAAATTCTGCAATAGCGCCTGATAACTGTCGCATCAAGATGGCGGTCGGTGTTTCGCTGGTTGCTAGGTCTTCGCCTGTCTCTGCACTTATGATCTTCCATCCAGCTTTTGCAAGGTGCCTGATGATCAACTCTCCCTCGATCAAGTCTCTAGCAAGACGGTCGGCTTTCTCGATAATCAGAATACCCGGTGGGATTAGCGAATCTAGCAGCTTTGACAGTCCGTGCCTTTGGGCAATTGATGTCGTGCCTGAGACTCCAAGGTCTTGGATTGTTTCGGTAATTACCATCTTGGCCTTCGTCGCATATTTTGCGATGGCTCGCATCTGTCGTGGCGCTCCGTCCTGATCGGCTCCGTGCTGGCTATCGCTTGATACTCGAATATATGCGACTACTCTTATTGCTGTTTCCATCGTAGTTGCTCCAATTGAGGATACTTAAACCTAATGATATTCTATAGTTGTTTCTATATTTGTCAATAATTCTTTAGATTTATTGACAAGGTGGGTGGGTACTACCGCAGTGAATCGGCTTTGACCGTTCCGTCCTTTTTAGGTGTGGAAAATTTGTTATTCCGTTCTTTTATAGTGTCCATTTTCTATCATTTAATGGGTGCGTATTTGTTATGACGCAATGGCCTTCCTGAGTATTTCGTCCGCTAATCTCGATGCGGTCGTTCCCCTTTTCAATGCTGCAATTCGCAGGCTTAAGATTGTTTCATCGGTTAAGTGCAATCCACGCTGACGCATCTGGGCACCCTTGGCTTTGGCTCTGCGCTTACCCGGTGGTAATGCCAGCGCCTGAGTTTGTGCTGGTTGTGGTGTTGGTTGTGGTGCTGGTGCTGGTGCAGAGCGCACCGCTTCCAATGGGTCATAATCTGAGGAAAGATTAGGCAACGCTGGTTTGTATGTCATTTTTGACTACCTCGTTAATAAAGCTGGTATAAGCCTGCGCCGTTGGATGACTTGGTACTCGTTCCCAAACTGTTTGCCGATTGAAAACTGCCTCGGGCACCTTGGCATTTTCTGGTATCGCTACGCTGAACATCTTACCGCCGATGATGCTGCGAAGATGTTTCTCGACTTCTTTGGCAACTTTGCTGCGACTCTGTTTTGACAGTAGTACTCTGGCGTGTGGTGCGAATCCATAAATACTGCCAATTCTCTCGATTTCTTTGAGCATATCAAGAGTACCGTCCATATCCCAAACTGCGCCACCGCAGGGCAAAACGAATCTATCGCAGGCCAACAGGCCGTTATAACTGACGGTTCCTCGCTCTGGCGGGAGATCGACTACAACTGAATCGTACTGGTGCGCCACTGGTGCAATGAGCATTTTTAAGCGCATTTCTCGGCCTAATTCATCTGGTGCTGCGAGCTTTGACGCAATTGATGCCAACTCTGTGCCACCAGGGAGAATCTCGATGCGTTCGTATTGGGTTGCCTTCTTGATGTCATGAGCTGTGGCTAACATCATTAGACCAGGAGCAAGGTTAAGGTCGTGGCGCTTGGTGCCTGTAAAGTACTTGGTACTGTTACCCTGATGATCAAGGTCAACGAACAAAACACGCTGGCCTCGCCGTGATAATCCAACTGCAAGATGGATAGCCACCGTACTTTTACCGCTGCCACCTTTGTACGCTCCAATACAATATTTCATAATCAATCCATCGGCGTAAGTAGTGTGCGTAGCGCAATTATTATGCTGCGTTCAATAGGTGTAATGCCTGTGCTACTCGTGATAATCACGATAATCATAATGGTTGCACGAATTACAGTACCGTGATTCGCACGATAGGTGTAAGTAGTGTGGTTGTTGCGCTGCTCACAATGGGCGTAATGCCTGTGCTACTCGTGACAATCACGATGCTTGTAATGGTTGCACGAATTACAGTACCGTGATTCGTGCGATTATCAATTAACCTTATTTTGCAGGCTAATGAAAATTATCAGATATTAATTGCATCTGGTTTTGGTTGTGCTAGTTTCTACTTATCTAAAAAGATTGGGCATCCTCTTAGATACCGAACCCTAAGCTTAATCGCTTGGGGTTTTGTTTTTTCCTGCGCTGCAAGCGCCTTGATTTCATGTTTCCACGACTGAAAGGTCGTGGCCGAATTGAAGCATTGCAGGCACCTCGCCTAATCCGTGCAAATCTGTGAAACGGAGTACCAATCGGTACTTAGCCCCCACTAGGCGGCAAAATTGACCCCCCCGGTCACTTCTACGCCTGCGATGCCTTCTTATTTTACCTGAGCTGTGACGATCCACAATTGCAAGATGCGATGGTTTTGAGCAATTCTACGGGAGGAACGGGAGGAACACGGGAGGTATAATCGTCGATACCTCCCGTTATGAAAAGGCTTTGCTGAAAGCCTTTTAACTATCAACGGGAGATACGGGAGATATCTACAGCTATAACAAGTATCGGAAATAAAAAAGCTAAATACAAAGCTGACAAGGGTGATTTTACCTCCCGTATCTCCCGTTGATAGTTAAAAGGCTTGTTTTGTAGACTTTTTGAATGGGAGGTAACTCCCACGGTTCCTCCCGTAAAACGATTGCTGCCTGCTTTTTGGTAGTCTAGGTAAGATTTTAGACGCTATCGCTAGAATGGCGGGAAGAATTCTGATGCTGTTTGCCATACTTTTTGTACTGGGTTGAATACGAAATACTTTTCGGTACAAATTCTCTGAGCATCGGCATAAGAGTACCTGACTGCGTTCTCATCCCATAGCGCCACTGATAGCGTCTTATATGGGCTGTCTTCTTCTTCTGGCTCTATCGCAGGCGCTTCGACTGTTATCTCTCGCAATGCTGCTTTTTCGCTGTCTGGTTGTGCCTGAGCTGGTGCTACCTCGATTGTGGGTGCCGTGATCTCGGGCTTTGCTGTGGGTAGGTCATTCTTGGGTGTAGTGGTCTTGGCCTGCACAGGCTCTCGAGTCGGTTCTTTCTCTTTGCCTGTTAGTGCCACCGCCTTGATGTGGGTGTAATCTGGATTGCTTGGGCTTGGCTCGACTTCAATCGTGTAGGTGTGTCTGGCAAACTCGTCCGGGTCAACTTCTTCTCCATTCTCGACTTGGCGCCCGAGCATATCTGTTAGCAGTCCATCCAGTATGCCACCCTCATAAACTACCGATGGAGTCCATCGGGTCGCTCTACTGCCTTTGTAGCTCCCGCTGATGATCTCAAACTCCCACGCTAGAGAAGGTTTGGCGTTCGGAAACTTTCCTGACGGTGCCTTTTCTCTGACTCCAATAAATTTTGCAGTATGACTTCCGTACTTCGCTGCGCTTGCATTCGTTACTTTTAATATCATTTTGCTTCTATGCTCCTTTTGCAGACTCCTTAATTCTGCAACTTTGGTGGTGCTTTAGTTGTATGCGGTTCCCTCTAGTAAACTGGATTGCTTAAGCCTTGGTGTCGAATTGGATTCGTTTAGCGTGAGTCTTAGATAATAATTTTCGCTTCTTTTGATGGTAGTGACTCCTCTCAATTCGAGTCCTCGCTTAAGATCGCCCTTGCCTACTCTCGCTCCATTACTATCGCACCAAGACTTAAATGACTCTTGCACTACGCTGGCTCTGACTTCTTTTGCTGGGTCGGCCTCAATGACTGCGCAGTCCGCTATCCAATTGCCAATGATGTCTTCGTCACTTCGATACTGTTTTGTTGCCTCGATGCATCTCTTCGGTTTCACTAGAGCTTGTCCGCTCCCTGCTGATAAGTAGGCTACTGCCCCTTCTACCATCCACGCAAGGATGCCTTTCGCTTCTGTCATTAATTCTTCTGCTAACTTGGTGTTTTTCGTTTTGTCTGCGAATTTCTGCACGAACGGAATAACTGCAACTCGGCGCCATATACCCTCGTTCGTTTCGGAAACTTTGGGCAATTCATTCGTTGACAATATGAATAGGCACTCTGGTATAAATGACCAAAAATCCTCACGCATTCGCCTAGCACTTACTGCGTCTCCCCCCGTTAGTTCTTTTACTCGTGAGGTGTTTAGTCTTGCTCCCTTGGGTGGTTCCTGCGTGAATAACAGTCGTTTCCCGTGGATACTTGCTATCGCTGTCTCGTGTGCGTTTGCATTGCTTTCTAATAGGAAATTATTGGCTGCGCTGTGCGCTAGGTCTGTGCCTAACACTCTTCCAATTACACTAATTAATGTGCTTTTGCCGTTGCCTCCTGCGCCATTGAAAATAACGAAAATGTTCTCCCTTGGTGCGTGTCCAGTGATGCCGCATCCAAACAGCAATTGTACATACCTTTCCATTGCAAGGTCGGTGGCACCGTTTTCGTCTGCCAGTACCTCCGATAGAAACTTTCTCCACTTGGGGCACTTGGCGTCCGGGTCAAACATTGTTGCTACGCTGTGCGTCAAGAGGTCGCTACGCTGCGCTGCCTCAAGCTTTCCCGTTCGCAGGTTGATGCACCCGTTGGGAACAACTAGCTTTTCTTTGACTTTGTTTAGCTTGTTGTGGGAGATCGTGCGACCTTCTGACTCTGCACTGGTGATCGCTGACGCTATGTTCCGTGCGTTCCTCGAATTCTTTAAAAAATTCAACCGTGTTAGTGCCCGGTTAAACTTGTTCTGCTCCGGTGTGCCCTTTTCTGCGTTCTTATCGCTTGCGTTCTCTCTTAGCCATTGATTAACTATTTTGATCTCATCGTTGATGGATTGTTTTAGCAAGTGCTGCAATTCCCTTGTATCGTCAATGTGCCAGTGGGTGCCCGTCCAAACAATCCACTTCGACCACTCGCCCCCAACGAAATGTAAATTCTCTCCAAACTTCTTAAGTAGCAAGTGCGCTACGCCTTGGTCGCAACTTTCGTTTGCCAATGGGTATCTGTCCTCGCCCTCTGGTATCTCTCCCTCCGCAAGTCCAGTTCTGAGCGCTCCCTTTAATTTTACTGTGGCCTTTATTCTTTGGGGCTTGCTTGGCTTATGCGTGGTCGCCGGTGCCATCATTGCCTTGTCAAAGATTGGCCTCAATGCATTGGCGCCCTTATCGGTGTTGCCCGTAGTCCATTGGTCGTCTGGTGAGGTCGCAAGGTCATTCCAATACTTCGTCAACTCCCATAACTCTGGCTCGGGCAGGCTGTTGAAAATTTGAACAATTTTACAAACGCTGCCGAATGTCACCTTGTTTCCCTCTTCGCCTGATTTTGCAGGGTTTTCTTGTGCCATTTTCTCGATATATTTCTTGGCATTCGATATGGTGCCTGCGCTGACTTGATTATCTGTCGTTGTGGGTGCTGTTACCCGTGCGACTGCGGTCTGCGTTTTCACTTTGGTCGGTTTGGCCTCTGCCTGCGCTGCACTTAAAATCTTGGTGACTACCGCTTGATTGTGTTTCTTGCCCTCAAAGTACAACTTCCGAAATCCTGACTCTAGAGAGACTTCCTGACTTGCAATTGCATAAACTTCCTTTGGCCTCGTTTTTCCGTCTCCCGGTTTCCGTCCTGCCGTGCCGGGTATTCGCCAAACTCTCGCCGGATTTATGACGCTGGTGTCGATGTGGATTGCTTCAAAGGCTTCTGGCGTCATCGTTCGCTTTAGATGATTACTGACTTGTTGTAATATGATTTTGTGATCGCTAACTGCGATGCCATCAACTGCGATAACTGCCTGCCATCCATTGCCTGATCGCTGCGTGATTAACGGGTACAACTCAAATATAGTGCCATCTGCGCTCGTGATGATAATAGGTTCTTTGCCATCAATTGGTTTCTGCCTGCGCAGACTTTGGCCTGCACTCCAAGCTTTTGATTCCTCCTCCGTTGTTGCGTTCCATGTCTTGGCGTTTGCATCCGCTCTAACTGGGTCGATGTCAATTAAGATGTGCCTGCACAATCCATCTGGGTAGTCGGTGTCTTTGGTCAAACTGGTGCCTAATATTCCTCTTGGTGTTTTCGTTCTTGGGGTTGGGTTGATGGTGGTATAGTACCCTTTGATTCTTTCGTCCTTCTGGTGTGCTACTACGAATGATACCGCTGCTTTGATGCCTGCCCGGTCAAGGTCAAAGAATGCGCCCTTGGCTCCCGTCTCTATGTAAATGAATCTAATCTCAAATTGCAGGCTGGCTGTTTCTATCCATCCGGAAAAATATGTTTCCAGTCCTACGCCTATTTCATCCTCGAGATGTTTTGGTGCGATTACTCGCTCATTGGTAGATTGGGTATTCATATTACTTGGCCTCGCTTTCTGCGATCCAAGTAGCTATTTCTGATTCTTTCCATCGGTATGCGTTCTGACTGCCGATTCGTATCGCCTTTGGGAGCTGGCCTGTAGCGCTCCAAACTTTTACCGTTCTCGGGTCAAGCTGTAGCAACTCCGATACTGCTCTCAATGTTAATAGTTTTTGTTTCGCAGGCTGTTGTGGCCTACAAGAATTGTCTCTGCTCATAAAATGTGCCTTTCATAGCGATTTATGGCGCAAGACCGTTAAGCGCCCGCAATGTGCAGGCCAATTTCTTGAATATTAGTTTGACTAGCCGGAATTCTAATCCTATGCTAATACTGCTCAACGGTTTTGTAGCCGGGTCATCGAGCTTTATGAAGACTAGCCTTTGCGGGGCTGGTCTTCGCTCGTTTTCAATGTCACCTATTGTTGCAATCAAACAGCATTCTGTCTATGATTATTTTCGATTTTGTTGAAAGTATTTATTTGAAGTTTTATGGGTGCAAAGTAGTGACATTAAAAATTAATTAAAAGTATATAATATCCTATTTTTGTAGTGTGGCCACAACTTGATTACTCCCGATTATTACCTGTAAAAATGATGCTGATTTTTGACTAGAAAAACGGTGTCTTTTTGACTGGATGAAAGTGCGATGCTGCCTAACTTTTCTTTGTAAAATTATGCACCGTTCCTCGTGTCCATAACTTGCCTGTTGCGCTTGGTAGTCCTCGCTCGTTCAACTGATCTGCGATCCATTGCAATGTCGGGCGCTGTCCGTTTTTAGATCGGTATAGCTTTTTGATCTCCACTAGGGCAACGCCTGCGAATGGTTTTCTTCCCTCGCATCTGCCCTTTTCTTTGCGAATCCGCTCTCGGGCAACTCTTAGCCTGCCTACGATGTTTCTTCGATCAAATTCTGCAATAGCGCCTGATAACTGTCGCATCAAGATGGCGGTCGGTGTTTCGCTGGTTGCTAGGTCTTCGCCTGTCTCTGCACTTATGATCTTCCATCCAGCTTTTGCAAGGTGCCTGATGATCAACTCTCCCTCGATCAAGTCTCTAGCAAGACGGTCGGCTTTCTCGATAATCAGAATACCCGGTGGGATTAGCGAATCTAGCAGCTTTGACAGTCCGTGCCTTTGGGCAATTGATGTCGTGCCTGAGACTCCAAGGTCTTGGATTGTTTCGGTAATTACCATCTTGGCCTTCGTCGCATATTTTGCGATGGCTCGCATCTGTCGTGGCGCTCCGTCCTGATCGGCTCCGTGCTGGCTATCGCTTGATACTCGAATATATGCGACTACTCTTATTGCTGTTTCCATCGTAGTTGCTCCAATTGAGGATACTTAAACCTAATGATATTCTATAGTTGTTTCTATATTTGTCAATAATTCTTTAGATTTATTGACAAGGTGGGTGGGTACTACCGCAGTGAATCGGCTTTGACCGTTCCGTCCTTTTTAGGTGTGGAAAATTTGTTATTCCGTTCTTTTATAGTGTCCATTTTCTATCATTTAATGGGTGCGTATTTGTTATGACGCAATGGCCTTCCTGAGTATTTCGTCCGCTAATCTCGATGCGGTCGTTCCCCTTTTCAATGCTGCAATTCGCAGGCTTAAGATTGTTTCATCGGTTAAGTGCAATCCACGCTGACGCATCTGGGCACCCTTGGCTTTGGCTCTGCGCTTACCCGGTGGTAATGCCAGCGCCTGAGTTTGTGCTGGTTGTGGTGTTGGTTGTGGTGCTGGTGCTGGTGCAGAGCGCACCGCTTCCAATGGGTCATAATCTGAGGAAAGATTAGGCAACGCTGGTTTGTATGTCATTTTTGACTACCTCGTTAATAAAGCTGGTATAAGCCTGCGCCGTTGGATGACTTGGTACTCGTTCCCAAACTGTTTGCCGATTGAAAACTGCCTCGGGCACCTTGGCATTTTCTGGTATCGCTACGCTGAACATCTTACCGCCGATGATGCTGCGAAGATGTTTCTCGACTTCTTTGGCAACTTTGCTGCGACTCTGTTTTGACAGTAGTACTCTGGCGTGTGGTGCGAATCCATAAATACTGCCAATTCTCTCGATTTCTTTGAGCATATCAAGAGTACCGTCCATATCCCAAACTGCGCCACCGCAGGGCAAAACGAATCTATCGCAGGCCAACAGGCCGTTATAACTGACGGTTCCTCGCTCTGGCGGGAGATCGACTACAACTGAATCGTACTGGTGCGCCACTGGTGCAATGAGCATTTTTAAGCGCATTTCTCGGCCTAATTCATCTGGTGCTGCGAGCTTTGACGCAATTGATGCCAACTCTGTGCCACCAGGGAGAATCTCGATGCGTTCGTATTGGGTTGCCTTCTTGATGTCATGAGCTGTGGCTAACATCATTAGACCAGGAGCAAGGTTAAGGTCGTGGCGCTTGGTGCCTGTAAAGTACTTGGTACTGTTACCCTGATGATCAAGGTCAACGAACAAAACACGCTGGCCTCGCCGTGATAATCCAACTGCAAGATGGATAGCCACCGTACTTTTACCGCTGCCACCTTTGTACGCTCCAATACAATATTTCATAATCAATCCATCGGCGTAAGTAGTGTGCGTAGCGCAATTATTATGCTGCGTTCAATAGGTGTAATGCCTGTGCTACTCGTGATAATCACGATAATCATAATGGTTGCACGAATTACAGTACCGTGATTCGCACGATAGGTGTAAGTAGTGTGGTTGTTGCGCTGCTCACAATGGGCGTAATGCCTGTGCTACTCGTGACAATCACGATGCTTGTAATGGTTGCACGAATTACAGTACCGTGATTCGTGCGATTATCAATTAACCTTATTTTGCAGGCTAATGAAAATTATCAGATATTAATTGCATCTGGTTTTGGTTGTGCTAGTTTCTACTTATCTAAAAAGATTGGGCATCCTCTTAGATACCGAACCCTAAGCTTAATCGCTTGGGGTTTTGTTTTTTCCTGCGCTGCAAGCGCCTTGATTTCATGTTTCCACGACTGAAAGGTCGTGGCCGAATTGAAGCATTGCAGGCACCTCGCCTAATCCGTGCAAATCTGTGAAACGGAGTACCAATCGGTACTTAGCCCCCACTAGGCGGCAAAATTGACCCCCCCGGTCACTTCTACGCCTGCGATGCCTTCTTATTTTACCTGAGCTGTGACGATCCACAATTGCAAGATGCGATGGTTTTGAGCAATTCTACGGGAGGTATTACGGGAGGAACGGGAGGAACACGGGAGGTATTATTCACGATACCTCCCGTAAAAAAGTGCTTGTTTTATAGGCTATTATTGAGGAACGGGAGGAACGGGAGGTATTCTACTATTAAATTAATAGAAAAAAAGAAAAAATGTAAATAATAGGTGTAGATGGTAAACTTACCTCCCGTTCCTCCCGTTGATGAGCAAAGTGCTTTTTTTCTAGTCTTTCGTTACGGGAGGTAAGTTCTACGGTTCCTCCCGTAAAACGATTGGTGATTGCTTTTTGGTATTCTGGGTAAGATTTTGGCGCTTGTAGCTAGAATGGCGGGAAGAATTCGTCTGCGTTTTTCCATACTTTTTGCACTGGGTCGTACACAAAATGCTTTTCGGTACAAATTCTCTGAGCATCGGCATAAGAGTACCTGACTGCGTTCTCATCCCATAGCGCCACTGATAGCGTCTTATATGGGCTGTCTTCTTCTTCTGGCACTATCGCAGGCGCTTCGACTGTTATCTCTCGCAATGCTGCTTTTTCGCTGTCTGGTTGTGCCTGAGCTGGTGCTACCTCGATTGTGGGTGCCGTGATCTCGGGCTTTGCTGTGGGTAGGTCATTCTTGGGTGTAGTGGTCTTGGCCTGCACAGGCTCTCGAGTCGGTTCTTTCTCTTTGCCTGTTAGTGCCACCGCCTTGATGTGGGTGTAATCTGGATTGCTTGGGCTTGGCTCGACTTCAATCGTGTAGGTGTGTCTGGCAAACTCGTCCGGGTCAACTTCTTCTCCATTCTCGACTTGGCGCCCGAGCATATCTGTTAGCAGTCCATCCAGTATGCCACCCTCATAAACTACCGATGGAGTCCATCGGGTCGCTCTACTGCCTTTGTAGCTCCCGCTGATGATCTCAAACTCCCACGCTAGAGAAGGTTTGGCGTTCGGAAACTTTCCTGACGGTGCCTTTTCTCTGACTCCAATAAATTTTGCAGTATGACTTCCGTACTTCGCTGCGCTTGCATTCGTTACTTTTAATATCATTTTGCTTCTATGCTCCTTTTGCAGACTCCTTAATTCTGCAACTTTGGTGGTGCTTTAGTTGTATGCGGTTCCCTCTAGTAAACTGGATTGCTTAAGCCTTGGTGTCGAATTGGATTCGTTTAGCGTGAGTCTTAGATAATAATTTTCGCTTCTTTTGATGGTAGTGACTCCTCTCAATTCGAGTCCTCGCTTAAGATCGCCCTTGCCTACTCTCGCTCCATTACTATCGCACCAAGACTTAAATGACTCTTGCACTACGCTGGCTCTGACTTCTTTTGCTGGGTCGGCCTCAATGACTGCGCAGTCCGCTATCCAATTGCCAATGATGTCTTCGTCACTTCGATACTGTTTTGTTGCCTCGATGCATCTCTTCGGTTTCACTAGAGCTTGTCCGCTCCCTGCTGATAAGTAGGCTACTGCCCCTTCTACCATCCACGCAAGGATGCCTTTCGCTTCTGTCATTAATTCTTCTGCTAACTTGGTGTTTTTCGTTTTGTCTGCGAATTTCTGCACGAACGGAATAACTGCAACTCGGCGCCATATACCCTCGTTCGTTTCGGAAACTTTGGGCAATTCATTCGTTGACAATATGAATAGGCACTCTGGTATAAATGACCAAAAATCCTCACGCATTCGCCTAGCACTTACTGCGTCTCCCCCCGTTAGTTCTTTTACTCGTGAGGTGTTTAGTCTTGCTCCCTTGGGTGGTTCCTGCGTGAATAACAGTCGTTTCCCGTGGATACTTGCTATCGCTGTCTCGTGTGCGTTTGCATTGCTTTCTAATAGGAAATTATTGGCTGCGCTGTGCGCTAGGTCTGTGCCTAACACTCTTCCAATTACACTAATTAATGTGCTTTTGCCGTTGCCTCCTGCGCCATTGAAAATAACGAAAATGTTCTCCCTTGGTGCGTGTCCAGTGATGCCGCATCCAAACAGCAATTGTACATACCTTTCCATTGCAAGGTCGGTGGCACCGTTTTCGTCTGCCAGTACCTCCGATAGAAACTTTCTCCACTTGGGGCACTTGGCGTCCGGGTCAAACATTGTTGCTACGCTGTGCGTCAAGAGGTCGCTACGCTGCGCTGCCTCAAGCTTTCCCGTTCGCAGGTTGATGCACCCGTTGGGAACAACTAGCTTTTCTTTGACTTTGTTTAGCTTGTTGTGGGAGATCGTGCGACCTTCTGACTCTGCACTGGTGATCGCTGACGCTATGTTCCGTGCGTTCCTCGAATTCTTTAAAAAATTCAACCGTGTTAGTGCCCGGTTAAACTTGTTCTGCTCCGGTGTGCCCTTTTCTGCGTTCTTATCGCTTGCGTTCTCTCTTAGCCATTGATTAACTATTTTGATCTCATCGTTGATGGATTGTTTTAGCAAGTGCTGCAATTCCCTTGTATCGTCAATGTGCCAGTGGGTGCCCGTCCAAACAATCCACTTCGACCACTCGCCCCCAACGAAATGTAAATTCTCTCCAAACTTCTTAAGTAGCAAGTGCGCTACGCCTTGGTCGCAACTTTCGTTTGCCAATGGGTATCTGTCCTCGCCCTCTGGTATCTCTCCCTCCGCAAGTCCAGTTCTGAGCGCTCCCTTTAATTTTACTGTGGCCTTTATTCTTTGGGGCTTGCTTGGCTTATGCGTGGTCGCCGGTGCCATCATTGCCTTGTCAAAGATTGGCCTCAATGCATTGGCGCCCTTATCGGTGTTGCCCGTAGTCCATTGGTCGTCTGGTGAGGTCGCAAGGTCATTCCAATACTTCGTCAACTCCCATAACTCTGGCTCGGGCAGGCTGTTGAAAATTTGAACAATTTTACAAACGCTGCCGAATGTCACCTTGTTTCCCTCTTCGCCTGATTTTGCAGGGTTTTCTTGTGCCATTTTCTCGATATATTTCTTGGCATTCGATATGGTGCCTGCGCTGACTTGATTATCTGTCGTTGTGGGTGCTGTTACCCGTGCGACTGCGGTCTGCGTTTTCACTTTGGTCGGTTTGGCCTCTGCCTGCGCTGCACTTAAAATCTTGGTGACTACCGCTTGATTGTGTTTCTTGCCCTCAAAGTACAACTTCCGAAATCCTGACTCTAGAGAGACTTCCTGACTTGCAATTGCATAAACTTCCTTTGGCCTCGTTTTTCCGTCTCCCGGTTTCCGTCCTGCCGTGCCGGGTATTCGCCAAACTCTCGCCGGATTTATGACGCTGGTGTCGATGTGGATTGCTTCAAAGGCTTCTGGCGTCATCGTTCGCTTTAGATGATTACTGACTTGTTGTAATATGATTTTGTGATCGCTAACTGCGATGCCATCAACTGCGATAACTGCCTGCCATCCATTGCCTGATCGCTGCGTGATTAACGGGTACAACTCAAATATAGTGCCATCTGCGCTCGTGATGATAATAGGTTCTTTGCCATCAATTGGTTTCTGCCTGCGCAGACTTTGGCCTGCACTCCAAGCTTTTGATTCCTCCTCCGTTGTTGCGTTCCATGTCTTGGCGTTTGCATCCGCTCTAACTGGGTCGATGTCAATTAAGATGTGCCTGCACAATCCATCTGGGTAGTCGGTGTCTTTGGTCAAACTGGTGCCTAATATTCCTCTTGGTGTTTTCGTTCTTGGGGTTGGGTTGATGGTGGTATAGTACCCTTTGATTCTTTCGTCCTTCTGGTGTGCTACTACGAATGATACCGCTGCTTTGATGCCTGCCCGGTCAAGGTCAAAGAATGCGCCCTTGGCTCCCGTCTCTATGTAAATGAATCTAATCTCAAATTGCAGGCTGGCTGTTTCTATCCATCCGGAAAAATATGTTTCCAGTCCTACGCCTATTTCATCCTCGAGATGTTTTGGTGCGATTACTCGCTCATTGGTAGATTGGGTATTCATATTACTTGGCCTCGCTTTCTGCGATCCAAGTAGCTATTTCTGATTCTTTCCATCGGTATGCGTTCTGACTGCCGATTCGTATCGCCTTTGGGAGCTGGCCTGTAGCGCTCCAAACTTTTACCGTTCTCGGGTCAAGCTGTAGCAACTCCGATACTGCTCTCAATGTTAATAGTTTTTGTTTCGCAGGCTGTTGTGGCCTACAAGAATTGTCTCTGCTCATAAAATGTGCCTTTCATAGCGATTTATGGCGCAAGACCGTTAAGCGCCCGCAATGTGCAGGCCAATTTCTTGAATATTAGTTTGACTAGCCGGAATTCTAATCCTATGCTAATACTGCTCAACGGTTTTGTAGCCGGGTCATCGAGCTTTATGAAGACTAGCCTTTGCGGGGCTGGTCTTCGCTCGTTTTCAATGTCACCTATTGTTGCAATCAAACAGCATTCTGTCTATGATTATTTTCGATTTTGTTGAAAGTATTTATTTGAAGTTTTATGGGTGCAAAGTAGTGACATTAAAAATTAATTAAAAGTATATAATATCCTATTTTTGTAGTGTGGCCACAACTTGATTACTCCCGATTATTACCTGTAAAAATGATGCTGATTTTTGACTAGAAAAACGGTGTCTTTTTGACTGGATGAAAGTGCGATGCTGCCTAACTTTTCTTTGTAAAATTATGCACCGTTCCTCGTGTCCATAACTTGCCTGTTGCGCTTGGTAGTCCTCGCTCGTTCAACTGATCTGCGATCCATTGCAATGTCGGGCGCTGTCCGTTTTTAGATCGGTATAGCTTTTTGATCTCCACTAGGGCAACGCCTGCGAATGGTTTTCTTCCCTCGCATCTGCCCTTTTCTTTGCGAATCCGCTCTCGGGCAACTCTTAGCCTGCCTACGATGTTTCTTCGATCAAATTCTGCAATAGCGCCTGATAACTGTCGCATCAAGATGGCGGTCGGTGTTTCGCTGGTTGCTAGGTCTTCGCCTGTCTCTGCACTTATGATCTTCCATCCAGCTTTTGCAAGGTGCCTGATGATCAACTCTCCCTCGATCAAGTCTCTAGCAAGACGGTCGGCTTTCTCGATAATCAGAATACCCGGTGGGATTAGCGAATCTAGCAGCTTTGACAGTCCGTGCCTTTGGGCAATTGATGTCGTGCCTGAGACTCCAAGGTCTTGGATTGTTTCGGTAATTACCATCTTGGCCTTCGTCGCATATTTTGCGATGGCTCGCATCTGTCGTGGCGCTCCGTCCTGATCGGCTCCGTGCTGGCTATCGCTTGATACTCGAATATATGCGACTACTCTTATTGCTGTTTCCATCGTAGTTGCTCCAATTGAGGATACTTAAACCTAATGATATTCTATAGTTGTTTCTATATTTGTCAATAATTCTTTAGATTTATTGACAAGGTGGGTGGGTACTACCGCAGTGAATCGGCTTTGACCGTTCCGTCCTTTTTAGGTGTGGAAAATTTGTTATTCCGTTCTTTTATAGTGTCCATTTTCTATCATTTAATGGGTGCGTATTTGTTATGACGCAATGGCCTTCCTGAGTATTTCGTCCGCTAATCTCGATGCGGTCGTTCCCCTTTTCAATGCTGCAATTCGCAGGCTTAAGATTGTTTCATCGGTTAAGTGCAATCCACGCTGACGCATCTGGGCACCCTTGGCTTTGGCTCTGCGCTTACCCGGTGGTAATGCCAGCGCCTGAGTTTGTGCTGGTTGTGGTGTTGGTTGTGGTGCTGGTGCTGGTGCAGAGCGCACCGCTTCCAATGGGTCATAATCTGAGGAAAGATTAGGCAACGCTGGTTTGTATGTCATTTTTGACTACCTCGTTAATAAAGCTGGTATAAGCCTGCGCCGTTGGATGACTTGGTACTCGTTCCCAAACTGTTTGCCGATTGAAAACTGCCTCGGGCACCTTGGCATTTTCTGGTATCGCTACGCTGAACATCTTACCGCCGATGATGCTGCGAAGATGTTTCTCGACTTCTTTGGCAACTTTGCTGCGACTCTGTTTTGACAGTAGTACTCTGGCGTGTGGTGCGAATCCATAAATACTGCCAATTCTCTCGATTTCTTTGAGCATATCAAGAGTACCGTCCATATCCCAAACTGCGCCACCGCAGGGCAAAACGAATCTATCGCAGGCCAACAGGCCGTTATAACTGACGGTTCCTCGCTCTGGCGGGAGATCGACTACAACTGAATCGTACTGGTGCGCCACTGGTGCAATGAGCATTTTTAAGCGCATTTCTCGGCCTAATTCATCTGGTGCTGCGAGCTTTGACGCAATTGATGCCAACTCTGTGCCACCAGGGAGAATCTCGATGCGTTCGTATTGGGTTGCCTTCTTGATGTCATGAGCTGTGGCTAACATCATTAGACCAGGAGCAAGGTTAAGGTCGTGGCGCTTGGTGCCTGTAAAGTACTTGGTACTGTTACCCTGATGATCAAGGTCAACGAACAAAACACGCTGGCCTCGCCGTGATAATCCAACTGCAAGATGGATAGCCACCGTACTTTTACCGCTGCCACCTTTGTACGCTCCAATACAATATTTCATAATCAATCCATCGGCGTAAGTAGTGTGCGTAGCGCAATTATTATGCTGCGTTCAATAGGTGTAATGCCTGTGCTACTCGTGATAATCACGATAATCATAATGGTTGCACGAATTACAGTACCGTGATTCGCACGATAGGTGTAAGTAGTGTGGTTGTTGCGCTGCTCACAATGGGCGTAATGCCTGTGCTACTCGTGACAATCACGATGCTTGTAATGGTTGCACGAATTACAGTACCGTGATTCGTGCGATTATCAATTAACCTTATTTTGCAGGCTAATGAAAATTATCAGATATTAATTGCATCTGGTTTTGGTTGTGCTAGTTTCTACTTATCTAAAAAGATTGGGCATCCTCTTAGATACCGAACCCTAAGCTTAATCGCTTGGGGTTTTGTTTTTTCCTGCGCTGCAAGCGCCTTGATTTCATGTTTCCACGACTGAAAGGTCGTGGCCGAATTGAAGCATTGCAGGCACCTCGCCTAATCCGTGCAAATCTGTGAAACGGAGTACCAATCGGTACTTAGCCCCCACTAGGCGGCAAAATTGACCCCCCCGGTCACTTCTACGCCTGCGATGCCTTCTTATTTTACCTGAGCTGTGACGATCCACAATTGCAAGATGCGATGGTTTTGAGCAATTCTACGGGAGG
>Ga0209284_10003171_pt1 | contig 20826 bp, 20 predicted proteins | sample FRY03_FD_187211 | JGI IMG/M metagenome (GOLD analysis project Ga0209284, IMG submission 187211) | Freshwater microbial communities from Lake Fryxell liftoff mats and glacier meltwater in Antarctica - FRY-03 (SPAdes) (version 2) | ecosystem: Environmental > Aquatic > Freshwater > Ice > Glacier... | reverse complement strand
ATGGGCGGCGGCGTCGAATTCGTAGAGGTTTAGATATCTAAACCTCTACGAATTCGACGCCGCCGCCCATATCTGAGTTTTTCGAATAATTGCCGGAAAATCGAAAAGTGATTTAAGTTGTTTTTTATCTTTTCGAAAATTAGGCGGAAAATCGAAAAAATCAATTTCGCCCGGCCACTAAATTGTTTTCGAAAATTACGCAATAAATCGAAAAAATCAATTTCGCCCGGCCACTAAATATTTAATAACTTTTATACTTACTCGCTTTTGGTTATCAACTGAAAATAAACAAGTAATATGATACTACATTTAACGTCTTCACACTATCACGCACAAAAACTTTTTACAATTAGCTCTTGTTACATCTCGTGGGCGCGAAGCGTATATTTACTATATATTATACGCTTCGCGCCCACTGATCTACTGCTCTAACGTTATACTGATATAAAAAATTTAAAAAGAACTAAGATGAACTAAAATAATTAATTAACTGTTAAATTAAGCTTTTCTACGGCTCTGTTAAATATTTATTTTTGACCCTTTTTCCTTATACTACATCACAAATTATAAAATACATCTTAAATATACTTTATAAATTTTAATTTAATCATCTCTTAACGTCGGCATATATACAATATGACGGCATTTATATTTATCATGATATCTTTGATTTTGAATTATATTATAACAACTACAACATATTTTACCTTTCATCTTTACTGATTCATAATTACACCTTGTACAAACCTTATTTGTATTATTATTTCTGTATGCTTTCTGTTGTATTAATATAGCTTCTTTGTTAATTGCATACTCTGTTTTATTATACTCTTGCTTAGTTCTTCCTGGGATATTTTTATTTACACATTCTAATGTACTTATATAATGTCTCTCTCTTATTGCTTGTTCATCAATATTTGCACAAGGATATAATTCCAATAAATGAATGTTAAAATTTCCAGCTTCTAATACTTTATAAGATGTCGTCCCGGATGTATTATTATCAATTATATGTCGCCTATATGCAGTAACGTGAGACGCCAACCTTTGAGATAAATATTGTTTTGTAGTTGCTCCAATATACATTAAGCCCGTTTCATTACAAACAATCTTATATATTTTTGTGTCTTCATACTTTTTAACCATTATTTTATAATATATATAGTATTATCAATTAATTTTTAAATTGTTTTATATTAGTGATTATTTAAATAATTCATTTAAAGAAATATCAACTAATAATAACTATACAGATGAAATGAATTATACAATTTATAACATACCTAAATATAATACTATTAGAACAAAAATTAAGTGCTTAACAGGATCAATTGATATTATCAGTGATGCTATCAAAACAGATAATTCTTATCATAATATTTTAAATGATACAGACACATATGTTTTATTTCTCGACTTAGACCATATATTAAATGATACAGTTATATTTGATTTTATTGAATATCTATCAGGCATTTTAGAAATTGACCCTTTAGATATTAAATATACAGAATCTTTAAAAAATAAAGAGTACTCCTATCATCTTACAATTCCAGCATTAAATGCTACATTAGATATCTTAAAAAGTATGATTATGGCTTTCAAAGAATGCAAAAAAGATTTAACAAAATATATTGATGAAAGTGTTTATAAAAATAATCAACTTTTTAGATTACCTAACCAAACCAACAAAGACAAATCTATAAGTCACATTATTAAAAATGGATCAGAAAAAGATTTTATTTTAGATTACATACATATTGAATCACACAATATCACTGTAATCTCAGATGTTGATGATGCAACAATTAAATTAAAAGCGAGTAACAAATCAACTGTAAAGATTATCAAAGCTGCTGATTATGATTTAATCAATATGTTAAATGAATTAGATAATGAATATCTGACTAATTATAACAAATGGTCCATAATTACAAATATTTTTAAAGGTATCAATAAATATGAAATATGGAATGAATGGTCTAAAAAATCAGATAAGTATTCAAAACATAAAAATGATTGTATATGGAAATCTAACAGAATTATTAAATTTAATATTGGTTATCTCATTAACATCACACATTATAAATTATTTAAAAAAATAGATGAATATAATATTAAGCCGAATAATTCAATGTGTAGTAAATATCTAAGTGACATTTTAACTTATGACGATATCAGATTAAATGATAATATTATAATAGAATCATGTACAGGTACAGGTAAAACAACAGCAATCTCAAAATATCTAGAACAATACACAAGACAGAACCCTAAATATAAAATACTGAGTATTATTGATAGAGTGACTTTAGCAGATCAACATATTAAAAGTTTTAAAGATTATAATATTAAAATTAATGATTATAGAAATAAATTTATCCCTAATGAGAATTATATTGTATGTATCAATAGTCTATTATCAACAACAATTGAAAAAGATGATATTAAAAATTACATAATTTATATTGATGAAATAAATAGCTTTCTAAAACATATCACACATAATACAACCTTAGATAAAGATCTAAAAAAAATATTTACTAAGTTGATGTGCCTTATAAAAAATTGTCATAAAGTTATTGTATCAGATGCAATAATTAATGATAATATTAGTTCTTTCTTAAATTGTAGAAAGGGATTAAAACAATATTTTATTAGAAATGAATTTAAAAAATATGAAAATATTAAAGCTATCAGAATTAGAGACGAAAACGTTTTTAAATCTAAATTAGAACAAAATTTAAGAGATAATCAATATTTCTCTTTTGGTTGTGATTCATGCACAACTGTTGAACAATATTATTATACATTATACGAATTAGCAACAGAAGAACAAAAAGAAAATATGATATTGTTTACAGCAAATCATAAATTCAATATTACTAATGCTTCAGAACAATTTAAAAATAAATTTTTATTTTTTAGTCCTGCAATTGAGACAGCCGTAGATATATCTTTAATCAAATTGCAAGATGTATTTATATATATCAAAGGTGCAACTATTGATCCGTCGTCTAGTTTTCAACAAGCCACACGTACAAGAAATATCAACACATTATATTATTTTTGTGAAAAAGTGTATCAGGTACCTAAATATATGAGTCTTGAAGATACCAAAGAACAATACAGACATAATATAATTGATAATGATATTATCACATCGTTATGTAATTATATGAATGATGATGAAGAATCAATAGTGTCAGAAAATACTTTTTTTAAGTTATTTTGTTATAATGAATATTTACATGATTGTTATAACACAGATAAATTAAAACATTTTGAGTTAATATTATTGAACAATAAATTTGACATAAGTGAAAAGGGACAGAGCACATTTATAGATCAAGAAGTAAAAATAGAAATGATTGACATGAGAAAAGAAATTAATGAAGAAGAATTTAACAAGTTTATTAATGATGAAATAGAATCAAAAATATTAACTGATAGAATTAACACTTTGAATTTAACTAATAAAGATGATATTATTTTTTATAAAGATGTAATTATGGACCCGTTCAAAATTAAAGACCATTTTGACACTACTAGATTATTTAAATCTGATATGTATATTGACATGAAATTATTAAATCAGAATGATAAAAATTTTAAAGTTAGAAATTTAGACACAACGTATAACAAAATTAAGATATTAAGAGAACTAGAAAAGAAATTTAATATTAAAAAGTTAGACGTAGAATACAAAACAAAAGGTGATATCAATTTATTAGACACAGAATATGAATTAATAAAAAAGGTTTTTAGATACAATACAAAAAATAAACCTACAACTTATGATACATTCAAATTATTATACATAGATATGATAAAGAGTATTACAAACAAAGATATTATAATTAATACACGAAAGAGAAACGGAGCGGTAAAAATTAATAATTATAGTTTGAACATGGAATATATTAATAATCAACTTACATTAAACAAATTTTATAATCCAGAGTTAAAAGGCTATTGTCCTGATTTTAACTTATTATTAAATCTCAATAATACTGATATAATATCAAATAACAAAGATAATAGTTTGTTAGATCAAAATATATTTTTAGATTGAAAAAACGTAAAAAATACATCTCTTAACTATCTCATACAAAAAGTTTTTTAACTTAGCACTGTTTGCATCTAGTGGGCGCGAAGCGTATATTTACTATATATTATACGCTTCGCGCCCACTGATCTACTGCTCTAACGTTATTTAACTATAAAAATATTAGAAGAAGAAAAGAAGAACTAAAATAATTAAAAACTGTTAAATTAGGTTTTTCTGAGGTTCGTATAACTTATAAGCATACGGCGATTTATCGTTCAAATAGCTCAAGTGAATAAATCTGATTAAATTTTTATTTTTACAGCCTTTTAATCCGTCACATGTATAGACATCTTTTATTTCATCTATTTTTAAATATTGATGACAATAACAACAACTCACATATTTTTTCTGCATAATATAGTATTTTTATAATACTATATTATATAAATTAAATAAATAATAGAATAAGTAGGATATTAGTTTTTGTTAATCCTATGTCTAATAATACTTTTGTTATTAGACATTCTTTTATTTGATTTTTTAAAGTTCATAGAAGCTTTTTACTTAACCATTTATAACCAAATGAAAATAACTTTTTGCTTAATTTAGGAAGTTTAATCATATTTCTTTCAAAAAAGAAATCTATTTGATTTCTAATATTTTGTGATTCTGCTTCATCAAAAGAGTATATCTGATTTAGGACATCTAATATTAATTGTTTTTTATCAATTTTTGCGTGCTTTTCAATTAAATATTCAATTACTCTACAACAATGTAAAGTTAGCTCTTGATTACATTTTAATTCTGGGTAATTGCCGATTCTTACAATCTCTTCTGTTAGTTTGCATTTAACTGTTCCGAGAACGTGAGACTTTTTTAATGAGTTTTTAAAAGTTATTGTTTCCATATAATATGTTGTTAGATATTTATTTTTATTAATTTTCTTAACCTATTCTCGTTGATTGAAAAAATAACTCTTGATTAGTTACTCCGCCCGTTCCTACACAGCTAGAACCTAAATAATAAGTTTTACTTTCATCTTCGTATATTGTATAAGTTGTTGAAATCATAAGACTTTTACCTATAGGTATTAATGTTGTGTTAAATGTATTATTTGTGTACATGGGATAACTAAACAAAAGTGCTGGAGAATTAAAAGTTGTAAGTGCTAATGTTCTTGATGTAATTGTTGTTGCAGTAGTTGTAGAAGTATTGATTATAACCTGTGAGATACTAAATAAATGCAATCCGGCAGGTACTGTTATTTCTGTTGTATATTGATTAACTGGTGAAAATGCATTTGGATAATACTCACTCACATATTGTCTAAAGCCTAGTTGATTTATAGACGGGTGTTCATTTTTTTCACGTGTAATAAATGATGTAAAACGTGATCGTACTATTGTTCCTATAATTAAAGAAGATGCGATATTATCTTGAGACATAGCCGATAATCCACATGATACATTCTCAGATGCTACAATTGTATTTAAAAATGTTTTTACACCTGTTATATCTTGATCTCCTGTTGTTAAATAGTTGTAAGATGATAATAAAGCGTTTAAATCACTACTAAGAACAACATTAGGGCTTAAATAAGTATCTAGAATACTATTATTAGAAAATGATAAATTCGCTGCACTTATATGACCACATGATATCTCACCAATAGTTGCAATATTCCCAGAAATAGAGTCAATATTAATTTTAGCGGCCCCTACAACAGGACCAAATATTACAGAAGCATTAAAATGTGATGTAGAATTAAACCTATTAATTTGTGTAAAAGTATTATTTGTATTTTTTAAGACAACATTAGAACTTAAATAATCATCTAGAATACTATTATTAGAAAATGATATTTGAGGTGCAATTAAACGACTACATGATATCTCACCATCTGTTGTAATATTCCCAGAAAAAGAGTCAATATTAATTTTAGCGGCCCCTGAAATAGGACCAAATATTACAGAAGCATTAAAATATGATTCAGAATTAAACCTATTAATTTGTGTAAAAGTATTATTTGTATTTTTTAAGACAACATTAGAACTTAAATAATCATCTAGAATACTATTATTAGAAAATGATATTTGAGGTGCAATTAAACGACTACATGATATCTCACCATCTGTTGTAATATTCCCAGAAAAAGAGTCAATATTAATTTTAGCGGCCCCTGAAATAGGACCAAATATTACAGAAGCATTAAAATATGATTCAGAATTAAACCTATTAATTTGTGTAAAAGTATTATTTGTATTTTTTAAAGCAACATTAGAACTTAGATATGTATCAATTATTGAATTGTTAGGCAAATTTAAAACACCATTGATGTTAATATTATTAAAAGTTTGAGGTAATGGATAAGTATTTTCTAAGTTTAATCTAGCAGGCATATAAGAAAAACCAGCGACACATACCCATGCTCCTCTAAAATATAATGTTATATTAGAACCTTGAAATAATATACAACCAGGTGGATTTAAACCATTATGAATTATCTGACCGGCTGATTCAAACCCACTATTGGGAGGACATTGTATTAATACTGTAAATGTGCCGGCATTATAAAAAGTATAAGTAGTACCTATAATCGGGTTTGATGGTAAATTAATAACAGGGATTTCAGTAAATGACCCCGCGTAAAAATAACCGCCTGATTGTGATTGTAATATATCATATGGGTTATTATTAAATATAGAGTTATAATTACTATTTAATAAACCATTAGTAGTAATTAATCCAGATGATGTTAAGCCCCTTTGAAAAGTTGCACTTGCTAAAATTGACCCATCCGCGTGATCACTATTATTAAATGATCCTCTTATAGTTGTTGATTTGAAATTATTGAATAACATTTATAATAGATATATATATATTTTATAAATCAAATTGATTTATAAAACCTGTAATATTCATGCTTCCATTAAATGTTGTATTAACAATACCATTTAAATTTATAATACTTGTCTGGCTTGTATTACCTATATTAATAATCCCTGCTCTTAATGACATTGTGCCTAAATCTGATAATTGTGATGTATTAATCAAAGGCGGCGAAATATCAACACCTGCGTCTCTTGTATGAATTCCTGTATTTGATGCTAAAATATTAATATTAGATTGTCCAAAATTATTTGTAGTTAAATTGATATTCTTATTATTGACACTATTTTTAACATTGAGTTGATTAGTTTGTATATTGTTTGTTACATTTAAATCTCCTGTTATTGTACTATTTCCGGTTGATGTAATAGCATTACAATTTAAATTATTAGATTGAATATCTCCCGTTATTTCTAAATCTCCCGTTATTTTACTATTTCCTGTAGCTGTAATTACACTACAAGTGATATTATTAGATTGTATATTGCTAGTTACTTCTAAATCCCCTGTTACTTTACTATTTCCTAAAGCACTTAATGCGTTACAATCTAAAGAACTTGCAAATGTTGTTTTAAGTGTTGCTACTGATGACGTTTGAAATTGTGTTTTTGCATTTATACTGCTTACATTTGTCTCTATGCCTACAACCTGGCCTTGTAATTGTCCTACTGTTGTTGTTAAAGCTCCTATAGATACAACTGCTCCGGCTGCTACTGCTCCCGCTGCTGTTCCTACTGCTAATGCACTTCCTGCTAATGCTAATGCGGCTGTTGCGTCTGCGTCATTTCCGTTATCTCCTTTGCTTCCTTTATCTCCTTTTGCTCCAGTTGCTCCCGTTGCTCCTTGTGGTCCTTGTGGTCCTTGTTTCAATCCATAATTTAATATTTTATTTGTTGCCGTAGATGTAGAATCAATATTTACATATGATAAAGCACCATTATTAAAAGCTATATTTTCAACATTACCTATAACGATATTAGGTGTTAATCCAATATCGCCTTGTATTCCTTTTGCTCCAGTTAATCCGATATTACCTTGTGGTCCTGTTAATCCGATATTTCCTTGTATTCCTTGTGGTCCTGTTAATCCGATATTGCCTTGTATTCCTTGTGGTCCTGTTAATCCGATATTTCCTTGTATTCCTTGTGGTCCTGTTAATCCAATATTACCTTGTGTTCCTTGTATTCCTTGTATTCCTTGTATTCCCTGTGGTCCAGTTAATCCTATATCACCTTTTGCACCAGTATTACCTTTTGGTCCAGTTTCGCCAGTAAATCCAGTAAATCCAGTTGTTCCTGTTGATCCTTGAGGTCCAGTTGCTCCATGTGGTCCAGTTAATCCAGTATCGCCTTTTATTCCTTGTATTCCTTGTGGTCCAGTATTACCAGTATTACCTTTTACTCCTTGTATTCCTTGTGGTCCTTGTGGTCCTTGTTGTCCTGATCCTATAGCTATATTATTTATTTGTGTTTGAATATCTGAAGTAGTAGTACTTAAAAAATTAAGTTTTGTTTGTGGTATAGTTCCGTAAAAATTAGATTGAATATTTGTTGTAGTTATTGTATCACTAAATATATCATCAGCTTCAATAGTTGTTAAACCATTTAATGAAGTATAAGATGATTGTAGTAAATTAGACATTATATATTATCACTTAGATTTTTTTATATTGCTTACATTTTAAAACTAACTGTTTTTACTTGGAAATTTTTTATCAAAATCTAAATCCATTATTCTAAAATTAGCAAGTGCTCCTTTTTTATTTGGTTTGCGTCCGATGGAAATACCTAACTTTTCGAATATTTTTTTGTATAATTCCCAGTCACCATCGCTTAACGGTGTTTCACCTATATATTTTTTAAATGTACGTAAATTTGTAATTAATTTATTATAATCTGATATCGTGGCGTCGTTCGTTTTTTCTATATCTTGTTCTGTAAAAACGGCAGCAATCTCTTCCTCTGTAGCTTTTGTACTGTATAATGGATTTGTAATTAATTTATTATTTTTGTATCGTTGGGTTTTGTATTCTTTTTTTTCATCTTCATCTTCTATGTTTTTGCCTTCGTATTCCGTTGCAGTTATTTTACCCGTCTCGTCTTCCGCTTCTTTTACATCTTCTGTATCTTTTACATCTTCTGTATCTTTTACATCTTCTGTATCTTTTACATCTTCTGTATCTTTTCCAAATGTTTCGTCTTGATCTTGAACAAAACTACTTGTTGTTACGTTTGCTGCTAACTGTGTGTTAATATTTCGTGCGGTTTCCTCCATTTTATCAGAGTATTCTTTTAATATTTCTTGTTCTTCTTGTTCTTCTTGCTCTATAGATTCTTCTCCTCCAAATATGTTGCCTTGATCTTGAACAAATCCAGTAGTTATATTAGGAAGTTCTTGTATTTGTTCTTTAGCATCAATTTTACCAACATCTTCTTTTAATAATCTTAAAATTTCTTTGAAATCGTTATAAGTTCTTCTTGAGGTTTCTAAATTATCAGTTTTCGTTATTACCTCTTTTAGTTTATTAATCTTTCTCATAGTTTCTGAGGGTGCTTTTTTTATAATTTCTTCTGAATTATCATTTAATTCTGCAAAATTTATAAATGAATTATTAATTTCTTTTTCTAAATTTTTTTTAGCTTGTTTCGTAATAATTAGATCAAGCATTTTATGATATTCTGGTAATTTGTTTATATCATAATTATCGCTAAGTTTGTTATTTATTATTACCTTTTTTTTTATTTCGTCTAATCTTTCAACATCATTAGGGGGTAATGATTTTATATCAATTGATTCTATTTTATCTATTAATTGATTACCAAATTCTATTTTATTACTAATTCTCTTTGCTTCTTTTGCTTCTTTTGCTTCTTTTATTACTAATGCACTTGTTAATATTTTATTATCATTAACTTTCTTGAGTTTTTCTTCAAAGCTAACGACTTGTTCTTTTATTTCTGTATTATCAAATACATCGGGTATTGGTTCGGTAAATATAGCAGGTGTATTTATTTGTTTGTCTTGTTCGTTAATAATTTCATTCAAAAAATCTATATTGTCCCTAATTTCGCGACTATTTAAGTTTTTTTCGTTCATTTTTGCAACAATCATTGATACGGATGCTTTATCTGTTTTGCTGAGTTTTTCTTCATCAATTAATTCAATTTTTTGTCTATATGTATTTTGTAATTCCTTAATAATTTCTTCTTGTACTTGTTCTGTTTCAAAATTTGTATCAAATATTTCTTTTACTTCTTCTTTATTAAATGATATATCAAGTATGTTATTAACTTTTCTTATCTCTTCCTCTTCTTTCATTTCTTCAAGCGTTTTATATTCTTCTTTTACTTCTTTTACTTTGGTATTATCAAATACATCGGGTATTGGTTCAGTAAATATAGCAGGTGTATTTGTTTTAGGCTCTTCAACTATTTTATTATTAATTTTTCTTATTATTTCTAGTTCTTTTATTATTTCATCTACATCTGTCATCGTTTTGATTTTTTTAGATACTCCTCTTATATATTCTTTATCTTCGGGAGAACTTATAATGTAATCACTTTTTTTGAGTTCTGAAATGTATTGATTTCTATAAGAATTTATTCTTCTGAATTCGAATTCTTCTTCCGAGTCTTCTAAATATTTGAGGAGTTGTTTACCGGGTACTTCTCCTTGTAATACTCCTCGATTTATAATATCGCCTGTTCTTGTTGGGTCGGCTTGTCCTTTAATAATTATATCCAATGAAGCTATATGTTCAGAGATTTGATCAGTATTTAAGTTTTTTTTGGCCATTTTATTAACGATCGCTGATACAAAATCTGTATCAATTTCGCTGAGTTTTTCTTCATCAATTAATTTAATTTTTTGTATAAAATCATTTTTTAATTTCTCAATAAGTCCTTCTTGTGCTTTTTCTTTTACTTCTTCTTTTACTTCTTCTTTTACAAAAGGTTTAGTTGTATCCAATGTGTCAGGTTCTTCTAATACAAAATTTTCTTTTCTTTTTTCTTCTTCATCAAATAATTGTTTATTCTCTTGAATTCTTTTTTTAATCATATTTTTATGATCTTTGTAATCTTTTGGTTCAGAATCGTTAATATACATATTTGTTTCATTGGGTTGTTCTTGTGTTAATATGGCTTCTTGTTTTATAAAGTCTCTATTAAAAACTTGTTTCGGTTCTGCTACAAAATTATTATTTTCTTGTGCTGCTTCTAATTCTGGATTATTATTTGTTGATGTATCACCAGGTTCGTTATTTCCTTGACTTAAAAAACCTATTGAGCCTAGTGTTCTTCCTACTGGTAATCCTATTGGTTCTTCAAAAGTTTCTATTGGTTCTCTATTAATTGCAGTATTACCTATTTGACTAAATCTTGTTGCTTCTCCGTCTTGATATTGTTGTGATTGTAAAAATCTATTATCTACGGCGTTTGTTCCTCTACTTGAGCTTATATTATCATCCATATAAGAAGGCGGCCTATTAAATGGTACTGATGGCGGCGATGGTGCATAACCCATTGATGTTCTATTTAATACTGGCGGAGTTGGTGCATAATTAATTTGTCCTGTGTTTTGTTGAGCCGTTTGATTGTTTCTTTTCTTTCTGCGTCTCGGTTTGTTACTTGAACCACTATTATTATTATTATTTGTATTGTTATTAGTATTATTATTGTTGATCACTATATATGTTTCACCTTTAATTTTTACTTTCTTTTCTTTGACTTTTACCATTTAATAATTATATATATTTATAAGAATACATAATTATTCTGCAAAGTAATTCTTTTTAATTGGTTCAGGTTTATGAATCTTTATTAATGATTTTTTATTTTGTTGTGATATAAATTTCTTTTCTACAATAGGTATAATTTCAGGTTCGGGTTCGGATTCTGATTCTGTTTCATTTTCTGATTCTGATGAAGATAATATAATTGTCTTTACTTTTGGCTTTTTTTTAAAAGTTTTAGGAGTTTTTATTGATTTATCTTTTTCTCGTTTTAAGTATATTATCTCTTCATCTGTTGATTCTTCTTTTTCAATAACTATTTCTTTTTTAACTGGTTCAATTTCTTTTTTAACTGGTTCAAGTGATTTATGATTAATATCATTATCTAGTAATAGTTTTGCGGCCGCTATCTTTTTTTCATTTAACAGTTTAACATGTCTTTCTTTTAATCTCTCTTTACAAGTTATAAAAGACATTAATTGTTTTTCTGATCTTGGCTTTTTCTCTTTAACTGGCTTTAATAAAGGTGAGTTATCTATTGTTTCAATATTGATTATATCGGTCATTATTCTATAGTATTATATAATAAAATATAAATTAAATATATGTCTTAATATATATATGCCAATTGTGGGAATTAACGAAATACAAAATCCTTTATATACTAAAACAAACCCTATAAAAGAAAAACAAGACATAATCATACCTGACATTATTGATCAAAATATATCTAGTAGAAACGGGATGATATATTGTCTAACTGGTTCGGGTGGGTCTGGTAAAACATCATTAATGTTAAATTTATTTAAAAACAAGAACTTCTATAGAAGCAGATTTAACAACATATATTATTTCTGTCCTATAAGTTCTTTTTTGTCTGTTGATAAACATCCTTTTGAAGGTCATGATAAATTGTATCACGAATTAACAGTTGGAACATTAGAGGCTATATATCAAGAGTTAATAGCAATGAGAGAAGAATACGAGCAATATTTAGAGAAAAAGAAAATGAAAAGAAAGACTAAAGGGAAAGGTAAAAATAAAATAACAACAGTGGGGATTGAAGATGTCGAACCTGAAAGTGATAATGATGAAGAGACAGAAATACAATATAATTGTATAATCATAGATGATTACGCAGATATATTAAAAGATAAATCAATGTTGGTACAATTAAACAAAATGTTAATTAAAGCAAGACATTTATGTACATCATTTATTTTTACATTACAATCATTCTATTATTTTCCTAAGATATTAAGAAAACAATTAACTTATGTAACAATTTTTAAGCCTAAGAATACAGAAGAGTTTTATAGTATAACAAAAGAATTATTTAACATGAACCAGAACGATGCTTTAAAAATATATAACTTTGTTTTTAATGAGCCTTACGCACATATTGATATTGATTTAGTAAATAACATATATTATAAAAACTTTAATAAATTACAATTACAATATTAATATATAATGTATCAATATATGTCTAAAAAAAGTATTGTTCAATTAGTTAAAATGTTAAATAGTGATATTTTACCGCCATGTTTAGATTACAGTTTAAATCAAGATGTAGGATATGATATTAATAAAATACAATATAACACTTATTATAAGTCATTTGAATTTTTTGACTCTAAATTTCCAAGTGGATTTGAAAACTTACCCGGTTATTATCGTATCATAAATGAAATAAGATATAATGCAAAAACACCACTAGAAGAAATAAATGACAGATTAAAAATATCTAATGATATATTAAATGAGTCAATATCCACAAATTAAATCATCAAAATACAAAACATTAATTGAAGCTTCTTATTTAGGCAACAATAACGACGCAGAAAGGTTAGGGCGTAAAATTGGTTACAAGTTAGATCGTGATTTATCAAATATTAAACAGAAAGTATATACGTATAAAAATAAAGTTGTAGTAGCCTTTCAAGGAACAAAGCCTTCAAGGTTTAGGGATGTATTCTCTGATGGGATGGTGCTTTTTGGATTGGAAGGATTAGATACAAGATTTAGAGATGCAAATAAAACAATGGACAGAGTTAATCAAAAATACGGAAATAAAAAAATAATTACAATGGGGCATAGTTTAGGTGGAACTCTAGCGGAACACGTGGGCAATAAAGCCGACAGGGTTATAACTTTTGATAAAGGTGTAGGGTTAGGCACTATAGGAAAGACAACAGATAAAAAGCAAACAGATATAAGAAGTAGTAATGATATTATATCAGCTTTATCATTAACTCAATCAGGACAAAGGATATCTATACCTAATACAAGCCATATAATAAGCCCTTTTCGAAGTCACGAAGCTTCAAATATTAACAGATTAAATCAAAATATCAAAATATAAGGCCCAAAAATAAAAGTGAAATAACGATAATTAAATTTTTTAGTTCTTCTTTTCTTCTTCTAATTTTTTTATAGTTAAATAACGTTAGAGCAGTAGGTCAGTGGGCGCGAAGCGTATAATATATAGTAAATATACGCTTCGCGCCCACGAGATGCAAACAGTGCTAAGTGTAAAAACTTTTTGTATGAGACAATTAAGAGTTGTATTTTTTGACGTTTTTATTCATAGACTAATTCATATATATTATTATGAATTAATTTATAATCTTATTGTATATTAAATGGCAGATAGTGATTCTTTACAATTACATTTAAGTTCAAAAAATGCGGCTTCTTATAATAATAATCTAACATCAGATTGTAATTTTAGTTTGCCTATGATAGAAGTACCTTCACAACATTATTTATATATGAGTGTTATACATGCTGTTATACCTTATAGCTTTTATCAAATCGACAAAACAAATAATTTATTAAGTTATACTATAAATTCAATTACAATACAACTCTTAATAGAACCCGGAAATTATAACGCGAGACAGTTATCATCATACTTAACTAATAATATGCCTGATTTTATAATTACATATAATTCAATATACAATAAATTTACATTTACTCATAATATATCTGATTTTATTTTTAATGTCAGTTCTACTTGTTTTGGTTTATTGGGCATAAGTGTTGTTAAATTAAATTCTGTGTCTAATCAATTAATATCATATCAAAGTATCGATCTTATGCCTCATAAATGTTTATGCGTATCTAGTAATGTAGTCACTAGTTCTATTAATTTAAGTTCTCCATCAGAATTAGGCGTATTAATAAGCTTACCTATAACAACATCTCCTTATTCAATGATAACTTATAGGGGCGATATGTCACATCAACAATGTTTATATAAAAATTCTTTCTCATCTATACAACTAAGGCTAACAGATCAACACGGTAGATCATTAGATTTAAATCACATACATTGGGCTATAACTTTACAATTAAATGTCATTAAATTTGTTGAATAATTATTATCTAGAACAGTATTTATATATAAAATGTTAGGAGTCAAAACACCAAATCGAGGGGCAAATATGGGCAACAAGTCATATCAAGTTTTAAAAGCAATGGGTAATAAATCAGTAGGATTAATGCATAATAAATCTAGTTCAATAAATAATTCTAAATCAATGCCTATACGAGAAAATGAGTCAAATAGTGCAAGTGTCGCATATATGCCGCTAGGATTAAAAAACGTACCAGGTATGAAAAGATTTAATACTATAGAAAAGCGTTAATTATATTTTTTATTCTAAAATAATTATCTTTATTAATAATATATTAAAGATAAATGTTACCTAAAAATTTGAAATACGGATCAAAAGTTGAGTCAAGTCTGGCAAGAAGCTATAGAACAAATATTGCACCTATGAATGGTACAGGACCTTATCAATTGGGTGATACAGTAATAATCAACATCCCTACGCGAGCTAATCTTGTTATGGTTCCGACGGAGTCATATCTTAAATTTAATTTACAACCTATCACTGCAACTGGTGTTGCAAATAGTGGAACTGCTTTACGTTTTGATAGTTGTGGTGCACATGGTTTATTTTCTAGAATTAGAATATTTCACGGATCTAATCTACTAGAGGATATTGACTCATATGGCTTGTTAGCTAAAATGATGTTTGATCTACAGGTGAGCCCTGATCAGGCATATGGTCGTTTTAATATGCTAGCCGGGACAAGAAATGATACAGTGACAGTTTTGCCATCACTTGTAGCAGCTGATCTTACAAATAATATTTCATTATCAAATGCATTAGCTAGTCAAAATTTATCAAGCATCCAAGTAAATTCAGGAGAGCTTTTAAAAAGTGGTGTACATAATCTTGTACGAACGGGAGAATCTTCAACAGTTCAAACATATTGTCTTAATTTGGTATCATTAGTTGGAACATTGTGTTCTCAAAATTATCTACCATTATTTGCCATGACTTCTGCACCATTAAGAGTTGAATTGACATTAGTAGATACCTTAACAAAAGCAATAAACGTAACTATTGGAACAAAATCAGTAATTGCTCCTTCAACCGACGATGCTGCTGCAGCCCCACCAACTCTTGCAAACGGAATTATAACAAATGTTGAATATATAGGCAACTTTATTGAATTAGGTGATGCCGCTATTGCTATGATTTATGAAAGCTTACAAGGTAGTCCTTTACAGTTTGTTATTCCATCTTATAGAAATTATCAAGGCGGCGGACAACTGACTGCTGCTGCAAATACTCAATTAGCAATTCCTATCCCAGCTAAATTTAGTTCATTAAAATCTCTATTACTTGCTTTTAGAAACACCGCACAAATAAACACAGCTAGTTTTTTCCCATACTCATCTTGTAGATCAGGGATTGTAGATTATCAATTTAGAATCGGTAGCAATGTTATGCCGGCAAAAGCACCTAATACTGTATGTGAGATGTTTGCAGAAGCTTTAAAAGCTATGGGTTCTATGAGTGATTTGAATTATGAACCTGCTATTGATAAAGATACTTATAGTCTGAATGCAAATATTCCAAATGAGCAAATTAATGAAAAACATGGGGCATCTAGAATTTCATCTGGTTCTTTTTATCTGGGTCTTGATCTTGAAAATTACTCAGGAGCATCAAAAGATACAATTTTTGCAGGTTGGAATTCAAATACTGATGACATATTTGCTATGGTTAATTTTGTCGCGCCAGCAACTTATACATTGAGAGTTGATACATTTGCTATGTTTGACGCAGTTTTGGTTTGTGAAAATAACACTTGTTTTGTTAGATTCTAATTATATAATTTAGATTCTAATTTTTTTATATATCACTTTAATATATAATAATGTCAAACTTAAAAAATGCTTCATTGGTTTTGAGAACATCGGATATTCCCCCGTCTACCACTATTAATATTGATTCTCTGGACAATACGGGTCAGATAAACTTTACTAGAACTCAAGTAACATGGAACGATATTAACTTAAGATTACTTTTAGGCGATATGTACGATTCATGTGATCTTTTTAATCTAAATATTATACAATTAGCTTCAACTACACCATCAGGATTTGGCGTATCCAATGAGGATAGAACTATAACACTACAAATAGATGGTTTGCCGTTTATCAATCAAACATATAATTTTAAAAATCGTTGTAATACAACTACAGCAGCTTTATGTTGTTTTACAATTACCGCCGCTGCTAATGTACCATTTGTAGCAAATTTTACTAATAATTCATTGACTTTTGGAAAAAATCAGGATATATGTGATATACGTATATCATTTGTAAGAAGTAGCGGAGAACGTATCAATGCCGGTAATGTTCCTGCTCTTGATGCAATATTTTTGTTTAATATATATGGTGTTACTAAAGAACCAAATTATAATAATGATAAAAGAATATTTTAATTAATTTGTTCATAATACAAAAAATATTATAGATTTGTATTATATATATAAATAAATGTCCGACTCACAATTTATCACTGTTGAAGAACAAAACAAGAAAACGAAAAAAGAAAAAAAGCCCAGATCCGAAAAGCAACAAGAGAATGATAAAAAATTAAAAGAAAGGTTTGAAACATATCATAAGAATAAAAAAGAAAAAAATGATCAACTGAAAGCTATTATGGATGAAGAACTTATTAAGCTAGAATTAGAGAAGAAGTTAGAATTAGAAAAAAAAACTATTGATGATATTAAAAAAAAGCCATCTACATATAAAAAGAAAAACAAGAAATTCCCAGCAGATACAGAGTTAGTATCTTGTTAAAAACTTAATTTGAAAATCAAATATTATGTTGTAATTACCATAATATTTTATTAGCATAGTAGCCATTACTATTTATTTTTTGTAAATCTTTATTATGTCTTATTTTATAAAGCTTTCTTCTATTATCAGCATAACTTTTCCCTTTTTCTAATGTATATGTAGGATAATCACTATAACCGATTGCACCAATACTAGCCACTTTTTTATTATTTTTAAATATATCTATCTTCTTATTTTTATTTGTAGATGGTTTTATATCTACATCTAATTTTTTAGCTTGATCAAATGAGTATTGCTTAATTTTGTAAGTCATATATAAATACATTTGAGATAATAAATATGTATATATATTGTATAATGCCTAATCATAAATTGAAACCATGGACAACTATTCATGAAAAGAAATATACATGGTTATATAACTATCTTATAAAGAATTCAAATATCAAATCATCAAAAACAGAATACATAGATTTAAATAAGCGTATGTTGTCTAAATATATAAATGAAAATAACAACTGGTCGGACGGATCTAAAGAAGGCTTATATTTCATGATTGCTAGATATCTATATAATAAAAATGATATCAAAAATTATAGTAGATATTCACAATTTGGATACGACTTAACTGTTAAAAATAATGAGAAAGAAGAGAAGAATGAACTAGATGAAAAAGAAAAAGAATTTTTTAGACCACATGAATATTTTGAAGAGATAATAAATAATATCAGTAGTGATGAAATAACAACAATAGACTCACATTACAGATATTTATTATTAAATATATTAATCAAACAACCACCATTAAGAACAAGCTTTTATACATCAGCTAAGATAATAAGGAGTAAAGATGATAATGATAAAAAGAACAATTTTATATTAATAAATAGAAGAGGTAAAGTGAAAGTTCAATTTATTGTTAATATTGATAAAGCCACAAATTACAAAATGTATAATATGAATTCTAATTTATCAAAGATAGATATTGTTGATAATGATTTAGCCATATTAATTAATGATAGTTTTGTTAAATACCCTAGAAATTATTTATTTGAAATAAAAGAAAAACCTATATCGCAAAATACATTGTTAAATTGGTTACGAAAAATAACAAATCTTTCAGGAGTTAATATAGATATCATGAGAAGTTCTTTTATAACTTGGTTTTATGAACATAATTTAACATTTGGAGTCAGAGATAAATTAAGCAGAATGATGAGACACTCACAAGGAACAGCTCAAAAAAATTATAATAAAATATTTGATTATGATAAAGAAGATTCAAGCACAATAGATGAATTAAAAAAACAAATATTATTATTGAATATACAAATTAATGAATTAAAAGAAAAGATAGAAATAAGTGACAATAGTAAAGATATAGACAGTCAATACAAAAAGAGACGGTCAGATGTTATATATAATTTAAATATTAAGAAAAGATCACCTAGAGAAGATACAATTAAAAAGTATAATATAAGTTACAATAAGGAGAATAACTTATATAAATAAATACTATATAATACTATATAATAACAAATGAATAACTTAGTAAATCAATTTAATTTAATAAGTAAAGAAGAACAAGCAAGGTTAGATTATGTGATTGGTAAATCACATAGAGAGATATATTCAAAAGAAATAAGCACCGATCAGTTAATACAATTGATATATGAAAAAATTGTAAGAAATGAAGAATCATTATCTGATTTGAATGACGAAATAGATGATATATCATTATATGATTCCGATAATGGAAGATATGTCGATTCTGATGATGACTCTGATAGTGATTCAAATTAGGGTACAGATGAAAATCTCGGACATTATACATATATTTAAATGAGATAGATTACTTATATAAATAAATATTATATAATACTATATAATAACAAATGAATAACTTAGTACATCAATTGGAACAATACAATATTTATCTTAATTTAGATAATCTGACATTCATTCAAATATTAGAAAAGGGTGAATGGTTATCTATTATTTTAGATCTTGATAAAAATATTACTAAACCGCCTTTATTTTATACATATAATAATTTTGTTTTTGTAGATTATGTAAATATCTGGTATGATGATTACTATGAGCATTTAACAACAAATAAAGTATATCTACATATCATAAAAAAGTTAATGTATGAGATAGTAGGAAAATTTAAAAGAAAATTGTATCATATGAGAAGTGAAGCAAATTTTGATTATCTTGATTCAGGATATATATTGTTTAGTATTAATAGAGAAGAACATAACTTATTAACTGAATTTAATATAAATTGTTTTGAAGAAAAAGAAAGAATGGATTTAAATTAATTTATGTAGTATTTTAATTATTTTCTAATAGATGCAAAGAGATGATTAAATTAAAATTTATAAAATATATTTTAGATGTATTTTATAATTTGTGATGTAGTATAAGGAAAAAGGGTCAAAAATAAATATTTAACAGTGCCGTAGAAAAGCTTAATTTAACAGTTTATTAATTATTTTAGTTCATCTTAGTTCTTTTTAATTTTTTTATATCAGTATAACGTTAGAGCAGTAGATCAGTGGGCGCGAAGCGTATAATATATAGTAAATATACGCTTCGCGCCCACGAGATGTAACAAGAGCTAATTGTAAAAAGTTTTTGTGCGTGATAGTGTGAAGACGTTAAATGTAGTATCATATTACTTGTTTATTTTCAGTTGATAACCAAAAGCGAGTAAGTATAAAAGTTATTAAATATTTAGTGGCCGGGCGAAATTGATTTTTTCGATTTATTGCGTAATTTTCGAAAACAATTTAGTGGCCGGGCGAAATTGATTTTTTCGATTTTCCGCCTAATTTTCGAAAAGATAAAAAACAACTTAAATCACTTTTCGATTTTCCGGCAATTATTCGAAAAACTCAGATATGGGCGGCGGCGTCGAATTCGTAGAGGTTTAGATATCTAAACCTCTACGAATTCGACGCCGCCGCCCAT